>Ga0074044_10000735_pt1 | contig 30588 bp, 26 predicted proteins | sample BogForMeECP23OM1_FD_94443 | JGI IMG/M metagenome (GOLD analysis project Ga0074044, IMG submission 94443) | Bog forest soil microbial communities from Calvert Island, British Columbia, Canada - Bog Forest MetaG ECP23OM1 | ecosystem: Environmental > Terrestrial > Soil > Wetlands ...
CGCGGGTATCGTCACCACCTAGCTCAAGCACGCCTCGCACTTCAAGCGCAATGCGCAGGCCGGGATGGTGATGGTCAATCTGCCCACGGCCGGGGTCGACTATCACGTGCCCTTCGGCGGCCGCAAGGGCTCGAGCTACGGCCCGCGGGAGCAAGGGCGCTATGCGGCGGAATTCTTCACCGTCGTCAAGACCACCTACATCGCGCCCTGATGCGCACACCCCCGAGGCCGTCTTGAAAGAAACACCCGCCCGGGCCGCGGCGCAGCGCACCACGGGGATCGAGCAGTGGATCACACTGTCGATCCTGGTCGTGCTCATCGCCGGCTGCTACCTCGTACTGGCGCCGTTCCTGTCTGCGGTGCTGTGGGCGATCATCCTCTGCTGCACGACCTGGCCGGTGTTCAACTATCTGCAAAGGCTTCTGCGCGGACGGCTGACGCTGGCGAGCCTGGTGATAACCCTCGCCATGGCACTGGTGGTGCTGGCGCCGTTCGTGATCGTTGGCGTCTCGCTCGCCGCCAATGCCAACATGTTGATCGATCAGGCCAAGCACTTCATCGACGCCGGGCCGCCGGATCCGCCCTCCTGGGTGGGCCAGATTCCGCTCATCGGCGCCTCGGCGCAGGACTACTGGGCGAGCATCGCCCACAATACGGCGGAACTGATGCTCGACCTCAAGCAGTACATCAAGCCTGTGCAGGCATTTGCGCTGGGCAGCGGCGCACTGCTCGGGCGGGGCCTGCTGGAGCTCACCCTGTCGATCTTCATCGCCTTCTTCCTCTTCCGCGATGGCGAAGCGATCTCCGGCCGGCTCATGTCCGGCGTCGAGCACATCGCCGGCGAACGCGGCCGGCGCCTGACCAAGGTCGCCGTCGGGACCATGCGCGGCGTCGTCTACGGCATTCTGGGCACGGCGCTCGCGCAGGGGGTGCTGGCGGCGATCGGCCTGTGGCTGGCGAGCGTACCGGCGGCGCCGCTGCTCGGTCTGGTCACTTTCTTCTTCTCGCCTCTGCCAGTCGGCCCGCCGCTGGTCTGGGGGGCGGCGGCAATCTGGCTCTTCTACCAGGGTCACACCGGCTGGGCGGTGTTCCTGGTCCTCTGGGGCGTCCTGGTGGTGGCGAGCGTCGACAATTTCATCAAGCCGATGATCATCAGCCGCGGCAGCCACCTGCCTTTCATTCTCGTCCTGCTGGGCATTCTCGGCGGGGTGGTCGCCTTCGGCTTCATCGGCGTCTTTATCGGGCCGACGCTGCTCGCCATCGGCTTCGCGCTCGTCCACGACTGGAGCGAAGAGCACAGTACTCGGGCGCGCAGTTCCTAGCCGCAAGGTGCCTGGCTTGTGGCGTAAAATTATTCCCCTCGGAGAGGTGGATGAGCGGTTTAAGTCGCACGCCTGGAAAGCGTGTTTAGGCTAATACCCTAACGCGGGTTCGAATCCCGCCCTCTCCGCCAATTATATTTATAAATCAATAATATATGTGCCGTTTGCCACTTGGCGGTTCATAACAATTGTGCTTGTATTTAGATGTAATTTTGGCTGCTGTTCGTACTGTTTTGGTCAATTCTTGGTCATCAACCTGCCTAAATAATGGGCAGCATTCTTGGCAGTAGACCGTTACTTCTCACCGCCCTCGCGGCTACCGAAATTTCGGATTGACGTCCGCCTCGAAGGCGCCGATCTGAGCGCGCAGTCAGCCCCCGGACCAGTGACGGTACGCCTTTCCGAGACTGCTTTTCGCCGGGCGCTTTCACTCTTTCACTGGAAGGTTTCCAAAATCCAGCTTCGGATCGCGTCGCACGCGTGACGCTACCCGGGAAGGCTGGCAGTTGAAGGTATCGTCTTTCTGAATTGCGTGAAGCACGATGGTCTAGATAAATTCGCATATCGTCCCGGATTCAGTACCGTCACGCCAAACGCCGACGCGCCACCGACGTTGCGTGCGGCTGCGGGGCGAGTTTTGTCGCAGCGATTCTGCGAGTACCACCGCGCACGACGGGTTTCGCCGCCTCAAGCGCTGCGAGCACCGCGGCAGGCTGTTTTGAGGCGACCAACAGCAAGGCGCGTGCGGGGCCTTGTGGTTCGCGACGTTCCTGCTCCCAGTTACGCAGGGTCCCGAGGCTCACGCCCATGAAACCGGCGAACTCCGGTTGTGAGAGGCCGAGCTCTTTCCGGATTGCCGGCACGTCGGCGGCTCTGGGCATCTCGACTGAGTAGGTCTTAAGCTTCAACCTACCCCGCTTCCACGCCTTGATTTCTTGTAGACCAGTGATGATCTCTTGCCCGATGTTACGTTTAGTCATTTCAGTTCCTCAATCAGCTTCACAATGCGTTTCAAGTCGGCAGCACTTAGGTCTTCCTGCTCTCCCTTTTCATAAAGGGTGAGAAGGAATATCTGCTCTTCGGCTTTGAACCAATAGTAAATAACCCGCAAGCCGCCCGACTTACCTTTGCCGCCGGCGGCCCAGCGAACCTTGCGTACGCCGCCAGATCCACGAATGACAACGCCGGCGTCAGGCCGTTCCAATAGATAGATTTGAAAGCCGCGATATTCATCATCGATCAGGTAGTCCGGCAGCAGCTTACTGAAAGAGCTGGCTTCAATGAATACCATGACTGATCATACGTCAGTGACTCATATAAGTCAATGGCGCATCGTGACCCGAAATCACGTGGGCGAGTTATCCACAATTCCGTGCAGTCCACCGGCCGCAGAGGGTCGATTTCGGACCGTCAATAATCAGGCTGCTGTACCAGTGCCTGGGCGACAATTACGATAACATCGGTTCCCGATGACGCTCGAGGATCTCGCACTGTTGTCACGACGTGGCCGTTTGCGTGTGGCCGCGCTGATCTTCGTCTTACTCGTTGCCGCGCTGTGGGCCTCTGCACACTTCCTTGCACCCGCTCCGCCACGTCACATCGTGCTGGCCTCGGGGCTCAAAGACGGCCTGCTGCACGAGTATGCGCAACGTTACATCGAAATCCTGGCTCGAGCCGGAGTCACCGTCGAAGAGCGCGTGACCAATGGCCCAGGCGATAACGTGGAGCTGCTGCTCGACCCGAAATCCGGGGTCGACGTCGCCTTCATGCAGGGTGGTTTCGCCGGCGTTCCGGGGGCCGACCGACTGGTGATGCTTGCGAGCCTCTATTACGTGCCCATGTGGATTTTCTACAATGGTCCTGACACGCTCAACCTCGTCGCAGATCTACGTTACCGTCGCATCGCTATTGGCGTAAAGGGCAGCGGCGCTCGGGCCTTCGCCGAACCGGTGCTCGCGATCAACGGGCTGAACGACAGCAACGTGACGATGCTTCCGATAAGCAATATCGCTGCGCTCCGTGCGTTGCAGTCGGGCGATATCGGCGCGGCGATTTTTGTCGACGCGCCGCAGAATGAAGCCGTGTGGGAAGCGCTTCATGATCCGGATTTGAAGCTGCTGAGTTACGGCCACGCCGACGCCTATCAGCGAAGATTTCCCTACATAACCAAGCTAACAATGCCGCCCGGGATGGTCGAATTTGCCCAAAACATTCCAGCAAAAGAAGTCGCGCTGATTGGCACTAAGGAAATGCTGGTAGCCCGCGATGGCTTACACCCTGCCCTGGTCGACCTGTTTGTCGATGCTTCGCGCGACATTTTCGGCGAACAAGGCTTTTTCCGGCAAGCCGGCGAGTTCCCAGGAACGACGCAGGTGGATCTCCGTGTGTCACCTGAGGCCGACCGGCACAAGCACTTCGGACCGAGGTTCCTCTATCAATACTTACCATTTTGGGTCGCGGCGATAGTCGAGCGGGCCATCATCATATTGCTCCCGCTTGCCGCAGTTCTTTTCCCACTGTTCCACTATCTGCCTCAGATCCTGCGCTGGCGGGTCCGCTCGCGCATTTATCGCTGGTACGGTGAGTTGGCCCTGCTGGAACGGGATGTGGCCACGCGCACGGGCACGCTACCCAAAGAGAAATGGCTAGCCGACTTGGACCGTATTGAACGTTCCGTCGCACAAATCCGTACCCCTGCCGGTTTTGCCAGCGAAGCGTATACGCTGCGCGAGCACATTGGCTTGGTTCGCCGTGCCGTAACGGCGCGGATTAGCTCGTCACCGGTTGCGCCAATTTAGGCGTGCCCGAGATCGTGCCGGTGGGCTGTTCAACGTCCGTTCTATTGTGAACGCCAGTTCCGCTTTGGGTCCGATAGCGGCGAGACATCGTCGTGAGGCAGCGGCCCGCCGCGAGCAACCATTCGGCTTGCCATACAATTGATAGCAGTGCATGTTAGGCGGCCCTTCACATCCCGATAACGTCTTGCGCAAAGAGAGGTGGTATGCAAACGATACTAGGAGCAGGTGGCGCGATCGGGGTGGAGTTGGTCAAAGAGCTTGCGCATTCACGCCAACCGGTACGTTTGGTTGGTCGCAATCCCAAGCTTGTCGAAGGCGCAACCGAAGCTGTTTCTGCGGACATTTCGAATCTGGATCAAACCATCCGCGCCGTTTCCGGTTCCGCAATCGTGCATTTGCTTGTAGGTCTGAAATACGATCTTGGCATTTGGCGCGAGCTGTGGCCTCGAATCATGGGCAATGCGATTGAGGCGTGTAAACGGGCGCACGCAAAATTGATTTTCTTTGACAACGTCTACATGTACGGCAAGGTCCACGGACCTATGACCGAGGAAACCCCGTTCAATCCTTGTAGCAAGAAAGGGGAAGTCCGTGCGCAGATAGCAACTACCCTGCTCAATGAAGTCAAAGCAGGCAAGCTTAACGCGATGATTGCGCGCTCAGCGGATTTCTACGGCCCCCATGCAAGGACGAGTGTTGCTAACGTCCTGGTCTTCGACAAGTTTGCGAAGCGGGCGACCGCTTCGTGGCTGGTCAACGATTCGGTGCCGCACTCGAATACCTATACGCCGGATGCCGCGAAGAGCCTGGCACTTCTCGCGAATTCCGAGTCGGCCTGGAATCAAACCTGGCATGTTCCAACGGCACCGAAACCACCAACTGGAAAGGAATTCATCAATATGGTGGCGAAAGAATTTGGAGTCCAGCCGAAGTACCGAGTTCTCAGCCGCCCGCTCATCAAGGTTGCTGGCCTGTTCGACTCGGATATCCGGGAGTCCTTTGAGATGCTTTATCAGAACGAATACGAGTATCTCTTTGACTCGACCAAGTTCTCGAAGGCTTTCAGCTTCGAGCCCATCTCCTACAACGAGGGAGTACGGCGCACCGCTTCGTCCTACAAATCGCCGATCGGTTAGCGAACCAAGCGCGTGCTCGGAGCCATTAGGTTCGTCGCGGCTACGTCTGCTCTTCAGAGAAGCGACCGCCTGCTGCGGGTCGATCTGCGACGCTCGCGAAGGTCCCGATTCAGCCATCGAGCCGCCCTTTGCATGCCTTTCGGAAGCGGACTTTTGCGGTGTGGTGGCAGCCACTATTTGTTTTCTCGAATCAGCACGTTGCAATCGAAAATGCGCCTTTTCATGGCCGCCCTAAAAGCAATGGTGGCAGCCAGTGTTAATCCTTGTGCAACAAGACCTTAAGTCCGGCAACGCGAATTGCGTAATGTGTGACCCGAGCTGCGGGATGCGGGGCGGAGCCGCGAGGAGTTGAAGTCGCAAGGGAAGATCACCGCGCTCAGCAAGCAGCAGCATCTCGACCTGTCGATCATAAACGGCAAGGATCACGCCGAGTCGTTTCTGCTGCTGACCACCGATCGGGTCGCCGCCTTCTCCGAGGACGATATCCTGCTCGCCGGTCTTGCCGCCACGTCGCAGACGCCCAACGGCTTTCGGCTGATTTCGATTGACGGGATGCTCGCCGATCCTTACGCACTGATGACGCGGCGCGACGACCCGCAGTTCATGGCCGCGGTCGATGCGGCGCTGAGAGAGGTGTTTGCCTCCGGGGAGGTCAAACGCATCTACGACAAGTGGTTCGTCGGGCCCATCCCGCCGCACAACGTGGTCCTGAACTTCCCGATGAGCGACCAGCTCGCGCGCGCCCTGGCCAAGCCCACCGATTCGGGAGACCCCGAGGACTACAAGCAAATTGCGCGAACCGGCCATCTGAGTGGTGGCCTGTGCGCTCGGGCACAGTACGATTCTGCGCGGCACGCCCCTGAATTCGTGACTGCGGGCGACGGCGCAGCCCGGGTCGCAGGGGCGGTTGTGCACCCGGCGGCGATTGTGTGATAGTGCGCAGAAATTTCTACCCGACCTCGAGGAGCAGCACATGAAGCGCGCCTGGCTGGTGGTACCCGGGTTGCTGGCTTTCGCGCTCGCCGCGGTAGCCCTCGCGCAGGACAAGGCCATCGTCCTGCGACCGGAGAACCTGCACTGGACTGAGGTCCGCGACATGCCGGGCTGGAAGCAGGCGGTGCTGGTGGGCGACCCGGCGAAGCCGGGGCCCTACGTGCTGCGGGTGATGATCCCGCCCAACGCGCTGATGCCGCCGCATTCGCACCCGGACACTGAGAACATCACCGTCCTGGCGGGTGCCTTCGGCATCGGCGAGGGATCGACCGTCGACAAGATCGGCGGAACGGTGCTCGGGGTGGGCGGATTCTATGTCCTGCCCGCGCACACGGTGCATTACGCCTGGGGCGGTCCCAAGGGCGCCACCCTGCAGATCCACGGCGTGGGTCCCTCGGGCACGACGATGGCGGGGCCGGCAAAGAAATAGCCGCTCTCCGACACGCTCGAGTGACCGCAGGTCCCAAGGCGATGGCGCCCGAGGCCGAGCCGCCGCGAGACCCGCCCCGATGCGCGCTCGATTGGTCTCAGCCCGCGACGTTTCACTCGAGGGCGCGCCCGACCCGAAAGGAGGGACGCACATGAGAACTTCTGCTCTGCCAGTGCTTGCGGCTTGCGCGGCGGTGCTCCTCTTCGGCTGCGGCCGGGAGGCGCCTCCTGGTTCGGCCCCCGCTCCTGCCGCCAAGGCGGCCAAGGTGGAGGAGAAGGTTCCGCCCTACACCTATCCTGCGCCGGTCAAGGGACACGTCAAGGAAGCCAACATCGGCGAATTCGACCTCTCCGACGGCATCGCCTACACGGCGACCAGCGGCGAAGGGCTGGTGGTGTACGTGGTGGAAAAGCCGATCGCCTCGCCGGTGCTCGCCGGATCGGCCTGTCCGTTGTCGCTGGCGCGGGCGCTGTCGCTGCTGCGCGATGCCAGCTTTGCCGAGGTCACGCTCGATGCGGCGGGCCGCTCGAGGTATTTCGCCGCCGGCCGCGCGTTCGGCGGCAGCCTCACCGATCTCACCCGCGGCGACTGGACCTCGAAGCTCACCGGCGATGCCGCGCAGGTGTCCGGGAGCGTGGTGCACAACCGCTACGGTCACTTCGACTTCGACCTCCCGGTCTCGACCCCGAAGTACGATCAAATCAGCGAGGGCGACAAGCAGCGCGAGCGCAGGCTCTCGCCGACTACGCCCAAGCCCACCGAGCAGGCGTTGACCGCCGCCTACGTGGCGCTGCACGAGGCGGCGCAGAAGCACGACCTGAAGGCCATGCTCTCGGCCTTAGGTTTCGACGAAAAGCAGTCACTCTCGATCCGCGGCTTATCCGGCATCGACGCCGACTTTATCCTCTTCGCCGACCGTTTCCTTGCCCCTGGCAAGCCCGATGACGCCATGAATCGCCCCGGGGCGGGGCAGGTCAGGGCCGAGGGCACCAAGGAAAGTGGCAAGAATTACGTCGATGACTACTACTTTGACCTCTGCGGTGACAGGCTGATCCTGACCCATATCGTCGAACAGGCCTGGCACTGATTGGCTTAACGAAGTCCCCTGCAGAGTTCCGAGGCCGGGGGGTGGCGCAACGCGCGAGGGACGCAGGCGATTGGCGCTCCCGCGCCTCACGCGCTCGCGGCGCCGGGCAGGCGGATGCGGCCGCGCCGGGGCACGCTACTCAGATCGTCCAGCGCGTCCCTCGGCACCGTCAGTGGGCGAAGGCGGCTGCGATTTCGCTTCCCCGGGCATTCTTCAGGGCCGCGCAAACGCGGATTTGCTCCGTGGTCTTGGCGATCTGCAGCTCGCCGCCGCCGAGCTCCTTGAGCCGAGGCGTGAAAAACCCCTCGACCTTCGCCGCCGCATCGGGGTCGCAGAAGCCATCGAACATGCGCACGATCGACGGCCACCATCCCGGCGGGAAGAGGCCAAGCACGCGTGGCAGATTGTTCTCGATATAGGCCGTGGTCGGCTCGCGGCTGCCGGGGTGCCCTGACAGGACATACACGATGCGCGTGGCGAACGAGGATTCGAGGCCTTGCGAAGTGGCGATCTGCAAGGCGGCTTCGGCCAGGGCCGGGTTGTCCACCGAGCCGATGGCGACGCTCGCATCGTATTTGAACAGGGGATCGGAAGATTTCTGCAAGGCGTCCTTGAGGCGGATCAGGAACGCGGCGTCACCGTCCTGCGCGGCGACTTGAAGGGCGACGAGGCGAAAGCCGGGGTCGAGCGCGTGCGCATCGCCGTCGAGGTTCGACTTCGCGGCGGCGGCGAGCCTTGCCCGGAGGGCGGAATCGCGGGCCTCGAGCGCGACGAGCTGCAGCAGCGACTGGCGCAGCGCCGCTCGCGGCGCGGGATCCCCCGCGTACGCACCGGTGGTCAGGTCGCTGCCCAGCGCGGCCAGGGGCGGGCCGTAGATCGATTCCATCAGCGCGCGATAACCGGAGCGCTGTTGCTCGCTCAGCATGGTGTCGGCGAGGCCCTTGAAGCGATAGCCGAGCCTGGTCGCCGCCAGGCGCTCGGGGTTGCCGGCGAGCGCGCGCGCGCCGGCGATGACGCGGTCGAAACCGATGCCCCCGGCCGCAAAATCCGCCCAGAGGTTGTCGGCCACCGCCATCGCCTCCGGCCCGGACAGCTGATCCGTCTCCGAGAGCAGCCGATCCCATCCCGGGCCGTCGAAGCGGAAGCGGTAGTAGCCGGCGGCGCCGGCATCGGGCATGAGCGCGCCGCCGGGAGCGCCGAGCGGCGCGATCGTCTGCGCCGCGGTCTCGAGCAGGATGCAGGAGCGAGTCGCGCCCCGCTCGAGGCACATGGGTATGAGCCAGCGCTGCGCCGCGCCCGCCTCCACCCCGAGAGGACGGTACCTCGCCTGGGCGAGCTCGATGCCCTGGGTCTCCTCGCGGACGCTCACCATCGGCACACCGGTCTGGTCGGTGAAGGTGCGCATGGCGGGCACCACCTTCGGGTTGTCGGCCGCGTCGCCCAGCGCCTGAAAGAAATCGTCGGCGGTGGCACTGCCATAGCGATGCCGCGACAGGTGCAGGCGCACGCCCTTGGCGAAGGTCTCGCTCCCGAGGTAGGCCTCGAACATCGACAGCACCTGCGCGCCCTTGTTGTAGGTGATGGCATCGAACGTGCTGGAGATCTCCGAGTTGCGGTTGATTTCCTGGTGAATCGGCCTGCCAGCGCCCAGGGCGTCGATATCCATGGCATCGAACGCGGCGTCGAGCTCCTGGGCGGCGATGCCCAGGTCGGGGCGCCAGCGATTGGCGATCTTCTTGCCCATCCATTGCGCGAAGCTCTCGTTCAACCACAGATCGGTCCACCAGGTCGGCGTGACCAGGTCGCCGAACCACTGGTGCGCCATTTCGTGCGCGCTGGCTTCGGCGAAGGCGCGCAGCTGGCGCAGCGGGGCGTCCGGATCGAGGAGGATGAGCGAATCGGCGAAGATGATGAGTCCGGCATTCTCCATCGCCCCGCCCTGCAGGGTCGAGGCGAGGAAGTCGAGCTTCTCGTACGGATACGGCGTGCCGAAATAGCCCTCCAGCATGCCGAGCAGCCGCGGTCCCTCGGTGGCGGCAAAGCGCATGCGCGCGCTCTGGCCCCTGGTGGCGATGACACGAAAGGGCAGCGGATCGGGACGCACCGCGTTGGGCGGCACGCTCGTCTCCACGACGTCGAACGGGCCCACGCCCAGGGCCACGAGATAGGTGGGCAGGGGTTTGGTCGCCGCGAAGCGGTGCACGGTCGTGGAGCCGGAATGACTTACGCCGATTTCGGGTGCGTTGGCGAATACCTTCGCGCCCTTGGGGGCGCGGACGGTGATGCTGAACGGCGTCTTGAAGCGGGGCTCGTCGAACCCGGGGAAGACGCGGCGCGCATCGATCGCCTCCATCTGCGTCCAGGCGTACCACGCGCCGCCGACCTTGGCGTGGTAGAGCCCGTCGGGGGTATGGCGAAGCTCGCCGCTGTAATCGAAGTAAAGGGTGATCGGACCGGCAGGCGCCGCGCCCGAGAGGTCGAGGCGGGCCACCCCCAAAGGGTCGACCAGGGAGTAGCGCGCCTGGTAGCTCTTCGCCCCGGCCCGGATGCGGGCGTTCTTGACCCGCAGGCCGTTGCCATGGAGGTAGATCACCGTGCTCGGTTGGGCGAGCACGGCGTCGATCTCGGCGTGGCCGTTAAAGCGCGGCTGCGCCGGGTCGACGTCGAGGTCGAGGCGGTAGGCGGACGGAATGACCTGTTCCGGGAGCCGACCCAGGGGCACGTCGGCCCGCGCCGCCGTGGCCAACGAGAGCAACGCCAGCAGCACCCACGCAGTTCGCATGCCTGCCCTCCCCAACGCTCCCTGGACAGTAAGTGTGCGCGTCTTTCCTGCGGGTGGACAAGCGCTGGATGATCAACGAGCACTTGAGACTCGCGTCCCGACGAGCGCAGGCAGGAAAGGCGCAGCGACGGCCGGGAGGACCCTTGAGCTGCAGGGGCACTATGCGAAGGCTTCGCGCATCCGGGCAACGAGTCGGGCAGAGAGCTCATGAGCGAGGAGAAAGCGCACGACTAGCGGCCGCCCGTTGGAAGCCTTCGCGCTTGACGTGGGGTACGGGCGAAGACATCTCTTCTTTCCGGACATGCGCGTCAATTGGCAACGCGATGTTGCATTTTCGCCCATGAGCATTCGCGCCTGCAGCGGAAATGCTTGCCTCCCCGCTGCGGTCAACGGTAAGCTTCAGTGACACGTTGTAACGAGCGCAAAGGCCGCGCCTGCATGAACAAAGTGACGCACATTCGATCGCATCTGAGCATGGGACACGCCTCCCACGCGGCCGGCTGGCGTTGCATTTCGAGCGGCCACGATTGCAGGCAACGGGCGTCGGCGCAAGCCGGCGTGGCGACGGCAGAGTAGTCCACCCGACCGGAAGACATTCCGCCGGGTGATCAGGCGGAAGGGTCGGAAGGTCGCATTCCTTCCCTAGTCCGGCAGCTTCCGCCCTTGGCGACAATCGCCTTGGCGCGCGTTCGCGCGCCAAGGCGCGAGCAGAGGAGAGTTGACGATGACAGGACTCATGAAGAGTCAATCGACATCCACGCGGGCTCGATCGACGCGCGCGTGCACCGGCACGCCGTGGACGATCGCTCGTGGGCTCGCCGGCCGCATGGCGGGGTCCGCCTTCGTGCCGAGTGACGAGCTCCGCGTGGACATTCGATCCCGGGCCCTTGCCCTGGGGGGAAATCGCTAGACGAATTTCTTCTCCTCTTCGAGCAGGCCCGGCGCATCGACAGCAAACGACGCCGGGCCTTTTGTTTTGGTCCGGCGCCTGGATGTTTCACCTGACGACGAGGCCGAAAAATGAAGCGCGGAGAAGAATGGCGAAGACCCCATGGGGCCCGGGACTTCGAGTTCATACGCGAAGGGCCCGATGGAACGCTCTGGCAGGCTGCGGACGGGACGACGGTGCGCGTCGCGACGGCGGAACGGCCGCCTCGGCAGGCAGGCGAGGCGGATGAACCGAACCGGTCCCGCGTCTCACCGCTGGTTCGCTTGGTGAAGGCGTTTTGCAAGGCCGCCCTCTGACGCGGGGTGGTGCAGGACGGCGATTTCGCGTGCCGTGCGCGGCACGCCCAACCGAAGATGCGGGATCGCCGCCGCAGCGCTCGATTGCGCGCTGCGGTCAACAGTCGCGGAGACCCGGCGGAGCAATTCCGCCGGGGCCGTGGCGATTCGCCTGGCGCAGATGCAGGACTCCCGCAAGGTATAGTGGCATCCGGACAATCCTTGCCCGCCATGTCCGCTTCGCCGGCCGCCTCGGTTCGTCTCGCGCCCCGCCTGCGGCGCGCATTGGCCATTGTCGCCGTCGGCGTTGCGGCTGTGCTGGCCGGGGCGACGGGGTGGTTCTACCTGCAGCTGCGCGGCAGTCTGCCGCAACTCGATGGCGAGGTCGCGATGCCGGGAGCAACGGCGCGGATCGTGATCGAGCGCGATGGGCTGGGCATCCCGACCATCAGCGCGAGCTCGCGCGCCGACGTGGCGCGCGGGTTGGGGTTTGCGCACGCGCAGGATCGATTCTTCCAGATGGACCTCGCGCGGCGACGGGCCGCGGGAGAGCTCTCCGAACTATTCGGCTCGGCCACCGTGGCGCTTGACAAGACCACACGCATGCTGCGTCTGCGCGCCCGGGCGCGCAGCGCGATCGCCGCGGCCACGCCGGAGGAGCTCTCGCTGCTGCGTGCCTATGTCGAGGGCGTCAACGCCGGGCTCGCCGCGCTCGCGGTCAAACCGCCGGAATATGTCCTGCTGCGCGCGCAGCCGCGGCCGTGGGCGCTGGAGGATTCGGTGCTGGTGATCGGGTCGATGTTTCTGGTCCTCCAGGATTCCGAAGCGCGCCGCGAGGCGCGTCTCGCCGCCGCGTACGCCGCGCTTCCGCCCTCGCTCGCCGACTTCGTCACCAGCTCGGCGAATGACTGGCAAACGCCGCTCGTCGGCGGGGCGCAGGCGCTCCCGCCGATACCCGATGCGGGCGTGTTCGACGTGCGCAAGCTCGCGCCTGTCTTGCCGACACCGCCCCCGCGGTCGGAGGCGGTCAAGGATTCTGTCCGGCTCTCATGGCTCTCCGATTCCGCGGACGACGACTTCCGCGGCAGCAACAACTGGGCGCTCTCCGGTCGCCTCACGGCCGACGGCGGCGCGATCGTGGCCAACGACATGCACCTCGGCCTGTCGGTGCCGAACATCTGGTATCGCGCCTCGATGCTGTGGCGCGATGCGCGGCCGCATCGCCTGACCGGGGTCACCCTTCCGGGCGTGCCGTTGCTGGTAGCGGGCAGCAATGGGGAACTCGCATGGGGTTTCACCAACGTGACCGGCGACTTCAGCGATCTGGTCATCGTCGAGGCCGATCCGGCCGACTCCGGCCGCTATCGGACGCCATCCGGAATGCTGCCCATCTCGACCGTGCACGAGACCATCGTGGTCAAGGGAGGCGAGGGCGTGCCCTTGGAGATCCGCGAGACGATCTGGGGGCCCATCATCGACCGCGATGCGGGCGGACATGAACGCGCGCTCGCCTGGGTGCCGCTGCGCGAAGGCGGCATGCGCGGTGCGCTCTCCGGGGTCGAGACGGCACAGACGCTGGAGCAGCTGTTCGACGCCGCGGCGCGGGCGGGAATCCCGGCGCAGAACATGGTCGCGGCGCAGCGCGACGGACGGATTGGCTGGTCGATCGCGGGTCGCATCCCCCGTCGTGTCGGTTTCGACGGACGATTGCCGAGTTCGTGGGCCGACGGCACGCGGGGATGGGACGGCTGGCTCGCGCCCTCCGAGTATCCGCGCCTGATCGACCCCGAGCCGGGACGCATCGTCACGGCCAACAATCGCCTGGTGGAAGGGGCGGCATTGCACGCGCTGGGCGACGGTGGCTACGATCCCGGCGCCAGGGCGCGACAGATCAAGGAGGACCTCGAGGCGATCGCCTGGGCATCGGCGCGCGACATGCTGCCCGTGCAGCTCGACGACCGTGCGCTGTTCCTGTCGCGCTGGCGCGAGCTCTTGCTGCACGCGCTCTCGGCAACCGGTGTCGACGACTCGGCGCCGCGCCGCGAGCTGCGCCGGGTGGTGAGCGAGGCCAGGACCGGCCGGGCGGCAGTCGATTCGGCCGCCTACCGCATCGTGCGCGAGTTCCGTCTGCGGGTGGGGGAGCTGGCGTTCGCGCCGCTGACCGAGCACATTCGAAAGCTCGACCCCGAGTATGCGCCGCTGTTTCCACGCAGCAGCGAGGGCCCGCTGTGGGCGCTCGTCTCGCAGCGTCCGCCGCACCTGCTCGATGCCCGGTTCAGGACTTGGACGGACCTTCTGCTCGCTGCCGCCGATCGCGTCGCCGACGACGCGAGACGGGCTGGCGGCGTCGCCGCCTACACCTGGGGCGAGGCCAACACGGTGCGCATCAGGCATCCGCTCAGCAGGGCGGTGCCGCTGCTCGGGCCGCTGCTCGACATGGCCCCGGAGGAGCTGCCTGGCGACTCGAACATGCCGCGGGTGCAGGGCCCGAGTGCCGGCGCCTCCGAGCGATTTGCGGTCTCACCCGGGCGCGAGCAGGACGGCTACATGCACATGCCCACCGGGCAGAGCGGCCATCCGTTGTCGCCGCACTACCGCGACGCGAACCCCGCTTGGGCGGACGGCGAGGCGACGCCGTTTCTGCCCGGCCCGACCGTGCACACGCTGACCCTGCAACCGGTCGGCGCGTCTCGGGCGACGCAGCCAGTCGCAGCGGACAAGTAGCGCCGCGCGTCGGTTGCCCCGAGCTCGGCTGCAAGCGCGTCTTGCTGCGCATTGCCGTAAATCACGCTTGGGGCTGCTTTCCGGACACACACCAACGTCTGCCGCAAAGATCAGAGTTCGAGCAGGTCGTGCCCGACGATCAGGTTGCCGGCGAAATACGGGCGCACGGCGTCGAACCACACCTCGTCCTTGAGGAACGGGTAGCCGCCCGGAACGAAGTGCGACAGCACCAGCGTCTTCACCCCGGCTTCGGTGGCAATGCGGCCGACTTGCTCGGTGGTCGTGTGGCTGGCCAGCAGATGCTCGCGCAGGGTCTTGGCGTTGGGCTCGGTTGCGATCAGCTGCTCGAGCGAGGGCAGGTACATGACCTCGTGCACCAGGACGTCGGCGCCCTGCGCGAGCTTGACCAGGTTCGGCGATGGGCGCGTATCACCCGAGATCACGATCGAGCGATCTGGACAATCGAAGCGGTAGGCAAACGCCGGTTCGACCGGCGGGTGTTGGACCAGCGCGGCGGTGACCTTGACGTTATCGTCCTGCATCACAAGGCCGCCCTCCGTGATCTCGTGCGCCACGATCAGGTCCTTCAAGGGCGGGCGCCCTTCATCGGCGATGCGCGTGCGGATGTCGTAGTCGTTCAATGCCAGGTACAGGCGCGTCATTTCGACCAGCGGTGGCGGGCCATAGGTGTCGACTCGCGTCGCGAGGTCGGTCTCCCAGCTCAACAACAGCAGGTTGCCGTAATCGGCGTTGTGGTCGGAATGGTGGTGCGTCAGGAAGACGTTGCGGATGGACGCGAGCTTGAGCTTGGCCAGCACCATCTGCCGGGCCACGCCGTTGCCGCAGTCGATGACATAGGAGACACCGTTGACCACGATCACCTGCGATGGCGCGGCGCGATTGGGCTTCGGTGTCGGGCCGCCCGCGGTCCCGAGCAGGATCAGGCGCGACTTGGACTTGCTGCCGGCGGCCGGCGCGGACGGCGCATCGCCGGCCCGCGCCCGCGTCAGCGGCAGGGCCGCGAAGAGCGCCACGCTCGTGGCCAGGAATTTGCGCCGCGCGGGCCGCGTCACGGTTCGATGGCTCATGGTCACCTCGTTCACGGTTGCGACAATGCGCCTGTGGGCGCGAACGCGCAACGCCCGTTCGCGGCAGCGCGGAGACCGGACGGCGATCGCAGCGGTGAGAGCTGGCTCCTTGACAGCCCAAGCGGACCGCGTCTGTCGTCCTCAATTCGCGGCCATCATGCAACCAGCCTGAACCCGGCGACCGGAAAAATGGTGATCGAAGGCGAACGCAAGGCGGATTCGCGCTCGCTTCATGAGGGCAAAGCTCGTTGCGTCAATGGCCGATAGCTTGTGCAGGTCCTGTCGCCGGAAGTATTCCCGGGACGCTTCGAGGTCGGCGAGTGGCCGCAATAAAGATGGACAATGCGCATGGGGTGTTGGGAAATTATCAGCAATGCCGGTGCGCGGGCGCGTACCCCAGGCTGTCGCGATGAGCCGCGCACGAGCGCGAAGCGGCTAATGCGGCGGTGAGGGTGGCGCTCTCTCCAGGGATGTCGACGATCCAGGATGCTCCACCCACTCGAGCACCTCGGTGAGCGCGTCCTCGATGCCGAGTCGGAATCCCGCCTCATATTCTCTGGCGTGCGCGTCGGGACCGAGGATCTCGCGCGGGCGTTCGCGCAGTGCGGCGACGGTTCGATCGTCCTGCGCGTTGCGCACCCCGCCCATCGCGTCCGCGGCGCTGTTGGCCGCACCCTGGAGGCGGGCCGCGCGCTTCCAGTCTTCGCTCACCGCGGCGAGCAGCGAAGCGGCTTCCAGATCGCGTTGCCCGGCATACTGTGCGCCGACCTCCATGCCAATTCGAATCGACGCGGCGAGTGCTTGCCGGGCCCGATTGAGCTTCCCCTGGGCAATCGCGACCCGAGCGATGTCCCGCAGCGCGAAGGACCGGTTCACGGGGTCCTCGTCCCCGAAAAGCGTCAGCGCCTGTTCGTAGGCGCTGGCGGCCGCATCGAGGTCGCCTTGCGCGCGCAGGACTTCGCCCATGGAAGTCAGGGCGAAGCCGATGAGGCGCGGTACGCCGTTGTTCGTGGCGATGGCCAGTTGCTCGCGCGCGCATTCGCCGGCGCGGGCCGGATCGCCAAGAAAAACCAGCGCCAGGACGAGACTCTCCAGGCAAAACAGGGTCAATTCCTCGTCGCCGTGCTCGCGCGCGATCGACAGCGCCTCCTCGGTCAGCGGCAGGACCTCGTGCAACCGGCCGCGAAAGAAGTTGTGCCGCCCGTTGGAGTAAAGCGTCCCGGCGCGCAGGATCGAACGCGGCTCGATGCCGTTACGGCCCAGCGCCTCGTCGTACACCTGTTGTCCGAGCGCAAACAGCCCGCGGTTGATCCAGTACAGGCGCAGCAGGATCGACAGCTCCAGTCCCTGGTTCGCGCCGTTCGCGGCGCTCGCGCACCATTCGTGCGCCGCCATCAGATTGGGCAACTCGACGTCGATTTTGTCCAGTGATCGCTTCAGGTTCCTGGTGTGCAGATTGGCGCTCGCGTTTCGGGCGACGTCGAGGAAGTGCGCAAAATGCCGTTCCCGCAGCCCGGCGGCCTCGCTCGGCGTCAGCCGCTCCTGCGCATACTGTCGCACCGTCTCCAGCATGGTGTAGCGGGGCTCGTCGTGCCCGGCGTGGTCGACCAGCACCAGTGATTTGTCGACCAGGCGCTCGAGCGGCTCGAGTGCCGCGAGCTCGTCACAATCCTCGGCCAGGCTCGCCGCGGCATCCAGCGTCCAGCCGCCGGCAAACACCGACAGCCGTCGCAGCCACTGCTGCTCGTCGGGCAGCAGCTGCTCGTAGCTCCACTGCAGCGTCGCGAGCAGGGTCTGGTGGCGAGACATCGCGCGCGAGCTGCGGGTGAGCAGGCGGAAACGGTCGTGAAGTCTTGCCCGGATCTGTTCCGGAGAAAGCAGCCTTAACCGCGCCGCGGCGAGCTCGAGGGCCAGCGGAATGCCGTCCAGTCGGCGACAGATTTCCACCACCGCAGGCGCATTGGTCGCGTCGAGCGCGAACTCCGGAGCCACCTGCCTGGCGCGGTCGACGAACAGCCGCACCGCTTCAGACTGCGCGGCGGTCTGCAGGTCGGCCTCCGCTCCGACCGGTGGCGAGGCGAGTGAACGGACCGACACGCTGACTTCGCCAGCGACCCCGAGGCTCTCGCGGCTGGTTGAGAGCACGCGCGGGCCGGGCGCCGCTTTGAGCAGCAGCTCCACCAGTTCGGCGCACGGGCCGATCAGGTGCTCGCAATTGTCGAGCAGCAGCAGCAACTGCCGGCCGGCAAGGTGACGGGCCAGGGTCTGCTCGATCGGCTTGTCGGCTTCTTCGCGCAGCTGCAGCACCGTCGCCAGCGCCAGCGCCACCCGTTCCGGCTCGGCCACGCTCGCCAGGTCGACGAAACACACGCCATCCGGGAACGATGGCAGGACCATTTCACAGAGCCTGATCGCCAGCCGTGTCTTGCCGCAACCTCCGATCCCGGTCAGGGTGAGCAGGCGCGTCTGTTCGAGCAGCTGCGCACAGCGGACGAGGTCGTCTTCATGGCCGACGAAACTGGTCAGCGGCTGCGGCAGGTTGTGCCGTGGCGCACCTGCAGAGGGCGAACCTGCCCTGTCCTCCAGCCCGAGGGCGAACCGGTATCCGCGGCCGGGAATGGTCGCGATCGCCTGCGGCCCCAGGATCTTGCGCAGCGCCGAGACCTGAACCTGGAGGTTGTTCTCCTCCACCACCACGCCGGGCCAGACGAGGTCGAGCAGCTCGCTCTTCGAGACCAGCTGCCCGGCGCGCTCGACTAAGACCAGCAGCACGTCAAATGCCCGGGGGCCGAGCGCGAGCGCGCAGCCGTTGCTCAGCAGGGCTCGCCGATCCGGCTGCAGTTCGAACGAGGCAAAGCGATAACCGACACTCATGGCAAGACGGCTGGCGGCAGTGCCGACGGGTGTCAATCTACCTCAAGGTCTCCATGGGCAGAGCGACTTTAAGAACGTTTAAGGCGGACTAAAGGACTGAAGCGGGCCGGCCGAGGGAAAGTGGGTCCCAGCTGCAACGGAGTCATTCCGACCGACCCACGACCGAAAGGACACTGCCATGAACGCCAAGCCGACGCTCTCCCGTCCCCACGTAGTCACGACCATTGCCGCCGCTGCGCTGTCCGCGGTGCTCGCTGTCGGGCTTCTGACCGCCGTAACCGGTCTGTTCCTGCGCGACGGGACCCCATTCGAGCAGGTCGTCGCCGCCGAGCATGCCTGCAAGAATTACTCGTTCGTATCCGAGCGCGAGAGCTGCGTACGATTGATCCTTGCCGCATCCCGGCGGCAGAGCCTCGCGAGCCGCTGAAATCGTGCGCACTGCAAGCCGTGCCCTACGGGCACTCCTTCGCGCCCTCGGCCTGGGCGCTGGCGTAGAAATCGGCGAGGCGGTAGGCATGCGCGGTCGCGCGGCTCCCGCGTGGCACGTAACGCCCATAGGGGCCGATGTCGAATAACACCGTCTGCGGCGAGGCGGCGAGTTGCCGCGCCCGGTCCTCTGCGCTTTTCCAGCGGAAGCAGAGGTTGCGCGCATCACTCGCCGGAAAGCCGTTGGGCAGCTGAATGGAGAGCGGCATGAACATCGGCACGGCATCGACCGTGACGGCGGTGGTGCCGGCCGCGAAGCCGCCCTGGGAGACCTGCCGCAGCGTCGAGTCGCGGTTCGCGAATTCCATGAGCGTGCTCTGCTGGTAGGGAAGATAAAGTCCCGCGGAGGGCGCGTCGGCGGGCGGCTCCTGGCCGAGCGAGCTCAGGCCGAGAGGAAAGCTCACGCGATAGGTGAAGCGCACGCCGATGGGATGGCCGTGCGCGGAGAGCAACGGTTCGTCGCTGATCGACTCGATGCGGGCCTCTCCGAGCTGCCGGGCGTGCCAGTAGCGCTCGAAAAGACCCGGCACGAGCGAGGCGGCGTAATAGGCAAACGGCAGCAAGACCCCGAAGATCGTGAACGGGACGATCGCGTCCTGCCAACCGCGGGCGCGGAAGATCGCCCAGCCGATCCAGAGGAGCGCGGTGAGCGGGACCACGTAGGCCGCGAAGCCAATGGCGACGAGCTCGTACCAGGTGAAGACGAGCCAGCCGCCTTGCCCCTGCGACAAGGCGATCACGGTCGCGAGCACCGGCACGCCGACCCAGTAAGCGGCAGTGAGCTGCACGGCGCGGCGGGTCAGCGAGGCGGTCATGGCGGGAGAGCGGGCCCTCGAGGGCCATGATCGCGGTCGTGGTCGATGGCCGGTTTCACGGCGCGACGGAGCCCTGGGTCGCGCTGCACCTCGTCGAGCGTCACCGGTTCCGTGCCCCCGACCAGGACGTCCGGATCGCGGCGGGCGGCGTCGAGCACGTCGAGTTCGTCCAAGGACCGGTAGCGCCGGCGGCCCCCCGCGAGGTGCTCGGCGAGCGTGCCCTTGCCGGTTTGCCGCGCGCCGGTCACGACCACCGCCGGCATGACCCGGAGCCGCTCGCGCAGGGCGCCGCCCACCAGCCGGGGAAGGGTCTTCATGGAATGGATGATAATGATTCATTGTATGAATGGAATCCGGGCGCGACCGCTGCCGGCGCCGACCCGCCCCTCGAGCGGCGAGTCGCTCGCGACCGATCCTTCGCCTGGGGGCTCTGGCCGCTCGCGGGGTTGCTTGGCCTGGCCGGCATCCTCGCCGCGCGGGCGTTGAAGGCCGCCTGAGGCTTATTCGCTTTTCCGGCCCGGGCGCGGGCCTTTTCGGGCGGGCCAAGGGCGTGCCGGCGCCGCGGCGGTAAAAACCCGCCCGGCAGGATAAAACCCGCCTGGCCGCGCCGGGCGGCGGGCACTCCACCTGGCGGCTGTTTTTGTTTTTTCGAGGGGCGGTTGGCGTCAGCCTGAGCTTTCGGTTGCGAGTTCTCGCGCGACAGAAGGCGCGGTTGCAACCGTCCCGGGCCGATGACGGTTAAACGTCAACATCGGGTCGGGCAAGCGGTCGCGCGTGCGCTACGGGCACTCGCGGGCGCCCTCGGCCTGGGCGCCCGCGTAGAAATCGGCGAGACGGTAGGCGTGCGCGGTCCCGCGACTTCCCCGTGGCAGGTAACGACCATAAGGCCCGATCTCGATTAACACCGTCTGCGGCGCGGCAGCGAGTTGCCGCGCCCGGTCTTGCGCGTTCGTCCAGCGGAAGCAGAGGTTCTTCGCATCGCTCGCCGGAAAGGCGTTGGGCATTCGCAGGGAGAGCGGCATGAACATCGGCACGGCATCGACCGTGACGGCGGTGGTGCCGGCGGCAAAGCCGCCCTGGGAGACCTGGCGCAGCGTCGAGTCGCGGTTGGCGAATTCCATGAGCGTGCTCTGCTGGTAGGGGAGATAGAGCCCGGCGGCGGGCGCGTCGGCAGGCGGCTCCTGGCCGAGCGCGGAAAGGCCCAGAGGGAAACTCACGCGATAGGTGAAGCGCACGCCGATGGGGTAACCGTGCGCGGAGAGCAACGGCTCGTCGGTGATGGACTCGATGCGGGCTTGGGAGAGCTGCCGGGCGTGCCAGTAGCGCTCGAGCCAGCCCGGCACGAGCGAGGCGGCGTAATAGGCCAGCGGCAGCACGACCCCGAAGATCGTGAACGCGACGATGGCGTCGTTCCAGCCGCGGACGCGGAAGATCCCCCAGCCTAACCAGAGGAGCGCGGTGAGCGGGACGGCGTACACCGCGAAGCCCACCGCGATGAGCTCGAACCAGGAAAAGACGAGCCAGCCTCCCCCCTGCGCAAAGGCGCTCACGGTCGCGAGCACCGCCACGCCGACCCAGTAGGCGGCGGTGAGCTGCAGGGCGCGGCGGGTGAGCGGGGCGGCCATGACGACAGGTGCGGGCCCAGGTCGGCCATCATACTTAAGGTTGCCCAAAGCGCTCCCAAGGCGGTGGCGCCTGGCGGACGCCGCCCGCCGGGGCGCCTGGGCGGCGGGCATTCTACCGGCGGCCGGTTTGGGTTGGTCGGAGAGGGCTTTGGTGACGGCTCGCAACTGAGTGTGCCTTCGGTTGCGAGTGGACAGGAACTGCGCCGGCAGGCCGAAGCGGTGCTGCAAGACGGTGAGACGCTCTCTAGCTTCGTGCTCGATGTCCTGACCCGGAGCATCGTGTAGCGAAGGGCTTTCATTGACTGACAGACGTGGCGCATAACCAGGGCTCACGTGAAATAGCGAAGGGCCAAAGATATCGTTATTTCAAAATAGGCCCGTGAATTAAAACAACGGCCTCCCTGCGCTTTGCGAGCGGAACAGACTCAAGGCGCGCGCGACGGCAATGGGGCCATACGCGCGTGACCCGTTACCACAACGAGGCCGTGCGTCCTGACAAGGCACTTGACCACCGCCTGCGTTGCGCATGCGCAACATCGGGCGCCTTTCGTGTGCTGAAATGTTTGGATCACCGGCGCTTGATCCGGTATCATTTTGCTTGCTTTCCGGTCAATCCGGTGGACGAGAGTGAAGCCTTCAATGACACGACATGACATGCGCTGCACACGAATGTGCTCGCCGTGGCAGAGGCTCGCTTTCGGTCCGCTGTCCATGAAGGGCGCTTAAGCCGCCCGCTGGCCGCACTACGCTGCGCCAGTTGGCGCGGCGGGTCCGGTCCACCCTGAGCTGGTTGCTCCGGGCAGTCCGTGCAACGCATCGATTGGCTTCTGCTGCGGGCGGACGCGCGCGTTTTTTGGGCAAAGGAGAACGATCATGCAGTACACATTGACACTTTCGCGCTGGCACAAGGTGGCCGAGCGCATCAGTACCGCGCTCAAGGCGCGTGAAATGGACGTGAAGGCAGCGTTCACCGCAACGACGATCTCCGCGTGGAACAGGGAAGGTGTGGAGGAGAAGGCGGCAGAGATCGCCCGGCGCGCCGCGGATGATCTGGCGCTGATCGAGGCGGGGATGCGGGCGGTCGCGGCGATTCGCGCCGCGCTCGCCATTCGCAACGCGGCGCTCGGCGTGTCGGGAAAGCTGGCCGAAGCCGAAGCCGCCAATCGTGCGGCGGCCATCTACAAGGCGATCATCGATGGGCAGAAGGTCGATATGGTGCGGCCCGAAAGCGTCAAAGCGCTCCCGGCAGCGCTTGCCGGTGACGCGGACGTGTTTGGTTTCGGACGCCGCACGGCGGCTGTCGTCACGCTGCAGATCGCGAACGCGGCAGTCGTCGAGTCGCTGCGCGAGAAGCTCGCGCGGGAGCAGGCGCGCGCCACGCGGCTGCTGGATGAGATCGCTGATCTCAATCGCGAGAAGATCGAGATCGACGTAGCGCGGGAGGTGGTCGGAATCGCGGGGCTGGCGGCGTAGCGCCGTCGGTTGCCCGGTGTTGCCGCACACTGGCTAGGCCGGCTAACAGCCGCGCCACCGTAAGCGGCCGGGGAGAGCCTTTGCTGGCGGTCTCATAAACCGACGCGGCTTGGGACGTACCCTGTCGCCCACGAAGGTGTCCGGACCTTTGTCTGCCATGGTTGCTCGAGCGGTCCGGGTGGTTGCCGGTTGCAGCGTGCCGGTGAAGGGTTGCGGGTTGCCGGGGTTCTCCCCGTTTTTTTCTTGAGATATGGATCGCAAGGCAAGCATCATCGGACTCAACAGCCTCGTCGCCGCGCACTTCGCGCCGTTGGCGGTCGACGAGCTTGTGGTCACGCGCCGGGACTTTCCGCACTGGATGCGGCCGGATCTGCAGCGCAGCCTGGAAGGACTGTTCTCGGGGCCGGTCAACAGCCGCTTCTACGGTGCGCGTGTGCGCAAGGACGAGCTGGCATTCCGGTTATCCGATCTCGCCGAGGCCGGGAACGGAATTGTCGCCGGCCCCGCCGAGTATCAGGACCTGGACGTCGGAGAGGCGCAACCGGTTCGCTGCCTGACGCGTGGCCTGTGGCTCGGTGAGCAAGACGGCGTGCGTTTCGCCGCGCTGCTCGATGTGCACGATGCCTATCGCGTTCGCGCCCGTCTTGAGGTCGCTGTCGGACCGGGAGAAAACCCGGCGCGCGTCGCCAGAGAGATCATCGAGGCGTTGCAATCAGGTGCCGAAAGTGGTGCCTCCTGGCGCGGCAAGATCCTTGTGCTCGAAGCGGCAAGCGACGACTTCGATGTCTCACCTGCCGGACTGCGCGTCGAGAAGGCCGCGCCGGTGCGGCGTGCCGATATCGTGCTGCCGGAGAAGACGCTCGCCCTGATCGAGCGCAACACGCTCGAATTCGCCCGGCGCGCGGAGCAACTCGCCCGGCTGGGGCTCTCCGCCAGAAAAGGCGTGCTGCTGTACGGGCCGCCGGGCACGGGAAAGACACTCATCGTGCGCTGGCTCTGCGGAGCGCTGGAAGGCTACACCAAGCTGATCGTTACGGCCGGTCATTACGCGTTGCTCGAGCAGACTTTCGAGATCGCGCGGGCACTGCAGCCTGCGCTGATCGTGCTCGAAGACGTCGACCTCGTCGGCGGGCACCGTGACGGTCCGTTTGCCGCCGGTGGCAGTACGCTCAACCTGCTGCTCAATGCAATGGATGGCCTGGCGTCCGAGGCGCGCATGCTGTTCCTGCTGACCACCAACCGGCCGGAGGTGCTCGAACCCGCGCTCGCCGCCCGTCCGGGCCGCGTGGACCAGGTTATCGAGGTCGGTCTTCCGGGCGAGGCGGAGCGCCGGTTGCTCGTCAAATGCTACGCGGGCGGGCTGCGTGTTGCCGAGGGCCTGACAGCGGAAACGGCAGCGAAGGTCGGGCGAACCAGCCCGGCGTTCATCAAGGAGCTGATGCGTCGCGCCGCGCAAGCGATGCTGGAGCGAGGCGGCGACGAGGCGCTGGACGCGCACGACATCGACCGGGCCCTCGCCGACATGCTCGGAGCCGGCGGTCGCCTCGGCGCGCGCATGCTGGGCGCGGAACCCGCCATGGGGTTTGCCGGCCTCGTGTAGCCTTGCGCGACGCGGGCATGCCCGTGGCGCGAATCGGCGCTGGACAGTTACCACTATTAAAGGTAACATCATATTTCTTTAATAACTGCCCTGCTTAATAAAGGTTGGCCGGCCGCCTTCGAATACCATGGAGCGAGGCAGAACCGGGGAGCTCAAGACGATCTCGCGGGCCGGACGGGAGGTGGCCCAGGCATTCGTTCCGGCGCCGCTGCCGCCCCAGCCAGGACTGCTTTTGGATGCCGACCTGCAGGAGGCACTCGACTTCGCCCTGGTCGCGATTGGGCGCCTGGACAGCGTGTCGACGCTGCTCCCGGACCCGCACCTTTTCCTGTACACCTACGTCCGCCAGGAGGCTGTCCTATCATCGCAGATCGAGGGCACGCAATCGACGCTTGCGGACCTCTTGCTCTTCGAGCTCGATGAAGCCCCGGGCGTCCCGGTGGACGATGTCATCGAGGTATCCAACTATGTGGCCGCGTTGGAACATGGCTTGCAACGGGTGCGCAACGGGTTTCCGGTCTCCAATCGCCTGATCCGAGAAATGCACGCCATCCTCTTGGCTCGGAGCCGCGGTGCGAACCGGCAGCCAGGCGAATTTCGCACCTCCCAGAACTGGATCGGCGGTACGCGCCCAGGCAACGCTGCGTTTGTTCCGCCGCCGCCGCAGGACGTGCCGAATTGCATGGCGCAGCTCGAGCGGTTCATCCACGAAGAGCCGCTGCGCGCGCCGCCTTTGACCAAGGCAGCGCTGGTGCACGTTCAATTCGAGACCATACACCCCTTTCTCGATGGCAACGGCCGCGTGGGAAGGCTGCTGATCACGCTGTTGCTCTGCGTTGCGGGATTGCTGCAGGAGCCCTTGCTCTATCTCAGCGGCTACCTGCGCGCGCATCGCGACGAGTACTACAGCCTGCTCGACGTCGTTCGCCGCGAGGGCGACTGGGAGCGCTGGCTCGCGTTCTTCGCCCATGCCGTGCAGGAGACCGCGGCCGCCGCCGTCACCACGGCGGGCGGGCTCGTTGCCACCTTCGAGGCGGACGGGCAGCGCATTCGGAGCCTGGGCCGTGGCGCCACTTCCGCGTCGCGCGTACATCGAGCACTCCAGCGCCGGCCGCTGGGCTCGATTGGCTCGCTCGCCCGGGAAACCGGGCTCACGGTGCCGACGGTGACGGCCGCGCTCGCCAAGCTCACGGGCCTGAAGATCGTGCGCGAAGCAACCGGTCGGCGCCGCAACCGCATATTCGTCTATGGTGGTTATCTCGACTTGCTGAGCGAGGGAAGCCTCGTACCGCCCCCGCAACCGGTTTAGCGCTACAACACAATCATGTCGCAGGTCGCTTCACAGCCCGGAACTGGCAAGTCGCCCGCGAGCGGCAAGCTGCGCATCGGCGATCACTGGAATGCGATCACCATCATTGCGCTGTCGCAGAGCAATCCGCTCAAGGCCGTCGCCGAGCTGGTCGAGAACAGCATCGACGCAGGCGCGAAAACGATTGTCATCACCCGCGGCAAGGAGAAGGGACAGCATTACCTGCGCGTGAAAGACGACGGCGAGGGCGTGCGCCGGAATGTCGATGGCGAACCGGATTTCCACTATGTGGCGACCCACGTCTGCGATTCCATCAAGCGGCGGCTGAAGGCGCAGGGCAGGCAAGGCTTGCAGGGCGAGTTCGGCATCGGCCTGTTGAGCTTCTGGACGCTGGGCGAGGATCTGTTGCTGACTTCAGCGGGCGACGACGGGCGCGCTTGGCAGATGCATCTGCGCAAAGGCGATCCGAGCTACCGTATCATGCTGCGTCCGGCTCTTTTTGCCGAGGCGGGAACGGAGGTGCTCATCCGCGGCATTCTGCCCGGCATCAAGAACTTCAGCGGCGAGAAGATCCAGTGGTACCTCGCCGCCGAGCTGCGCGACCGGATCCGCCATTCCGGTGTGGCGATCCGCGTCGTCGACCGGGCCGCGCGGGCGGAATTCAGGGTCGAACCGCGGGCGTTCGAAGGACGGCTCCTGCATGAGCTCGAAGGCGCCTTGCCGGCGCAGAGCGAGCTCTATGCCGAGCTCTATCTGCACGCGCATGCGCCGACCAACGTGGTCTCGCTGTATCGCTCGGGTACGCGCGTGGTCGAGAACCTAGCCGGGATCGAAGCGTTCGCGCGCGGGCCGTGGACGAGCGGCTACGTGCAGGGCATCATCGACGCGCCGTATCTCAACCTGACGCCGGGGACCCGGCTCGGCGTGATCCACGATGCCACGCTCGCGCGCCTGGCCGGCGAGCTCGCGCCGCTCGAGGCGCGACTTTCAAAGATCATCGAAGACCAGCAGCGCGCCGAGGAGGAGCGGGCGAGCCGCGACGTGCTGCGCTCCGTGCAGGGCGCCCTCAAGGAGGCGCTGCTGGCGTTGCCGGCCGAGGAGTACGACTGGTTCGACCTGCATCGTGGCGAGGGCAAGCGGCGGCCCATGGCGGCCAGCGAGGCGCCGGGCGCGGACCGGGGCGTTGCGATGGAGGCGGGCGCCAGCGGCGAAATCCCCGAAGCGCAGCGGCAGTTCTTCGACTACGCCGGGCCGCTGTTTTCGGTGGTGATCTCGCCCACGTCCTCCGTCGTTGAAGTCGGTGGGTCGAGGGCACTGCACGCCATCGCCCGCGATCGCGCCCGGCGGCGCGTGGAGCAGGACCTCAGGTTCGCCTGGAACAGGCTCGAAGGCGAGGGAGTCCTCGAACCCAGCGATGGGGAGATCACGACGTTCCGCGCGGCGAACGAACCGGGACTCACGCGCGTCGAGCTCACCGCCAGCCAGGGCGACATCGTGTGCAGGGCCGAAGCGCAGATCACCGTCACCGCTTCGCTGGTGGGCAGAACGCAAGGGGGCGACACCACCTACCAGGGGCTGCCCGGCTACACGTACCACAAGGCGGCCGGGGAACTGTGGCGCTCACGCTTCGATGCCGAGCGGAACCTCGTGGTCATCAACAACGGCCACCGCGATTTCGTCTACGCGGCACGCAACAAGATGCTGAAGCTGCGCTACATCTGCCGCCTGTTCGCCAAGGAGCTCGTGCTCAAGAACTTCGTCGGCGTTGCGCCGGATCAGCTCCTCGAGCGGCTGCTGGAGCTCACCTTGTACAGCGAGGAGAACCTGCGCTAGAGCCCGGTCGCCAGCCGCCCTGCGGTTGCGACTGGCGCGAGCGGCTAAGGCGGCGCCTGCGTACTGGCCGCGGTCGCATGCGTGCCGGGGGCTCGCACCAACACGGGCCAGACCGGCCATGGTCTATGCCTTGGGTTGCGAGCGCGTCGCTGATCAGGCAGGCCGCGCGATCGGGTCGCGCGGGCACGCGAGCTATCGGTGCGGTCATCAGCCGTCCACCGGCTTCTCGAAAAAGAAGCATTCAGGCAGGAACGCCGGAGCGATGGTCTCGATATCCTTCGAAGCGACCCCGGCAGCGTGAAACTGGTCCCGCCAGTTCCTGACGCCGGCGACGACGGTGTTGATTTCCTTCCTCGCCGCCTCGGTGCCCAGTGCAAAGCGCTGGCAGTCGGAAAGCAAGTTGTAGACGCTGGCGGTGCGCCCATAGCGTCCGATGGTCAGCGCGAGGTCACGGCGTTCGAGGCTGAAGAGCGGGGTGGGGACCAGATCGTATGCCGGCGAGAGCTGCCAGCCGCGCAGGGTGCGGCGCAGGGCATGGTTGCGGGGGTGATCGTCGTTATTGGTCACCGCCGCATTGAAGATCATGCGCCGGAAGAGCTCCCGTCGATCGCGGTCCGGCTCTTCGGACCAGCGCCGCAGCTGATCGGCGAGAAGAGGATAGGACCAGCGCTCGCGATCCAGGTAGGACTCGTCGGCATCGAGCAGGGTCAAGCCGCTGACGAGCCCGAAGCGAAGATACCCCCCTTGGGCGTATTCACGATCGAAGCGCTCCACCATGAGCACGTCCCGCCCCGCCACGGACGCGAGGCGCGCATGGCAGGCGACGATGCCGCAGCGACGGGCGAGCTCGAGCGTCGCGTATTCCACCCGCTGCAGGTTGAAGCGCTCCTCCTTCTGCGGGAACTTGCCCACCCAGAGGCGGTGGTCGTCCTCGATGGTGGCCTTGGGCCTCGCGCCGCCCATCGATGTGCCGGGCTCGAGCTGCTCGAGCATATGCTCCGGCAGCTCCTTGCCCTCCTCGATCGCTTCCGCGGCCGCGACCAGATCCGCCAGTTGATGCGTGCGGTTGTAGGGGCGCTCACCCGCCTTGGGTCTGGCCGTGGTGCCGAAGCTTAAACAACCCGCGCCATCCTGGGGTCCGTGCAACAGGTAATCGATTTCCTCGAGGTCGGCGGGGCCGCGCTGCAGCTTGTGCTCGATCACGCGGCGTCCCCAGGCGTCGGGTCCGGCGTCGCGCACGGCGCCAGGAATGCCTTTGAGCCTCGTGAATTCGTGCACGCTGTAGCCAAGCGGCAGCTGGAACGGATCGAACTCGACCGCATCCTGGCGTTGGATATAGCGCTCGCCATAGCGAAAGCGCCCGACGAAGGTCCCGTCGCGCAGCGCTTCGACCTTGAGCAGCGCCGCGGGTACGCGCTCCAGCGTGCCGGGCAACTGCACGTGGATGTAGGCCTGACGCTCAGAAGTCATATTCGTCCTTCGAGCCCCGCGGCTTGCGCACACGTGCGGGCCGGCGCGAGGCCTCGAGCGTCTTGCCATGGGTGTCGGCGTCGGGGTGCGCCACGCCGTGCAGCGTCTGGTCGAGGCCGAGCGCCCACAGCACCGTGACGTAAGCCCCCAGCGCGACGCCGGGCTTCCCGAGCTCGAGCGCGTTGAGCGTATTGCGATTAATGCCCGCCTTGGCGGCGAGCTCCGCGATCGACAGGCCACGCCGGATCCTGGCCACGCGGACGCGCTCGCCCGCATCCCTGATGCGCTCCGTCACCTGGGCAGGGAGGTTCTTCTTGATATCCATTATTTTAGGCGTTAAACAACATAATGCCTAAAATATTAGGCTAATCAAGCAAGCGCGTCAACCGGGGCGACTCCTAAAGCGGCGGAACGGGACGGGCCCCACTATTAAAGGTAACGTGCCATTCCTTTATTAGTAGTAGGCCGGCTTAGTAAAGGTCGGTCAGCCGCCAGGAACTACCCTGTGCGAGGCAGAACCGGAGAGCTCACGACCCTTTCCCGGGCAGGGGAGGTTACCGAGGCATTCGCGCTGCTGCCGGACACCGACCTCTTGCTGCACACCTCCTTGAATAAATGGACAGAAATCGCTTTATCGTCGTGTGGACACGATTCCGCGCAACCTTTACTTGCGCCTCGGAGGGCACCCCATGGGCCGCCCAGGAGAAACCTTGGCGCGGGTTGTCAAGCGACACCCGGTTTTGACCCCGGGGCGACATTTGGAATTGACCCCCTGGTTTAAGTCAACTTCTCCAATTCCTTCTCCGCGGACCGTTGCGGGATGAGTCCCGAGCGGCGCTTCTCGCGCAGTCGATAGCTATCACCCCGGATCGTGATGACGTGGCTGTGGTGCAGCAGCCGATCGAGGATCGCCGTTGCAACCACGGGGTCGCCGAACACGGTTCCCCACTCGCCCACGGCGCGGTTGCTGGTCACCAACATCGAACCGCGCTCGTAGCGACGCGATACGAGCTGGAAGAACAGATGCGCGGCGTTGGCTTGCAACGGCAGGTAACCAAGCTCGTCAACAATCAGTAGCTTGGGCTTGGCGTAATGCATCAGGCGTTCCTCGAGCCGTCCCGTGTGATGGGCTTTGGTGAGCGCAGTGACCAGCGTCGTCGCCGAAGTGAATAGCGTCGAGTACCCCTGCTGGATCGCTTCGCGGCCAAGTGCGACGGCCAGATGCGACTTGCCGACCCCAGGTGACCATTTGCAATGACCCTCCGTATTAGGGGGGTCAATTCCTGGTGTCGCTTAGGGGGTCAATTTACCCTGTCGCCTGACACGGGTTGGCGTGCTGCTTTGCGGCGGCTGGGTTTGGTTTGTCAGAGGGGGGTTGGTTACGGTCTGGGCGTTATGTTGCGAGTCGACTCGCAACACTTGGCGCTCCTCCCTCTCCCATCCTCGCTTTCCCCCCGAAAACCCGCCGTCGGGTAAAGGCCTTCATTCTCTCGACGTTAACGGGTGTCGATTGGCCGCC
>Ga0074044_10000737_pt1 | contig 30560 bp, 28 predicted proteins | sample BogForMeECP23OM1_FD_94443 | JGI IMG/M metagenome (GOLD analysis project Ga0074044, IMG submission 94443) | Bog forest soil microbial communities from Calvert Island, British Columbia, Canada - Bog Forest MetaG ECP23OM1 | ecosystem: Environmental > Terrestrial > Soil > Wetlands ...
CGGCGCAGTGAACGCGGGCGATGTTTCAAAGCGGCTCGGCGTTAAGGGCTATCCCAATTCTGCCGAAGCAAAGCGGGTGCGCAGAGATCTGGCGCTGGCAATGGAGACCGGAGCGCCGATACACGTTGCGCATGTATCGACGCGCGAATCGCTCGATCTCGTTCGAGAGGCGCGCGCACGCGGCGCCCGCGTGACCTGCGAAGTCACGCCACATCATTTTGCGCTCGACGAACGTGCCGCCCTCAAATGGGGACCCAACGCCAGGATGAATCCGCCCTTGCGCGCTCACGCTGATGTCGAGGCAATTCGCGAGGGCATGGCCGACGGCACCATCGACATGATCGCGAGCGATCACGCGCCACACGATCCCGCATCCAAGCATCTCGACGAACTCGCCGGCTTCTTCAATCCCGATCATGAAGCGGGGCGGTTGCCCGCGCACGCCGCCGATCTGTTCGGTCATTGCGCAAACGGCATCATCGGACTGGAAACTTCATTAGGACTTGCGATGGACCTGGTGCATCGCTCATTGATTGACGCTTCCCGATTGGTTGAGATGATGACCTTGAATCCTGCCCGGCTGCTGCGACTCGATGCGGGCGTGCTGGGTGCCGGAACGGTTGCGGACGTCACGGTGATCGATCCGAATCGTGATTGGGCGGTGGAGCCGGAGCGCTTTCGTTCAAAGAGCCGTAACACTCCGTTTGTGGGAATGCACTTCCAAGGCAAGGCGATACTGACGATTGTAGGCGGTGAAATCGTTTATGACGGGCGCAGCGGAGAGCAATGATGGCATCGCGCCGGAATCGTGAAGCGCTCCTCGCACTCGCGGATGGACGAGTTTTCCGCGGGCGCGCGTTTGGCGCGGAAGGCGAGGCCGTGGGCGAAGTCGTGTTCAACACTGCCATGACCGGCTATCAGGAAGTTCTCACCGATCCGTCGTACATGGGCCAGCTCGTGTGCATGACGTACCCGGAAATCGGCAACGTCGGCGCCAACCGCGAGGACGTCGAGTCGCGGCGCGTCTACGTGCAAGGCTTTATCGTCAAGCAATGCTGTGAGCGGCCATCCAACTGGCGCTCGGAAGTCTCGCTCGACGAATACCTGGCCCAGGCCGGCGTCGTCGGAATAGAGGGAATCGACACGCGCGCTTTGGTTCGCCATATCCGCACCCATGGCGCGCAGGAGTCGGTTCTGTCCACCGCGGATTTGGATCCTGAGTCTCTCGTCCGCAAGGCCAAGGCCTCGCCCGGGTTAGTAGGCCGTGACCTGGTGAAGGAAGTCGCCTGCACGGAACCTTACGACTGGGCGCTGGCGGACTGGGAACTGGGACATGGGTACCGCACGCGGACCAACGAACAATTCCCCGACGCGCCCTTCGTGGTTGCGCTGGACTACGGGATCAAACTCAATATTCTGCGGCGGCTGGTCGCCACCGGATTTCGCGTGCGAGTGTTGCCCGCCCATTCGACCGCAGAGCAGATTCTTTCGCACAACCCCGACGGGGTTTTTCTCTCCAACGGCCCCGGCGATCCCGCCGCTCTGCCGTACACGTACCAAGCCGTAGCGGGCATTCTCGGCAAGAAGCCGATTTTCGGAATCTGCCTGGGACATCAAATTCTGGGGCTGGCGCTGGGCGGGCAAACCTACAAGCTCGACTTCGGGCATCATGGCGCGAACCATCCCGTCATGGATCTTCGCACGCAGCGCGTCGAGATCACTTCGCAGAATCACGGCTTCGCGGTCGATACCGATTCCGTAAAGGGACGCGCCGAGCTTTCGCATCTGAATCTCAACGACCGGACGGTCGAAGGCATGCGCGGACAGGGCGTTCCATTTTTCTCCGTGCAGTATCATCCCGAAGCTTCGCCCGGTCCTCACGATTCGAACTACCTGTTCGCGAGCTTCAAGCGGATGGTGGAGCTGTTTCCCCGGCACGGCGCAGACACGCTCGAACGAATCGCCGCCGAGGAAGCGGCCAACGCGAACGAATGACCCTGGCGAGACTGGATTCCTAAGGTGCCACTTCGCAAAGATCTGAAATCGGTGCTCCTGATCGGCTCCGGACCGATCGTCATCGGCCAGGCATGCGAGTTCGATTATTCGGGCACCCAGGCCATCAAGGCGCTGCGCGAGGAAGGGTTGCGAATCATCCTCATAAATTCCAACCCGGCAACCATAATGACCGACCCCGAGTTGGCCGACCGCACCTACATTGAGCCCATGACCGCCGCTACTATCGCGAAGATCATCGAGCGTGAGCGGCCCGATGCGCTCCTGCCGACGGTCGGAGGCCAGACGGCGCTGAATCTCGCGATCGAACTTGCGGAATCCGGTGTCCTGGAACGATTCAACTGCGAACTGATCGGCGCGAAGCTGCACGCGATCAAAAAGGCGGAGGATCGCGATCTTTTCAAACGAGCGATGATCGATATCGGACTGGAAGTGCCACGCTCCGCGATCGCGCATTCGATGGAAGATGCCGAGCGTATCAGCCGTGACCTGGGGCTGCCGCTGATTATCCGGCCATCGCGAACGCTTGGCGGCACCGGAGGTTCAATCGCGCGTGAACGCGACGAATTCCGCGCCAAGGCCGCGTGGGGCCTGGAAATGTCGCCGATTCACGAGGTCCTTATCGAGGAATCGGTCGAAGGATGGAAAGAGTTCGAGCTGGAGGTGATGCGTGACGCGGCCGACAACGTGGTCATCATCTGCTCAATCGAAAACCTCGACCCGATGGGCGTGCACACCGGCGACTCCATAACCGTCGCGCCCGCACAGACTCTGACCGACAAGGAGTACCAGATCATGCGCGACGCCGCGCTGCGGATTATCCGCGAAATCGGCGTCGACACCGGGGGATCGAACATCCAGTTCGCGATCGAGCCGAAGACCGGGCGCATGATCGTAATCGAAATGAACCCGCGCGTGTCGCGCAGCTCGGCACTCGCATCCAAGGCCACCGGCTTCCCAATCGCGAAGATTGCCGCCCGGCTCGCGGTCGGGTACCGGCTCGATGAAATTCCCAACGACATCACTAAGAAGACGCCCGCGTGCTTCGAACCGACTATCGACTACGTGGTAACCAAGATTCCGCGCTTCACGTTCGAAAAATTTCGCGGCGCCATCGACGAATTGGGACCGCAAATGAAATCGGTCGGCGAGGCGATGGCGATTGGACGAACATTTAAAGAATCACTTCAAAAAGCACTTCGCTCGCTCGAAATCGGCTCGTTCGGGTTTGAATCACGCCTCAAGAAGCAGAGCCGCGACCAGGCGATGGTGGAGCTTCGCGAGCAGGTCCGCAAACCCAGCAGCTTTCGCCTGTACCATCTCGCGGACGCGTTGCGCATAGGCATGCCGCGCGACGAAGTATTCCGCCTGAGCCAAATCGATCCATGGTTCATCGATGCGGTTGCCGATGTGGTCGCATCGGAAGGGCGCGTCGCGAACGAAGCATTCAGCGAAAGTTATTTTCGCGAGTTCAAAGCGATGGGATTTTCGGATCGGCGCATCGCCGATTTGCGCGGCAGTGACGAGGCGGAGGTTGCCGGCCAGCGGCGGCAGTTCGGTGTTGCTCCGGTCTTCAAAGCTGTGGACACCTGCGGCGCCGAGTTCCAGGCGTACACGCCTTACCTGTATTCGACCTACGAAGGCGAAGACGAAGCCGAGCCCGACAACCGCCGCAAGGTGATGATTCTGGGCGGCGGGCCGAACCGGATAGGGCAGGGGATCGAGTTCGACTATTGCTGCGTGCACGCCAGCCTGGCGCTCAAGGAAGCCGGCTTCGAAACGATCATGGTCAACTGCAACCCGGAAACCGTCTCGACCGACTATGACATTTCCGATCGTCTCTATTTTGAACCGCTTACCTTCGAAGACGTGATCGCGATCGCCGAGCGCGAGAAGCCGATGGGCGTAATCGTGCAGTTCGGCGGGCAGACGCCGCTGAAGCTGGCGGTACCCCTGGCTCGCGCCGGAGTTCCGATTCTCGGCACGACGCCCGATGCGATCGATCGGGCCGAGGATCGCGAGCGTTTCAATGCCATGGTCGAGAAGCTGGGGCTGAAGCAGCCGCACGGTGTGCTTGCCCGCGGGCTGGAGGAAGCGATTGCCGGTGCGAATCGGGTTGGCTACCCCGTCCTGATACGCCCCTCGTATGTTCTTGGCGGTCGCGCGATGGAGGTGATCGCCGACGAAGCTTCGCTGCGCCGCTACGTCACGCAGGCTTTCGAAGCCTCCGAGCGTCATCCGCTGCTCATTGATCGCTACCTGCGCGGCGCTATCGAGGTGGACGTCGATGCGATTAGCGACGGCGAGACCGTCGTGGTCGGTGGCATCATGGAGCATGTCGAGCACGCCGGCATCCACTCCGGTGACAGCGCCTGCGCGCTTCCTCCGCGAAGTCTTTCGCCGGAACTGCAGCGGTCGTTAATAGAAGAGACCAAGTTGCTCGCACGCGAGCTTGGCGTAGTCGGTCTGATGAACGTTCAATACGCGATCTTCGGTGGCGAGATTTACATTCTCGAAGTAAACCCCCGCGCTTCGCGAACTATCCCATTCGTCAGCAAGGCGATCGGCGTGCCGCTTGCGAAGCTTGCTTCACTGGTGATGGCGGGCAAGAAGCTCGGCGAGCTCGGCTTCACAACCGAACGCGTGCCCGCTCACGTTGCCGTCAAAGAGTCGGTCTTCCCGTTTGCGCGGTTTTCCGGCGTCGATACGATTCTCGGCCCCGAAATGAAGTCGACCGGCGAGGTGATGGGAATCGATTCGTCGTTCCCGATGGCCTTCGCGAAAGCGGAGCTTGCAGCCTCGTCCGAGCTTCCGCAAGCCGGGCGCGTATTCATCAGCGTGCGCGACGAGGACAAGCCCTTGTTGCAGCCGATTGCGAGTGGACTGATCGAGATGGGTCTTGAGTTAATCGCGACCCGCGGCACCGCCGCGTACATCGGCAGGTTGGGTTTTCCCTGCCAGACGATAAACAAGGTCCTCGAGGGTAGTCCGCATGTCGTCGATGCGATGCGCGAGGGGCGCATCGCGCTGGTCATGAACACGCCCGATGCGAGCGGCACGGCCGACTCGTTCTCGATCCGGCGCACCGCGCTGGAACAGCGGTTGCCGTACTTCACGACGATGGCGGGGGCGCAAGCGGCGGTCGAAGGAATTCGCGCGCTCAAGACCGAGCGTTTCGAAGTTCGCGCCTTGCAGGACTACCATCGCGGCTGATCGCAGCGATATTGGACCGCTCCTGGAGCCGATGCGCGCAGACTCACAAAAGCGTGGCACGCGCGCGCAGCCACCCAAGCCGCAGCCGGTCGCGCCATCGGCAGCCGCGGCGCTGTCACCCGATACCTCCGTAGCCAGTCTACCGGGTATCGGGCCTAAACGCGCAGCGGCGCTGACCGAGCGCGGAATCGCGACTCTCCGCGATTATGTTTTCCATCTTCCATCACGCTACCAGGATTGGCGCAATCTGACCTCGCTGGCCGCCCTCGTACCCGGAACCACCGTTACCGTGGAGGGCGAACTGAGCGCCGTCTCTGAGCGTCCCATGCGCGGCGCGCCGTGGAGGCGGCTCGCTAACGGATGGTTGAGCGGCGGTGGCGCGCGGGTGCGGCTGGTGTGGTTCAATCTGCCCGCGTACATGCGTGGGAAGATGCCCGCAGGCGAGAAGGTGCTTGCCCACGGCCGCGTGACTCAGACCGCAGAGGGCAATCTCGAGATCGTGCAGCCCGAACTTCACGCGCTTTCGGCGGGCGAGCCGCCGCCGGTGCGTCCTTTCTACAATCTGCCAAACGCGATCGGCCAGCGACTATTTTCCACCAGCGTAGTCTGGGCGCTGCGCGAAATTGGCGGTTATCTCGAACCGTCGATCCCGATGGAGGTCCGCCATGAATACCAGTCCATCGCCGAAGCGTTGATGGCGCTGCATGCACCGTCATCTGCCGTCGATGTCAAAGCACTGAATTCGGGCACCTCGGCAGGCCATATAGCGCTGGCCTTCGACGAGCTGTTCGCGTTCGAACTGGCGCTGTGCCTCGAGCGTGAGCGCGCGGCGGCGCGCAGCGGAATAGCGATTACTGGGGCCGGACCAGCTACCTCAGGATGGGTGAAGACGCTGCCGTTCCAGCTCACGCTCGCTCAGCGCCGGGCTATCGATGAAATAGCAGCCGATCTCGCCCGGCCCACTCAGATGAATCGGATGCTGCTCGGCGACGTGGGCAGCGGCAAAACGCTCGTTGCGTTCTGCGCGGCCTTGAGCGCGGTCGAAGCAGGCTACCAAGTCGCGATGATGGCGCCTACCGAGCTTTTGGCCGAGCAGCATCACGCCAGTTTCCAGCGGCTTTGCGGCAGAGTCGGCAGCCCAGCCGCGCTGCTTACCGGCAAGGTGCAGGGCGCCGCACGCGCCTCGATACTTCGCAGCCTCAACTCGGGCGGTTTGCCGATCGTCTTCGGGACGCACGCGATCATCCAGGAGCGCGTTCGCATCCGCCGCCTGGGACTGGGGATAATCGACGAACAGCATCGTTTCGGGGTTTTCGATCGTGCCCGCTTGAAAGCTCTGGGACCCGAGGCAAACCTGCTGATGATGACGGCGACGCCGATCCCTCGCAGCCTGGCCCTGAGCCTGTTTGCCAACCTGGACCTTTCGTTTCTCGACGAGCTTCCGCCCGGCCGCACGCCGATCGAAACGCTGCCCTTCAATGAAGAGAGCCTGGAGCAGGTGGACGCGATCGTTCGGAGCGAACTCGCCAAAGGCAACCGCGCTTATTACGTATTGCCGCAAATCGATGCACCCGATGACGAGAAGCGATCGGTGGCCGCCACGGCGGAGCGTCTCAAACGCGACGCGCTCAAGGATTTCCGCATCGCGATCATGCACGGCAGGATGAGCGCAAACGAGAAGGACCGCGTGATGGCGGAGTTTCGAGACGGCGGGATTCAGGTGCTGGTCTCGACCACCGTCATCGAAGTCGGCATCGACGTTCCCGAAGCTACCGTCATGGTAGTGATCGCGGCGGAACGCTACGGGCTCGCGCAATTGCATCAGCTGCGGGGCAGAGTAGGGCGGGGCACGGGCGCATCGCAATGCTGCCTGGTCGCATCGCGCGAGGCGGACCAGGCTGCGCGCGCTCGGCTGGATGTCATGATCGAATGCACGACCGGAACGAAAGTGGCGGAGGCCGATCTCGAGCTGCGCGGTCCCGGCGACCTTCTGGGCGCGCGGCAAACCGGCGCGCTGCCGCTGCGTTTCGTTCATCTGGTTCGCGACTATCATCTGATCGAGCGAGCGCGCCGTCTCGCCGAGGAATGGCTCAAGCGCGATCCTGGGCTCCGAAGCGAAGCGTCGGCGGGAGCGCGCAAATCGATTCGCCGGATGTTGTCACTTGGCTTCAGCCTTGGTGACGTAGGCTGATGGCGCAGCGCGAAGTCAAAAAGCAGCAACGCACCAAAATTCCGGTGCGCCGCGAAATCTCAGCGGGCGGCCTGGTGTGGCGGCGTAGGCCTGAGCAGGGACTCGAGTTCGTACTTGTCAGGCCGCGCGGCTCCGACACGTGGGCGATGCCCAAGGGTCATCTGGAAAAGGGCGAAAGTATCGAAGCCGCGGCGGTCCGCGAAGTGCGCGAGGAAACTGGCCTGTCGGTCGGCCGTATCGAGCCGCTGGGCGACGTGTCCTATATCTTCTCTTCGCGTGACTCGCCCGGCGCGCCGCTGACCCGAATTTCCAAGCGGGTGCACTTCTTCCTGATGGAGTTCACCGGAGGCGACCACGCAGACCACGACAGCGAAATCGACGAGGTCGCATGGCTTTCCGCGAGCGAGGCGTTCAACCGCGCGACCTACGGCGATGAGTGCAAACTAATCGAAAAGGCGATCGATATCCTGTCCCCGAACGACGCTGCATAAGAGATCCTGTCGATTTGAGGATCGCGCGGCTGCGTGAGCCTTCAATCAGGATTGACGAGGTTAAGATGCTGGTGCCCGCACGCGTCGGTGTCGAAGGGCAACACCCCTTGGGCACGATCCGGCGGCTTGGTGTAGTCTCGGCAATCACTAAGTCGAGCGCTTTGCACAGTTCAGACCCTCAATTGGAAATTGGTTTGTTTCACAAAAAAATAAATGCTTGAGCCTCCGCTGATTCGGTCAGCCCCAATGGGCTAGCACTCATTGCCGGGTGCGCTAACCAGTTTTTCACGACCGGTTCGAAGCATCCCTAGGTGCGTCCTCCCGAACGACGTTGAATACTTCAGACCGTAACCGAGGAAGCGATCCATGCCAATATGGGCGGTCCAGATACAAAGAAACGGGAGGATCCCGACTCTGTAGACGGCAATTGCGACGGTCGCCAGGCTCAGCGGCAACAAGTAACTATGGACGATGTTGTAGGAGAGGCTGCCAACCCTCGGGTTGAGCAGGTAAGGAAGCATGGCAAGATCGGGCGTTAACAGCAGCCCGATAAACATCCACCAGCTGGATTCGGAATGCCAATAGAGAAGCACGCTGAGTGTAAGGACAGACAGCGCTTCAGCCCTCAGCCAAGTGCGTACGGCGCCAGTGACGGCACCATCCGATAGCGTTTCAGTGTTCATTTCGATGAGCCCTCCTTTTTATGGCCAATCTGAATTCCATGATCTGAATTCTTTTATCGGAGGCGCGGGCGCCAGCCCGCGCTGCGGAGCGAAGCGACGAATGGAAATCCCGGATTGGCCCTCGTTCGCGTCGCCACCGGAACATGAAGATCCGACCTGACGGCAAGCTCTCAAAGGTCGAGCGCCTCTACGAGAGAGCTACCTGATTTAAGGCGAGGCCTCAGATTCGGCTTCGACATGGCCGCTGACTTTGCTCTGCGCCCAAATCGCCGGCGCCATGGTCTCCATATCTTGTGCGCCGTTGCCAACGACGATGAGGACCGCGTCGTTGCGATAATCGATCTCATGCCGGGCGGTGCCGAGCAGCTTGTCCAGGATCGATGCATAGGCTGCCGCGAATTTGCGCGCTGACGCATCATCGGCGAAGGCGACCATCCAGATGACGGAAATCTCCCGTCCCGATTGCAGGATGATCATCTGGTCGCCGGACCATCGCTGGGCCAGCGCGACCTCGCGCGCATCCTTGCCGAGATTGCGCTGAAGGATGACCCTGAGCAGCAGTTCTCCATATGTGTCGTCATCGACTTTCTTCCATGACGCCATGGCGTGATCGTAGCCGTGCACTTCGACATCGACCGGCGGCTTGGGATGGTCGAAATAGTCCGCGGGATGAATTATCTGCTGCGTCGACAGGGGAGGATTGCCGTAGAGAGCATCGACGGCTTTCCATCCTCCGCGCCGGTACGCTTCGGCGACGAATCTGACCCCATCGGAGTATTGGAAAATCAACGGGACGGAGAGGCCTTCAGGTGTCCCCGGCGCTTCTGCCGCGAACGCTCCGGAAATGTCCCCAAGATGCGCGAGAAGGTTGTCCAGCGTGGCAGCATCCATTGTACCCGCCACGTATGCAAGGCCGGCGATAGTGGCATCGCCCTCGGCAACGCACTTGAACGCCAGCCCGCGATCGTCGTTGTTCTTCACCTCATCGAGCTTCTTGTTGAGATCGAAGTGCTGGTCTTGAAGTGCATGCGTAAGTTCGTGCGCGAGCACCATCTCGCCGGCCGCGTCGCGCTGGGCGACAAATTCGACAGCGCTGAACAGGAAGCCAAGCTCTGCTGCCCCGCTGACCATCACCATCTGCTGGGAACGCGGGTCGTAAAACCCGGCCACCTGGTTGCGGAGCAGCTTGAGCGATTCGGCTTTGAGATCCATGCCGGCGGGATAAAGGCCGAGCATCGCGCCCGCCAGTCCATCGGCGCGCAGCTGATCGTCGCTGTAGTCGCGCGCCAGGTCGGCTTCCATTTGATCCTCTGCCTCGTTGCGATCCTCGATGACGAGGGGAACGGGTTTCGTGAAGCTGAGCTGCCGGATCTTCTGGATGCCTTCCTTGACCTGGTCGACCTTGGCCTGGTTGATGGTATTGCCGCTGACCAGCGAATAAGCGCATCCGGCCAGCAGCATCGCGCATCCGGCAACGGCGACGCGCCGCAGCGCAATCCGGAAGCAGGAGAAGATCATTCGCTTAGGATGATTATCGGCAAGCCAAAATGCGAGGTCTTTTCGGCGCGCGCCTGGGCTTCGACCCGTGTCGGGAACGCGCCCATGCGAACACGGTAAAAGCGATGGCTGCCCGCATCGACCTGGTCAACTCTCACGTCGGAGTAATATTCAGCCAATCGAGAGCGTAGATGATCTGCGTGCGATGAATTTGCAAAAGATCCCACTTGCACGAAGTAGCGCAGCGCCGAACCGATTGGCGCAGAAACGCTAGGGACGCTCAGCAAATCGAGCCGAACCCGCGCGGTCCCCGGACCCACCATGCCCAATACGGTCGCGGCCTTCCTGGAAAGATCGATTTTGCGCCCCTTCACGTACGGACCGTGATCGTTGATTCGCACTTCCACCGAGCGGCCGTTGTCGAGATTGGTGACCATCACGCGGCTCCCCAGCGGACAGCTCAGCGAAGCCGCCGTGAAATCGTCCTGGTTGTAGATCTCGCCGCTGGACGTGGCGTGCCCATTGAACCCCGGTCCGTACCACGAAGCGACGCCGATTTGTGAAGCCGCAGGGGCAGAAGTGGCTGGAGGAGCAGATGAGATCGGCGCGATGGGCTGGACGGACGGCCGCGAGGCGGAGCAGGCGGCAAATGTCGTCGCCGTCGCGAAGATCGCCGCCGTGCGCAGAACGTGTCTGCAGATGCCTGATCCGCCCGCCACCACCATCACCAACCCCGCCGAGATTATATAGGAGAGCGGGGCGCCGCGCAGAAGGGGGGTCCAGAGCGGCTTGGTTGTTGATGGACTTGCGCGGAGGGGACTTAGACCGCTCCTAGTGCCGTGGTAGCATCTCGGCCTGAGCTACTTTTTGCTCAGATCATCACGATGCTTCGTAACAGACAGGCGTTGGAGGAAATTGAGGCGCGGGTACTCGCGCCATACGCGGTGCTTTCGACCAGGAGCCGCGGGAGGAAATTTCCCGAGGCTGAGCATCCGATGCGCACCGTCTTTCAGCGCGATCGCGACCGGGTCATTCATTCCGCCGCCTTCCGCAGGCTCGAATACAAAACCCAGGTCTTCGTCAATCACGAGGGTGATTACTACCGCACCCGATTGACGCATACGATCGAGGCCGCGCAGATTACCCGCACCGTCGCGCGTTCGCTGGGACTGAACTCGGAACTGGCGGAGGCGGTCGCGCTCGCGCACGATCTCGGCCACACTCCGTTCGGCCACGCCGGTGAGCGCTCTCTGAACGAGCTGATGAAGCCCTATGGCGGCTTCGACCATAACGCCCAGAGCCTTCGGACCGTGGATTGGATTGAAGTCCGGTACCCCAATTTCCGGGGCCTTAATCTGAGCTTCGAGGTCCGCGAGGGAATTATCAAGCATTCGCACTTTCAGGAGCGGCCCGCGGCCCAGGAATTCGATTTGTCGGCGTGGCCGTGTCTTGAGGCGCAAATTGTCGACCTTGCCGATGAAATCGCCTACCTTGCGCACGACGTCGACGACGGCCTGAAGGCTCAGATGCTGACCGTCGCCGATCTGGACAAATCGGACCTGTACCGCGAGGCGGCGGCGCATGCTGCAGCGTCAGTGTCCGGCGGCGATGCGCGCCTGATCCGCTATCAGACTGTGATCCGGATGATCGATGCGATGTCGACGGACCTGGTAACGCATATCGCCGAAGAGCTGGAACGCAGCGCGATTCGCAGCGTGGAGGATGTCAAGCAGGCGGGCAGGGTGCTCGCATCGTTCTCGCCGGCAATGGCGGCGCGGGTCGGAGAGCTCAAGCAGATCATGCATCTGCGCCTGTACCACCATTATCGCGTGAGCCGGATGACCGAGAAGGCAGGCAGGGTGCTCGCACGCCTGTTCGAAACCTACATGTCGGAGCCGCGCCAGATGCCCGAGCATATCCTGGTGCAGGCGGAGCGCGACCACGAGCCGATCGAGCGCGTAGTGGCGGACTACGTCGCGGGAATGACGGATCGGTTCGCCCTGGACGAATACCGCAAACTGTTCGACCCCGATGAGCGAGTCTGACGACAGCCGGCGGCGGGATCGAAACCGCTTCCGCCAGACGATCGTAATCCGGCGCGACGACCATATCGGCGACCCGATCGGAATCGCATGGCTGGCATCGCCCGAGACGGCCGGCGACGCGATTGTCGAGCGCTTGAGGGATTACCTGGGCCGCCGGGTCCGCATCGCTAAGGCGGAGATTTCGCGCGACAAGATCGAAGTCGAAATCGAGTCGCGCGGATGGCACGAAGAGGCGACTAGGCTGGCTGCCGCGGCGCGCGATCTTCAGGAAAAGGGCGCCAAGCGCAACGCGCTCTCGATGTATCGCGAGGCGCTGCAACTGGACTCGCTTAACGCGGACGCGATGGCGGGTCTGGGCATAATCCTTGCTCAGCTCGAAAACGACAAAGAAGCACTCGATGCGCTCAAGCATGCCCGCGAATTCGGCGCCGACGGCATCGAGATAGCGCTGACCATGATGCAATGCGCGATAAGGCTCGGACGTCTCGGCGCGGCGACACAATACGCGCAGGAAGCCCTACGCCTGGAGCCGCGCAATCTTGCCGCGCGGCGCGCGATGAAGACGCTTACCGCAGCTGCGCCGGCATCGCGGCGCTGATCCGCTGTACGGCGCAGTCTTCAAGGGTTACAACTGAGCCCACTCCCCAGACGCGAGGCCATCATCATGGTCAAGATCGTTTATTGCATCAGCAAGTTGCCGCATCTCAGCGACGATAAATTCCATCGTTACTGGCGCGAGGTTCACGGCCCGATAGCCAGCAGGATTCCCGGCTGCCGGAAGTACGTCCAAAGCCACGCGATCCATCGCGCGCTAGACAACCGGCAACCATCCTACGACGGCGTCGCAGAGCTATGGTTCGACGATTGGCAAGCGCTCGAGGCCGCCATGGGCACCAAGGAAGTCGCCGCCGCGATCGAAGACGAGGACAAATTCATCGACCATTCCCGCACGGCATTTTTCATCGCGGAAGAGCACCACGTAATCTGACGCGAACTCAGGGCGCAACGGGCGCATACGTCGAGAAAGGCCTGTTTTGAGAAGGGATTCGCTTATTTTGAACCAGACAATCTAGTTGTCATAATATTTCTTATGCGAAGTTGCACTGACCCCTCAAGCCTCGGCCTGGGCGTAGCGTAGGTCGAATTCACTACAGGATTGCTGAGTGGCGCTGCCCTCCCGGCGGCACCCTTGCTTTCACCTGCCGGTTTCTGCGCCTCGACCCCGGAGAGTCGCGCGGTGCCGAGGATCTCCCCTATCGGGCCGCGCTCGCGATGGCGGCGATCAGCGTGTCGTAGTCGTAGGAGCCGTCGTGGCGCATGCCGTTGATGAAAAACGTGGGCGTGCCGTTGACCCCGCTGCGTACGCCGCTGAGAAAATCCTCGTGCACCCGTTCGCGGTAGGCATGTTGAGCCAGCGCGCGCTTGACCTCGGATGTGGGAATCCGCAGCAAGGTCGCGTATTCGGCCAGATGAAGATCCTCGAGCGCATCCTGATGCGCATAGAGCGTGTCATGCATCTCCCAGAATTTGCGCTGCGTGGCGGCCGCCTCGGCGATCTCCGCCGCGTGCTCGGCATGCGGATGCATCTCGGTCAGCGGAAAATTGCGGAAGACGAACCGAAGTCCGTCGCCGAGCGCTTGCTGGACTTGCTCAACAATCGGGTTCGCCATGCCGCAATACGGACACTCATAGTCGGCGTATTCCACCAGGGTCACGGGCGCATGCGCGGGACCGCGGATGTGATCGCGCTCGCTTACCGGGAGGACGAGCTTTGGTGGAAAATATGACCTGCTCATTTACTTCTTCTCCGGCTGTGATTTCAGATCTTCAAGCGCAGCCAGAATTCCGTCGGCGCCCGGGTTGACTCCAAGCGGTGAGACAAAGCTCCAGGCGATCACTCCTTTGGGGTCAATCACGAATAGCGCGCGCTCGCAGATACCGTCCTTGTCGCGATAGACGCCGTAGGTGCGCGCGACGGCGCCCTTCGGCTCGAAGTCGGCCAGCAGCGGAAAATGTAATTTGCGATCTTTGGCAAAGGCAGCGTGGCACCAACTGCCGTCGACGGAAATGCCCACGACTTGCGCTTCGAAACGCCGGAACTCCGACAGGATTTCGTTGTAAAGCGCCATCTGGTCGCCGCACACCGGACTCCAGTCGGCAGGATAGAACGCGAGGACGACCGGCGCGCCTCGGAAATCATTCAACGACACGGATTGATCCGGCGTGCTGTGCAGCTGGAAATCCGGAGCCGCCGTGCCCGGTTCAAGCGCCGTCCGGTTTGCAGATCGTTGCTCGTTACTTCCTTGGCTCATTGGAGGGAACTCCTTTTCGCTGAGCGTTTTTCGATGCTTTCTCGATTGGGATCGTAGTTTCTTAGTTATCTCGGGTCGCCCGATCAGGCAAATGAAGCCGCATGAAGGCTCTGACAATCTTCCCGGACCTCAAGTACAAGCCGGTTTTTGAACGGCGCAGCGCTTGAGCCTGGCTGAGCCGCGCCGCGCTAGGCCGCTCTGTATTCTGAGTGACGCCGGCCGTCTCGGCGTGCGTCTTTTTATTGCTCTGGCCTGTCCGCTGGCGCCGGCACCTCGCTTTTCGAGAGAAAGTCGGCGCCGCTCTCCGCTCCTTTGCAAAAGCCGCCGGCCCCTGGCGCCCTACTTCCGCAACGACTGGATCCCGTTCGCTTGAGTCGCTGCTAACGAACTTCTCTGCGTTGAGGCCTATCTCCTCGCGTCTTTGATGGCGGTGCCAGCGTGTCGTGGCTGTTCCGCCAAGCGCGTCGCAGAAGCGCCGTTTTGGAATTGGACTCGACCGTTCACAAGATGTGACGCAGCTCAACAAGACGTGATCACCGAGCCTTGCATTTGTTACGGCGATCCTTGTATGGGGTATTGGAGCACCTTGAACCATGGTCAGCATAAGGGGGGAAGTAGTTGCCATGAGCATCACAAGATTGTTCAAGACAAAAAGCGGATTAGGCGCATGTGCAGTCGGGTTGTGCATGCTGATGGCGCAGCCTTGTTTCGCTCAACAGGCTGCGTGCGTGAACCTTCTGTGGGGGTCGGGTTATGCAGCCTGGATGGGGGTAAGATTGGGCGACAGTTACTATTGGTCGAGCGGGGCCGCGTATCCGGTCGGGGAGTATCGATGTGTTCGGCTCCCCGTGCCTGGGATGGTCGATGGCGCGCCATACAGCGTTGTTGTTTCGGCAGCCTTGGGCAGGAGCAAAGTGCCTTGCTCACCAGAGCCGGCTCGCTATCACTCAAACGACTCGAACTCCGTGTCATACAATGCGTGGGGAACGACGTTGGATGTCAAATGCCAGATGCCGTTGCCCCCGCCCCCGAGTGCGGCCGACCAGCCGATGACGCCATCGAAAGAGCCTCCGCAGTGATGGGCAAAGCGAACCTCAACCAAAGTTGAGCCGTCCTGGAGGCGGCCCGGGCGATTCAAACGCGAGCGCATATCGCCGGTAGGGGATCAACTGCGGCAGTACTGCCGTAAAGCTGACCTTCAATCTCTCCAATGGCGGCGACCGGATCGTCGCGCAGGCGCTCTCTGCCAGTTCTACGATCGGCGGCGTTACGACTCCGGAAGATTCGTCGATCTTTATGATCATCGGCAATCGACTGGACGACTGATCTGAACGCGCGATTAGCGATCGGCCAAACGGCCTGCCACGCCCGCTGACACAATGAGAACAATGAGCCATTGCGCGGGATCCTTGCTCAGCCACCTGATGTAAGCTTATTCGAATTCAGATCTTCAAGCGCAGCCAGTATTCCTTCGGTGCGCGGGTCTGACTCCGACCGGTGAAACGTAGCTCCAGGCGATCACTGCTTTGGGGTCAATCACGCCTGGCCGATTCACACCGAGCGAAGGCGCCGATCCGCATCTGGAAGATTTGCAAATCGGACCGTATCATAGGCGAACTTATGGACTACCTTTATCGCGACGTCTTCGGGCTACGACCACTTACCGTTTTCCTGGCGATAGCTTCCTGCGTTCTGGCGCTGTGCGCGCCGTCATGGGCGGCGTCATCCAGTCCGACTCCATCGACGTCGGCTGCGCAAAGCGTCGCAACCAATCCGGCGCGGGATGCGGCCCTCACGGACTTCTTGCAAAAGAAGTTTCGAATTGGCAGTGCCAGCGAGATCGTGCTTGGTCCGATGCAAAAGACCGCCTGGTCCGGCATTTTTGTGCGCCCGGTCACGGTCAGTAATGAAAAGGGCCAGAGCGTAACCGTCTCGCTCTTCTCCGATCAGAACGAAACCAAGGCGATTATCGGGCAATATCTCGACCTCGGTTCCGATGCCTGGGGTCGCTCCGACATCAGCGCCCTGCATCTGGAGGACCGCCCGACGCTGGGGCCGCCCGATGCACCAATCACGATTATCGAATTCGCGGATTTTGAGTGCCCCTTCTGCGCGCACGCTTTCGGCGAGATCGAGACGCTGACCAACACGACCTACAAAGGCAAGATTCGCCTGATCTTCAAGGCCTACCCTCTCAACGGACACGTATGGGCGCGCACCGCCGCGATCGGCGCCGAATGCGCGCGACTGCAGAACCCCAACTCTTTCTGGGACTTAGCCCGCTATTTTTATTCAAACCAGGGGCAAATTAACCCCGGGAACATCCTCCAGAAGATCGACGCGGAGGTCGCGAAGCTGGGCCTCGACGACAAAGCACTCAAGGCTTGCATGGAAGCGCCCGCCGCTGCCGAACGCGTCACCCAGGACGAAATGGATGGGAACGCGGTGCACGTATCATCGACGCCTACGTTTTTCGTCAACGGAATTCCGCTGGTGGGTCTGCCCGAGGGGAAAGTCTTCGACTTTGTGATTAATTCGGAACTCGCGGCGGGTTCAGCGCATGCCGCGCATTGAGTTCTGCTCTCGGATGCCGGAGCCTGCCGCGATCGTCAGGCGAGACGCAAGCTGAGTTCGGTGTGGGCTAGGGATCGCGTATCTCGAGAGTCAAAAAGGAGATTCCGGATGGATGTTAAGGTTCGACCCGGCAAGATAGATGATGCACCTGCACTCGGGCGGATTTGCTACGAGGCGTTCAGGGCTATCGCCACTGAGCATAACTTTTCGCCTGACTTTCCCGACGCTGAAACTGCGATTGGCATACTCTCTGCGATGCTCGAGAACGAGCACTCTTACGGTGTCGTCGCCGAACTGGGAGGAAGGATAGCGGGCAGCAACTTCCTCTACGAGAGCAATCTGATCTCTGGCGTGGGGCCGATCAGCGTCGATCCGGAGACGCAGAATCACGGCATCGGGCGTCGGCTTATGCTCGCTGTGGTGCAGCGCTCGGAGCAACGTGGTTTCGCCGGTATCCGCCTCGTCCAGGCTGGCTACCACTGTCGGTCGCTCTCGCTATACACGAAGCTCGGCTTCGACCCGCGCGAACATTTATCCTGCATGCAAGGTCCGGCGCTCAAGGAAGTCATACCAGGTTGCCTGGTTCGTTCCGCTACCCAGAATGACGTCGAAATCTGTAATCGGCTATGCATTCGCGTGCACGGCCATCACCGTGGCGGCGAACTGCGTGACGCAGTTAAGCGCGGCACCGCGATCGTCGTAGAGCGTGCTGGACGAATCGCCGGCTACGCTACGCAGATCGCGTTCTTCGCACATGCTGCGGCCGAGACCAACGATGACCTGAAAGCTCTCATCTGCGCCGCGGAGTCATTCGCGGGCCCCGGCTTTCTGGTGCCCTCGCGCAACGGTGAGCTGATGCGCTGGTGCCTGGCCAAGGGGCTTCGAGTAACTCAGCCGATGACGTTGATGACTATGGGCCTCTACAACGAGCCGGGCGGCGCGTATCTGCCGTCCATTTTATACTAGCGGAGCAGAGCGATCCTCAGGTTCAGCTGCGCGCTGACTGCGGCGATTCGCACTTAATGCGCTGACGGCGTGGTTGCGGAACCGGGGAGTACCACCGGCATACTGCCTGGGGGAGCGGCAGATGATACCTGCCGGTCCGGAACGGGTGACGCGCCCAGCATCGCGAGCGATTCGACGACTTCTTGCCGCTGCTCGACGAACGGATGCGCCGCGAGAAAGGCGCGATAGATGGCGATGGCAGCATCCTTGGCGCCCTGCTTCGCAAGCATCCTCGCCACTCCCAGTTGCGCCCGCACCTGTTCCGGTCCCGGAACGGTTGAAGCCTGCTGATAGGCGCTCGCGGCCTTTGCGAAATCGCCCATACGCTCGTAGATAACCGCCAGGTTCGTGAGCGCCAGATTCGCGAAAGTGGGATCGTGCTCCTCGGCCACGAATGCCACCAGCGCATCGCGCGCATGAGGCAGATCGTTGTCTCCCAGGAAAGCGCTCCCGAGATAGAACTGCGAGAGCTTGCCGAGACGCCGGCCGGGTTCCTCTTCCGCAAGGGCGGCGAACTCCGTTTCGGCGTCCCTATATTGCTTGGCGTTCAGCGCCGCCAGCGCGGTCGAGAACTGTTCACCCGCAACCCGATCGCGATGGCGCTCATACATGTAGGTGCCGATAGCGATTGCGGCCGCGCCGACGACCACGATCGCCGAAATGATTACCTGCTTTAGGTTGCCAACGAAAAACTCGCGCGTGCTCTCGACGAACGACATGAACTCGTCGGGCTGCTTGAGCTCCTTGCGGGTGAGCTTGTGATGATGGTGGGTCGAGGGCATTGCGTGTCAGACAGGCGCGACTCCGAACGAGGCGGAAAGCCGGCCCGCGAGCCAAAAAGGCGGCGCGCCAGGCGTGATCACATCTTGTACTTGAAGTCCTCGGGCGACATCCGCTCGAGAATTTCGGACCACTTGTCGCGGGAGACGCTGGCCAGGTTCTGGTCCGAGGTGGCGGCCCCGTCGTTCTGCAGTTCTTGCGGCTCGCTGGAGTCCAGGAGTACCTGCTTGGCCACGTAGATCGGTGACTTGGTGCGCAGCGCAAGCGCGATCGCATCGGAAGGCCGCGAGTCTATTTCGAGCACCCTGCCCTCGCGGGTCTTGAGCTGAATACGGGCAAAATAAGTGTTCTCACGTAACTCGGTAATTTCCGCGGACTCCACAGTCGCGCCGAATTCGGTAAGCAAATTGCGCAGCAGGTCGTGGGTCACCGGCCGTGGCGGGCGGATGCCCTCCAGCTCGGTGGCCATCGCGGTCGCTTCGAGCGGACCAATCCAGATCGACAGGTTGAGCTTGTTGTCCGGATCTTTCAGGACGACGATCGGCGTCTTGGTAGAAGGATCGAGGACGATCCCACCAACCATCATCAGAATGAAATCTTCCCTGTGAGCGGCCATAGATGGGTTCGTTAACTGCACTGGAACGGCGTCGGGTGCGTGCTCAACCTTCGGTCCCTTCCTGAGAAATATTTTGGACCAAACCTGGGCAATGGTCAACCGAAGGAAGCGTTTGAAGACTCCGAGCCGCGCGATCAGCGCGCGACCAGATGATCGACCACGCGGTAAAGCTGGTTGAGATTGCGGCACTCTTCGACCATGTCGCAGTGGATCGCGTAGCGTTCCATCTCGCTGTCACCGAAGCCCCAGGTGTTGCGGCTTTCCGGATTCAGCCAGATTACCCGTTTCGCACGCTGTTGAATTTCGCGCAGGCACCAGTCGTGCGGCAGATTATAGTTGTTGCGCGCGTCGCCCAGCACGATCACGGTCGTCCGCTTGTTGATCGCTCCGATATGGTCGGCCACGAAACTACGGAACGCATAGCCGAAATTCGAATGGGCGTAGACGTTGATGACATCGCCCTTGAGCGCGACGTCCAGGGCATCTTTTATGTCGTTGGTACGGAAATGCTCGGTGACTTCGCCGATGTCCGACACGAAGATGAAGCTGCGCACGCGCGAATAGAGGTCCTGCAGCGAATACACGAATTGCAGCATGAAGCGCGACGCGTTGCGCACGGAGTCCGACACGTCGCACAGAATCACGACCTGCGGCCTTTCCTTTTTGCGTCGCTCGAAGCGCAGCTTGAACGGCACGCCGCCGTATTCGAGATTGCTGCGCAGCGTGCGCTTGATGTCGAAGCGGCCCTTCTTTGCGCGCTTGCGCCGGATCGCGATTGCGTTCTTGAGACGCTGCGCCAGCTTCTGCACCGCTTCCTGCATCTTCCTGAGTTCTTCCTCGCTCAGATAGTAGAAGCTCTTCTCCGCAATCTGGTTCATCCGCTGGTCTTCGCGCTGCCGGATGTCGCGCTTCTCGCGCTCCATGCGGACGTAGCGGCGGATGATGTCCTCGAGCGCCTTGAGACGCCGCTCCAGGTACTCCTCCATCCGCGCTTTCATTGCCTGCCCGAGGTCCATCTTCTCGAGCTGCTCGCGCAGCTCCTTGATTTCCCCTTCGATCTTGTCGAGGCCCAGCTCACGGGCCAGTGCGCGGGCGAAGTAGTTCTCTTCTATGGTGCGTTCGATTCCCTTCAGCTTGGCCGCGCGCGCCGCCTCGCGCAGCTTCTTCTCGATGGCGCCGGAGTTGTTTTGCAGGAGCTGCTTGGCCAGCTCGGAGAGCTTCTTGCCCTCCTTCTTGAGCATTTCCTCGATCTGATCGAGGAACTTCTGGAACTCCTGATCCGACATCGACAGCGCATCCTGCACTGCCTGGCTGGCCTGCTTGATGATTTCGCCCAGGCCGGAGAAGTAGACGTCGAACAGCTCCTCGAACACCGGCAGCTCGCTCGCTCGCTTGATCATCGTCGAGCGCAGCGCCGCGCGAAACGCTTCGCGTTCGCCAAGTCCGGTCAGCTCCGATGCGCAGAACGCATCGAGGGTCTCAGCGAGCGAAACCCGCACGCCGTTCTCGCGCAACAGGTTCGCGAATTCGACCAGCTTTTCTTCCATCCCTGCCCTACTCCGCTCAGTCTAGTTCAGAAGGTCCTTGTCGCTGCTTCCGGGCGCCGCATCGGCTCCGCGGCGGGCGCGAACGCGGCGCACATAGTCCTTGAGTTCTTCCTGGGCCTTTCGAACGTCAGCCTCGTATTTGACGATGGTGTCCAGAGTCTCGTTCACCAGCTCCTGATCCAGGCTCTGAACGTTGAGCAGCGTGAGAGCCTTGACCCAATCGAGCGTCTCGCTGATTCCGGGCGTCTTCTTGAGGTCGAGCTTCCGGAGCGACTGGACGACGTTTACCACTTCCTCGGAAAGCTTCTCAGCGGCCTCGGGCACCTTGAGCTTGATAATCGCCAGCTCCTGCTTGCGGTCGGGAAAATCGATGTACAGATGCAGGCAGCGGCGCTTGAGCGCATCGGACATTTCACGCGCGTTGTTGGAGGTAAGGATGACCAGCGGAATATGCTTCGCTTTGAGCGTGCCGAGTTCCGGAACCGAAATCTGGAAGTCGGAGAGCAGTTCGAGCAAGAACGCCTCGAATTCGGCATCGGCTTTGTCGATCTCATCGATCAGCAGCACCGACGGCTCTTCCGAGGTAATCGCCTTCATCAGAGGGCGCGGCAGCACGAACCGCTCGGAGAAGAACACGTCGTCTTCCTTGGCGATTCGATCGACCGCTTCCGCAAGGCTCTTGGTCCCGGTCAGCACCTCGCTGATCTTGTCCTTGAGAATCTGGGTGTAGAGGAGTTGCTTGGCGTACTCCCATTCGTAGAGCGCCTTGCCTTCGTCCAGGCCCTCGTAGCACTGCAGACGGATGAGGTCGTGGCCCAGCGATGCGGCGAGTACTTTGGCGAGATCCGTTTTGCCAACGCCAGCGGGTCCCTCGACGAGCACCGGCTTCTTGAGCGAGCTGGCCAGGTAGATGACGGTAGCGATTCGCCGGCTCGCGATATAGTTATTTTTGGCGAATCGGTCGATTACTTCGTCGATCGATGAAAACATCCATCCTCCTCAACGGATGCGGCAGGCCCCACGCTTCCGCTCGCAGATTGCAATTCCATACCATGCGCGGTCATATCGAGGAAACCCGTTCCTCCACATACCTACCACATGTTCGGTTAGACGGCCGGGCCGCCACCGGTCAGATGTGCAGGGCCTCGAAAGCCTGCTCGCCCCGTTCGAAGCGATCGCGTGACAGCGCGGACCCGTCGAGCGAGCCGTATTTTCCGTGTGCAACCAGGTCCCCCAGCGCCTGCCCTACCCCGTATGACTGCATGACGCCGCGCCCACTGAAGGAATGCGCCTCGTAGATGCGCGGCGCCGCGCGGCCTACGATCGCGCTGCGGTCCGGACTTACTTCGTACAACCCGGCCCATCCGGTCACGTGCCGTAGCCGTTCCATACAGCTCATTCGCGCGAACAGCCGCGGCCAGATTTCGTTCTGAAAGAACGCGTCGCCATCGTAGTTGAAGTGGTAACCCGCCGGCTCTTCGGGAGGCGAATAACCGGCCAGGATGTGCGCGCCTTCGTTGTGGAAATAGATGCCCGACGTATCGACAATCATCCCGTAGCGTTCAAGGTTCGTAACTCGATTATCGACCAGGCAAATCTGTCGCCGCACCGGTTCGGTGAAGTTCTTGAGGCCGGCCAGCTTGAGCGGATAAGGCGACCAGGCACCCGCCGCGATCACGATCGCACTTGCCTGCAACTCGAACAGGTGCCCGGTTTCGGCCTGCCCGGGCCCATCCTGCGTCATCAATCGCACCAGGCCCTCATCGGACATCGCTTCATCGGATTGCCAGCAGGCCAGCCGAACCGTATTCGAGCCTGCGTCGATTCCCACGACCCAGACGCGATCGAGGAACTGCGCGCCGCGACGCAGCGCCTCGCCCCGGTAGTATTCCTTCAAGAGATTCGGATTGATCAGCCCGTCTTTCGGCGAGAAGGTCGCTCCGGCGACTGCGTCGAGCTTGTCGATTTCGGGAACCCGGCGTGAGACTTCGACCGCGGTGAGCGTTTCGATCGGATGACCCAGGCGGCGCTGAACGTCGATATGCGCGAGCGCTTCGGGCCAGGTTGCCTCGTCGTAGAGCCATAGGTAGCCCTTCTGGCGGAAACTGACCTGGCGCGCGATTTTTTCGTAGAATTCGATCGACGCGCGGCACAGCGCGATATTGACGGGCTGCCACCACGTCGCCCGCACTCCGCCCGCATTTTTCTCGCTCGAGCTGAGGCGTCCGCTCAGATCCAGGTCGACGGCGATCGTGCGGAGATTCCGCTGCGCAAGCGCCATCGTGATCGAGCTGCCGACGATTCCCGCGCCGACCACGCATACATCGAATCGCCCGCCCGGTTTCACATCGATGAGTCTAGCAGAAGCGATTCGTTGACGAAGAATGCGCGCCGTCGGAGTCTTGTCACGTGCGTCCGAGCCCTCGCAATCACCGGGAAAGCCACCTCTCTCTTGTCATTCTGGGCGGAGTCTGTTTTTTGCCGAAGCCCTGAGGCGCGGAGCGACGAACGGGGAGGAATCTCATGCCGCCGCTTGCCGACGTTGAAAAGCAGACCGGGCTGTTGGCGTCTTTACGCTGACGAGGAGTACCTTCGGCATATCAGCGACTTTTCAGTGGCATGAGATTCTTCGTTCCGCAGACTCCGCTCAGAATGACAAAATCGTTTGCAAGGTGAGTAAAGCCCTCTTGTGCGAGCGGCGTTTTACCTGCCAAGTTTGGAAACTCATGTGCACGTTAGCCATCTACTTCCGGGTCGCGCCGGATTGGCCGGTGATAATCGCGGCCAATCGCGATGAGTTTCTCGCGCGCCCCGCGACCGATCCGGCCACGCTGGATGAAAATCCGCACATCGTCGGCGGCAAGGATTTGCGCGCGGGCGGAACCTGGCTCGGGATCAGCGAGTACGGACTGGTGGCCGGGCTGCTGAATCGGCGCGCCGACGGCGACCCGAATCCGCACGCGCGCTCCCGCGGGATGCTATGCCTCGACGCGCTGCGCCGCCCCACCGCCGCCGATGCGGCACGTTTTGCCGGCGCGGAACGGGGAGAGAATTACAATCCGTTTAATCTGCTGATGGCGTCGCGCGAGGAAGCGCACGTCGCCTACAACCACGGAAGCCATATTGAGGTGGTCTCGCTTACACCGGGACTCCATCTGCTGACCAATCTCGATGTGGACGATTTCGAATGCCCCAAGATCAGCCGCGCGCACGGCCGTTTCGCGGAACTCGCCGAACGCCCTCAGTTCAAACGCGATCCGGTAGCGATGAAGTCCGAACTAGGCGCCCTGCTCGCCGACCACAGCACGCAGCTCGATCCTCGCAGCGGACGCCCCAACGCCCTGTGCCTTCATCTGGATGCGTATGGAACCCGCTCCTCGAGCCTGATTTTCCTTGGCAAGGACTCCCGCCGCATCGAGCATTTCTTCGCCCCCGGCGCACCGTGTAACACGGCGTACAAACCCGCCGTCGTACCGCGTCCCGCATGGGATGTGGTTCTTCACGGCGCGAAGTAGCTTGCAGCGCCCGCGATGAGAAAGCAGATTATCGCGATCGCGGCGGACGCAAGAAAAATCGACGCGAGAAACGGCGGCTCGACCACGAAAAAAAGAATCACACCCGACACGAGTGCGAATACGCTCGCGACAATCGCGACGACTACACTCACGGTGCGAAGTTGCGCCATCTCAACCGCAGGCCTCGGCCCAATCGAATTATATGCCTGGTCCTGAGTACACGAGGGATTACTCGATGACCATCTTTCCCCGGATCCGCCTCGCCGCACTCATCATCATGGCGGCTCTTTGTATCGTTGCTCCCGCGATCGCTCAAGTCTCGGTCGACATGGGCACTGCGAACCTCGATTGGCAACAGCGCTTTCTCGGCATCCTGCCCCTGGTCAAACCCGACCCCAAGGATCCCGTAGTCGTGACCGTGAACGGCGTGCCAATTACGGCGACCCAGATCAACGACTACGCCAAGACCGAGGCTCGCCTTATCAACGCGACCTCAACCGAGGAATCGAATGCAGTCTTCAAGGATGCCACCGAGAATCTGATTAGTCGCCAGCTTCTGATCGACGAAGCGAAGCGGCGCAAGATCACGATTCCCGACGCGCAGGCGGCGGCGCGGGCGAACGAGTTCAAGCTGACCGGCCTGTCCGGCGAAGAAGTGTCGGGCGGCACCGGCGGGCCCGACCCGCAATTGCTCGAGGCGGTGCGCGGCTCGATGATGATCGAGAAGATGCTCGATGACGACTTTCGTGCCGCGAAAGTCCGGCCGACGGACGAGCAAATCAAGAAGTATTACGAAGAGCATCGCGACCTTTTCATCAAAGATCCCGGCGAGGTTCGCATCTCGCATATCGCCGTCAAGCTGCCCGACAACCCGACTGACGCCCAGAGAGAGGCGGCGCGCCAGAAGATTCTGAAGCTCTACAAGCAGGCGCAGCACACGAAGGATTTCGCCGCGCTCGCGAAGGCGAATTCGGAGGACACACAGACGGCACCGAAAGGCGGAGACCTTGGTTATTTTCGCCCCGGGCAGCTCCCGCCGGTAGTGGAGAAGCAGGTGTTTGCGACGCCGGTCGGACACCTGAGCCAAATCATCGAATCGAATCTGGGATATAGTTTTATCATCGTCACCGAACGCCGCGGCGAGACCTACGCGACCTTGAACGAAGTGAAGCCGAAAATCGCCATGGTGATACTCGACTACAACGAAGATGCAGTCGTGAAGTCGCTGCTCAAGCAGCTCGCGAAAAAGGCAAAAATCGAGTTCCGCAAAGTCGGCTGACAAGCCTCTCCGGGGGCAAATGCGCGATCCCGCCTCAATAGTCGCGTCCCTCAATCGCCGCCACGGAGCCCTCTATCGTCTGATCGGCCCCAAGGCGGGAGGTGAAAGCGGCGCTACTTACGTCATCGCAGATGACTCGGGCACGGAATATATCCTCAAATGGGGAACGGAGTTCCATGCGGAGCAGGCGCTCGCAATCACACGACGGCTCAGAGCATCGGGCTACCCCGTGCCCGAATATGTAACATCGGATACTGACGACGAAGGAATCCGGTACCTGGTTCAGCGCGTTTTGCCGGGGCAACCAATCCAGCGCATCACGCCGCGCCACCTGGATCGCATCTTCGAACTAAACACCCTGCAAGCGGGAATTGCCGCTGAATTCGCCGGCGACTGGCCCGCACCAATCGTAGAGAGCATTCGTAACGGCTTTCAGGAGTGGTGCGTCCTCGATTCGCTGCGCAGCTATACCGGCGAGACCGCGGCGATTCTCAAGGACCTCGAGGAGACCACAACGCTGGTGGACGGCGCGAATGTGCCGGCGACCGACGCGGTGCACTTCGATTTCAATCCTGCGAATATTCTGGCCGACAACGGTGCGATTTCAGGAGTGGTCGACTGGAACGGATGCTGCGCGGGCGATCGCGGTTTCGACCTGATCACGCTGGGCTTCTATGCGCTCGAAGATGCCGGGATCGCACAGCCGCTGGTGCAGCGCGCCTGCGGAGTATCTGGCCCGGAGGCAGCAGCCCTCTACCTGGCGCACATGATCGTTCGCCAACTGGACTGGTCAATTCGCCATCACGATGAAGCAACCATCTCGCGATATCTGGGAATCTCGCGCATTGCGATGCGCGAGATTCGAGAGCTGAGCAATCAGCCGGACCGGCGCCGCGTGTAACGCGTCGGGTCATCGACGCGTGCAGCTGCAAATCCTTCGATACGCTCTGCACACTTGGTGCAGGCGCCGCAATGAACCGCACCACGGGGCTGCGCGCACGAGAGCGTAAGGCGAAGGTCGAGCCCCCTGCCCCGTTTGATGACTTGCGCCTTGCTCATGCCGACAAAGGGAACCCGTATCTTGAGCGGCAACCCGATTCCGAGGAGTACAGCCCGCTCGACCGCGCGGAAGAACTCAGGGCGCGCGTCGGGGAAGGGATTGGCATCCAGGGGAGCCAGCGCGATCTCACCAATCCTGCTGTAGGCGCAAAAGATCGAGGCTTTCGTCAGGAGGCTCAGGTTTCGCCCGACGATGTAGTTTGATGAGACCGCCGCGCGATAACCGGGTACGTTGCGCCCGGTCACGCTCCAGTGGTTCGCGGCAACATCGGTCATCGGCAGATCAAGGATCTTGACAGGTTCGATGCGCGGGACCCGAAGGGTGGCCAGAAAGCGGCGCAGCACCCGCAGCTCCTCGCGTTCCCATCGGAGGCCCGCGCGAACATAAACCGGGAAAACGTGCCGCTTGCGTCGCGCGAGGTCAGCCAGAAGAACGGAGCTATCGAGCCCGCCACTCGCAAGCACCGCAATCCGGGCTGGTATCGGCTTGATTCTGAAGCGATCCATTTAAGAAGCTGGTTCCCTTTCCTTTCCCAAGGAAGGGTCAGGGGTTAGGTCGATTTGTTACCGTGGCTTTCGTGACCGATCCCGCCCTCTGCCGTATACAAAACGGGCGAGGGACCGGGGGGTCAAGCGATCAGTCGCCCGCCGTCGAGCACCAGTGTCGCTCCGGTCGCGAAGTCCGTGCCTTCACAGAAAAAGAGTACTGCGCGCGCTACATCCTGTGGCGAGCCAATTTTTTTGGTCAGTGTGCCGGCCACCATCTTCGCAATCTCGTCCTCTCCATATTCCTCCGGCGCCAGCACCGGACCCAGCGCGACGCAATTTACCTGCACCTCGGGCGCCAGCCCCTTGGCCAAAGCGCGCGTGAGCCCGATAAGCCCGGTCTTGGAGACAGTGTATGGAAGATAGTTCTTGTACGGGCGAATTCCTGCCCAATCGCCGATATTGATTATCTTGCCCGCGCCCTGTTTGCGCATGTGCGTGCTCGCGAACTTCGCAAGAAAGAATGGGGCCTTCAGATTCGTGTTGAGGTTCGCGTCCCAATCGCGCTCAGTCACCTCTTCAAGTGGCTTGCGATAGAAGACCGAGGCTGAATTCACGAGCACATCGAGACGCCCGAACGCCGCGACCACATCCGCCACCATCGCTTCAACCTGCGCGATGTCTTCCAGCTGCGCATTGAACGAACGAGCGCGCCTGCCCCCGGACTCGATCTCCCGGACGACCGCATCGGCTTCAGCCCGCGAACTGCGATAGTGAACGGCGACGGCGGCGCCGCGGTCCGCAAAGGCGCCGGCGATCGTGCGTCCGATGCGCTTGCCGGCGCCGGTTACCAGTACGACTTTGTCCTTGAGATCCATCCGGCCCGCGGTCCGATGAGCGCGGTCAAGCGGCTAGGAATCGAGCGAACTGCGGATCGCTTTCACCAGCGCCAGGTTGTCACTGTGGCCGGTCTTGGATGCGGTCACGTGGCCGAGCACCGGACGCCCGAGCAGATAAAGGTCGCCGATTAGGTCCAGCACTTTGTGGCGCGCAAATTCATCCGGAAAGCGTAACGTGGTGTTTACGACTTTTTGCTCATCGACCAGGATCAGATTGTCCAGCCGGCCTCCGCTCCCGAGGCCCATCGCCTCGAGTTTGCGGAACTCCGCGACGAAAGTGAAGGTGCGGGCGGGAGCAATCTCGTTGATGTAAGCGTCGGGCGAGGTCAACTCGAAATGAACCTGCTGGCGTCCGATCGGCTTGGGATACTCGAGCGTGTAGTCGACGATCAGGTGATCGGCGGGCTCGATGGCGATGAATTCGCGCCCTTCACCCTCCTGGCCGATAACGATCTTCGTTTTGATACGAATCGGTTCAACTGGCGCGTCCTGCTCGGTGATTCCCGCTTCGCGAATCTGCTTGCACAACTCCAGCGCCGACCCGTCGAGTGCAGGAACCTCGTCTTCGGTCTTAACCACCAGATTGCTGATTCCGAAGCCGTGCAGCGCCGACATCAGATGCTCGACGGTCCGAATAGAGCGCCCGCCAGAGGTAAGCGTCGTGTTGTAGCCGGTGTCGGTGACGTTCTCCATCTTCGCCGCCACCGGAGTGTCGTCAGCCAGCGACGAGAACACGATTCCGAATCCCACGGGAGCAGGATGAAGGATCACACCGGTCTTAAGTCCCGTATGCAGCCCCTGCCCGCCCAGCACGATCGATCGCGCGATCGTGCGCTGCCGATAGGCGCCGCGTTTGGCGAGCACCACACCACTGCTTTGGTCTTTGGAGTCGCCGGAGAGTGGCCTCGCCGTCGAAGGCCCGGCGCTTCCGCCATCGAGCGCTCGGGAAATGGAAGCGAGCAGGCTGCTCACGGAAAAAGGCTTCTGAATGAAATCCGCGGCGCCAAGCTTGGTCGCCGCGACCGCGCTCTGGATGTTCGCGTGGCCGGAAATCATTATAACGGGAACCGCGGGCTGCTCGGCCTTTATTCGGCGCAGCAGCTCGATGCCGTCGACCTCAGGCATCCACACGTCGAGCAGCACGATCGCCGGCGTCTCGCGATGGATCAGGTCCATCACGCCCGGCGCATCTCCAGTATCCACCACCCGGAAACCCTCGTCGCTCAGAATGCCTCGCAACGACGATCGGATCCGCTCCTCATCATCCACCACCAATACGGTTTCGTTCACGATATTCCCTCTCTCCTGGGTGCTGCCCTTGGTGAGTATCCGCTTCAGCCCGCGCCTTTTGCGGGTTTCTTACTGGAAACTCCACGATGAATCTACTTCCGCGCGGCTGGTTATCGGCCACCCGCACAAAGCCGTGATGGTCGGTGACGATCGCCGAGACGATCGCGAGGCCCAGCCCGGTGCCGCCCGGCTTATTGGAAAAGTACGGCTCGAAAATTCGCGTGCGCAGCCTGGGATCGATTCCGGGACCGTTGTCGCTGACTTCCAGCGTCACCAGCCCGATGTCGGCGCGCAGCGTCGTTCGCACATCGATCCGCGACTTGGCGCCATTACGATTGTAGGTGGTGGTCGCGCTGACGGCGTTGTCGAGCAGGTTTACGAGCGCCCGCTTCATAGCCTCGCGGTCGATCATCAGTTCCGGCAGGCCGCTCGCCAGGTTCAAGCCAAACTCCACCCCCGGATTCGCGGCTTTAAAACTCCCGACGGTGTCCGCCGCGAGCGCATTCAGGTCGCCGGGCGCGGGCGTCAGGTGCGGCATTCGCGCAAAAGCGGAAAATTCATTGACCAGCCGTTTCAGCGCTTCGACCTCGCCGATGATTGTGCGGGTGCATTCCTCGACCAGCGCCCCTCCATCTTCGCCTTTACCCATTAGTTGCCGGCGCATCCGTTCCGCGGAGAGTTGGATGGGCGTCAGCGGATTCTTGATCTCATGCGCGATGCGCCGGGCGACCTCGCGCCATGCTTCCATCCGCTCAACCTTCGCGATCTGGCTCACGTCCTCAAAGAACAGGACCGACCCGAGCGGGTCGCCGGACTCATCGCTGAGCGGACTGGTCGTCATCATCAACTCGGTTTCGCCGCCTCCGACCTCGGCCTTGATAGTCGAACGGCTCTCGGCAGGCCGCGTCGCGGCGGCAAGCGTGTCGTCGAGCGTGTGCGCGAAAGCGGGTTGAAGGACGTTGCGATAGTGGCGTCCAATCGCGTCGACGGCGTTGAGTGCCAGGAGCCGCTCCGCGTATGGATTTATGGTCGTGACCATGCCTTCCGGATTGAGCCCGATCACTC
>Ga0074044_10000738_pt1 | contig 30542 bp, 22 predicted proteins | sample BogForMeECP23OM1_FD_94443 | JGI IMG/M metagenome (GOLD analysis project Ga0074044, IMG submission 94443) | Bog forest soil microbial communities from Calvert Island, British Columbia, Canada - Bog Forest MetaG ECP23OM1 | ecosystem: Environmental > Terrestrial > Soil > Wetlands ...
TCGGGAAAGGTTTCCTCAAACGCGTCGCGTAACCAAACGTTTGTCATTCCGACCGGAGCGGAGCGAAGCGAGCGCAGTGGAGGAACCTGCTTTCCTTTGCAGCTCATAACTTTTCGCGCACTACGTTGTTCACGGCAAGATTTCTTACCCAGGATGCCCGATACAATAGCCGGGCGCCCCGTTTCTCGCGCGTTCTTGGCGCGAGAAGTTGGACTGCTGACATCTGACTGATCCAATGTCCCCACCACCCCAACCCACAGTAGCAGTCGCCGGAGGCGGCCTCGCCGGACTCGCCGCCGCCTGCGCCCTAGCCGCGTCCGGCTTCCGCGTCACGCTGTTCGAAAAGCGTCCATTCCTCGGCGGCCGCGCGTCGAGTTACGTTCACCCCGGCACCGGCGAAGTCGTCGACAACTGCCAGCACGTTCTGTTTCGCCTCTGCACCAACCTGATCGAGTTCTACCAACGCATCGGAGTCGCTGAGCAGATCCGCTGGTACGACCAAATGAATTTCATCGAGCCCGGCGGGCGCATTTCGGTGATGAAATCTTCCCCGCTGCCCGCGCCCCTGCACACCGCGCCATCGTTCTTCGGATTCTCTTTTCTCAGCGCCGCCGACAAACTCGCAATCGCCCGCGCGCTGGTTCCATTGACTCTCACGCAACAGCGCGACACCGGCGAAAGTTTCCAGCACTGGCTCGACCATCACGGCCAGACGAAGAACGCCGTCGAACGCTTCTGGAAGCCGATCCTGATTAGCGCGCTCAGCGAAGAACTCGACCGCATTTCCATTTCCGCTGCCGCGCAAGTCGTGCGTGAGTCGATGAAGTCACCGGCCGCCCGCGAAATGGGCGTCCCGACCGTCCCGCTCACCGACCTCTACAACGCCGCCGGTGAATACATCCGAGCCCGCGGAGGAACGCTCCATTTCCGGAGACCACTTGCATATCTCACTTCGAGTGAAAGGCAGGTAACCCTTCGCACCATCGATCGAGATTCCGAGCGACCCGGCACATCGCCAGATGTTTTCGATTACTGCATCTCCGCACTTCCTTTCGACGCGCTAGACCGCATTCTGCTCGATACGCCCGGCAGTGCGCCTCTCCGTGAACAAATCAGCCACTTCGAAAACTCGCCAATCACCGGCATTCACCTCTGGTTCGATCGCCCGATCTCCGATCTCGACCACGCCGTCCTCCTCGACCGCACCATCCAGTGGATGTTCCACAAATCCCGCCTGCAACCCATGCGCACAGCCGTCGCTGAATCCGCCCCAGTCGCGCAGCGATGGGATTCAGTAGCCCGGCACGCAAGTTCCGGGAACGAGCCCAGCGACAGCCAAGTCCCTTCAGGGACGGCACACGGCAGCTACATCGAACTCGTGGTCAGCTCCTCGAAAACTCTGATCGACAAATCGCGCGCCGAGATCATTGACCTCGTCCTCGCCGAAGTCCGCGAGTTCTTTCCCGCCGCACGCGCCGCAAACCTGGTGAAGGCCACCGTGATCAAAGAAGTCAACGCCACGTACTCTCCGCGCCCCGGCATCGACGCTTTCCGCCCCACACCCGCAACGCCGTGGCCGCGCGTCTTTCTAGCCGGCGACTGGACCGCCACCGGATGGCCCGCCACCATGGAAGGCGCAGTCCGCAGCGGATACCAGGCCGCCGAGGCCGTACTCGAAGCCTCCGGCCAAAAATCAGAGCGATTCGTCTCGCCCGACCTGCCCGCCACCGGGCTGATGCGCCTGTTCACGTAGCCCCGCCACGCCGCGAGAACACTCCTCATGTAGGGGAGTACGCTCTACACGAGCAGACCAGACCCACGCCCAAAAAGAAAAGCCCCACTCTTTCCCGAACGAGGGGAAGATGGGGCCGGCGGCGCAAACCACTCGCCACCCTGGAAGCCGAAAACAAAGAGCTGACAACGAATTACATGCCGGCCTGGAAGACCAGGGCTTGCTTATCGCGCCCAAAGTCGATCTCGTCGAGCTTCCTGTTCGCCGACGCGTTGTCAGTCACGATTGCATCCTGGCTGACCTGCGAGTTGGTCTTCAACGTTCCCGGAACGGTTGCCACCGTCTTGCCGTTTTGCAGGAAGCTCACCTGCACATCGGGTCCGGTGCCCTGCCATTCCACTTTGTAGTTGCCGGGCTGAAGTTGTGTGTTGCCGACCTGTACGGCGTCGGAAATGTTGACGGAGTGCTGATTCTTGTCCCGTGCGAATGCGCTAAGCGAGCACACCAAAGCAAGAACCGACAGGAGTGCGGTGTTCTTTAAGTATTTCACTTCGCGAATCTCCTTATGACAGAAATCGAAGAAGCAGGTCCAACCCTCTTCGCATTACGAGACGCTCAGTTCAGAAACCTGAACGTGCTCACATAACAAGAGATGCGCGAGCGCAGGGCGAAGATGCAGTAGAAACGTGAACAGGAGATGACATTTCGCAAAGATTTGTAAAGCAAGAGGAAAAGCAGATGAGAAAAATAAAGAATTAATAAAAACAAATGAATCGCGGCGCTAACCCGCCAGCAACGCCACGCCCGCCGCCACCAGCATGGCGGCGATCCAGCGCCGGCGGTCGACTTTCTCATGCAAGAATATTTTCGCCGCAAAGGCGTTGCCGATAAACGTCAGCGATGCGGCCGCGGGCGCGACCAGGCTGACGTCTCCCCACGACAACGAAAACAGCAGACTGAAGAACGCAACCGCCATCGCGGTCACGCCGAGAAAAAAGTTTGAATTGCCCAGCGTGCGGCCAATCACCGTCCAGAGTCCCGAGCGCCGCCATACATCGTGCACGTCGCCCACCTGCTTCATGGCGCGCGCCAGCAGCACGTCGCCAACAACCGATGCCAACACGATCACCAGAATTCCGCACCAGGTGTAGAGCGATTTCATCGGTCGACTCCGCTCGCCACGGCCGACACCACGGTTTCACCGGCCTCGACGTTTTCGTGAGGCGCGTGCGAGGTGAGCGCCGGACCTCCCGCCACAAATCCCACGCCTCCTGAAATAAGCGCAATTCCCAGCCAGCGCAGCGGACTGACTTGTTCATGCAACACAAACCGCGCCACGAGCGCCAGCAGCACGTAGCCCAGTGAAGTCGCGGGCAATACGTACGTGAGATCGGCCCAGGAGAGCGCGTTCATATAAGACGCGAAGAACGCGAGCAGCAGCACAATCCCAACTGCGACCCACGGATTGAGCACCGCGAAAATCACGCCCTGCAGATGATGGAGGGAAATGTTGCCGGTCTGCTTCATCCCGTGCGAGAGCATGGAGTCGCCAGCCGCGGCGAATACGGTCACTCCAGCCAGCACAAGATACTTACGCAGGGTCACTGGGAACTTAGACGGTCAAATTGCGACAAGGGTGCTAATTCTCAGCACGCCGGTAAATGGAATCCGGGTGCCCCATTTCTCGCGCTTCTGGGCGCGAGAAATGGGGATTTTTCGCCGGCGCCTTACGCCTTGGCCAGTTCCGCTTCGGCGGCCGCTTCAGCGTGCTTCTTGACCAGCTTGTTGCGCGCCGTGCGCAGCTTCCAAAATGTCCTTGCCTCTTTGGTCAGACGGCGGCGCTCATCCCCATTGAAGATCGCTTTCTTCACGATCCGCCATGCAGCCTTGGGACGGAAATAATATTCGTCGTAGAAGCGATGCACGGCCGAGAGAATGTCATCCGCCGGCAGCCCCGGATACTGAATGTGCGCCAACTGATGCCCGCCCTCGTCGACCATCTTGTTGTCGCCGACGATGAATCCATTCTTCACCGCGTGGTCGTACAACTCGGTGCCCGGATAAGCGTGCGCCACCGAAACCTGGATCGTCTCGACGTCGAGCTCCTTGGCAAACGCAATCGTGTTGTTGATGGTCTCGTGCGTCTCGCCGGGCAATCCCATGATGAAGTCGCCATGAATGACCAGGCCCAACTTGTGGCAATCCTTGGTGAACTGGCGGGCGCGCTCAACCGTCGCGCCTTTCTTGATGTTCTTCAGAATCTGCTGATCGCCGGATTCGTAGCCCACGATGAGCAGGCGGCAACCCGCCTCTTTCATGGCTTTGAGCGTTTCGAAGTCGGTGGTGACGCGCGAAGTGCACGACCACGTCATCTTCAGCGGCTTCAGTTTGGCACACAGTTCGATGGTCCGTGCCTTCTGAATGTTGAAGGTATCGTCATCGAAGAAAAATTCCTTCACATTCGGCCAGTACTCTTTCGCCTTGGCCATTTCGCGGGCCACATCATCGGTCGAGCGCTTGCGCCACGGATGCCCGCTGAGCGTCTGCGGCCACAGGCAGAATGTGCACTGCGCCGGGCAGCCCCGCGTGGTGTAGAGCGACACGTACGGATTCAGCAGAAATGGCACGTTGTATCTAGTAACGTCGAGGTCGCGGCGGTAAATGTCGGTAACGTGCGGCAGCGCGTCCAGATCCTGAATCTGCGGCGCGTCAGGATTGTGCACCGCCTTATCGTCCTTCAGATACGAAACGCCGGGGATCTCCGCTAGCGGCTTGCCGTTGGCGTAGTCGACGACGGCGTAGTCGAATTCCTTGCGGCAGACGAAATCAATCTCGGGGCAGTCGCGCAAAGACTTCTCCGGCAGCACGCTCACGTGCGGGCCGACAAACGCAATTTTGATCTTCGGATTCAGTGCCTTGATCGCCTTCGCCAGCCGGATGTCGCCGGGGAAGCCGGGGGTCGAGGTAAACAGGACCATGAATTCGTAGTCTTTGGCGATCTGAATGGTCTCGTCGCCGGTGACTTTGTGGGGAGGGGCGTCGAGCAACCGCGCGCCCTCCAGCATGCCAGCCGGATACGCCAGCCACACCGGATACCAGTAGCTCTCGATTTCGCGCGTGGCGGGCCAACGTGAGCCGGCGCCTCCGTCGAAATTCTCAAAGGATGGGGGATTCAGGAACAGAGTTTTTAGAGGCATATTGAGTATTTGATTATTTTAGCATTGCCAGGGCGGAATTAGTTCGTCAGACGGTGTTTTGGAAGGTTCCGGGCGAAACGGCTTCACCACAGAGGGCACAGAGGAACACAGGGTAAAGCCCAAAGATCTACCCTGTGTTCCTCTGTGACCTCTGTGGTAAATGCCTTACTGGCCTTCGTTTACGTTGGGCACGCGGAAGGTTACGCCGTTGTCGTCGTTGGCCTTCACGGTGGCAGGGATATCGAGATCGGCCAGCGGAATCCTCTGCGTGTGCTGCGGAGCGAAGTTCCACAGGGTCTGGCCGACGATAGCGTAATTCTGCACTTCCTGCTTGTGCTGATCGCGGAAGACGAGGACGGTCGCCGGCATAATCGGCGCTCCCGGCTTGTCGTCCGGGTCGTCGCGACGGTACGGCGGGCGCGCGTAGGCGTCCTGGTCGCCGTCGGCTTCTTCCTGGCGGAGCATCTGCTGCTGTTCCATCTGCTGAGTCAAACTCTGCTGGTCCATGTCGTTGGCGATGGCGAGATTCTGGTCGTAGTCCTGATCGTAGGAGTCGTCATAGCCCGAATCCCACCAGTACGGATCGTAATAACCGCCGTACGCCCACGGATAGTAGCCATAGCCATATCCATAGCCGTAGAAGCCCCGGCACGCGTAGCCGTAGCAGCGGTTGCGGAATCCGTAGTTGCGGCCGCGGCCGCCGTAGCCATTATGCAAATAGGGACCGTGCGAGTAGCCGCGGGAAGCATATCCAGGAGGAGTGAAGCTCCGGGAAACTGCTGGACCACGACCTGCCGAGGCTGAACCAGAACGCGCGCCGCTGAAGGAATGAACGGCAGAGCCGCCGCCGCTGCTATGACCGCCGCTGAAGCTGGCATGACTCCCGAAACCACCGCCGCCCCCGCCGTGTCCGCCGCCACCACCATGACCGCCGCCGCCATGCTGCGCCCACACCGGCATAGTCAGGAACAACGCGAACGCCGCGATCGAGGTCAAGCGACGCATATAGTTTCCATTATAAGCCTGCAATGCAAGCAATACGCTGAAAAGCCTGCCTGCCGCGGATTCTCACAGACCCCTGTCATCCTGGGCGGAGCGGGAAGTGCGCATCGCGCACTTCCCGCGGAGTCGAAGGAACCCTTGCACCTTGCCGCCATCGCAGGCTAGTCAGGGAATTCTGTGCTGACCTGTTATTAAGCGGGATCCTTCGACTGCGTCTTCCGCGGACGACGAATGCTACGGCCGCTACTCAACCACCAACATCATGAGAATGCTCGGGGGCGTCGGTCTTGCGAAATAAATCAGGGATTCGCGACGGGGATTCAAAAGACTAAGCTGCCCGGGTCCGTTCTTCCCACTCTTCCGCAAAGAACGTGGAAGAATGGGCCACCGAATCAGTTCAAACCCGAACAATGCCGGCTTTAGTTCTGATCCCCTGCGCCGTGCTTGTGTTTGCAGAGTTTGCAGTAGGTCGGCGGCAGCGTGTTGTCGACGCGGTGTTTGATCGGCGGCAGCGTGTGCAGGTAGGCGAAGATCGCCTTCAGGTCGTCGTCGTTGAGATTTCTCAGCTGGCCAAAGGGCATGATGGAGTTCAGCTTCCGCGCGCCCACGTATCCGGTATGGATGGTGCTCAGGAATGTCGCTTCGGTGTAGTAGCTGATGCCCGAGGGGTCAGGAGTGATGTTCACGCTGGTGACGTCGCCCCAAGGTCCGGCGAGATGATCTCCGCCGGCGAAGGGCAAAGCGTCGACCACGTTGTGGCAGCCGCAACCGACGCTGACCATGTATTTGCCGCGTGCGACCGGGTTCGACATATCTGGCCCAGGCACTGGCGTGGTGATCGGTTCGGGAGCGCTGCGCACCAGATATCTCACGGGAAAATTGACCGTGGTCGGCGGCAGCGGATTGCGCACCGGCTGCAGCGAGCGCAAATACACCACCACCGCAGCAAGATCTTCGTCGGAGAGCGTCTTGTATTCGCCATACGGCATAGCTGGAAACAGCGTGGTGTCGTCGTGCTTGATGCCTTCGCGGATGGCGCGGGCAATCTGGTCGTCGGTCCAACTGGCGCTGCCGGTCACGGGATCGGGCGTCAGATTGGGCGCGACGAGAGTTCCGGGAAACTCCGGAGCCGCCAGCAACTCTTGTCCGGAAAGCTCCATTCCGTCGACGAGGGGCGCACCGTGCTGGGTGAAGTCGCGCGGCGAATGACACGACTCGCAACCGAGCAGTCCCTGCACCAGATAGCGTCCGCGGGCCAGCCGCTCGGGCGTGCGCTCGAATTTACGGTCGGTGGCTGCGCGCATCTTCGGGCCCAGCAACGGACGCCAGCCGATGGTGAAGGAAATTACCAGCGCCAGCACCAGACCCAGCGCGAAGACGGAGAGAAGCAGAATTCTTGTGAGTTTTTTCTTCATTATCGATCGGGATCGCGATCAATCGCGCTTCGCGCTCTCCCAGGAATGCATTGGAATGAGCAACGGTGCAACGCCCCTATGCGCGTTGCGCGGCATGATAACTGGCATGAGGGACGAGAGCAATGGTTCGAACGGGGAAATTTTTAAGATCAGGTGTCAGTGATTAGTTGCCAGTGACCGGTGATTGAAGATCTTCCGGCCCGTGCTAGCGCTTCTTGCCTTTGCTTTTCTTGACGGGATGCTTGCTGGGCTTCGCCTTGGCGGGTTTTGGCGCCGGCTTTGGTGCAGGCTTCTCCGGAGCTTTCGGCTTCGCACCGGCGGGCGCGGACTTCGCCGCTGCTGCTGCCGCAACTGCAGCCACAACCGGGGCGCCTTTCGCTTTCTTCCCCGGTTTCGCCCCCGGCTTTGCCGGAGCGGCCGTAACTTCAGCGACTGCGGCAGCTTTTGCCCCGCGTCCGCGCCGCGGTGGTGGCGGCGGAGGAGGTGGCGGCGGCGCGAACGGCTTCAGAAATTTCAATGTCTCGGTGCGCGAGCGCAGTTTGCCGTCGAGCAGCAGCATAAACACGTCATGCGCCAGCTTCGGATAAATCGGCAACTGCGGCGTGATCAGCAACTCCGTCATTTCGGGCAGCGGAATCTTCTGCTGCACCTGTCGCCACTTCGTCAGGTAATTCTTGATCTTCTGCTCGACCGACTGCTGCTTGGCGGTCACCGCGAGAAACAGCACCATCTCGGGGCGCGCGCTGGTCAGCAGGGTCCAGGTGCGCGACGGTGTAGCCGCTTCCTTACCCATCAGGCGCTTGGCCAGTTCCTTGGCGTGATCTTCGATGTCGCGCCAGGCCTCAACCAGGTCCTTGCGCGGAATCAGCTTCTGCAGATCGGAAACTTCTTTGTCGGAGAGCCGCGCGGTGAGGAAGTACATCACGGCCGGGCCAGCGTCGGGGGTGTAACCGAAATCGACCATCTGCTGGCGCGTCTTCATCAGCGCGCTGAGGCCGTTAGTATCGACCTTCGCGGTGGTCCAGCGATCGTGCAGAACCTCGAGCCAGCCTTCTTTCTCCAGCATCTTGACCACGTGCAGCGGATCGTCCTCGTGCGCCAGCGCTCCGATCTCGTGCCCGATCGAACTGCGCAGGATGTGGTCGATGTACTTCCCTTCCTTAGCCGCGTCATAACGCGCCTGGGTGCGCTCTTCGAGCGCCCAGTGGAAGCGGGCGGCGAAGCGCGTGGCGCGAATCAGGCGCGAAGGATCTTCAAGAAACGAATAATTGTGCAGAATCCGGATCAGCTTGGCTTCAATATCGGCCACGCCGTTGAAGGGATCGAGCAGCAACCCGCGCGAACCTTCATTCAGCGATAGCGCCATCGAGTTGATGGTGAAGTCGCGGCGGCGCAAGTCTTCGTGAATGGTGGCAGGGGTGACGATGGGCGGCTTGCCGGTCTTCTCGTAGACCTCGGTGCGCGCCATGCTGACCTCGGCGCGGGCGTTGCCGGGCAGAGCGATGAAGATGGTGCGCGTGTCCTCTTCTACGGCGGTGATTTTGGCACCGGCCTTTTCGAAATCCTTTTGCAGCTTGAGGGGATTGCCCTGCACCGTGAAATCGAGATCGCGGATGGCGAAGCCGCTGATGATGTCGCGGATGGCGCCGCCGGTGAGGTAGATATTCATGCCCGCCGCGCGGGCTACATCTTGAATGAGGCCGACGCCCTTCAACTGATCCGGCGTCAGCCGGAGTTCCATCGTGTAAATGTAGTCAGCCATTCGTTTTCAAGCGGCTTCTCGGCCGGTATCCCGGTCGGCGACCGCGGTTTGCGGTCGAAGACTGAGCGGGCTGGACGAGCCAACCTCGAGCTAATTTCCACAAGATTTCCACAGCTCTGAAGCCCTTGCTCCGAAGAAGCCCGCTGCTCCTGGCGCAAGTCACTTAATACAAAGTACTTAGGCAAAACGGAATCTTTGCGGCAAGTAAGAGAAAATAACACAACGTTTACATTTTGGCTACTGCCAAGGCGGATTCCGGGCGATTCTTAAAGAAAAGTGCGAGAATCGCAAGGCGGGCTTCGGCTTTCGGGCTTCGGCCTTAGGTACCGACGTTTGCAGATTCGCAGGAGAGGTTGGCTGAAGCCCGATAGCCGAAGCCCAAAGCCCAGCCCTTATGCCCTCGACGCACAAAAAAGTGATCGTCCGCAAGATGGACCGGGATTCGGTTTCGGGATACGTGTCGCCGACGCAGTTCATCCAGGAGGGCAAGCTGGAACTGCTCAATACCTCGGGCACGGTTATTTCCATGGAGTTGCGCGAGATCAAGGGAGTCTATTTCGTGCGCGAATTCGGCGATTCGGAGTCGCTGACGCGGAAGACGTTCACGTCGCGTCCGCGTTCGGAGGGGTTGTGGGTGCGGCTGCGCTTCAAAGACAGCGAAGTGCTGGAAGGCTTGATGCCCGCGGATCTGACGCAGAACATGCCAGAGGGATTTCTGGTGAGCCCGCCCGATCAGCGCTCGAACACGCAACGGATTTTCGTCCCGCGCACTGCACTGGAGTCGCTGACCGTGCTGGCGGTGATCGGCGCTGGACGCCGGCAGCGGCGGCCGCAGGATCAGCGGCAAGTCCCGATGTTCGAAGAGTAGGCCTTAGGCGGCGGACACACAGTTTTCTACCCCCTTCGAATTCGTTGAAATAGCGCGGAAGTTGATGTACCGTGTGGAGTCCACGCGGGACGGGGCTTGGCGAGCCTCACCCGAAAGAGACGAAGCGGCCTCACCCTACCTTCCTCCCGCATCGTTTCGGACTTGTGGAAGCTTCCATTTCAGGCATGAGGTGTCTTTACCATGCAGGCGTCCCGGTGCGTCCCTCTCAGTGTGTTTATCGTTTCGAGTCTAGTTGCGATCCGGCTGCGCAGGATTGTGCCCGCCACGGTCGTGGCCGCAATTCTCTGTGCGACGTTACTCTGCACGCCGATGCTGGCGCAGCAAGCGGCTCAGGCCGGAGCTGTCGCGCCTTCGACTACGCAGTCTCTGATCACTCAGGAAATCGACGAATCGCAGCTCACCACGCTGACGGGAAACACGTATCCGCTGGCGCGGCCGCAGTTTGACCTGGGCAAGGCTCCGGCAACCCTGCCCATGGAGCGCATGCTGCTGGTGCTGAAGCACGGAGACGCGCAACAGGCCGAACTGAGGAGGCTGCTCGACGAGCAGCAGGACAAGTCTTCGCCGAATTATCACCAGTGGCTGACGCCCGATCAGTTCGGTAAACAGTTTGGGCCGTCCGACAGCGATATGCAGACCATTACGGCGTGGCTGCAGTCCCACGGATTCACCGTGGGATCGACCAGGGGCCGCACCGTGCTGGAGTTTTCCGGATCGGCCAGCCAGGTGGAAGAGGCGTTTCACACGCCCATTCACAAGTACGTGGTGAATGGCGAGCAGCACTGGGCGAATGCGCGCGATCCTCAGATTCCGACGGCGCTGGCTCCAGCCGTGGCCGGCATCGTGTCGCTGCACGATTTTCGGCGTACCGCACAGCACCAGTTCGTGGGTGGTTATTCGGGGAAGACCAAGCGACTGGCCTCGCCCATACCTTCCTTCCCCATAGGCTCCGATACATTCGGCTGCGGGGGTTCGGAGAATTGCTACGCGGTTTCTCCCTACGACTTCGCCACCATTTACGACGTGCTGCCGCTGTGGACCGCGGGCACCAACGGCACCGGGCAGACAATTGCGATCGTGGGCCGCACCAACATCAATCCCAGCGATCCGACGACCTTCTGGCAGTTGTTCGGGCTGACCGTTCCGGCGAACAAGCTGAACATCATTCTCAACGGACCGGATCCGGGCCTCACCGGCGACGAGAGCGAAGCTGACATCGACATCCAGTGGTCGGGAGCCGTCGCGCCCCAGGCGACGATTGATTTCGTGACGTCTCAATCCACCAACGCCGCCGACGGGATCGACCTCTCGGCCGTCTACATCATCGAGAACAATCTCGCTCCGGTGATGAGCGAAAGCTACGGGGAGTGCGAGCTTGGCCTGGGAACCGCGGGAAACCAGTTTTATTATGCGATGTGGGGACAGGCCGCGGCGCAGGGGATTAGCGTTTTCGTTTCGTCTGGAGATAACGGCTCGGCCGGCTGCGACAATCCCGGCGGCCCGGCGCAGTACGGCTTGAATGTGAACGGAATCGCTTCGACGCCGTATAACGCGGCCATCGGCGGAACCGACTTCAACGAGTACAACACTCAGTCCACGTACTGGAACGCGACCAACGGAACCAACCAGGAATCTGCCAAGGGCTACATTCCTGAGGTTGCGTGGAACGATTCCTGCGTCAATGCGTGGTCGCTAACGGCGGGCCTGGGCACTACCGTCGAGCAAGTCTGTAACAACCCGGAACTGAATCCGTTTTTCCTGAACTCGACCGGAGGCAGCGGAGGACCGAGTAATTGTGCGTCGAGCACCGACGGCCCAGTAAACCCTTGCATTGCGGGTTATATCAAGCCTTCATGGCAGGTCGCGGCGGGAGTTACCCCGGACCATCTGCGCGATATGCCCGATGTCTCTCTGTTTGCCAGCAACGGCGACTTGACCGGCAGCTTCTACGTAATTTGCCAGTCGGACGCCACTAACGGCGTCTGCGACCTCAACGATCTGGCCGGGTACGGGGGAACGTCGGTATCATCTCCGGCCTTCGCCGGGATCATGTCGCTGGTGAATCAGAAGACAGGAACTCCGCAGGGCGTTCCCGGCTTTTATTTGTATCAACTGGTGAGCAAGCAAGCGAACGCGTTTCACGATGTTCCCTCAGGCTCGACCAACGCGATGCCTTGCTTGACCGGGAGTTTTAACTGCGTCACCTCCAAGAGCGGCGATTCGTATGGCGTACTCAGCGGATACAACACCGGCACCGGATACGACATGGCCACCGGCCTGGGAACGGTCGACGCTACCAATCTGGTAAATAACTGGAACAAGGCGACGTTCACGGCGACAACCGCGACTTTGCAACTGAACAATGGCACGGCGGTGAACGTCACGCATGGGACAGCCGTTCCCGTCAGCATCGGCATTAACCCGACTGCCGCCACCGGAGAGGCCGCGCTGCTGGTCAACCCAGGACCGGGCACAACCACCGGGCCGGACATCGATATATTCACGTTGAGCGGAGGCACGGCTTCGAAGTCCACAAGCCTGTTGCCCGGCGGCACCTACAACGTGATCGCGCACTACGGAGGCGACGGGACCTACGGCGGAAGCTATTCCACTCCGGTGAGCGTCACGGTCGCAAAAGAAAACAGCACCATCGTTCTCCCCGGCCTGCAGTTGAACGGCGCCGCTACTACGACGGTGAGCTACGACGCCCAGTATTTTGTGCAGGCAACCGTGGAGAATTCGCAGGGAGCCGCCTGCAATCCTCCGCCGTCCGGGGAAATCGTTTGTCCCACCGGAAACCTGACGTTTACGGCCGATGGCAATCCAGTGGGTACTGGACCGTACACATTAGATAACACAGCCACGGCTGAGACGACGGGTCAGGCCTTTACGCTGACCGGCGGATCGCACACGCTGGCGGCGCAGTACAACGGAGACAACAACTACAACACAGGCTCAGGGTCGGTCGCGATAACCGTCAATAAGGCGAACACCAACACTGCGGCACCTTCGTTCGTGGAAGAGGATTTCCTGCAGCCGGTTAACATCTCGACCACGGTGCAGGATCCGAACGCGCAAAACAACGTCTCTGCGCCGACCGGGCAGGTCACATTTTATTCCAACGGCACCGCTCTTACGGGCACCGTAACCTATAGCAACGGTTCCACTATCTCGCTCAACGCCACTACGACTACTACTTTCCCAGGTCCCGGGACCTATAGCATCACGGCGAGTTACGCAGGAGATCAGAATTATCTTGCTTCGACGTCGCCGGTTGGTTCGCTGACACTGAAATATCCTACGCCGACCATGGTGTTGAATCCTGCTTTGCAAACCGTTGCGGCGGGAAGCAACGCAACAATGACAGCGTTCGTGAACACGGGGAATAACACGACGTATCCCTATCCCACAGGGACCGTCACAATTTTCATCGCCGACTCGCAAATACCGGTTGCCGGACCTGCGACCTGCACGAAAGCCACAGACAACCTCGGCCACTTCGCCTGTCAGGCCACGTTGTCATTTCCGGCAACCAACAGCCAAGAATATACGGCGGTATATAGCGGAGATGCGAACTATCCATCTTCAGGATCTACACCGGTCACTGTCAGCGTGCCCGATTTCAACGTAGTCCCGAGCGGCGAGGTGACCGTGACGCAAGGCCAATCCCAGTCCATCTCAATCGCTGTTACTCCGGTCGCGGGCTTCACCGGCACCGTGAGTTTCAGTTGTTCGGGGTTGCCGGTGGAAACGACTTGCAACTTCACTCCGCCGCAGGTTACGGGCGGATCGGGTTCAACCACGCTGACGATCACGACCGCAGCGGTGGGTCAGTCGCGACGGCATCTGGCGCAGGCAGGCCGTGGAGCGGGCTGGTTCGCGAGCGCAGCGCTTCTTATGCTCGGCGCTTGCCTGATCGGCATTCCGTCATGGCGGCGGCGCGGCGCGCTTCCCATGCTGGTGATCCTCGCGTTGTTCATCAGCATGCCCAGTTGTGGCGGTGGTGGAAGCGCGGGCGGAGGTGGAGGGACGCCACCACCCCCGAACAATCCTGTGCCTACCATAACCGCGCTGTCTCCCACGCAGCAGGCAGCGGGTTCTCAAGCGCAGGCGCTCACCATCAGCGGGACGGGATTCATGAGCAGTTCGGCGGTTACCTATAACGGCTCGCTTCGGCAGTCCACTTTTTCAAGCTCGACGTCGCTTTCGATCTCGTTGTCGACCGCCGATCTGGCGACCACAGGCAGTTATCCCGTGGTGGTGACGAATCCGACTCCAGGCGGCGGGCCTTCGGGCATCGTCAACTTCGGCGTGGTAAGCGGCACGCCCACGGGGAGCTTCTACCCGACCCTCACAGCAACCAGTGGGGCTCTCACCCATACGGCACAGTTGATCCTGGTGGTGCAGTAGAGGGCGGGTGTTGTTCCGCCGATGGAGAGTTCCGGGCGCATCGTTGTCATTCTGAGCGTAGCGAAGGACCTGTGTACTCTGCCGGCAGCGGTGAAGCCGCCAGCAAAATTGCACAGGTCCTTCGCTTTGCTCAGGATGACAAACGGTTTCAGCTTGACGACGGTTTATCGATGGAGGTCTGCGGGTGCCGATGAATCCCGCCGCTGGTGTAGGATTACTCGCGTCTCTTCTCAACTTTCGACGTTTCTTTTATGGCCATGAAACTTTCTGCGATTGCTTCTGCCCTCGACGCGCGCCTTGAAAACGGCTCTCCTGATACGGAAATCACTGGAGTCAATGGAATCGAAGAGGCTGGGCCGGGTGAGCTGACGTTCGTTTCCAATCCAAGGTACGCAGCGGCGGCGCGCAGCACGAAGGCTACGGCGGTGATTGTCGCGGAGGGATTTCCGGCGCTGGCCACCGCGATGTTGCGGGCGAAGGATCCCTATCTCAGTTTCGCTCAGGCTCTGGAACTTTTTCATAAGCCGCATCGCTACTTGCCCGGCGTGCACGCGACTGCAGTCGTCGATAAGAGTGCGAAAATCGGGCCGAACGCGCATCTCGGCCCTTACGTTGTGATTGACGAGGATGTCGAAATCGGCGCGAATGCGGTGCTGCTGGCCCATGTCGTGATCTATCGCGGCGCGAAGATCGGTGAGAAGTTTTTCGCTCACGCGCATGCGGTGGTGCGCGAGAACTGCCGCATCGGAAACAACGTGCTTTTGCAGAACGGCGTTGTCATCGGGGCCGACGGATTCGGCTTTGCCAAAACTACAGACGGGCGCTGGTACAAGATTCCGCAACCGGGGCCGGTGGTGATTGGTGACGATGTCGAGGTGCAGGCGAATTCGTGCATCGACCGGGCCAGCGTCGGCGAAACCCGCATTGGACGCGGCGTGAAGGTCGATAACCTGGTGCAGGTCGGGCACGGTTCACAGGTCGGAGAGGACGCGCTGTTGTGCGCGCAGGTGGGCCTGGCGGGGTCGACCGAGATTGGTGCGCGCGCGATTCTCACGGGTCAAGTCGGCGTGGTCGGCCACTGCAAGGTTGGAGAGAATGCGATCGTCACTCCGCAGAGTGGCGTGGCTAATGACGTTCCGGCGGGTGCGCTGGTCAGCGGCGCGCCGGCTGTCGATCACAAGTTGTGGCTGAAGTATTCGGCGATCCTGCCGCGGCTGCCGGAGATTGTGCGGGCTCTGCGGCGGAAGAAAGACCTTTAACCACAGGGGACACAGAGTTACACAGGGTAAATCAGGGTCTCTGAATTTCTCTCGCCTGCGCCGCACTTCCCTGCCGGAGTTCTTCCGGCAGACCGCTCTCGATTGTCGCGCGCACTTTTTCCATCAGACATTCGCGGGTGCCGAAATCTTTCGGTTCGATCGGCGGATGAAAGACTACTTTCACCAGACCCGGCTTGATGGCGAAGCGGGCCTTCGGCATGGCGTCGTGAGTTCCGGTGATCGTCATGGGGACGACGGGAACGCCGCACTCCATGGCGAGATAAAACGGTCCCTTCTTGAATGGCAGCAGCTTCCCGTCAAACGAGCGCTTGCCTTCGACGTAGATCGTCATGTTGATTCCCTGCTCGACGACGGCCTTCGCTGCGGCTACGGCTTCGATGCCGGCATCGCGATTGCCGCGATCGACTGGCACCAGCGAGCCCATGCGCATCACCGGTCCGAGGATGGGGACCTTGAACAATTCTTTTTTCACCATCACCGACGTGCGCCTGGGAATGAGCGGAATTTGAATTGGGGGATCGAGATTGGAAACGTGATTGGTCATGAAGATGTAACTGCGCGATGGGTCAAGCTGATCGAGGCCCGTCGTTTCGACGCGCACGCCGGTGATCCAGACGCCGGTCCACGCTCCCCACATGAAAAGGCGGTAGAGCAGGCGAACATTGCCCATGATGAATGCTGCCGGGACCCCGACGAGCGCGGCCAGCGGGGCGGCCAGTCCCCAGAAGGTCAGCATGACGATGGTGCGGAGCATTATTGCGAAGCTCCAGATTTCTCCAAACCAGATTTCGGAACTTCAGATTTCGAAACTCCGACCTCGGCTTCGCCTTTGAGCCATGCGGCGCGGCGGGCGCGTTGTTCAGCGGTGACCTGGTCGAGATCCTTTACCTGATAAGAAATTTCCTGGGTGCCACTGACTTTCCACTTCAACTCGCGATCTCCACTGCGACGGCTGTGAACCTTTAACGTGAGGGTATCGCCGGGAGCGAGGCGCGCCAGTTCCTGGCGGGATTCCTGGCCGACGGCCTTGCCTTGCAGCTCGACGATGGTGTCGCCGACCTGCAGGCCCGCGTGGTCGGCCTCGCTGCCAGGAGTGACCGCGGCCACCGACATGGGACCATCGAAGTTGCGGGACGCGGCGAAACCCGCGTCGGGCAGGGTGTTCGAGACGGGCTCGGCGCGCAGGCCTACCCAACGAAGGAAATCGTCCCAGGGAATTTCTTCGGCGCCGGCGACGTATTTCGAGAAGAAGGGGCCGAGGTCGGAGTGAGTGACCGCTTCGGCCGCTGCGCGAACTCCGTTGGAGTCGTCGAAGGTAAGGTTGTGCTTGGCGTAGTGGGCGTTCATCCACTGGAGCACTTCGCGCAGCGATGCTTGTCCGTGCGTCGCGTCACGCACGGCGAGATCGAGCATGATGCCCAGCAACTCGCCTTTGTTGTAATACGAAATGCTGCGCTCGGGCCGGCGGTAGTAGGCATCGCCTTCGAGCCAGGCGTCGAGACTGGATTCTTCAGCCGACTGCGTGAGATGCGCCGGACGCCGCTCCAATTCAGTGATCTCTTCGCCGATGCGATCGAGATAACGACGTTCATCGAGGAGGCCGGCGCGCAGTTGAATCACGCCTTCGGCGGTGCTGGTGACGCCTTCGCTGAACCACAGGGCGCGCGTGTAATTTTCTTTCGTGTAATCGACGGGCTCGAGGGTGCGGGGGCGAATGCGCTTCACATTCCAGAGATGAAAGAATTCGTGCGCTGTGACGCCGGTCACGGAGCCGAAACTTTGCTTGACGGTTTCGGCGTTGATCTCGATTGCCGTGGAGTACGCGTGCTCCATGCCGCCGCCACCCGGGCCGCGGGGAAAGTGATAGAGGAACGTGTAAGTATCGTAGGGGCGGTCGTTCATCCAACCAGTCGCAGCGGCGACAATTTTGTGCAGCGCGGCGACGAGTTTTTCCATGTCGTAGTCGGCGGGATCGGCGTCGACGATGACGCGATAGTGGCCGCCGGCCTCGTCGAAATCGGATTCGGCGAAGTTGCCGATTTCGACGGGAGAATCAACCAGGCGGTCGTAATTCGGGGCCGTGAAGTCGGTGTTGTTGGGCTGAGCATTTTGCGATGACGCCAGCGGCGTCGCTATGTGCCATTGCTCGGGCAGGTGGCTGAAATGCACGCGGACCGGATCGCTGCGAGCGCCGACCGCGTACATCAGGATTTCGGCGAGATTGAAGAAGGCGTGATGCTGGTTCAATTGCGCGCCGAACGGTCCAGTCAGGTCGGCGTAGATTTGGTATTCAACCAGTGCTCCGGCATCGGAGCCCTGAATCTGCCAGCGGCTCTTGTCGAGCGCGCGAACCTCGAGCGCTTTTCCGGCACGATCTTTCGCATGCACCCAGTTCACGTATTGCGCGAAGTCGCGAACCTGGTAGAGAGCATTCCACACGGGCAGTTGCAGTTCGCGTTGCGGCGCGCCGGGGGGTAGCGTGATCTGCACGTCGACAAGATGCTGCTCGGGATTGTCGAGTGCGATTGTGTAACCGATCTCAGAAGGTTGCTGCGCGAACGCGGCTGACGTCAGCGCGAGGAATACGAGAGCCAGAGCGGCGACGCGCAGAGTGCGGACAAGCTCGCGAGGCCGTTTCATCGAGTCCCCACTGGTTGGCGCAGACGTGCGGGCAGCTTTTCGTAGATGCCGCCGAAGCCGCCGTTGGAGAGAATGGCGACTACGTCTCCGCTGCGCAGTTCGGGAGCGATGGTTTCGACGATCGCGTCGGCATCCGCCAAAAGCCTTGCCCGGCGGCCGTTTTGCTCGATCTCGGCCGCCAGGGCTGGGAGTTCGAGGCGCTCATTCTCTGGAACGGCTTCGGACCGAAAGACGCCCGCGACGACGACTTCATCGGCCAGTGCCAAGCTGCGTGCGAGGTCACTTTGCAGAATGCGGCGGCGCAGCGTGTTCGAGCGCGGCTCGAGAATGGCCCACAGACGCGCCCCGGTATAGCGCTCGCGCAGCGCCTTCAACGTTCCGGCGATTGCAGTGGGATGATGGGCGAAGTCGTCGATGATGGTGATGCCTTTCACCTCGGCTTTCACCTCGAGACGACGCTTCACGCTTTTAAAAGTCTTCAGCGCGGCGGCGATTGCGGCTTGCGGAATGCCGCTAGCGGTGGCCAGCGCGGCGGCCGCGGTTGCGTTCCAGACGTTGTACTCGCCGGCCAGTGCGAATTCAAAGTCGCCCCACGGCTGCCCGTCGCGCAGAATGGTCCAAGTGGTACGGTTCGGCTCGAAACGAATGTTGGTGACTTGCCAATTTGCTCGCGGACCTCCGCCGTAGCGCTCGACCGGGCAGAAGGCTTTGGCCACGCAGCGCTCGAGACTGGAGCTCTCGCTCTTGAAGCTGTCGCGCGCTCCGGCCGTTGCGCTGTCGAAGGCGACGATGCGTCCGCGGCGCGGAATCAGATTCACCAGGCGTTTGAATGCGGTCTCAACGGCGTCGAGATCTTTGTAGATGTCGGCGTGGTCGAATTCCACCGACGTGAGAATAATGGCGTCGGGAAAATAGTGCAGAAACTTCGGGCCCTTGTCGAAAAATGCGGTGTCGTATTCGTCGCCTTCAAGGATGAACTGCTTTCCTTGACCGATCTGGAAACTCGAGCCGAAGTTTTCGGCGATGCCGCCGATCAGAAACGACGGCTGCAGGCCGGCTGACTCAAAGATCCAGGCCAGCATCGAGGTCGTCGTGGTCTTGCCGTGAGTTCCGGCCACGACCAGCACTTCTTTACCGCGAAGAAATTCGTCGTGCAGGAGTTGCGGCATCGAACAGAAAGGGATGCGCTGGTCGAGTACGTGTTCGAGTTCGACGTTGCCCCGCGACATAGCGTTACCGATTACTACCAAGTCAGGATGCGGCTCGAGGTTGACGGCGGCGAATGGCTGCGCAACGGGGATGCCAAGTTCGTTGAGGAAATCAGACATGGGCGGGTATGCGGCGGCGTCGGAACCAGTGACGCGAAAGCCGCGCTGCTGCAGCATTCCGGCTAGCGAAGCCATCGCCGTACCGCAGATGCCGATCAGGTGAATGTGTTTTGGTTTAGTCATCTCGTAAATTCTTTAACCACTAAGGGCACTAAGGTTCACTAAGGAAAACCTTCTTTTCCTCACGGTGTTACAGCCGACTCCAGAATTCTAAGATCAACCTTACCGCTGTGAACTGTGAGTCTCGCTTGCACTCCGAAGGGCAGCGTGATGTTGCGTTCGGTCACGTGGCCGGAGCGGACGCCGAATGCGACCGGCACTCCCAGGTCGCCAACGATTCGCGTGACGACCTCTGGCAGCGTGTAATCCTGATTCGCGTTCTGTATGCAGTCGAGCATTTCGCCGAAAACCATGCCGCGCACACCGGTGAATTTGCCGGCCAGCTTCAACTGCATCAACATACGATCGATCTGGAAGGGCTTGGCAGCGACATCTTCGAGAAACAAAATCGTGTCTTCAGTTTTGATTTCATAGGGCGTTCCGAGCGAGGCTGCGAGGAGTGAAAGGCATCCGCCGTAAAGGATGCCCTCGGCATCACCGCCAACCAGGCCGTCGACTTCCGCGCCCAGAGCCACGTCCCAGGGCTCGGCGAGCGAAAGTGCGGAACGCCAGGACGCCATCTCCACACCGTTCTCGTGCGCCCAATCCTTCGCCACCATGGGGCCGTGGAAGGTGACGAGCGAGGCGGCATCGGTGAAATAGGTGAGCAGCGAAGTGAGGTCACTGTAGCCGACGAAAATCTTGGGATGCGTCCTGATGACGTTGAGGTCAAGTTTATTCAGCAGATAATTCGCACCGTAACCGCCTCGGGCGCAGAGGATCGCTCGCACATCGTTCCGCGTGAACATCTCGTGCAACTCGCGGGTGCGGCGCTCGACCGAGCCGGCGAAGTATAGGTCTTTTTCCAGAATGGAGTCGGAATAAACCGGATTGTATCCGGCGCGGCGCAGAGCCTCGCACCCAGCCTCGAGATCGGCGCGTTTGAGGTTGCTGGCGGGCGCGACAATGCCGACGGTATCTCCGTTGCGAAGGGCGGGCGGCTTGACGCGGTGATTGGTGGACATGAGTCTTGAGGCAACAGCTGTTGATCGTCCTACGTTGATCGCCCTCGGCGCAATCGTGGTTTCGGGATCGTGATCTCAAGTCAGAAAGAATTCTCCACGGCACAACAACCGCGCCGAACCGCGCAGAAAAATATTATTCCCTTCCCGGCGCACAGTCTGAGTCCCCCCGGGCGCGTGAACCCTCACCGGCGACTGCGTTTGCCCCGTCGCCATCGCGGCTTCGGCCGCGGCGCACGAACCGGTGCCGGAGGATCGGGTCTCCCCGACGCCGCGTTCAAAAAACAGAGCGCTCACATCGTGCTGGCCGCGAACGGCGACGAACTCGACATTCACTCCCTGCGGAAACTGCGAGCTGCGCTGGATCTCCGCCGCCTGAGCCTGCCACTGCGAACCGAAATCGCGCACAAACACAACGTAGTGCGGATTGCCGATGGAGACCGGGACACCACGAATCTCGCCAGACTTCAACTTCATTGCCAGTTCTGCGTCGACCGCGGCCGAGCCCATTTCCATTTCGAATTCATAGTCGGAATCCTTCCGCGCCGTCAGAGTGCAGATCTTCGCGCCGGCCCCAGTCAGAATCGAAATGCGCTCTTTGCCGTGCGTGGCACAGAAATGAGCGGCGACGCAGCGCGTGCCGTTGCCGGAGATTTCGGCGGCAGAACCGTCTGCGTTGACCAGCCGGATCTCGACATCGGCAGTGAAGTGCGGGAACATCCACTCCACACCGTCGGCGCCGACGCCCTCGTGACGATCGCAGATGCGGCGGGTAAAGGCCGCGACGTCGGGCGGAGCGAGGGCACCATCAATCAATAGAAAGTCGTTGCCGCAGGCGATGGCCTTCACGAATGGAATGGTACGCGGGGGAGAATTCACTCGCGCTCCATTCACTCGCGCTCCATGCGCCCGAGCGAGACCGCGCTGCGCAGCACTTTCGATCCTTGCAACTGGCGGAGCAGCTCCTTCTGTTCGCGATTGCAGCCCTCGACATCGAACTGCAGGCGCACGTGCTGGCCCGTGCTTCCGCTGGCGACGTTCTGCATCAGCTGGAGGTGACTTTCGAGAATGCGGTTGACCTCGGTGCTGATCTCGTCGAGGCTGCTGCCGGTCACCTCGTAACCGGTGACCAGGACCTTAAGGTTGAAGGTTTCTTCCAGGTGTCCGAGGAAGAACTGCGACAGTAGCACCATCCCCGCGGCGAAAGTTGCAGTGAGGTAGAGCCCACCGCCGGCGGCCATTCCGACCGAGGCGACGACGAACAGAGTAGCGGCCGAGGTCAGTCCGGTGGTGAGGCCGCGGTTGTGGAGGATGGAGCCAGCGCCGATAAAACCGATGCCGGGGATGATTTGCGCGGCGATTCTGGCGGAATCCGAGGGGACGCCTGCCAGTTGCGTCGAGAGCAGCGTAAACATGGCCGCGCCGAAACAGATGAACATGTTAGTGCGCAGGCCGGCGGCGCGGTGTTTGAGCTCGCGTTCGAGACCGATGAGTCCGCCGAGAAGCACCGCCAGCAGCAGGCGCAACAGCGAAGTTGCGACCACACCTCCGGCCCACTCCAGGTGCAGCAATTCGATGAAATATTTCCAGCTCATGCCGATGCGCGCCCGCTTCTCAAATTCTTCGGATGGCCAGATTTTATCATCGTGAGGAGACCGCTCCGCGTTAACCGGGCTGATTACCGCGCGCAGCGATCCAATGCGCGGCGATCGGTGTGCGCCGAACAATGTGCGCCGATCATCGCCCTCCAATCAATGCGCGGCGTAGAGTGCGGCGCGGGCCTGGCCGGTGACGTGAATCACGATCAGCGCGGAAAGATGCCGAGTCTGTGCGGCCTGCCATACGGGGTCACCTTCGAAGCCGACGGCGTAGTCGGTGTAGTGTGCGGGATCGACGAGGGCGCACTCCCACAATCCGTCGACGTCGGTGGGCTGCTTCCAGACGCGGTGGTTGCCTTCGTTGATGACGCGGCGCAGGGGGATGCCGGCTTTCTGCAAGGCTCCGACGTGGTCGCCAAGATACATGAGCAGCGTGGCGTTCGGGGGCAGCTTCAGTAGTACAGACGCGAGCTGATCTTCGAGATGGTTGCGGCCCCGCATGTTGAGCTGGGCTTCTTTCAGCGAGATGGGGACCGCGTGCCAAACGAAGCCATAGCTCAGCGCGACGAACGCGAGTATCCCCAACGCCAGAGCTGCACGAACCCTCCGGCTCCAGCGAGCCGATTGCGAAATTTCATAGACCAGGATCGCAAGCGCGGCGGCGAGCGCGGGCAGCAGTTGCAATCCGTAGCGCACGTTGTAGTGGCTGAAGGGCCACCACTGCGGAACAAAAATAGGAACTCCTCCGTAAGCGATTGAGAGCGCGTAGAACGGCAACGGCACCAGGCAAAACAAGAGCGGCAGGAATCGCCGGCGACGGGCGACGGCGGCGAGCACCACGGCCAGACCAGCTAGCGCTAGCCAGGTCCGCTGCAGCCATTGATTCGAGACCACGTTGTCTTCGGCGGACTTGAGAAAATAGAGGGTGGCGACCGGCAGGTTTCCGGAGCCGGGATGACCCGGGTTGCCGGAAACCTGCGTTTTGCGCTCGATCGCCTTCGCGGAGTACGGGCCATTTTCAAACTCGAGCGGATTACGATAGACGACTCCGTTGTAAGCGAGCCAGAGTGCTGGGGCGGCGGCCGCGATTAGAACGAACTTGATTGCCGCGCTGGGCGGAATGCTGATGACACTTTCGCCAGACGCCTTGCCGCGCACAATCGATAGAATCACGATCACGGCCGCCATGGCGGCGGCAAGGAACCATCCGTCGTAACGAGTAAGACAGGCTGCGGCCAGGCACAACCCAGATTTCGTCATCGCTTTCGTGTCGCCGTGAATCGATTCGCTGAAGTAGACGACCGACCAAATGAAGAACGCGAGATAGAGCGCTTCGCCCATGGCGGTGGTCTGCAGGTAAATCAGGTTGGGATTGGCCGCATAGACCAGAGCTGCGAACCAGGCCGCGGCTCGGGCGCGCAGGTCGAGTGCGCCATTGGTTGAGTCGGTGCGTGACAGAACTCCGTTAACCAGAACTCCACGAACCAATACTCCTCTAACCAGTCGGAATATTCCGACCACGCCGAACACATAAGCGGCCATGGAGGGAATCGATCCGCCAAGACCGCGCTGCCACAGCTGGGTGGAAAGCAGGAATGGCAGCATCAGGAGATGAGGCAGCGGGAGCCAGACTGTGCCTAACTGCAGCGGCCCGGGAGTGAGCGAGTCGAAGACGCGGCGGGCGATGTTGATGTGCGCGACGGCATCGCCGTAGAGAAGTATTTCGCTGTGCTGGTAGTAGAACAGGAATGATAAAACGGAGGCGCAGGTCGCCAGCCAGATCAGGAGCCGGACTTCGGAGACAGAGGCAGTCGCGCGCGGATTTTTCGGTAGTTTTGCCATGCGTAAAGGGCGAACGATGGGAGCGGAAAATCTCGTAGAGACGTAGCTTGCTATGTCTCGGTTGGCAACGGCACGGCTCGTGGTAGAGCGAGACGTAACAAGTTACGTCTCTACGACAGACTTTTATTACTTCTTCTTGTCTAAGTACTTGCCCAGGAGCAGCTTTAATTTTTTCTTGGCCGATGCGGGAATCTTGCTGCGGTCGGTCTGAATGGCGTGGGCCAATGCCGATCCGCACTTGCAGGAGCGCTCACGGGGCATGGACGCGACCGTGGCGCGAACCACTTTGGTCGCGTTCTCGGCGTTTTTGAGCAGCACAGAGACGACCTGATCGACCGTGACCGCGTCGTGATGCGGATGCCAGCAATCGTAGTCAGTGACCATGGCGACGGTGCAATAACAGATTTCGGCTTCGCGTGCGAGCTTAGCTTCCTGCAGGTTGGTCATGCCGATGATGTCCATACCCATGCTGCGATAGACATTCGACTCAGCCCGCGTCGAGAACTGAGGGCCTTCCATGCAGACATAAGCACCGCCACGCTTGCCGACTACTGCGACGTTCTTGCAGGCCTTTTCGACGACGCCGGAGAGTTCTCCGCAGATGGGGTCAGCAAAGGAAATGTGCACGACCACGCCGCCGCCGAAAAAAGTGTCGATGCGATGGCGGGTGCGGTCGAAAAACTGATCGGGGATTACGAACTCCAGCGGCTTGTGCTCTTCTTTCAGCGAGCCGACGGCGGACACCGAGATAATGCGCTCGACTCCAAGCTGCTTGAAGCCGTAAATGTTGGCGCGGAAATTCAGTTCGCTGGGCAGGATGCGATGCCCCTTACCGTGGCGGGTAAGGAATGCGACCTTGCGGCCCTCAAGCATGCCGCAGACGTAAGGGTCGGAGGGCAAGCCGAACGGCGTTTTCACGCGCACTTCTTTGACCTTGGTGAGTCCGGGCATGGAATACAAGCCGCTGCCGCCGATGATGCCGATTTCCGCCTGCGCCATTCATCCTCCAGAATGATTGATGATTCGAAAAGCAAAGTGGTGATTATACAGGAGGGAAATCTGAGCTCGGGCGTCCGTGATCGAAGCGCGCCGCGACTGAAGCGTCTGCCTGCGACTCCGCGAGGACGCGCTACAATTTCTGAATGAGTGTTTGGAGCGTGGCCGGCGTTTTGCTGCTGCTTGGCGCTTTCGGTGATGCGCAGTTGAAATCCTCGCCTCAGTCCGCGGCTCCATCCGAGCCAAAGTCGGTCACTGTGCCCGCTACGATCGACCACAACCGCGTGATGATCGATGTCGACATCCTGTCGCTTGACGGTGTGTGGCAACCGGTTCATGCCTGGGTAGACAGCGGCAATCCCGAGCTTGAACTGTCACGGCGGTTGGCTTCGGCGCTGGGGCTCGCGGTTTCCTGCGAACTTTCACCCGAACAGGGCAAGTGCTCTTCTCCGCCGCCACGCGCGATCGCGATCGGCGGAATGAACATTTCGCTGGCAGATGTGAAGAAAGCTGAAATTCCTGCGAAATCAGCGAACGCTCCGGGCATCATTGCTCCGGGCACGCTGGCTCCGGGGATCAAGGCGGAGATCAACATTCCGTCGACCCTGCTGCGGCACTATGACGTCTTGATCGATTTCCCGGAGCGCAAATTTTCGATTGGAGCGCCGGGGACTATTCACTTCCTGGGGTCAAGCGCCAAGGTACTGATCAATGCCGAGAACGGATTGATTCAGATTCCCAGCCGAATCGAAAACAAGAAATATAATCTCGGGCTCGATCTGGGCGCGTCCATCGGCTTTCTTTCGCCCGAAGTATTTGATCCGCTGGCTGCCGCGCATGCCGACTGGCCCCACATGACGGGCGCGGTCGGTCCGGCGAATATGTGGGGAGCGGACGAGGAAACGACGTGGAAGGTGATGCGTCTGGATCGCGTGCAATTCGGTCCGCTGTTCTTGACCGATGTCGCTTTTGTGGACTTCCCGAAAGATCGCATGGAGTACTTCGCAAAGCGCGCAGGAGTGCTTACCGCGGGGTTGATTGGAGCGAATGTTTTTCTCAACTACCGAGTCGGCTTCGACTACGCGCACTCAATGGTCTACTTCGATATCGGGCGGTTGTACACGTTCCCGGAATTTACCGTGGTCGGACTTACTCTGCGGCCGGAGGATGATGGACGGTTCACGGTTCTTGCCGTCGAGGGTGCGGAAGGCGCGGCGCCAACGTCGCAGAGTGGTGAAAGTGTCCAACCCGGTGATCATCTCGTTGCCGTCGACGACATTGCGGTTTCGGGTTCAACCATGGGACAAGTCTGGTCGATGCTCGGAGGGACGCCGGGGCAGGAGCGAAGGTTGACGGTCGAGCGCGGCGGCAAGGAACTTGTCGTAAGCGCGAAGGTGCAGCAGTTCCTGGAAGTCGCGCCGGACAACGAGGCCGGAAAGAAAAAATCGAAGCGCTGAGTTCGAGGGACAATTTCCTCGGAGTCTGACCGGAACTCAAATTCCGAAATTCGAACTCCGGTATTCGACTTCGAGACTCTGACCATCACTTACCCAGCACTTCTTTTTCCAGTACCGCCGTGGTCGCCGCGTCGAGGCTCTCGCTTACAAAGACTGTATCGGCTTGCTGCTCAATGACGATCGTGCCTTCTTCGGTCGTCCAGGCGTGGCGGCCTTTCAGCGGAGCGGCTTCTGTTTTTTTGTCTTGCGCGGGCGCTCGGTTTGACGTGTGGTCTTCTGCACCCTCTACCTGCTTGTAACGCTTCTGCAGCGACTGCGCGTAAATGCCGGCGAAGTCGGCGGCGGCTTCAGGGCTCACCCAGCGCGACACGTAGAGCAGAGCCAGCGGCGCCTTGGAATCCGACCTGGGACGCGCGGCGTAATAATATCCGCCGCGCCATTCGGGATATATGCGGTCCGACTGCGTCTTTCCGGCATATTGCTCGACCAGCACGGCGACGTCGAATTCGCCCATCGCGCCGATATCGAACTTCTGGTAGTCCTTGAAATCGCGTTTGAAATCGGGCACGGGCATGGGCTCGATTTTTTCGCCCGACAGGTAGGTTTCGGGCTGCATAATTTGCCGCGTGGTGTGCGGAGGATTCTGCAACAGTCCTGCGAATGCTTTTTCCTTGCCGGCCTTCTGCAGCAACTTGATCACGAACTCCATGCCATAGGTGTAAGGAAACGTCAGCGACTCTTTCATGAAGATAGGCGCTTCGTTGAAGACCTTGGTGCTGGGCGTGCCGGTCATCGACTCGGTCTCCATGGTCTGAACCAACGCCGGCGAATCGGCGATCGAATGGCCGGTCGGCGCAATCGCGTATTGAAACATGATGGCCTGGGCCTGGCCTTCGAGCACGGCTTCGCGGGCGTCATCGATCTCGTCGTTGTCAATGTCTTCCGGCGTCGGATCTTTCTTGATCTCGCCCAGATCCTTGTCGCCTTTCTTCATCCACTTCTGCAGGCCGACGTCCTGATCCTGCAAGGCATGAGTCAGTTCGTGAGCCATCACCGGCTCCTGCTCTTCCATCGGCACCCAGTCGAGAAGGTTCACCGTCTTGGTTTTGGGATCGTAGTAACCCGCGACCTCTTCGCGCAGCAGCGCGACCAGAAAAGTCTGTAGATCGAACTCGTGCGGGAGCAGGCCGAATTTTTTCAGCACCAGTTCCGAGCGACGCAGGCGCTTGGTGTCTTCGTCGTCGACATGTTTGGTGAGATAGGAAACGACTTCGTCACGGCTGGTCAGCCTGCGCTTGACCTCTCGGCGGATGGGAAGGCCCGTCTCTTTGCTGTCGAATTGCAGAATCTCATCGACGGAGTGGAAAAGCTCCTCGGCTTGGCTGGGCGTGATCTTGACCTCCTGGTCGGCGGGAGGCTGCTGCGCGTCTGGAGGTGTCGCGGCCGGCTTTTGTGCGGGAGAAGATTGCCCGGAAGCTGACGGAGACTGCAGTTGGGCGGTTGAAGATTGTCCGGAGCCGGCGCTCTGCCCCGGCGCGGCTTGTGCGTGCGTCCACGGCTGGAATGCTGCGGCCGCAATCAGCACAACCGCCAAAAGCAGCCGACGAACCGGTGAGTATTGCCCCTCGGCGTTATTCATTGAGATTGAGTGTATACGCTTCCCTATAATTTCTTTCCATGACTGCGGGCAAACCCGTCAATCTCTGGACTTCGACCGCACACGCGCGCGAGTATCTCGAGCGCGCCGACTCCCTTTCCCATCGTAGCGAAGGCGAGGCGGCGTTGCTGGAGTTTATTCCGGCAGGAACGCACCGCATTCTGGACCTTGGCACCGGCGACGGACGGCTGCTGGCGCTGGTTCGAGACGAACTGACGCGGCGGGGCATTTCGGAAACCGAAGCCGTGGCTGTGGATTTTTCTCCTGCGATGCTTGAGGCCGCGGGCAGGCGCTTTGCCGGAGATGCTTCGGTGCTGGTGGTGGCACACAATCTTGACGAGGCGTTGCCGGAAGTGGGTAAGTTCGATGCTGTGATTTCGAGCTTCGCGATTCATCATCTGGTGCATGAACGCAAGCGGGCGCTCCACGCTGCGATTTACGGACAGCTCAATCCCGGAGGCGTCTTCTGCAATCTGGAGCATGTGAGTTCGCCCACGCCGCGGCTGCATGAAGAATTTCTGCATCGCATCGGCTACACCGTAGAGAGTGAAGATCCGTCGAACAAGTTACTGGATGTGGAGACGCAGCTGGCGTGGCTGCGCGAGATTGGCTTTGTGGATGTGGACTGCCACTGGAAGTGGCGGGAGTTGGCGCTGCTGGCGGGGCGGAAGACGTAAGTACAACTGTCACCCTGAACCGGTTGTCATCCTGAGCGGAGCAGGAAGTGCGCGCTTGGCGCACTTCCTGCCGACTCGAAGGACCCCTTGCACCTCGACGCGAGCACCGGCTCGTCAAGGAATTCGCTTGCGGGAACACGCGATTCGCCGGGGGGAACTTCCTGATGTGCTTGTGCTGGTCCGAAAGTGACACGGGGTGCTTCGACTGCGTGCGACGATTCGCGTTCGCGAATCGTCACACTCCGCTCAGGATGACAGGAGTTTAGGAGGGGCTGAGCTGGTTGGCGACCCACTCCCCGGCTTCACGCGTCCCGAGGTGGCCGCCGATATCTTGTGTGGTCTTCTTCTGGCGAACTGCTTCCTGCACGGCGGCTTCCATTTTATCGGCTTGTTTTGCCATCGCCAGCGAACGCAGCATCATTGCCGCAGTGAGAATTGCGCCAAACGGGTTCGCCTGATTCTTGCCGGCGATTTGCGGGGCCGATCCGTGAACCGGCTCAAACATCGACGTTCGCTTCGGGTTGATGTTGCCGCTGGCGGCCATACCGAGACCTCCCTGCAGACCGGCGGCTAGGTCGGTGATGATGTCACCGAACATATTATTCGTGACGATCACGTCGAACTGGCGCGGGTCGCGGACCATCTGCATGCAGAGCGCGTCGACGTACATGTGTTGCGCGACGATGCTCGGATATTCGGCGCTCACTTCTTTGAAAGTGCGCTGCCACAATCCGCCGGCGTAGGTCATGGCGTTCGACTTGTCGCACATCAGAACTTTGTTGCGGGGCGAGCCGTCGAGCTTGGTGCGGCGCTCGCAATATTCGAAGGCGTGACGGATTATGCGCTCGACTCCTTTGCGCGTGTTGATATCTTCCTGGGTGGCGATTTCGTCGGGCGTGCCTTTTTTGAATACTCCGCCGGCATCAGTGTAGACGCCCTCGGTATTTTCCCGGACAACCACGAAGTCGACGTCTTTCGGCTCAATTCCCTTCAGAGGACACAACGAAGCGTCGAGCAGGCGCACGGGACGCACGTTGGCGTAAAGATCCATCTGGAAACGCATGCCGAGAAGAATCTCTTTAGCGTGGATATTAGTCTTGACCCGCGGATCGCCGAATGCGCCAACAAGGATCGCGTCGAAGTCCCGCGTCAGCATGGCGAAGCCGTCGGGCGGGACGGTAACGCCGTCGCGCAGATAACGGTCTGCGCCCCAGTCGAAATCGGTGAAGTCCACCGCGGCTCCGGTCGCCTTAATTACTCTGACCGCCTGCGGAATGACTTCTTTTCCTATGCCGTCCCCGGGGATGACGGCTATGCGCTTTCGGGTTGAGGTTTGCGGGTCCACGGCAGGAACGTTAGCACAATCGTTATAATCGAAACTATAAGCATGGGGCTTACTGCACTCCAAACTCAGGGCAATGTCGGCAGAGGAGTAGCCGCCACCAGCGTCGGCGAATATCGCGGCGTTACGTCGGCGGCGCGCTTTACCGATCCGCAGACGGAGTTGGCAGCGTTGCGCCACGGATGCGGCGTCTACGA
>Ga0074044_10000740_pt1 | contig 30514 bp, 25 predicted proteins | sample BogForMeECP23OM1_FD_94443 | JGI IMG/M metagenome (GOLD analysis project Ga0074044, IMG submission 94443) | Bog forest soil microbial communities from Calvert Island, British Columbia, Canada - Bog Forest MetaG ECP23OM1 | ecosystem: Environmental > Terrestrial > Soil > Wetlands ...
CGACGATTGATCCGCGAGTTGCTGCTTTGCCTGGTCGAGGTCGAGCTTGCGGCTGAGATAGAACGGATAATCAAACTGGATCGCCAGAACATCAGCCCCGGCCCGCGTCAACTCGTCCATGTATTGCTGCTGTAAGACGCGCAAGCCGGGGTCTTTGATTTCCGCCGGAGATACGACCTGGGCAAACGCAGTGCCACTAACGATCAGGCTGAAACTGATCAGGCTGATCACGACCAGACTCGGGCTGAGTCCGCCGGCCCTACTTTTGGGCATACACCGTTCCGGCAGCATGATAGGGAGGATCGGAGATCAGGCGGATGTAAGCAATCAGCCCCTCGATCTCTGTCTTGCTGAGAGTATAGCCGTACGGAGGCATCAATGCGGACTTGCCGAGCGCGGGCCCACCGTGACTGATAATCGCGGTCAGGTCGGCATCGCTCATTTTATTGAGCGTGTCGCCTTCCACAAACGGATGTGGCTTGACCTCAAGATTATCGTAATTGGAAACCCGCTCCGGCGTGGATTCCGGATTGTGGCAGCGCGCGCAGTACTTTTTGTCGAGTTGAAATCCGACCTGCTGCTGATATCCCATCGCAATTTCTTCTATCTTCAGTTCGACTGACTTCCCAGCTTTCGTAGACGTGCGGGCGGTGAACTGGTATCGGCCCGCCATTCCGCCGAGAGCAACATTCGTGCTGAGTTGTCCGCTGGAATCGGTCAAGCCGCTCGGAGGGTCAAAGCTGACGCCCGCCGGCCCGCTGAATTCGACCAGCGCTCCGGCGACGGCCGTTCCTTGTTCATCGTTGACCTGCACAACCAAGGGATCAGCCAGCACCATTCCGGTGGGACCGATCTGCTTACCCCCGCTCGACTCCACCAGCGCGGAGCCGAAACCTGTGGGCTTCAGGTTCGAGACTGGTGCCGAGTTGCTTGTGCACCCTGCGATCACGAGAAGGAGGGAAAACGCGAAAAGTGTCCGCCAGTGGCTGATCATATTATTTCTTCGCCTCCTGCTTGCCGGAGCCTTTCTGCGTCATCAGGAATGCGGTCAGAGCGCGGGCGTCCTCATCATTCATGTTGCGGTTCGGTTCGATGGTGCCCGGTCGCATGGTCTGTGGATCCCTCAGATAGTGGTAAATCCAGGCAGCGGTCAGGCGCGAGCCGACTTGCGTAAGCGTTGGTCCGATGTAACCTTTGTCGGCCTTGGTATCGACAATGTGGCAAGACTGGCAGGCATATTTGGAATAGAACAGCTGTTTCCCCTGCTCCACCTGAGCCGGCGGATAGCTGCCGGCCGACATCGAGTCGCGGTCGAATGCCGGAGTCTGATAAACCGTGATGATGTAGTCCGTGAGTTCCGCGGCATCACTATCGGAGAGGTTGAAACGAGGCATGCGGCGGATCAGCGCTGGCCGCAGCGTGCCGGGGTTCTTCAAGAAAGCCAGCAGCCATGGCCGCTGTACCGAACTGCCTTCCCAGGTCAGGTCGGGAGCCATGTCTCCGCCGCGACCATTAATGGCATGGCAACTGAAGCAAGCCAGGTCCGACATGAGTTGTCCCGCTTTGCCCGCGGGATGGTAATTCGAAACTGGCTTCGCGGGCACGGTCAATGCTCTGGGCAAGTCTTGGGAATGGTCGGTGAGCGCAAGCAGCGCGGTCGTCAAAGCATCGATTTGCGCAGGTGCCAGGCTAAACTGCGGCATCTTCAGGGCCGCTCCAAACGAACGCGGTTGCCGAATCTTGGCCGCAATGTAGTCGGGAAGTGCGTGCGTCATCCCCGGCAGGAAAAGAATCTGCGTCAGCGGCTTGTTCCCGATGCGAGTCAATTCTGGAGCGAAGTTATCCGGCTTCTTGACGCCGTTGATTTCATGGCACGAAGCGCATCCGTATTCGGTGACCAGAAGTTTGCCGTGTGCAATCTGCTCAGGCGTGGCAACATCGAGATGCACATTGGCCAGCAGATCGGAATCCGTCTTGCTTCCAAGAAAGCCAGTGAGCAGAGAAACTTGTGGATCGGTGAAACGGTAGTGCGGCATGGCCGTTCCCGAATCGTAGACCCGCGGGTTGCGCAGCCATGCCCGCAGCCATTCCGGCTTCACCTTGTTGCCGACGCGTGTGAGTTCGGGGCCGACATCACCGCCGACCACATTGCCCGCCGCATTCTGAACCGCGTGGCAGGAAGCGCAGAATGACTCGCCATACAAACTGGCTCCAGCCGCCGGATCGGGCGCCACTGCCCGAGTCTCCGCGACGGCTTCCGTGTCTCCAGGCAGCGGTGTGCTGTTGGCAATCAGAAATGCCGAAATATCGCGCGCGTCCGGGTCGCTCAGCTTGAAATTCGGCATGGTCGCGGTCACGGCGTAAGCCTGAGGGTCCTTCAACCATGCATAAATCCATTCCCGCGTAGTCTTGTCGGCGATGTGCTCCAGCGACGGCGGGTCGTCGGTCGGCTTCATCGCGCTGCCGTCGGGCAGTTTGATGGTGTGGCAATGCACGCATCCATAGCGCGAGAGCAGATTGCGTCCCAGGTTGAGCTGCGGCGTACCGGTGAGAGGAGCGCGATGGCATTGCCCGCAAGAAGATTGCACGTAGCGCGCCGGCAGAATCGGCTGCTCCCACGCCAGCGTGCTGCTGTGAGCTTCCTCGACCGTAGTCGCGGGGCCTTGGCCACGGTGGCACATCACGCAGCCGAACTGGTCCACCGTGTGCGGGATCGCGGGATGCCGCCGAAATGGCTGGGTGCTGACATCGCCCACACTCGCTTCTTTCAGTCCGACGTGGCAAGTGGTACAGCGATCCACAACTCCGAGTTGCGGAAGCCAGATCTGCTGGATTCCGTCATGCTGATAGAAGTGGCGCTGCAGAGTTAGTGCGTCTCCGCGGTTCTGAATCAGCGCCAGATATTTTTTCTGGTAGTGCCGCCATTCGCTGAAGTGATTCTTGGCCGGCGCAATGGCGAGCGAAATCAATAACAGCAGGCTGACAACGCCAAAGGTGCGCACCGGTTCGCCGAACAATGTGTGCCACAGGGAGGGCTTCGAGGATTGGGACGAGGGTTGCAAAGCTAGCTTCTCCATGGCAACACCCAGGACCATCCTGGGCCGCGAAAGAAAGTGCCAACCGCCGTGAGCACGACCAGTTCGAACAGAAACCAGGTCATGATCCAGAAAGAAAGTGGTTTAGAAGCCAGACCACGCCGGAAGTTCGAGGCGGATTGCGGAGAACTCTGTGCCGCCAGCGCCATGAACCCGGCGACAATCAGTGTCGGGACCAAGGCCACGTACACATCAAAGAACAACAAGAACAGAGAAAGCGCAGCTGCCGCCAGATAAAAAATCAGCACCCGCCGCTTGCGATCCTTCAGAAATAAACCCTCGGCCTCGACGTTGATGTTGAAATACGGAATCACAAAGAGCGCAATCACCACCAGCGTCGGAACCAGCACCCCGGCGACCACCGGCGGGAAGTAGTGCAGCATCTCCTGCAATCCGAGGAAGTACCAGGGCGCCTTGGCGGGATTGGGCGTATGCGAGGGATCGGCAATGCCTTCGAGCGGAGCGTTGAATAAAAGAGCCATGCCCACCAACGCGATTGCAAGCATCTCGATGGCGACGATGGCGCGGAAGAGCACTTCCGGGTACGTCTGCACCTGGTCTTCGTCGGTAACCTTTACCTGCGCCGAAGTTCGCCGCGTCACGAAGACGACACGCGTAGGCGATTTGCGCGCATTCGAGTCCATTCCGGCGATGAAATCCTTAGGATCGCTCATTATTATTGGACCCCCTTCGCCGCAGCGGGAACCGCTTTCGCCGCAACTGTTCTGGGCTCGCTCTGGTGGGCGTAGAGTCCGCCATCCTTGCGTATGCGCCAGAAATGTACTGCGACAAAAAGAATCGCCACCAAAGGCAGAATCATGCAGTGCAGCACGTAAAAACGCAGCAGGGCGTTGGCGTTTACCATATTGCCGCCGAGCATCAGAAAGTGCACCTTGTTGCCCATCACCGGCACGGCAGAAGCGATATTCGAACCCACCGTAATTGCCCAAAAAGCCAACTGATCCCAAGGCAGCAAGTAGCCGGTGTAGCTGAGAAAAAGAGTGATCAGCAGCAGGATCACTCCAATCACCCAATTGAACTCGCGTGGCGCCCGGTACGCGCCGCGGTAAAACACTTTGAACATGTGCGCGAACACGAGAAACACCATGGCATGCGCCGACCAGCGGTGCAGGTTGCGCAGAAACAACCCGGAGGAAACGACAAACTGCAAGTCCTTGGTGTCGACATAAGCCTGCGGCACCGAGGGATGGTAATAAAACATCAGCGGGATGCCCGTGACCACCAATATAAGAAACGTCCCGAACGTCAGCGTGCCCAGATACCAGGTCGCGCTGAAGCTGAGCATTCGGGTCCGCACCTTGGTAGAGAAAAGGTGTAGGAACACGTTCTGCTGAATGGCGAGCGCCCGGTGCAGAGTGCTGGAACCGGCTCCACTGCGGAACACCGAACGCCAGACCCGCGTGCCGCGCAAATCTTCGAAATAGTTCGCCATAGTTTTCGCCACGCTCACACCCTCACAAACTGCATGGGACGAATGATGACGGAACGGTCCACCATGAGATCGCCCTCGTCGCTGATCCAGGTTTGCAGCCAGGGCAGCGGTTTGGGAGCAGGCCCTTCAATCTTTTCGCCAGGTGTTTTCTTGTCTTCGAAAACATAAAACTTGCTGCCGTGGCACGGGCAAGCGATGATTCCCAACTCAGGTTTCCAGGCAGTCAGGCAACCGAGGTGCGTGCAGACGGCACTCATTGCAAAAAAACCTTCCTTCGCATGGATGAGATAAATTCCTGTATTTGCGTCCAGCGTCACCGAATCCAACGCATAATTTTCCGGCTTGCCCGCGTTGACGATGGGAGCAGGCTCGAACAAAACATTCGGCGAGAGAAACTGGTAAGAGAACGCCGCCGTACCGGCAGCGGCGATACTTAACGATCCTAATCCCAGCTTGACGAAAAAGGCGCGGCGGTTGACGTCGAGTCCGGCTTCCGCGCTCCTTTCCGCCGGCGTGTTTTCCTTCTCTTCGGACATTGATTTCCCTCGAGCGTTGACCTCTAACTCTACTTCGGCCCTCCAGTCGCAACCGGCGGTTTAGCACGGAGCGGTCCATCAATGGCCTCCACCGAAATCAATCCCGTCGGCTCCGCGGAAACCAGGTTGTAGGCTTCCATGGTGATGGTGCCCACCGGACAGCGCGCGGCGCACAGACCGCAACGAATGCATCGCGTCTCGTCTTTCAGCATGGCGGAGCCGGTTACGATGCCGAGTTCATCAGCCGCCACTTCGTCAAGCTCCACGCCAAACAATTCCTGATTCTCGCGAATCTGCTGCACAGTTTCGGGATCGAACTGAATGCGATCCAGGGAAACCAGTGACAGGCAATTTTCCGGACACACATCGACGCAGCCGCCGCACAGAATGCACATGCTCCCATCTTCGGGAACGCCTTCGAAGACCGTGTTCACCCAGCAGTGCAGGCAACGCTGTGCCTCTTCCATCGCCGATTGAGCGTCGTAGCCGACCTCGACTTCGGTCACTCCCGTGCGCCGCTCCAGCGGCAGCATGGGAATCGGTGGACGCATCAGGTCCAACAATTCCAGCGGCATGCTGTGACGCTTCAGCACTTCGACTTCGATAATCGGTTCGGGGTGCCTCTCGCCGAGCATGAACTCATCCATGCCGGATGCGGCGTGCCGGCCGGGCGCCACACTCTCAATCGACGCGCCACCGAACGACACATTGGGACCGGCGGTGATATGGTGATCGTCCGCTCCGGCGGAAACTGCGTGTGCGCGGTGCACCCGCAGGAACTCATCGATGCCCATGGCGCCGCGTTTGCCGTCCGCCACGCTGTCGATGATCAGACGCGGCCCGAACACGCAATCGCCGCCCGCAAAGATTCCGTTTGCCGAGGTCATCAAAGTCTGCGGGTTTACCGCAATCAGCCCACGGGGAGACAGTTCCACGCCGTCTTCGGGCTTGAGAAAGTCGAGATTCGGCGCCTGGCCGACCGCCATAATAATGGTGTCGCACTCCAGTTGCGTTTCACTGCTTTCGTAGAACGCTGGATTGAAGCGCCGGTTTTGATCGAAAACCCATTTCGTTTTCAGCGTCTCCAACGCCACCACTCTGCCATCTTTGCCCACCATGCGCTTGGGACCGAGGCCAGGATGCATGATGATGCCTTCGGTTTCGGCCTCTTCAATCTCTTCCAGCGCTGCCGGCATTTCTTCGCGCTTTTCCAGGCAAACGAGATGCACTTCTTGCGCTCCCAAGCGAAGAGCAGATAGCGAAACGTCCACCATTTCTTTCGTGGCTACGGCACTTACACTCTCCGCCGAGGGTTCCAGGTCTTCCACTCCGAAAACATGCTGACGGACTACTTCGCGCGCCGCCGAACGCGCCACGTCCATGGCTACGTTGCCCCCGCCGATCACGATAACTTTTTTCCCAATGGTGAACTTGTAGCCGAGATTTACGTTAAGCAAGAAATCGATGCCCTTGTAAACCCCGTCCAGGTCAACTCCCGGAATGGTAAGATCGCGGCTGCGATGCGCACCCACGGCAATCAGCACTGCATCGAAACCCTGATAGCGCAGTTCAGAAATCGCGAAGTCGCGCCCGGCCGCGTGATTGAGTTTGAGAGTAATGTCACCGGTAGCAAGAATTTCGCGTACCTGCGCCTCCACCACGTCACGGGGCAAGCGATATTCGGGTATGCCGAGGTAAAGCATTCCTCCGGCAACCGGAGCAGCCTCAAAGATCGTAACGGAATAGCCCATCAGAGCCAGGTCGTGGGCCGCGGAAAGTCCCACGGGCCCGCCTCCGACCACGGCCACTTTGAAAGGCAGTTTGCTCTGCGCCCGTCCGGCATAGACATCGACCGGACGCCTGGATTCAGGGCCATGGCGCTCGGTCAGAAAACGCTTGAGCGCCCGGATGGCGATCGGGCGATCGATATCTCCACGACGACAGGCAGTCTCACACGGATGCGCGCAAACTCTCCCGCAGATGCTAGCCAGCGGGTTAGGATCGCGCGCAAACTTATACGCTTCCTCAAATCGCCCTTCGGAAATGAGCGCGACGTACCGTCCCGCATTGGTGTGGGCCGGACAAGCCATCATGCAGGGGAAATTGGTGTTCAACCAATCCCTGTCCACTTTTTTATCTTTGAACCGCTTCAGCAAGATGGCAATCCCCAGTAGGGTTGTGGAGAGCCGGACGTCCCCGCCTGTTTCTCCATTCAGGTGCAATCAGGGGCTCGCGAGACGCCCGCCGCTCCATGATTGAACTATTTGCTCAGGGTGAAGTCCGCCTTGGTGTCGCCCGCCACTGCGACTGGCTTAGTCTGGTTCTTTGCGCCTTCATGCCAAGCGGTTACCGTGTAGCTGCCGTCGGGGACGTTCTCGATCTTGTATTCGCCCGACTTATCCGTCTTGGCAAAGTAGGGCGTAGGCGACACGACCACATAGCCGGACATCTCGGGATGCACATTGCACAGCAGCGGCACGGCGCCGGCGTTATCAAACTTGAACGGACGCTTCTCGCCCTTCGGCCATGTGCCCAGGTTGTGGGTGAGTTTCTTGTTGCCGCCGACCGAAGGCCAAAAAACGTTGTGGGCAACGCTGTCGCTGTTGAGGAATTGCACGGTTGTGCCCACCTGCACCACTGTGATATGCGGTTGGAACACCAAGCCCTTCTGGTCAATCACGGGCTCCTGCGTAGGAGCAGGGAAGGTTTTGCCAGCGGGTGCTTCCACATAGACTACCGACTCACCGGAAACGCCAGCAACTTTCCCGCTGATCGTTCCCGCGCTGGCAGCCAGGCTCATCATTACGATCACGGCCGCCACCATCATCATCATGAAAATATGTTTCATTCTTTTCTCCTCATTATCCTTTGCAAAAAGTGCTGGTTGTGATTTCCCGTCTTAGTAGACGAATTCCAATGCTCCGGTGGCAACGTTCGTGCGGAACGGTTCCACGGGCTGTCCGTTAGAGTTGTAAAAGAGGGCCTGCTGCGGTCGATACTGGTACTCAAACGACGCCTTGATGTTGGGGTGAATCAGAAACTGAACGCCGGGTGTATAGCGGTTGCGCGTCGTCCCCGCCGGCGAAAAATAATTCCCCGAGCCAGCCTGGTCCAGGAAATCTGCCGTGGACTGGACCCGGTCCCAGCGCATGATCGTCATCACCCAGGGCAGCACCAGATAGTCGGCCTCGAGGAAACCACCATTGAACGTAGCGGCCGCCCCCGGAAGAAAGCCGGTGAAGGTGGAGTTCAACAGCAGATCATTATCGTGTCCGTACATGTAGAGGCCGAACAGGTTGAAGGTGCGATAGTTGAAGCTGAAGTCGCCGCCGACGCGGTAAAAAGGTTCCCGCGCAGAGATCACAGCCGCCGCGCCTCCGCTGGTTAACCCGCTGAAGCGCTGATCGGAGCGGCCCTCGTAATAGAAAGTGCCCAGGCTCAGGTAGGTATGGTCGCGCGGTCCGGTGGCGCCCGCCGCCTGAATATCGTGGCGGCTCGCCGGGTCCTGCTCCAGGTTGAAGCGGTAGGACACATTGACATAGATGTCCTTGTAGTTGGTGTCGGAGAAAAAGCCCACCCCACCGGCGCCGACTTGTCCTCCCGTCGGCGACGGTACGTTCGGCGCGCTCGCCGTTTGTCCGCTGGTGTTCTGGTCCACGAAGGCCACCGAATAATGGTAGCCGCCATAGAGATGGCCTCCGCTGAGTTCAATCCCGTGCGCCGCATCGGCCAATTCGATAACGTTGTTCACATTCTGATTCGTCGAGCCGAAGTTTGCCTGCGTGTAGATATCGTAGGGGCTGATATTGATCGACCGCGCCTGCGTAAACGGCAAGTCCAGCTCAAACTGGCCTACCCTTAGCGTGAACGAGTCGGTCGGCAACTTGAAAAAGCGTCCCAGATTCACGAAGCGCAGATAACCGTCGCCCAGTTCGCCATTGGCGTTCAGTCCGGCAACGCTCAGATCGTCATCCACCCAGAAGGCGATGTCGCTGCCAAAATTTCCCGCCATGAAGATACTGAAGAACCCCGGTTCGAAGTCCGTGTTGGGAACGAGCGGCGACTGCAACGACCCGAGGCCGCCTTGAGGCGCCGCGTTGTACTTGTTGGCGCTGCTGCCGGTGTATTGGAAGAACTGGTTGAAGCGCAGGCCGATCTGCGGTATTCCGGGGATCGTCCCCGGAAACACGGTATGCGGCCACAATTCTTTCTGCGCCGGCGATCCCAGCATTACCGGGGGAATCTTAATAAAGGTTTCATCATCCTTCGGAAACTTGAAGCCGGCATCTTTGAACGCCTTGCCAAAATCGTTGAGCTTGGGAAAGTCGATGTGACAGGTGGTGCAAGAAGTGCCGTACTGGCGTGAAAAAGCCGGAATCGCATAAGCGCTTCCGGTCAGCAGTATGACCGTAACGACGAAAGCGTGAAACTGGAATACCCGACGCCGTGTCTTCATTTGATAATCTCCTTAAGATTTCACTTCGCGTCCCCTGCGTTACTGGCTCACCATGCTCAAGAGGCGCTCCTTATTCATCGCTCATAAGGCGCACCCAACGTGTCGGGCAAATGTAAACTTCTAGTCAAAAACCTGGCATCCGATCTTTCGACGGCCGAAGGTTTTGGCTGGTGTTTTCCCCGTTGATTAACACCTAGGTTGGAGGCCAATTATTAGGACAAACCTGTTGGCTTGCAGCGCTCAGCGTCACTGATGTGTGTGATCGAGATCACAAGCGACAAAGAATGCACTGCGGCAGGAATTGCGGGAGACAATCAGAGGAGGACGCAAAGTCGCCGTGGCTGCCCGCTGGACTCTTCCGACGGCACCAAGCCAAGGTAGCTAGCGATCTGCTTGCCACACTCAAACCGATCCTTCGAAAAAGGAACCTCTGTTGCCTGGTTGCATGATCTGCTCAAGCCTCATGTCCGCCATCTCGTAGTCTGCAATCCGCGAAAGAACGCGCTGTTGAAAGACGGTAGTAAGAGTGACCGGATCGATGCGCGCAAGCTGGCGGAGTTGTTACGTGGCAGCCAACTCAAGCCGGTGTATCAGGGAGAGCACGGGTTCGCACTTTGAAGGAACTGGGTCGCAGCTATCTGACGATCACGAAAGATGGCACGCGAGTCATGAGTCGGATCAAAGTGCTGTACCGCAGCTGGGCCATCCCCTGCAGTGGTACTACCGTCTATGCTCCGGGGCATCGCGCCGAGTGGGACCACACAGTAAATGTATCTCCGTCGCGTTCAGGGCGCCCATTTCCTCGCCAGCGAGAACGCCGCTACCGAGATCATCGCAATAGCAATGGTCAACTGGAGTGCTCGCAGCGGGACGTGTAACAACAGCAGAGCGCTGAGTGCCGATCCAAACAGAGTCAGCGCAGCGGCTCGATGCCGAAGGCGATCATCGCCGGCACTGTGATGAGCGAAGTGCTGCCCGCGACGATGCTGATGACGCTGGTAAGGAAGAAGAGCGCGACCAGAATCAGCAGCTTGCTATCGGGCATCTCGTCATCTTAGCAACGCCACTTGACAGTCTATCCATATTTCTGCAATTATCAAAACATGCCAACTGCTCAATCGAAGAAATCCATAGAAAAAGTGGCCAAATGTGCCGATATGTTTTCGGCGATGGGAACAGAGCCACGCCTTCGGATCATGCAGTTGCTCCTGTCCGCGCATCCCGACGGTCTGGTGGTCGGTGAGATTCAGGAAGAACTGGAAATTCCGAACTCCACACTCTCTCACCATCTCGACAAGCTTAAAGCGGAAGACCTCGTGCGTGTTCAGCGCGAGAGCACATTCCTGCACTACACGGCGAACACCGACGCACTTCAAGAACTGCTTCAGTTCCTGTACGCGGAGTGTTGCACGCGCAATAAGGCAGTCAAGCCAGAGCGAATAATTCAAATCTGCAGATAGGGGATTCCATGAGCAGCGCAGATATAAAGGACGTGGTCAAAGAGAAATACGGACAGGCGGCTCTACGCGTGACGAGCGGCGGTAGTTCTTGTTGTGGGGCAACTGCCAGCAGCAATGAGTGCTGCGATCCAATAACATCGAACCTTTATGACTCGTCGCAGGCTGGGCAGATTCCCGAAGAGGCTCTGCTCGCTTCTCTCGGATGCGGAAATCCCACTGCTCTGGCCAGATTGAATCCAGGTGAAGTTGTCCTTGACCTCGGCTCAGGTGGCGGCATTGACGTCCTGCTTTCTGCGAAACGTGTTGGCCCAACGGGAAAAGCCTACGGTTTGGACATGACCGATGAGATGCTTTCTCTCGCGAATGAGAACAAGCGAAAAGCTGGAGTCGAGAATGTCGAATTCTTGAAGGGTGAAATTGAACATGTTCCGCTACCAGACAACTTTGTTGACGTAGTCATCTCCAACTGCGTCATCAATCTCTCTGCCGACAAGGATCTTGTATTGCGGGAGGCATTCCGCGTTCTGAAACCAGGAGGACGTTTCGCTGTGTCGGACGTGGTTACCCGTGGCGAGATGCTTCCCGAGATCCGCAAAAATGTACTTCTGTGGGTAGGTTGCGTCGCTGGAGCACTCGAAGAGAACGAATATCGCAACAAGCTCGCTTTGGCTGGTTTTGAGCAGATTGAGCTCGAACCGACCAGAGTCTACCGCATCGAAGACGCTCGCGAATTCCTGTCTGGCCAGAATATCGATGTCGATGCGATTGCCCCACAGGTGGACGGCAAGTTCATGAGTGCCTTTGTACGAGCTGTGAAGCCGCTGTGAGCTAAACCGTGCGCTGCACCAACTGCGTGTTAGTAAGGAATCACAATCCCAGGACACTACAACGTTTTGTTCCTATGCACCGGCAATTCGGCTCGCTCGATAATGGCGGAAGCGATTATGAACTCCAAAGGGCGACCGAACTTCACTGCCTACAGTGCTGGTAGCCACCCATCGGGAACAGTTCGACCAGAAGCCATCGCGCAGCTCCAGAATGCTCGCTTACCAACAGACGGCCTGCGGAGCAAGAGTTGGGACGAATTCGCGAAGCCCGATGCGCCCAAGCTCGATTTCGTCTTTACCGTCTGTGACGACGCAGCGAAAGAAGTCTGCCCCATCTGGCCCGGTCACCCAATGACCGCTCACTGGGGACTCGCCGATCCCACTGCGGTTCGTGGCACGGCAGAGGAAATCAAGCGTGCATACCATGATGCCTTCGTGACTCTGGAACGTCGCATCGGACTCTTCCTTTGCCTTCCCTTTGCCACCATCGAGAAGCTGGCAATCAAGAAAGAGATCGAGAATATCGGGCACCAATGAAATTCCACCTACCTGCCCGATTGACTGCGGAGTTCGTAGGCAGCATGTTTCTGGTTGCCGCTGTTATCGGTTCCGGTATCATGGCCGAACGGCTTAAGCGCGGACAGTTTTGTCGGCAACTCTCTGACAATCGCGTGTTTACTGGGGTTTTGACTGGGTTGGAAAAAGTGAATGGGCTGGATTGTAAATCCCGCGTGCTCTAAAAGCACGTGGTCGGCGATGGTAAAGTCGGTCTCAGGGCTGAAGCGACAAATTCGGAAAGCTTTGAGGTAAAGTTGGCCTAAGGCCCGAGCCAAGGTGCGGACCATAAGGGAATGATTTCTCCAACCTACAAACCGAAGAAAAAATTCATGCAGCTTGCGATCGCGGAGGCCAAGCGTGCCCGCGACCGCGGCGACTATGCCATCGGCGCCGTCATCACCCAACTGATTGGAAATCGGGAAGTAGTGATCGCGTCTGCCGGCAACCGCGTAAAAACTTCGGGCTCATCCATCAAGCACGTGGAGCTGGAAACATTGAAATATGTCTCCTCCGGCTACGGCCGCTATCTTCCGGATTTTGTGTTGTATTCCACCCATGAACCTTGTGCCATGTGCGCCGGCGCCTGCGTCTGGTCGAAAATAGGGGCGGTGGTGTTTGGCGTTTCCCAGCAGGACATTACCGACTTCGGCAAGAAGCACGGAACCGAGGAATACAAATGGCGCGCCTGTCTCATTTCGTGCAAATTCGTTCTGGAAAAGGGCGGCCTGCACATTCCCGTCTTCGACGGTTTCTTAAGGCCGGAGTGCAAAAAGCTATTCCGATATCGAGCCTCAAAAACCAACAACTCGCCGTAATCTATGGATGCGGCTGCCTCGAGGATGCAAGAAACAACTCGCGGCGGGGCCGCCCCCCGCATGTATCAGCAGTTTTTCTCCCGAGATGCTACGATCTCCCGATCAATGTCTGCGAGGAAATTAGGTCCGTGGGAAATAGCTGGGCCGGCGCCAAAGTTCAACCGCGGCTGGGATAAACATGCTGGTGGAAGCGGCGAAAAGTCTATTCTTGATTCTCAGCGCACTGTTTCCCATCGTTGACCCGCTGGGAGGAAGCCCCATCTTCCTGGCGATGACGAGGGAATACTCGCCAAGTACGCGGAGAGCGCTGTCTCTACGGATTGCGATCAACAGCTTTTTTCTGCTGGTGGGATCGTACTTCATCGGGACCCATATCCTCTCCTTCTTTGGGATTTCCCTGCCCGTGGTCCAGGTGGGCGGGGGATTGATTGTCATCTCCACCGGTTGGACGCTGTTAAAGCAAGGCAACGACGACGGCCACAAGGATGCGAAGAAGAAAATTCAGCCCCAGGACCCGTTCCAACACGCGTTTTATCCGTTGACTTTGCCCTTAACGGTGGGCCCCGGATCGATTTCGGTGGCGATCACATTGGGGGCGAATGCTCCGCATCACCAAGGGTTGGATCTTGTGATGATCGTGACCGCTATTATCGGGTCCGTGCTGCTCGCGGTCAGTATCTTTCTCTGCTATGGATTTGCCGACCGCCTGGCTCGCGTGCTGGGCGCGACGGGAATGACCGTGATCCTGCAACTTACCTCGTTCCTGCTGGTTTGCATCGGCGTGCAGATTCTATGGAACGGCGCCAGCGCGCTCCTGGTAGCGCTTCCCCTGCACCTGCGCTGAGCGAGCAGAGAGCCGGTGAACACCGCAATTGCACGGTCTAACTCGCAAATACTCTCGGCATCGTCGTCGTTCGTCACGCCCACCGATATACCGCGAGGCCTTTTCACTGCCTGCCACGTCTAATGCTTGGAGTGCATGGTAGGCTTCTGCGAAGCCCCTGGAGACTCTCGCTTGATTCGCCGGGTTTTTAAGGCATTTCAATATCGCGATTTCCGCCTGATGTGGGTGGGCGCGTGCACTTCCAGCATCGGTACCTGGATGCAGATTGTGGCCCAGAGCTGGCTGATTTACCGGCTCAGCCACTCCAAGTTCCTGCTCGGGCTCGATCAGTTTCTCGGCGGCCTCCCCATCTTTATGTTCTCGCTGATCGGCGGCGTGATCGCCGACCGCGTGGAGCGCCGCAAGATTCTGCTCGGGTCCCAGTATGTGCAGATGGCGAGCGCCGCGCTGCTCACCATTCTGGTGGCGACGGGCTACGTACAAGTCTGGCACATTCTCTGTCTCTCGTTTATTTCCGGATTCGCCCAGGCCTTCGGCGGCCCGGCCTACCTCGCACTGATTCCCACCTTGGTTGAGCGGGAAGACATGCCCAACGCCATCGCCTTGAATTCGATCCAGTTCAACTTGGCCGTGACGGTCGGGCCGGCGCTGGCCGGGCAGGCGTTGGCGCGGTTCGGCGAAGGATGGTGCTTCGGTTTGAACGCGCTCTCGTTTTTGGCGCCCATCGTGTCGCTGATGATTATCCGCACCCGTTTTTTGCCGTCGAAGACCGCGGAGTCGATGTTCACCAGCCTGAAGCAAGGCATTCAATTCGCGCGCCGGCAAAGTTCAATGGAAGCGCTGATTTTGCTCGCTTTCTGCATGACGTTCCTGGCTATGCCCCTGCGCACCTATTTTCCCGTCTTCGTAAAAGACATCTTCCATCGTGGGCCGGAGACTTACGGCAATCTGTTGGCGCTCATGGGCATCGGTTCGATTTGCGGCTCGCTCGGTATTGCCAGCGCGGGAAATATTAAAAGAAAAGGTCTCGTCGCTCTCGGCGCGCTCGTCTGTCTGGGCGCGGCAATCGCCGGCTTTGCGTTGTCGAAGTCGCTGCCCCTGAGCGAAGCCGTGCTGGTGCTGGTGGGCGCATCGATGATGGCAGTGTTTGCCACCGTGAATTCACTGGTGCAACTGATTACCACCAACGAAATGCGCGGCCGCGTGATGAGCGTCTACAATTTCGCATTCCGCGGCGGCATGCCGATGGGGAACCTGTTGTCAGGCTGGCTGGTTCCCATCTTCACTGCGCCGGTGGTGCTCAGCACCAACGGGTTCCTGCTCATTGTGCTGGCCCTGTATTTCCTGGTGGTCCAGCGGAGGCTGGCTGCGCTTTGAGATGCGGACGAACCGCCAGTTAATGGCAGCACTATTTACGACGCGGCCTTAAGCAATCTCGCAAGACCGTCGATATCCGCACTGCTCGCGTCGCCGATCACAAAATAGCGCAGCCCGCCTTGATTCCAGGTTTCCATGTTAAAGGGCAGGTCCGTTGACGCGAGAGAATTGTCGTCCGCGCCGAGGGCCGATTTCGCGGACGTCGATTTCGCAGACAATGACGGCGGCAAAGCCCGTTCCTGGAATATGAAAACCGAAATGTGGTGCTTGCGTACATCGTAGATCAGGTGCGCCCCGGGCGTTTGGTCAAGGTAGGCCATCCGTCCTCCGACGAGGGAGAACTGTGTGTTCTCCAGTTCCGGCAAATTGAATGCGAAGGGAATCTTTCCCTGGAACCACGGTTTCACCGTGTGCCGGTCGGTGGAGACGACATCAACCGGCGATGCACTGGCGAGCGTCGCCACGTGCAAGTCGGCAATCTCGCTGAAAACCTGATTGCGCGAAGCCTGATTGCGTGAAACCTCGTCTCGCGAAACCTGGTTTCGGGCAGAGCGGGTTGCCATATAAGTTGTAGTCAACGCGGCGGCCACGAGAACAACCGCCGCTGCGGCCAATATCCAGGTCAGCCGAAAGCTGCGCTGCGGTTTGGGCGCAATGCTTTGCTGTATCCGTTTTCGAAACTCAGCGCTGGGAGTAAAGCGCTTTCCAGTCACTTGAATCGCGCGCTTCATCTGAACGCGCGTCAGGGCATCCGCTGCGCAGGAAACGCAGCCGCGCACATGAGCGTCAAAAGTGCGCATCTCCTCTGCGGGAAGCTCACCGTCAAGATAGGTGTCGAGTTTTGCCTTCCAAGACTCACAAACCATATTTGGTCCTTGATTCATACTTCTTCATTCATCGTTCTTCGTTCACCTTTTTTGAAGCCGCACCCGCAGGTCGTCGCGCAGCGCTTTTCTGGCGCGGGATAAACGCGACATCACCGTACCAATGGGGATCGCCAGTGTGGCGGCGATTTCCTGATACGACATTTCCTCCACCTCGCACAACAGCAGCACCTCACGATAGGCGACCGGCAGTTGCTCCATTGCCTGCTCCAGAAGTTGCCCGTCGGAGCGCTGCAGCAGTATGCTCTCGGGCGTTTCGCTGACGCTTGGCAAAATTTCCTCTTCGTCCTCCGGATCGAGCGGAACCGTCGCCGTCGCCTTCAGCCCGGTGCGCGAAGTCAGGAACGTATTGCGCAGAATCTTGTAGATCCAGGCGCGAAAATTCGTGCCCGGCTGGAAAGATGAGAATCCCTTCAGCGCCTTCGCATACGTCTCCTGCACAAGATCCTCGGCTTCTAGCCGGTCCTGCGTCAGCCAACAAGCGAAGTTATAGAGCCGCTCGAAGTGAGGCATGGCCAGTTGCTCAAACGATTCCGAGGGCACGATATATTTCGACACGCACACAAGGGTAAACCAGCGAGCCGGCGTTTTATTCCCCAGTCGCCATAAAAATATTGTCGCGGAATAAAACCGAGTCCTGGCAGTTCTGCACAACGAACCAAATTCGAACGCGCCAACCACAGGAGGGTACATGACGTACAAGAAACAAGATGTGATCGATCAGCAGATGCAAGACCTCAACAACGATGGTGTCGACCGCCGTGGATTTCTAAAGTGCATGGCATGGGCCGGCACAGGGCTGGTCTGGACGATGAGCGGAGGCATTCCGGTATCCCAGGCCTTTGCCAGAAGTATGGGGCATGGCCCAGGCCAAGGCTCGGATTTCAGCTTTGTTCAGATCAGCGACAGCCACATGGGCTTCAACAAGCCCGCCAATCCGGATGTGGTGGCTACGCTCCAGGCCGCCGTCGACAAGATCAACCGGCTGCCCGACCAGCCTGAGTTTTTACTGCACACCGGCGACATCAGCCATCTCTCCAGGCCAGATCAGTTCGACACCGTAGATCAGGTTTTAAAAAGCGCGAACGCGAAGCAGGTCTTCTTTGTGCCCGGTGAACATGATGTGCTGGATGACAACGGCAAATCGTATCTCGAACGTTACGGCAAGAATTCCCAGGGGGCCGGATGGTACAGCTTCGACCACAGAGGCGTGCATTTTATTGGGCTGGTGAATGTGATGAACCTGAAGGCTGGCGGACTCGGCTCACTTGGCGGCGAGCAACTTGAATGGATGGAAAAAGACGTCAAGCATCTCAAGCACAGCACCCCCATCGTCGTTTTCGCGCACATACCGCTATGGACGCTCTATCCCGATTGGGGCTGGGGTACCGCGGATAGCGCGCAGGCATTGGGCTACCTGAAGAAGTTCGGCTCGGTCACGGTGCTGAACGGGCATATTCATCAGACCATGCAAAAAGTCGAAGGCCACGTAACCTTTCATACCGCGATGTCGACGGCGTTTCCGCAACCGCAACCGGGCAAGGCGGATTCTCCAGGACCAATGAAAGTGCCGGCCGAGCAGTTGCGAAGTCTGTTGGGAATTACCGATGTGAATTATTTGCAAGGGCGGCACTCTCTCGCTGTCGTTGACTCATCGCTGGTTTAGACGGGGAACCATTCGATCGAAACCAAGAAATCAAAGGCAGAGCAAATTCGAAAGGAAGGGAAAAATGATAACTAAGAGAAATGTGAGCGGCAGAGTAAGTACAGGTTTGGCAATGCTGGTTATGACGGTGATGCTCTTTGCGAAATCGCCGAGCGTCAGGGCGAGTCGTAGTAACCACGACCAGCCCGCAGCGCCCCCGGCGGCGGTGAAGATTGATAACTTCAGTTTTACGCCGCAGACGCTCACGATATCCGTCGGAACGACCGTTACCTGGACCAACCGCGACGATATTCCCCATACGGCGGTCAGCACCGAGGGTGTGTTTAAGTCGAAGGTGATAGATACCGACGAAAAGTTTTCCTACACGTTTACCAAGGCGGGAACCTACTCCTACTACTGCACGATCCACCCGAAGATGACCGGCAAGGTCGTGGTGCAGTGAGTCGCTCTCCGCTACTCGACCGTATGTTTCGCGGTATAGCCTTCTCGCGTATACACGATGTATTTCACTTCCTTACCTTTCTGATCGTGAACTTTCAGCGGGCCGCCGTCGGGCGCTTGTAACTCGACTTTCAACTTGCGGTAAGTGCCGTCGAGTTTGGCGTTGGTGGGGTGGTAACTGATGCTGTACTGGTTACGGATGTCGGCCGCGATGTCATGAAAAACCTCCGGCAGTTCGCCCTGGAAGCGCGGGGTGTACTCCCGTCCGCCGGTCAGTTGGGCGAAGGTTTTGAGCTGATTCTCGTCTTGCAGCCACCCAACGCTTCTACCGAACGGATCGTAGCCCCTACTGGCCGCTTCCGCGCGTTCTCGCGCCTGCCATCCAATGCTGATGGCATAGATGGTAATGTCTTTGGTGGACTTGATCTTCTTCAGGATCTGATCCAAATTCAGCTTGCTGAAAGAATCGTGTCCCGAAGAAACCAGAATGATGTATTTTTTGCCGTCGATGCGGTCGCAGCGGTCGATAGTGTCGTAAACGGCGTCGAAGAGGTTGCGCTCCTGGAATCCCGGCATGCGCAGCATATTCAGCGCGCCCATGATGGCGCGTTTATCCTGGGTGAAGTCCACCAGGATCTGCGGTTTCATATCGTAGGAAACCACGGCCACCCAATCCTCCTTGGTCAAGCCGCTGGCGAAGGTGTAGGAAGCATTCAGTGCGTCATACATATAGCTCAGGTTGGTCGCGGCATACTCGATCAGCAGTACCGCCGTGATGGGGGCCTGAGTCTGATTGAAGCTCGCAATCTTTTGCGGCTGGCCGTCTTCCATGATCTTGAAATTTTCCTTGGTCAGACCGGGGACGGTTTGACCGTCCTTGGTGGTCACGAGGACGTCGAGGTTTACAATCGGCACGTCCACCTTGATCGAGTAGTCGGGCATGTTCTCGATCTTCTTTGGCTTTTCAGGGGCCGGAGGCGGCGGCTCGTCCTTTTTTTTCGGGATCACATAGGGTCCGACATCGTTTTGCGGACCGCCGGCTTCGGGCGGAGTCTCCTGCTGATTCGGGTTTGCGGGGGGTTGCTGGGGTGTGTTCTGAGCCCGGGATGGCGCCGGGAAAGCCGCGGCCAGCATCCAGCCAAGAACCAACGCCCACAGGATCACACGCCTGCGGGAAGCCGGCGGCACGCGGCTTTGGCCGTCAAATTCACTAGAAAACATGGGGATGTCCTCGAAAACTCCTGTGCTAGTATAGATGCAAGTACTCTGCGGTTGGGATATTTTGCCGGCCGAAAAACGCCGCCTCTCCTGGCAAAAACCTTTTGATAGCACGCGGAGTCTTTAGAAGCAACTAGGTCATTTTTGTGGCCTCTGGGGTCGTACATGGGTAAAGTTGCGCGCGCACTCGCCGTCCTTTTGTGTCTCTCGTTCTCCGTCGGGCTTATCGCACAGGAAGTTCATGCTCAACTCAAACCGGCGATTGCCATCATGCCGCTCGATCAGATTCACGAAGGCATGAAGGGTACGGCCCTCACCGTGTTCCAGGGCGTGAAGCCGGAAGCGATGGACCTGGAAGTTTTGGGCGTGATGCACAACGTGAACGGCCCGAAGGGCGACATTATCCTGGTGCGCCTGCTCGGCGCCAAGCCCGAATATACCGGCGTGGTTGCCGGCATGAGCGGAAGCCCCGTTTATTTTGACGGCAAGCTGGCGGGCGCGCTGGCCTTCCGTATCGGCGAGTTCTCGAAGGAACCGATCGCAGGCGTCACCCCGATCGAGGAAATGCTGGAGATCGACGCGCTCGATCACAGTGCTGCGAGGGGTCCGGCAAGAAGTCCAGCACCGATGCCCGCCAGTGTGACGAACCCGAACCCTCCCAGCCAAACTGGAACCACGCAAACCGCGAGCCCCAGCGAAGCCGCAATGCTTCCGGCGCAGAACTTTTCTCAGAATCTTTCGCAGAACTTTTCTCAAACCTACAGCAACTACCTCCAGCCCATCGAAACGCCGCTCGTGTTCAACGGCTTTTCTAACGAAACCTTGCAACGCTACGCATCGCAATTCGCGGCGGCGGGCATCGTTCCCGTCATGGGCATTGGCTCGGCGAGCGCCGCCAAGCAGCCGGAGCCAATCGAAGCCGGATCCGCTGTCAGCGCCGTTCTGGTGCGCGGCGATATGGATATTGCTGCCACCTGCACCGTAACCTACGTCGATCCGCAGCGCCTGCTTGCCTGCGGACATCCACTGCTGCAGTTTGGCGAAGTGGATATGCCCATGACCAAAGCCACGGTGCTAGCCACCTTGGCCTCGCCGATGAATGCGTTCAAAATTGTCAACACCACCGAGACAGTAGGCGCGTTCGTACAGGATCGCCAGAACGGCATCATGGGCGTTCCGGGACGCGAGTCGAAAATGATTCCCGTGACTGTCGCCATGCATAGTGCAGGAGATACCGCGGGAGTACATGGAACCACAACCAAGGAATTCCATTACGAAATTCTCAACAATGCGCGCCTGAGTCCCGTGGCCATGATGGCCACAGTCTTCAACGCCCTGCACGGCACCAACGAATACGGCGAAGACATTACCTATCGTATGAACGGAGTGCTCAGCGTGAAGGGGTATCCCGACGTAACGCTGCGCAACATGTTTGCCCCGCAAGACAACGGGCAGCCCGCCGCGGCGATGGCTGCCGCCACCATCGGCGATCGCTTTGCACGCATCTACAGCAATCCCTACGACGTTCCTGACGTTGAGGGCGTAAAGCTCGATTTCGATCTGGTGCGCGAGCGCCGCTCCGCCCGCCTGGAAGCTGCGCGCACCGATATGACCGAAGCTCGTCCCGGCGACCAGATCATGGTTGAGACCGTGATTCGTCCCTATCGCGGCGAGCGCCTGGTGCGCCAGATTCCCATCCGCATCCCGACTTCCACGTCCAAGGGAACCCTGCGCATTCTGGTCAGCGATGGAGACACGCTCGACCGCATGCACCGCGGCACGCCGATGATGAACCGCGGTCTCGGCTTGGCCCCGACGATTGCGTTGCTGAACAAAGAGCGCGCCAATGATCGCGTCTATGTTTCGCTCATCGATTCCGATCCCGAAGCCATGGTCGCCGACAAAGTAATGCCGACGCTCCCGCTTAGCGTCATGAACGTCATGGACAACATGCGCGGCACGCAGGACATGGTCGTGCTCAGTGAATCGTCCGTCAGCGAAGCTTCCACCGAACCGCTCGACTATGTCGTCTCCGGCGCGCAGATGCTGACGATTAGCATCAAGTAGCTGGAGTTCACTCACGCAATCCTAGCCACATTGTCATCCTAACCATATTGTCATCCTGACCATATTGTCATCCTGAGCGCAGCGAAGGACCTCTGCATTTTGCTGCGAGCAGCACCGCTCTGTAGTTTGAAGAAGACTAAAATGAGGTATGACTTTGGCTCGTAAGACGCTCGCCGCATTATCCGCTTTCATTCTTCTCTCCACCGTCACCGTCGCCGAGGGCACACGCACCTGGGAACAATCGAAGTTCGAGGAACTGATCAAAGGCACTCCCAAGGGCATCGCCCTGCGCAGTGAAGGCGGACTCGAACTCGCTCCCGCCTTCAAGGCGCTCGCCACCACGCCCTCGACCTACATCTGGTCGATTGCATCCGATTCCGCCGGCAATATCTACGCCGCGGCCGGCTCTCCCGCCCGCGTCTATCGCATTACGCCCGACGGCCAGACGACGACCATTTTCGAGCCGCAAGAGTTGCAGGTGCAGTCTCTGGTCGTTGATAAGAACGATAAGAAAGGAATCGTCTACGCGGCCACAGCGCCCGACGGCAAGGTCTATCGTCTCGAAGAAACGAAAACCGCCGCGAAGGCTTCCTGGAGCGCCACGCCCTACTTCGATCCCGGCTCCAAGTACATCTGGGACATCGTCCTCGACAGCGCCGGCGCGCTCTACGTCGCCACCGGCGATCACGGAGAAATCTACAAAGTCAGCGCCACCGGCCAGCACTCTCTTTTCTTCAAGAGCGATGAAGTCCACATCCGCGTGCTCGCACTCGATCCCAAGGGAAACCTGATCGCCGGTTCCGATGGCAGCGGACTGATCTATCGCATCGCGCCCAATGGCGAAGCGTTCGTGCTCTACAGCGCGGCCAAGAAGGAAATTACCGCGCTCGCCATCGACGCCTCCGGCAATATCTACGCCGCTGCCGCCGGAGAGAAGCGTCCAGAAAGCGCCATGCCGCAAATTGGTATCACGCTTGCTCCCGCGCAAACCGCGCCTGCGCCCGGCGGCAATATCACCATCACCGCCGCCCCGACCGCGCCCACGACGCCGTTTCCCGCTCCCGGACTCGGCGCCACCGGCGGCTCCGAGATTTATCGCATTGCGCCCGATGGCGCCCCTTCTCGCTTGTGGACTTCCCGCGAAGATCTCGTCTACGCCCTCGCTTTCGATCAGCACGGGCGCTTGGTGGCGGGCACCGGCAATCGTGGTCACATCTTCGCCATCAACGGCGTCGACGATTTCACCGACTTGATCAAAGCGAGCGCTACGCAGATTACCGCCTTCGCCGCAGCCCCCGGCGGTGGGCTGTACGCATCGAGCAGCAACCTCGGCAAGATTTTTCTCCTCGGTCCCGGTCCCGAGTCGGAGGGCACGTATGAAAGCGACGTCTTCGACGCGCACATCTTTTCTTTGTGGGGACGCGCCAGCGTCCGCGCCACCGTGAATTCCAATGCCGGTTCCAATTCCAATGTCGAGCTTTACGCCCGCAGCGGCAACGTCGACAATCCCGATCGCAACTGGAGTCCGTGGACGCGCGTGAATTTCGCCCAAGCCCTCGCCGCCGGCGCCGAGCTTAATATTCCTCCCGCCCGCTTTGTGCAGTGGAAAGCCGTGCTCCACACGGGCAATCCCGCACCTCGCCTTGACGATGTCCTGCTGAACTATCTGCCCAAGAATGTCGCTCCCGAGATCGACGAGATCATCGTGCAGCCCGGATACCGCTATCCGCCCACTCCACACGTGACCGGCGGCGAGGCTTCGGGACAAGGACAAGGACAAGGACAGGGCCAGCCGCGTTTCGAATCTCTACCTCCGGCCGTGCGCGACCGCGATGCCATCGGCATCCGCTGGTCGGCGCATGACGACAACGACGACCAACTCATGTACACCATTTACTACCGCGGCGACGGCGAATCCCGCTGGCTGCTGCTGAAAGGTGACATCTCCGATCGCTACTATTCTTTCGACGCCAGTCTTCTGCCCGATGGCGGCTACACCGTGAAGGTCATCGCCTCCGATGCGCCGTCGCATTCGCCCGGAGAAGCGCTCTACGCCGAGCGAGTCAGCGCGCGCTTCGAAGTCGACAGTACTTCTCCGGTGATCGAGAACCTGACCGCGATTGTCGAAGCCAAGCAGGTCGAGGGAAAGCAGGTCGAAGCAAAGCAGCTCGAGGAAAAGCAAATCCACGTCCGTTTCCGCGCCAGCGATTCCTTCTCGCCCATTAAGCGAGCCGAGTATTCGCTCGATGGCGGCGACTGGCAGTTCGTCGAGCCGGTGGGACAGTTATCCGATTCCAAAACGGAAGATTACGATTTTCGCGTGACCGTGCCTCGGCCCGAAGCCGCGCCGCCCCTGATGGAAAACAACACTGCCAATGATCACGTGGTCGTGGTTCGCGCCTACGATCGCTTCGACAATCTCGCCACCGCCAAAACCCTGATCCGCGGAAAATAATGAAGCGACGGGCGTCTCGCCCTGAGCGTTGCCGAAGGGTCCAGCCGGGCGGGGACGCCCGGCTCTCCACTGGAACAATTACTCCTGCGCGTAAAGAATCGTACTCGGCGGTCCCGTGCTGCAGGAACTTTGCCCAGACGGAATAGTGCAGGAACCCATCATGTAAAAACTCTGTACCGCGCAAACCGGATTTGCGTTTTTGGCGGTGCTTTTACATCCAATCGTGTTCACCGCGTAGATCACGTAAGTCTCGGTTGATGGAGCCGTCAGCGCAATCGAACCTGTGCCGGAGGTGGAGATCGTGTAAGTACCGGTCATTGTTTGCAGCCCTGGGTACTGAGTTCCGGTCAGGCATGTTGCAGTGCACGGTGAACCAGTAGGTTCCGCCCAGGTCGCGAACAGATTGGCCGCAATCGGACTCAGAGTCGGACTCGAGCTGACGGTGGTCGCCGCCGCAAAAGTACCCGGCACTTCCGAACTGGACAAGCCGAGCCCTATGTTTCCCTGAGAAGCCATCGTCCCAGTCATCACCGACGAACTGGATTGATCGAGCAGAAATCCACGATTGGCTCCGCTGGCGTAGAGAACGAACGTAAGTGGCGACACCACCGGACTAGCATTCGGGTTGCCCAGCATCTGAAACGTGTATCGCCCGTTGGTGCTGCTGCCGGCCGTATAGGTGTACGAGAAGATACATACCGTGCCCGTCGCGCATGAGGCAGGCGGAGGCGGCTGGTTCACCGAGATAATTGTCCCAGCGTTATTCTGATCGAACGTGCCCGTGAAATCTCCGTTGCCATCGGTGAGGCCCAGCGTTAGCGAGACGTTGGTACTCGACCCACTCACTCCCGTCAGAGCGGAAACAGAAGCGCCGTCGAAGGCAGCATTGTTATAGGTCTGCGTAGAATCCTGCAGCACCATCGTTCCAGAAACCGCCGCCGGGTGCGACGCCCCGACGGTGTCGGTCGAGATGGCATAGAAAGTCAGCGGATTCGAACTGCTGGTCGATCCGGATGCGACAAAGAAATCGAAATCCAGCGTCGTACCCGTAGCCAGTGTCAGGCCCGTTACATGCCACAGCCCGCAATTGCATGGGTCCTCAGTGTAACTGCCCGTAACGCTGCTGTAACTATTCGCCGTACCATTGTCGTTCACATCCACCTGAGCGGGGGCGGTTATCATGCCGCTGCCGTTCATCGGCAAGACTCCTGCATATCCAGCCCGGTTGCCCGTCGCGTCCACGCCGGTCAAGCCGAAGGCGTACGTCTGGGCGGTGCTACCGGTGAAGTTCTTAGCGCTCGAAATCTTCGCGATGCCAGAGCCGGTGCCATTTGAGTCGGACTCGATCATCTCGAGATCGCCCGCGCCGTCGAGAACGACTTGGAATTTATACGGATAACTCCCTGGAGGAGCCAACGTCAGCGTGCCCAGATTATTCGAGTTGTACGGGTCGGACGATGGCGTGTAGGAACCACCCGTGATCGTGATCGGACTTTGCGCCGCAGGGCCGCTCTTGGTCAGCACCTCTTCCAGGCCAGAGGTGATCGACCCACTCGAAGACGCGGTGAACGTTCCCGCCACCGCGATGGGATTGTTGCTGTTGTCATATCCGGAAAATTGGAACGCGTAAGTGCCGTTCACGCGGGAGGTGACCGGCGAGACGGCGGCGATTGCACAGTATTTTGGGTTGGGTACGCAGCCGTACGGATCGAGCGTGGAAAGCGCCGATATCTGAATACAACCGGCGCCGCTGCAGTTGTCCGCCGACGTGTGCGTGTAAAGATAAGCCCCGGGTACATTCGGATCCGGACCGAAGTTTGTGCACACCGGTCCTCCCGATCCGCCCACGTTGCAACTCCACGTCAAAGTCTGCGGGGCATAGTCAGGCACGGCCACCGCCGTAAATTGCTGGCTCAGGCCGGTGCCCATGCTCAGAGTCGACGGTGTAACTTCGGTGGTCACGTCAACCAACCCGAGGTCCAAACTGCCAGATGCGGGAGGGCTCGACCCGTTTATTGTGGCCGTAATCGTCGGCTGCACACCCGTGAGGCACGCCGCTGGAGGGGCCTGGCACGGGGGAGCCTGATAAGTCGCAGTTGCCGCGGTGGTCGAGGTCGGCGGGGTTGTTGATGTGATCTGTCCGCATGGGTTTGGGGTGCCCGTGCATGTCGCGGCCGGGCCCAGGACCCAGGTAACAGCGGCATTGGCCGGCGTGGTTGTGTCCGCCGTAAACGTCACCGTCTGGCCCGGGTAGATAGCGGCAGCGCTCGTGCTGGCGTTAAGCGTAACCGTGGGAATAATGCCGTTGCCACCCTTAGCGCAACCGCCGATCACCAACAGACTCACCAAAACCACCGCCAGCAGGGAAATTTTTATCATGATGAACTCTCTTTGAATTTTGGATCTTTGAATTCAGTTTTTCTTTGGAGTCTGCCCGCCAGCAATCCGTTGCCTGGAGCCCGTGCCCAACACAGCTTACACTCGGGACCTATCCCCAGTCTGGGAGCAGCCACAGACTAATCTATTATTCAAGACAGGAACTTACAATGTACCTGCTCCGCGGCCAACGAATTTTGCTGCGACCGGCGGGCGTAAAGCGCCCTCCAAAAACACGAGCCATGACGAGTTTCCAGAGCCAAACTAGCTAAGTCTTTGATTCTAAAGACATAATTTAAGTCCTTATTCCTCAAAGACCTAGGAAAAATCGCCCGCTAAGTCTCTGATTCCAAAAGACCGTCGTAGGGAGTCGAAGTAACAATCTTGACAACCCACGTTTTGTTCAGTGCAGCGACGAGATGTTCTGCCTGACACCTGACACCTGGGACCTGACGCCTGGGTTTTCCGCAGCTGTCTCCACCGCCGCTCGCTTAGCCGTTTCCACCAGCGGTCGCAGTTGAGCGACCGTGATTCCGAGCGTTCCTCCGGAGAAGCCGTCGATGTAAGCGGAGTTGATGCCCACGACTTCGCCGCGCAGATTCAGCACCGGTCCTCCGCTGCCGCCGCGCGCCGTGGGCGCGTCGTAGATAAGCTTGTCTCCAGTCACATCGCCGACGTGTCCAAATGTAGCCGAAGGCCGGATCAGCGATAACGCCGCCAATTCGCCCGCCGTGTCGGCGTCGTCCGGATGCGACGAAAGCCGGTCATAAACAACCGCGGGCGACTTCGCCACCATTCCCGTCACTCCCATCGGATACGCCAGCACGCTCACCGACTCGCCCACATGCGGCGGAGTTTCCGCCAGAGTCAAGGGACGTAGTTGGCTGGTGAAGGAAGTGTCTTCAAGCCGCAGCACAGCCAGATCGCCATGCGTGGCCACGACCGCCGTCGCCAGCGTTACCGGAAGCGGCGAGCCGGGGAAATACGCCACCAGCTTTTCAAGCACCGGCGATCCGCCCTGCCGCAGAGCGCCTGCAACCTCGCGGTCGCCGTACCAGGGTTCGGCCACATGGCGATTGGTGGCGAGCAGTCCCGGAGCAACTACAAACCCAGTTCCAGCCACCCGCGCGCGATAGCTTCGCGCGCGCCCGGAGACGTGATAAATCCCATAGATGTAAGCGACCGATTCCCGAGCATCGTCCACCGCAGCCGACGAAAACGATTGCTGGTGTTCCAGGTCCGCTACCTGGCGCGAAAGCTGGTGCACCTGCTGCTCCAGACCGGTGTTGTCCTGGGGAGCGTAGTAATGCGCCATGATTCCCGCGCCCACCAGCGCCAGCACGCCGAGCAGCGCCTGCACAAACCGCTGCCAGGTCTCGACGAGATCGTCTTCGCCTTGGTTGGAATTGAACATGAGGGTTCGGCCCGGAGGAGGGAGATGAATCCGGGCAGCAGCCACTATCCTGACCTATTCGGGACTAGGCGAGTAGGGTACAGAAGTCGGATGGCAGCAGACCGAAAGTAACTACTCCGTGCGCAGCGCCTCCATGGGATATATGGCAGCCGCGCGATAGGCAGGGATGACAGATGCCGCGAGAGCGAGCAAGAGAATAGATGCAGTCGCCCCCACAAGGACGATCGGGTCCAACGCATCAACCTGGAACAGGAGCGAGCGCAGCAGGCGAGTGGCAAAGATGGCAGCGATGGCGCCGATGCCGCAGCCGGCGAGGCCCAGCTTAGCTCCAGAGACGAGAATCAGCCGCATGACGCTGGAGCGCTGCGACCCGAGCGCCAGGCGGATCGCCATCTCCTGACTGCGCAGCGCCGTGGAAAACGCGATCACGCTGTAGATGCCGAGCACAGCCAGCAGGACGGCCGCTCCGGCAAAGGCGGAGATGATCGCCGTGTTGAAGCGGCGCGGCGCCTGACCTTCAGAGACAACGCGATCCATGGATTCGACCTGCGTGAGCGGCAGTTGAGGGTCGATGGAGTGCACGACAGCGCGGAGGGATTCCGCCATCTGCTCGGGCGGCAGTTGGCCGCGCACGACGATCGAACCGGTATTGCCCGTGAGCATGCCAGGTGGCGCAAAGGATCCGGCATCGGCCTTGGTCTGGGCCGAGGGAATGTAGAACTGCTCTTCTGTGGGTACATCGGCCGCGAGTTGCTTGACATCGCCGATTTCTCCGACCACGGTCAACCACGGTAAGTTTGCTTCCGCTGGACCACGGTGAAGGCGTTTGCCGATAGGGTCTTCGCCCGGCCAATAGTGTTCTGCCAGCGTGCGGTTGACGATGACCACGAGAGGAGCGCCATCGCGGTCGGCCGGAGTGAAGTCGCGACCACGAATCACCGGAATGCCCTGCGCCCGGAAGTAATTTCCCATCACCTGCGGTATCCATGCCAGATTCAACCCAGCTCCCTTGGGTGGAACGTAACCCTCGGGAGTAAACGTGCCTTGGAACTCCACGTCAGCCGCGGGCAGCATGTTGGTGGCACCGACAGCCTCCACGCCCGGCAACTGTTCCAGCCTGGACGCGAGCGCCAGATTGAATCCGTCGATGGCCGTTTGGGTGGAATATTGCTGCCGCGGCAGGCTATATGCGGCGGTCAGCGTGTGGTCGGTGCGGAAGCCGACGCCGACGGACCGCATCTTCTCGAAGCTGCGTAGCAGGAGGCCCGAGGCAGAAAGCAGCACAAGAGCGACTGCGAGTTCCGCAATCACCAGGGCCGAACGTATGCGCGCGTGAGCACCGCCGGCGGTGCCGGTGCGTCCGCTTTCTTTCAGTGCCTCATTGACTCCGGTGCGCGCGGCGGCAAAGGCGGGAACCATCCCGCAAAGCAGGCCGGTGAGCACAGCCAATCCGAGAGCGAACGAGACTACGGGCCAGTTCAGACCAATGGAGCTGACGCGAGGCAGCGTTTCTGGAAGAAAGCTGACGCCCGCGTAAAGGGCGACGGTCGCCAACGCCAGGCCCAGTAACCCGCCGGAAATACTTAGCAGCAGCGCCTCGACCAGGGATTGGCGAAGAATGGCCGCCCGGCGAGCGCCAAGCGCGAGGCGCACGGAGATCTCGCGTCGGCGACGGATGACGCGCACCAGTAACAGGCCTGCAAGGTTGGCGCAAGCGATAAACAGAACCACGGTGACCGCCAGGAAGAGCGTGCGGACCAGCGGCCGAGCTTCCGCGACGGTGGCGTCGTCGAGCGGCTGGACCGCGGGATGAATGCGGCGGCTGGAAAGCGCGGGCGGAAAGTTACGCATGATCTCCTGCGCCGCGCTCGACGCATCCTGCTGGGCCTGAGCTGGGGTCACGCCCGGCTTCAGCCGTCCGACCATAGAGTAGCTCCAGTTTCCCGCACCCTGAATCAGTTCCGCCTGAGTGAAGCTCATGGGCACCCAAAGTTCGCTGCGGTTCAACTGGCCAGGAACGAGAGGAAACTCGAATTCCCGCGGCATGATGCCGATAATCTCGTACGGCTTTCGGTCGAGAAGAATCTTTCGGCCCAGGATGTCTACGTCGCCATGGAAACGGCTTTGCCAAGTCTGGTAGCTGAGAAGGACCACCTGCTGGCTCTGGTCATCTTCCTGCTGGGTAAACGCGCGGCCCTTCAAAGGTGACACGCCGAGCACCGAGAACATGCTTGCCGTCAGCCGCGCAGCATTGATCTGTGCCGGGTCGCCCAGGCCAGAGAGTTCATAAGTGGAGGGGTGGTAACCGCCCAGGCTGGAGAAGGCACGCGTGTCGCGCATGTACGTGAGAATGCCTGGGGCGGTGACGCCGGGTGTGCCAGCACCGTATTTCGCGCCCTCCACAATGTCGCCAAGCGTGACCAGTTGGGCTTGATTGGGAAATGGCAACGGCCGCAGCAGCACACCTTCCACGATGGAGAAGATGGCCGTGGTGGCGCCGATACCGAAGGCCAGCGTAAGCACGGCGGTCAGCGTGAATCCGGGCGACCTGCTCAGTTGACGCAGCGCATAG
>Ga0074044_10000741_pt1 | contig 30495 bp, 32 predicted proteins | sample BogForMeECP23OM1_FD_94443 | JGI IMG/M metagenome (GOLD analysis project Ga0074044, IMG submission 94443) | Bog forest soil microbial communities from Calvert Island, British Columbia, Canada - Bog Forest MetaG ECP23OM1 | ecosystem: Environmental > Terrestrial > Soil > Wetlands ...
AGTTCGCGAGAAGGGCGCTGACATGGTGGACGCGCCGGTTTCGGGCAGCGTCATCACGCTGCAACAAGGCAAGCTCTCAGTGATGGTCGGAGGCCGCAAGGAAACTTTCGAGCGCCTGCAGCCGTTGCTTCTGGATATTGGACCAAAGGTGACGCATGTGGGGGACAACGGCATGGCGCTGGCCATGAAGATTGCCGTGAACCTGAGCCTGGCCGTGCAGATGCTGGCTTTTTCCGAAGGCGTGCTGCTGGCGGAGAAGAGTGGGATTCCGCGCGAAGTTGCGGTCGACGTTCTGGTTCACAGCGCGATCGCGTCCCCCTTGATTCAGTACCGCGGTCCTTTCGTCTTGCAGCAACCGGAAGAAGCGTGGTTCGACGTCAACATGATGCAGAAGGACATGCTCCTGGCAATGGAGTTGGGCCGCAAGCTGAATGTTCCTGTTCCCACCACCGCCGTCAGCAACGAGTTTCTGACCGCCGCGCGCGGCATGGGCTGGGAGAAACTGGATTTTGCCGTCATGTTCGATGTTTTGGCGCGCATGGCGGGAGTTCCGGCCTCGCCGGACGCTCACGAAAAGCTGTCGGTCACGCATTGATTTAGAATCATTGATTTAAAATCATGCCCGGACATTCATGCGTGGGGTCGACAACGAAATTCCAATTAGCGGCGTCCTCCTCTCCATGCTGCGCGTAAGAATCTCAGCCCACATATTCGCGAGCTCGCTCTTGATAATGCTGGCCGCGTTCTCGCTGCCGGCTGCGGCGCAGGGCGGCCCGCCCTTCATCACCGATGATCCCGGCACTCCCGGCGACGGCAACTGGGAGATCAACACCGCGCTCTACGCCGAGCGCCATCCCGACGAGCGCATCTTCAACGCTCCCATCCTGGACATCAACTACGGCCTCGGTCCGCGCCTCCAGCTCAAGTACCAGGTGCCGTATCTCGTGGTTGGTACCGACGACGGGCCGACGCGCAGCGGCCTGGGCAAATCGCTGGCGGGCGTGAAGTGGCGCTTCCATGAGAACGATGAGAAGGGCCTCGAGATCTCGACTTATCCTCAGCTCGAGTTCAACAACCCCACATCCTCGGTGGAGCGCGGACTGGTCGACTCCGGCGTCAGGTTCTTTCTTCCCATCGAGGTAACCAAGAAGGTTGGGCCGGTCGAGATCAATCCTGAAGCCGGCTATTGGTTCGCCAGCAACAACAGCGCGGCCTGGGCGACCGGAGTGGTGGTGGCTCGACAGGTCAGCAAACGGCTGGAGCTGGATGGCGAATTGTATGCCACCGCCAACACCAATGGTTCCAACCATTGGACAACCTATGATGGCGGAGGCCGCTACAAGTTGAGAGAGCACTTTGTGCTGTTATTCATGGCGGGGCGCAGCTTCCGCGGACCTTCGAGCGGCCAGCCGCAATTGTTCGGCTACCTGGGGATGCAATTCCTCTTTTCCACGAAGCACAAGAAGGAAGGCCCGGCTGGGACCAGCCCGTAGCCGAGTCCTGGAGATTTTCAGACGCGGCGGAGGAGCCGCAGCACATTGCAAATGTCCGCAAGATATTTCCCGAACCCAAGCCGATTTTGATAAGGTACTCGTGGCATGACTATCAAGAAGAACGCGGTTCGCAAAACGGAATTCAGACAAAAAGCACAGTTGATGTCGGCCTCGGAGATTGAACGCACGCTGGTGCGGTTGGCTCACGAAATCCTCGAAAAAAACGGTGGCGTTGACGGCTTGGGACTCGTTGGAATCCGCCGTCGAGGAGTTCCGATCGCCGAGCGGCTGGGCAAGATGATCCAGCACGTCGAAAAGAAAAAAGTTCCCGTGGGCACGCTCGATATCACGTTCTATCGCGATGACCTTTCCACACTGGGCCCCAAACCCGTGGTGCAGGAAACGGAAATCGGCTTTTCCGTCGAGGGTAAGAAGATCGTGCTGGTCGACGACGTGCTTTATACCGGCCGCACCACGCGCGCCGCCCTCGACGCTCTTTTTTCCCATGGCCGCCCGAGCCTGGTGCAGTTGCTGGTGCTGATTGATCGCGGCCATCGCGAATTGCCAGTAGAGGCCACGTTTGTAGGTCGAACCGTGCAGACGACCGCGAATGAAGTGATCGAAGTCAAATTAACCGAGATCGATGAAGCGGAAAAGGTTCTGCTGTTGGAGAGGTAGTGTAAGTGTGGGGACGGGGCTTTGCCCCGTCCAAGCCGAGCGCAGCTCGGCCGCCTTTGCCTCCGGCAGTCCACTCCGCTTCGAAGCGCGCCCGGTCATAAAAAGATTTTCGGGTTCGAAGATTTTCTTGACCATGCGCCCCAATTCATCTGGCATCCGCCCGCACTCTTGAGTATTCTCGTGGAGATGGCCACCGTCTCATTGAGCGAACTGTTGGGCTCGACCGTCTATGACGCCTCCGGCGCCGCCAGCGGCCGAGTGCGCGAGGTGGCCCTTGCCCCACAGGAGGACCGTTCTCGCGTTGCGGCCCTCATCGTCAAAACGCCTGCGGGAAATCGCGTGTTGCCCTTGACCGCCGTTTCCGCGATCAATGGCGGCATTCGGGCCTCCACTGTGGCCGCGGAATGGACGGTGGCTGATGGCTCCGAAGGATTGCTGCTGCTCAGTCGGGATCTGCTCGATCAGCAGGTGATTGACGTGCACGGCCGCAAAGTGGTGCGCGTGAACGACGTGGATTTTTATCACGACATCGCGCAGAATCGCTCGGTTTTGAAAGTTGGCGGTGTGGATGTGGGCGCGCGCGGCGCGGTTCGCCGCCTCCTCAAAGGCATGATCCCAGCGGCTGCCCTTCGCGCCTTGCTCCTGCGGATTCCTCCCCGCGATATTCCCTGGGACTTCGTGGATCTCATCGAGACCGATCCCGCCCGGCGCGTCAAGCTGAAGATTTCGCATGAACGGCTGGCCAAGCTCCATCCCGCCGACATTGCCGACATTGTGGAAGAACTGGCTCCCGATGAGCGCGAAGCGGTGTTCGAGACGCTGGACGAAAACGTCGCCGCCGGCGCCTTGGAAGAGCTCGAACCCAAGGTGCAGAAAGCGGTCGTGGAATCGCTCGATTCCGACCGGGCCGCCGACATTGTCGAGGAGATGGAACCCGACGCGGCTGCCGACCTTTTGGGCGACCTGTCCGATGAGCGGAGTGAAGAAATCCTGGTGCAGATGCAGCCCGAAGAGCGCCAGGAAGTCGCCGACCTGCTCGAATTCAAAGAGAATACAGCTGCCGGCCGCATGACCACCGAATTCATTGCCCTGCCGGTGACGGCCACAGCCCACGACGCGATCGAGTCCATGCGTACTTTCGAAGGACGCATGGAAAACATGAGCACCATTTATCTGACCGATTCTCACGGGACCCTGGCCGGCGCGGTGCCCCTGGTGAAGATCGTTCTGTCGTCCTATTCGACTCCGCTCCTGGCGTTGTCGCAGGAGCCCCTCATTTCCTGCCACGAAGACGCCAAAGAAAAGGAATTCGCCGAACTGTTTGACAAGTACAACCTGCTGACCTTGCCGGTGATCGACGAACACAGCCAACTGACCGGCGTCATCACCCCCGATGACGTAATAGCGATGCTGCGAGCCAAGCTGTAGTGTGCTCAAGTGTAGTGCGCTCGTGTAGGGACGGGCACCCTCGCCCGCGTAGGGACAGCCGCCCTCGGCTGTCCAAGCCGAGCGCAGCTCGGCAGCTGCCCGCACCTTCGAACAAAAATTGCTCGCTTTTGCAGATTCATCTATCCAGAGATCGCTCTCAGCATTTATTCTGATCGTTCTGTTTTGCCAATTTGATCGTGCCTGTGGCTTGTGCGCATGAAATTCCTGAGAAGTTGGAAGCTCCGGCTCCTGCTGTTTTTTGCCGTCGTAGGGCCGGGCTTTATCACCGCGAATGTCGACAACGATGCCAACGGCATCTTGACCTATTCGCAGGCCGGCGCGCAGTTCGGCTACATGCTCTTGTGGACGATGATCCCAACTACGATCGCCCTGATCGTAGTGCAAGAGATGTGTGCCCGCATGGGAGCGGTCACGGGCAAGGGCCTGAGCGATCTGATCCGGGAAGAATACGGCCTGCGCGCCACGTTCCTCATGATGCTCGGCATTCTGATTACAAATTTCGGCAACGTCGTGGGTGAGTTTGTCGGCATTGCGGGAAGCATGGAGCTGTTCGGGGTCTCAAGGTACTACTCGGTGCCGATCTGTGCCGTGGTCGTGTGGTTGATCGCGGTAAAAGGCCAGTACAAGAGCGTTGAGAAAGTGTTTCTGGTGGCTTCGTTCTTCTACATCACTTACATATTTGCCGGAGTGCTGGCCAAGCCCGCGTGGATTGAGGCCGTTAAGGCTACGCTGAAGCCTCCGGGGATAGCGGCCTTCAAGCAGGGCCCATATCTCTACATGGTCATTGGCGTTGTCGGAACTACCATCGCGCCCTGGATGCAGTTCTACCTGCAGTCGTCGGTGGTCGAAAAAGGAATCACGCGGCGCCAATACAAGGCCTCACAGCTCGACGTGATTGTGGGCTGCATCTTCACCGACGTGGTTGCCTGGTTCATCATTGTGGCCTGCGCGGCCACGCTCTACCTGCATGGCAATCGTGACATTCGCGACGCTGCCGACGCTGCCCAGTCGCTGCGACCGTTGGCGGGCGACTGGGCGTACATACTGTTTGCGCTCGGCCTTTTCAACGCGTCGCTGTTCGCCGCTTCCATTCTGCCGCTTTCGACTGCCTACACGGTTTGTGAAGGATTAGGTTTCGAGTCAGGAGTAGAACGCAAATTTTCCGAAGCCCCCGCCTTTTACTGGCTCTATACGGCGCTCATCGTTGCCGGAGGAGCCGTGGTCCTGATACCAGGGCTTCCATATATAAAGATCGCCGTATTTTCGCAAGTGGTCAACGGCGCGGTGTTGCCCTTCGTGCTCATTTTTATGTTGTTTCTGATCAACAAGAAGGAACTGATGGGCGAATACGCCAATAAGCCCACGTTCAATATCATCGCCTGGGCGACTACCGCCATTATGATCGCGTTGACACTCCTCTATGTGTACGGGCTAGTGCGCGGCGGGGCCGGATAGTTCAAAAGCATTTAACCGCAGAGATCGCAGAGCGCGCAGAGGAATTCAGTCGAAAACCCCATTAACCTCTGCGTACTCCGCGATCTCTGCGGTGATATGCTTTGGCTCTCAAATGACTTTTCCCGCCGCCAGCTCTTTGACCAGCCCCAAGTCGGCCTCCAGGAAATCCAGTCCCAGCAGTTCCTGCCGCGTCACCCAGCGGATTTCGCGAAAAATTCGGTTCTCAATTTCGCCCTGGTAGTTGCGCACTTCGTAGAACCGGAGTTCCACCGACCCGCCGCCCGGGTATTCGTGGACGAGACGCACCACCTCCACGCCGACCTCCGCCACGATCCCCAGTTCTTCCTCCAGTTCCCGGCGCATGGCATCGCGAGGCTGTTCGCCTTCTTCGATTTTGCCGCCCGGAAACTCCCATTTGAGCGGCATAACCTGGTGCCGCGTCCTCTGGCAGGCGAGGATGAGGTCATCTTTCAGGATCAGCGCGGCGACAACTCGTTTCATGATGTCTAGGATGCGGGACTATGTAGCGACAGCTTACTTCTTCTCCAGTCGCTTGCCCACGAGCTGAGCGCAATATTCAACCAGTTCGCGGTCTTCGGCGGCGAATGCCGCCAGGAAGTGGCTATCAATATCGAGTTCGCCGGCCACCTTGCCCTGCACAAAGATCGGAACTACGATCTCCGACTGGGTTTCGAGCGAGCAGGCAAGGTAGCGTGGATCCTTCTTTACGTCATCCACCACCACCGTCTTCCCCGACGATGCTGCCGCGCCGCAGATGCCCTGGTTCAGCCCAATCCGGGTGTGCACCGTCATCGCTCCCTGGAAGCGTCCCAGGACCAGCGCAGGCGGACTGGCTCCCGCTTCCAGCATGTAGAAGCCCACCCAGTTGTACTTCAGCATTTCTTTGTTCAAGAGAAGGGAGATGCCTTCCATCAGTTGATCCGCCGTGCGCGCTTCCGAATTCAAGCGGTCCGCTGCCTTGCGCACTTCGTCGATTTTTTGAGGATTGGATGTAGTCGCCATGATGATAATCCTAAACCATGCGGCCGCGGTTCATCTTTCCCCCGAGACTTCCGTGCGCGAATGCGTCCGCCGCATTACAATCGCGCATTACAATCAAAATGTGTATTCCGCCGAACTCCTGGACCATTTTCAGAACCCCCGAAACGCAGGTGAGGTTGAAGCTCCCGACCGCGCCGCGCGCCTGGAAAACCCCGCCTGCGGAGACATTCTGGAGCTCACGCTGAAACTGGAAGGCCAGCGCATCGCCGACATTCGCTTTCGTGCCAAGGGTTGCGTTCCGGCGATGGCCTGCGGTTCGGCGATCACGGAGTTGATCAAAGGCAAAAATGTAGACGAAGCCCGGCAGGTGAGCAGGGAAGAGCTGGTCCGCAAAGTCGGAGGCCTGCCGCAAGCCTCCGCCCACGCCAGCCACCTCGCGCTGGACACGCTCGCCGCGCTCTTGCGGAATGCCTGAGCAAGCGTGAATTCGTCAACGGAAACCCCTGATTCTAAATCCAGTTTGAAATCAGATACGGGCAGGGTCGACTTCGAGGCCCCTCTGTTTCTGAACCCTGATGTACCTGTCTCTCTGTGATTCGTTCGGCAACAAGCGCTCATTCTCCGGCGTTTCGAATCTGTCCAACCATTTCCCGTGGAACTCGGTTAGTTCTTCCTCCCCGATCCGTGCCGAATCGTCTTCGTTCGGACGTTTTTCAGTCAGATCGTCTTCCGTCACCTCGTCATACTCGCGTCCCTCGACCGCCGACCATGCCGTAGCCCCAAGCGGACGCTGCTCCACGCACTCGCGATCAATCACCACGTGCGTCGGCTCCGGCTCAAACGAGGTATGTTTCATGTTGGCCGAGGCCGTCTGCAGCGCATACAGCGTCAGCGCCGCCGTACGGTGATCCACCTGCCGCGTCAGCATCAGCCGGATCACCTCGCCCAGCCCCATCTGGATGGAATCCGCATCCTCCGGCAGCGCTAGCGTCGCGTTCCACCGCTCCCGCTGCCGGCTTTCGTCAATCTCCATGCTCTTCAAAGCCCATCGCATGTGAAAGTAACAATAGATCTCACGGCGCAGCGCTGGCGATCCGCACTGCGTCCCATTGATTTTAATATGCTGACATCGAGCAACCTTTTCCGGATATAAAGGCATTTTTGAGCTCCTGTTTCCCGTAGGAAGTATGAAAAAATAAAAGATAAAACATCCTTCTGTAGAGACGCGGCTCGCCGCGTCTAACCGCGGCGACCGGGGACATCGCCGCCCAAGGCGACAATGTCCCAATTACCATGATCCCTCGTCCAGGCGCCACCTGTAAGTGCGCCCCATCACACCGCGTTTGTGATGAATTCCTGCAGTGGGTGGCCCACACCTTGCGGCTTTATCGCAAGGGGTGGGTGCCGACAGCGCTAAGCCGGCCGAGGCCGGGGCACCCGGCAACACCCTACCCGTTGTCATCCTGAGCGGAGCAGGAACTTCACGAAGTGAAGTCCCTGCGGAGTCGAAGGACCCCTGCACTCTTCGCGCTCAGCAAGGACACGCCAGGGGGCCAAAACCCGTGGTCAGTTGCGGAATGCTCACGATTTCGCCCTCTTCGCCGACAGCGCTAAGCCGACCGAGGCCAGGGCACCCGGCCGCATCAAGACAGGTGGAAATTATGCTGTTCAGACGGCTAAAGTTGAGTTGTGAGATACACTAGCGTGTCGCCCATAGCCAAAAGAAACGCTCGCACCATGTCGGCACTTCCAGTTCCACCTCCCGAGTCAAAGCGGCGCACTACTCGCAAAGATGGACTCAGGACGATAGCGCGCCTTCTGGAAGAGCAGATGGACGAGATGGGCTTGACTGAAGAAGAAAAGTATCTCAAGGTCGAAACTTTGGTGGAGCACGTCAAGAAGGTCAAGTCCGCGCGCGCCGAATCTCGGCTCAAGTAGCCATTGCCTGCTGGTACCTCGGATTCCCTCTTGCCGTGGTATCCCCACTCCCGCCACCGCGCATGCACCTGTTTCGCCACCATGTGGGGAGGATACTGATAACCTAAAAGGCGAATGCCTTCTCTTCCACCCGATCCCCGACTTCTGAATCTGGACGGAGAACTGCTCGAGGCCGCTGGTGAGTTGGCGCTCAGTAACACTAACCTAACGTTTCTGCACTTGCGAGATGCACGCGAACTCCTTCGCAATTGTGGAGAAGATCGCGTACTCGCCAAAGCTACTATAGCGCTTGCGTCGGCAGCGTTAGAAGCGAACCTTGCGCACCTGAGTGCGATTGGACTCAAATTCGACACGGTTAGACCAACCATTTACACGACCCCTCAGTTGGACTTTTTGCGTGGTTATGAAGAGGTTATCAATGATCGCGGGGACATAGTGTGTCGCCCTTTGCGCGATTCACTTGAGCAACGGATGAAAGCGATCCCCAATCTCTTAGCTCGTGCCGTTGGCCGGCGATATGTGCTCCGCAGTAGATCTTCCGCAATACACAAGTTACGAAGGACGATTGATCGGCGAGATGCCATTGTGCATCCACGATGGGACCGATACCTGGACCGTGCGGGATGGTATGAGGCGGCGGAAGCGGTTGATGCGGTCGAGTTGTATCTCCAATCGGTACATTTGCAGTTACACCCGTACCTTGCTGGCTATTTCGTGATGTTGGGAACCATTCCTCCCGGTCACCATAAGGATGACGGAGTCGATGTGGGCTATCGAACCCGCAAGAAACGACGCCGGCCATTTCGGCTTGCCTCGATGAAAGAGGTTGGTATTCGAGAGGTTATGCTGGGTGAGTGGCTGGACGCTAATGTGATTGTTAGGTTCGCGCTTGACAGCGGCGTAGAGGGCGACTCGGAAGGAAGCCTGCTTTCAAGGGCAGCACTGATTCTCCTGTATGCGATGCTGGATGCAGAACTGGGTATTATTGCCCAATGGCGCATGGATGAAGACATCACAAGGTTCAGAGAGCCCGAGGTCAACTTCCTGAATGAAGTCGCCGTTGGCATTGGGCATGATGGCGAAGTGGCGGTGGAGGAGGATCGCCAATCATTCAAGCAACGCATCGTTGCCATACCGCGTATTCTTGCCCGAAGAGTCGAGGGAAAAGACGTGGAGATCAACCTGGGTCGGCAATGGGGCGAACATCTGATAAAGGGACATGAACTGAGAAATCGACTGATTCACTCGTCAGTCGGGAAGCCCGTGGAGCGCGTAACGTTGACCCAATTGCTTGCCGCCGCAGAAGCTGTCAAGTCGTACTTCGTCGAACTGGTGTCCGTCGCACCTGAGGTCTTCAAGGCGCACGGCGCCATCGTCGACGCATTTGGTCTACCAAAACGCGCTGAGGTCGAGAAAAATCTTGCTGCTGTACGTAAACTGCGTCAAGATACGGCTTTCGAGGGGCCGATCCCTTTCCCCGTGGATTCAGGTCGGCGCAACGATCGGTGACATCCCGCGCACCATGTGGCCCTCAGGGTCTGAAGACCGCATTTTCTTGGTCGCTAGCGGCCGGGTGCCCCACTCATCGCGTACTTTGCGATGAGTGGGTTTCCATTGCGGACGGACGGCCGAGGTTCCGACCCTTTTTCATCACAAACGCCCGGTGTGCGCCATCACAGACTTCCCACCCGCCAAGCGCGACAATGTTCCCTGATGTGTCGCAGCCGAGGTGCGCCAACTCCATTCAAGGCCACCCCGGCCGCGCCAAGCCAGTTATCAGTAACCCTCTGATAAACATGTACAGAGGCGATGAGCGGGCGTCAAAAGCCGCCAAAACTATGAATTTCGAGAGAATGAGGCAAGAAATCCAGCTAAGTCCTTATTCCGGAATATTTTGAAAATAAGTGCTTTGCGCTCTATATTTTGGCGTCGCGATCCCCCGTAACCCCATGATTCGACTACGAGGGGGGTAGGGGGGGGTGGTGGTAAACACACACTAATACCTTGGGAGTAAACAGCCAGCAAATAATGGAATCGAATCGAGCTACCGGCCAGCGTGGCTCGCATCAGGCTGATAAACCGTCCATCCGTTGGCGAGCGCGACCTTTTTCAAATCCGGATTGGGGTTGATGGCGAATGGGTGGTTGGACATGGCGAGCATCTCGCGGTCCCAAATCGCGTTGCCAAACGCGCAATCGGGCCTGTGATCGGGAGACGATTTGAGCGCAGATCGAATCGCCTCCACCTTGCCGGGACCGCTGGGAACTTGAATGAGCTGATCGGTAATGGTGCCATGTTCGACGGCCACTTCGGCAGCCAGAATGCGATTTTGCGGAATGCCGAAGTAGCGCATGGCGGAACGGATGATCCACTGGTTGGAAGAGGAAACGGCCCAGACGTCGCATCCGGAAGCGCGCAGGCGCTCGACTAATTGCCGCATCTCCGGGAAAATTTTGGCGGCGAATCCCTGGGCAAAGCAGGCGTCGGCAGCCCGCTGCACCACTTCTTCCCGCAGTCCGCGATGCATGGTGACCATTTCTCCGCACATGACCTCTTCGGCGACCTGGCCCGCTTTGTAGTCGGCGTAGCGCGCACGGGCCCAGCGCACGATCGCTTCCGATACCAGGCCCTGGTCCAGTTCCCAGGAGAAAAATCCTTCCCCGGCGTCCCCGGACCAGAGCGTGCCGTCGCAGTCGAAGGCGGCGACGAGCGGTTTGAGGCTGAGTACACTTTCGATGAATTCGGTTTGCAGAGATGTGAGACGCGTCATGAAATATAGAGCCTTGGCCGGAACTAACTCGAGGGCAGAAGCTGTGGCGGCAAATCCAAAGCGGCATACTGCTCCGGCGTATCGACGTTGACCGCTACCAGCGGGTCGTCCACCGGAACGTACTCGATCTCACTCTGGTGCGCGTGCTCGACCTCGCGCGCATTCGATGTTTCCGGAGCCTTCAGAAACGCTTCCATCATCTCGCGGCCCAGCAGAATTGGATGCCCGTGTTTTCCCTGGTATGCGGGGATCACCGCCCATTTCCTTTTTGTAGTGGCGTGTTCGAACGCCGATTGGAGCGTCTCAATCGTATTCATGCGGACCGGCGGCCGGTCAACCAGCGTGACCATGGCAGCATCGCTGCCCCGGTTCAGAATCTCATGCAGGCCGGCCTGCAAGGAGCTGAACTGCCCGCGCTCCGGATCGGGATTCACTACCAGCGACGCGCCATTGGCATACACGATGGGAGCCAACGCGGCTTCATTTTTGCCGACTACGACGAGCACGACATCAACGCGGGAAAAGAAGAGCCGTATGGCGGCGGAGAGGAACGTGTCGGTCGTTGCCAATCCTGCGGCCGAGCCTGCGGCGGATGGCGGCCACGGCAGCAACGCCTTGTCGCGCCCCATGCGCGAGGATTCGCCTGCCGCAAGAATTACTCCGCAAAAAGCCAGGGTTCGCCCCATGAGGGCACGATAACAAACTGCTGCAACTCTGCCAAGGAGACGCGGGTCACACAGATGCGTTAGCTGAAGGTCGGCAGCTTGACCAGGTCGTCGTGGGGAACTCGTTCCACGGCGTGTCCAGCCTTGCGCCAGGCGCGCAGGCCACCGGCGATGACGAACACTTTGAATCCGAGTTCCTGTAATTGGCGCGCCACCCGGGCGCTTGTGGCTTCGCGCGCTCAAGTGCAGTAGAGATAAATCTCGCGATCCTTGGGCAGGTTCTTGACTTCTTCAACGAGGTTGTTGGGCTCAATGCGGATGGAACCGGCAATGCGTTCGGAGTCGGCATCGTAGTAGCCGTGGCTGCGGACGTCGGCAATCAGCATGTTCTGAGCGGCTTCGGAGGTCAATCTTCGGGCAAGTTCCTCGGCCGGTATGCGTGGAATCACGTCGAGCAGACGGTACTTGCGGTAAACCCAGATGCGATAGACGACATAGGCGGCGAGTCCGATGGCGAAGATGACCTCAGCGGCAAAGCCGGCGGAGCGCAGTCCGCGGGTGATGGCGCGCAGCGCGTCACTGAAGAGATATCCCGCGAGGGAGTACGCGCCCACGTAGAAAGCGGCTCCGAGGGCGTCGAATTGGAGAAAATTTCCCAGCCGCATTTTCATGCTGCCGGCGAGCGGCGGAGACATGGTGTTGATGCCGGGGATGAACTTGGCAAAAAGCAGCGTTTGTTTGCCGCGCCGGTAAAAGTATTCCGCCGAGCGCAGGATGCAAGTCTCCGGATTCGCCGAAAGCCGGCAGAGCAGGCCCAACAACGCCCACCCGCTGACCCTGCCCAGGAAATAGAGAATGACATCGCCGCTGATCATCGCCAGCAGAGCTACGCCGAAGACGAGATAGAAATGCAGGTCTCCATAGGCAGCGACCGCACCGGCGGTTAGCAGGGCGAGCGCGGCGGGCAGCGGAAGACCGACTGCCTCGGCGAAGCACACTACCGCCAAAAGCAGGTAGCCATGGTGCGAAATCAGTGAGAGCAGGCCGTTCATTGTGAAATCGAGTTTGTTCAGTATAACAATCCCGCCACAACGCTAGTGTGGCCGACCTTGGCGCAACTCCTGCTAATGTGGTACGACGCGAATTTAGGAGGAGCCTTTGTCATCCCAGAGCCGCCGCTACATCAATCTTCCGAATCGTCCCTCAGGTCTTCCTTTCAGCGATGCCGTGCTGGTGGGCGATACTCTCTACATCTCCGGACGGATCGGCATCGACCCGGCGACGGGCGAGGCGCCAGAGAGTATCGATGCCGAGTTGGATCTGTTATTCGAGGGCTTTCAGGCTGTGCTCCGCGAAGCCGGCATGACCATGGACGATCTGGTATGGGTGCAGGTCTATTCGCCGGACGTTTCTTTGTGGGAGCAGTTCAACGCCGCTTACGTGAAGCTGTTCTCGCGGGAGTTTCCGGCGCGCGCGTTTCTGGGATCGGGGACGCTTTTGCTGAAGGGACACTTTGAGATGCTGGGGATTGCGGTGAAGCGCTAGGAGCGAATCCCAAAGTTGCCGCGCTCACTGAGCGCCAAATGCCGACCGCTATTTCTCTCTCGCCACCACGAACTCCGGCGCCCACAACAGCGCTCGTTTGATCTCCGAGTCCGGGAACATGCAGATGGCGCTGCGCGCCGATTCGGCGTAGCGGGCGGCCTCTTTGGAGGCGTATTCGAGGGAACCATGGCGGTTCAGGATGGTCAGGATCTCGGCGTGAGTTACGCCATTGAACGCGCGGTCGTGGAGGATGGTTTCGATTTGGCGGCGCTCGGCGGCGGTGCAGCGCTCCAGCGCATGAATGACGGCCATGGTGGCTTTGCCTTCACGCAGGTCGCTGGCAACGGGCTTGCCCAGCACACTTTCTGAAGCCGTGAGGTCGAGCACGTCGTCCACGATCTGGAAGGCCATGCCGAGATCCCGTCCGTACTGGCCCAGGCGTTCTTCCTGTGCCACGGTGGCGCCGCCGAGAATGCCGCCAACCCTCATGCATACGGAAAACAGGCAGGCCGTCTTGCGATAAATCAGATCGAGATGCTCCTGCGGAGAGATCAACTTGCCGAGCTTCTCCATCTGGAGCATTTCGCCTTCGACCATCTGCTGCGTCAGTTCGATCAGCACGTCCAGGATGCGGAAATTGCGCTCCTGCACCGCGATCTTGAACGCCTGCATGTAGAGCCAATCGCCAGCCAGCACGCACATCGAATTGCCCCACAGCGTGTTGGCGGCGGGACGGCCGCGGCGGATCTGGGCCTCATCGATGATGTCGTCGTGGACGAGCGTCGCGGTGTGGATGATCTCGACGACCGAAGCCAGCTTTACCGCGCCCTTGCCCTTGTAGCCGAGGAGCTTGGCCGAGAGCAGCAGCAGCGCCGGGCGGATTCGCTTGCCCCCGCCGGCGCGCAGGTACTCGCCGATCTCCGTAATCGCGGCAACATTGGAGACCGTGTCGCGTCCGAACTGTTCTTCGATCGCGGCAATGTCGTCGCGCAGAAGATCGAAGATTTCTTTCCCGTTGATGGACGTGGTCGCGTTCAATGTCCTCAGTTGCTCCGGTAATTCGTGAACTGCAGATCGATGCCAAAATCCTGCTGCTTGACCATCGCGATTATTTCCTGCAGCGTATCGCGATCCTTGCTGCTGATTCGCACTACGTCTCCCTGAATCGAGGCTTGCGCCTTTTTCTTCGAATTCTTGATCAGCTTCACGATCTCCCGCGCCTTTTCGATCGGAATCCCCTGCTGGATGGAGATCTTCTGCTTCACCGTGCTTCCGGCGGCCGGCTCCAGTGCACCGTAGGTCAACCCTTTCAGGGGTACGCCGCGTTTGACCAGCTTCTGCTGGAAGACGTCGTTCACTGCCTTCATCTTGAATTCATCGGCGGAATGAAGCAGGATCGCGTCGGTGCCCTCCATGGCGATCTGGGACTTCGAGTCCTTCAGATCGAAGCGCGTGCTGACTTCCTTCATCGCCTGCTGGATGGCGTTGGAAACCTCCGCAAGGTCGATTTTGCTGACGATATCGAAACTGTTATCGGGCATGGAATGTAACCGTCATAAGCCTGTGACGGCCTTCTAAATCTCCAGATTGTCATGCTGAAGCGTTGCCCGCTCGAAAGCTCAGAGCTACACGGATCTCCCGCCCCAAACATGTACCCATGAGGGTAACAGAAGAGGCACTATCTGCGAAGGATAGGATTCCGTGGAAGGAATCGGGTCGGACCTTTCATAAATTGTCATCCCGAACGAAGGGAGGGATCTGCATCCTGCCGCAAACTGCAGATCCCTCCCCTTCGGCTGCGCTCGGGGTCGGGATGACAAATCTTGTGAGATTTGAGAGCTAAAGGGAGGCGTCGGCATTGTCCGGCGCGAGTCCAAAAAAGTTATAGAAATTCTGTGCGGTTTGCGAGCCGATCTCTTCCGCGGGCAAGCCGCGCAACTCGCCGATCTGGCGGGCGACCTCCCTGACAAACGCCGGTTCGTTGCGCTGGCCGCGATGTGGAATCGGCGCCAGGTAGGGGGAGTCCGTTTCGATCAGCATGCGGTCGAGCGGAACTATTTGCGCCGCATCGCGGATCGGCTGCGCCTTGGGAAAGGTGATGTTGCCCGCAAAAGAAATCATGAAGCCCAGATCCAGCCCGCGCCGCGCATGCTCGACGCTTCCGGTGAAGCAGTGCAGAATGCCGCCCAGTCCGCTGGCGGTCCAATGTTCGGCGATCATGGAGAGGCAGTCGTCCCACGCGTTCTCGCTGTTGTCGGACGGACGGCAATGAATGATGATGGGCAACTTCGCCGCCCGCGCCAGTTCCATCTGCTTCAGGAGAACCGCCTTCTGCACTTCCCGGGGCGAGTGGTCGTAAAAATAGTCGAGGCCGATTTCTCCCCAGGCGATCACCTTGGGATGCCGCGCCCATTGCAGCATTTGCGAGTCAGCGGTTTCGGTCGCAAGGCTTGCTTCATGAGGATGAATTCCCACGCTCGCCCAGATTCGCGGATATTCCGGTTTCCCGTCGTATTTTTCCGCCAAGCGAATCCCGCAGTCGGCCGTGTCGGGTCCGTCACCGTTTCCGATGGCGAGATAGGCCTTGATCCCGTTCTGTTTCGCACGAGCCAGCACTTGATCGCGATCGGCGTCGTAGCGTTTGCCTTCGAGATGGGCGTGGGAGTCGATGAACACAGTGGTCAGTGGTCAGTGGTCGGTGGTCAGTCGTGACGACTAGAAATCGCCTTCAGCTTCGAATCTTAGAACCTTGAAACTTTGAAACCTTTCCGCCTTCCTATTTCAGCCGCGTGCCGACGGGTACGTCTTCCAGAAAGCCGGCCAACACCGGCTTGCCACCTTCGGGCGCGGCGGCGACGATCATGCCGTTTGATTCCAGTCCGCGCAGCTTGCGGGGCGCGAGGTTCGCCACGATCACGACCTTGCGTCCGATCAGTGTTTCCGGCTCGTAGGCCTCGGCAATTCCGGCCACCAGTTGGCGCACTTCGGTTCCGAGATCGACTTCCAGGCGCAGCAATTTGTCGGCGCCTTTTACGCGCTCGGCGGTCTTCACCTGGGCCACGCGCAATTCTACTTTCGCGAAGTCGTCGATGGTGATCTTGCCATCGGGAATGGTGGCGGCTGGCTTGGCTGCGGCCACTTCCGGCTTGGCCGGTGCGGTCTGGGTGGCCGACATTGCGGCGGGCTGCCGAGCTTCGCTCGGCTGGACGGGCGGAACGCCCGTCCCCACACTTGCACTTTGTTCTTCCATCTTCTGCATCCTCTCGACTGCCGATTTGTCTGCCCGCGGAAACACTGCTTGCACCTCGCCCAACTTTGTGCCGAGGTGCAGTTGTCCCCACTGCAACCCGGTCAGGTCGAATTTCCTGATGTCTCCGAGGCCCAGCTGAGCCCAGATCTTCGCGGTGGCGTCGGGCATCACCGGATGCGCGAGAGCCGTTACAATCCGCAGAGCTTCGGCGCTGGTGTAGAGCACGGTGGCCAGGCGCGAGCGGCTCTCTTCGTCCCTGTCCTTTTTTTCGCCCAGCGACCAGGGTTCGTTTTCAACGATGTATTTGTCGACGGCACTTACCAGTCCCCATGCGGTTTCGAGCGCGCGCGAGAACTGGAATTGATCAAACAGTGTGCCGTAGTCGGCGATCACTTTTTTGGCTGCGTCCGCGATGGCGGCATCGGCCGGAGTATGCGCGGTGTTTGACGGATACGGCACTTCTCCCTTGAAATAGCGCGCGATCATGGTCAGGGTGCGGCTGGCGAGGTTGCCGAGCCCATTCGCCAGATCGGAGTTATAGCGCTGCACCAGCGCATCGAAACTAAACGATCCATCCTGCCCGAAAACAACTTCGCGCAGCAGGAAGTATCGCAGGGCGTCGGTGCCGAGCACATCCACGATGGTTTCGGCGCGCACGATATTTCCGCGCGACTTCGACATTTTGCTTTCTTCAAAGAGCAGCCAGCCGTGCGCCGTAATGCTTTTGGGCAACGGCAATCCGGCGGCGAGCAGGAACGCCGGCCAGTAGACGCAATGGAAGCGCACAATCTCTTTGCCGATCATGTGCACGTCAGCGGGCCAGTACCTGTCGAATTTGCTGGTGTCGTTTGAATCAGAGCCTGAGCCGTAGCCGAGCGCGGTGATGTAGTTGGCCAGCGCGTCGAGCCACACGTAGACCACGTGCTTCGGATCCTCCGGCACAGGGATGCCCCACGCGAACGTCGAGCGGCTGATGGAGAGATCGCGCAGGCCGCTGCGCACGAACGAGAGCACTTCATTGCGCCGCGTTTCGGGGCGGATGAAATCCGGCTGCTCGGTGTAAAGGCGGATCAACTGGTCCTGAAATGCCGAGAGCTTGAAGTAGTAGTTCTCTTCGTGGACGGTTTCCGTCGGGCGCTCGCAAAGCGGACAGGGAGCGCCCGGCCCGACGGCATCCACGTAAAGCTCATCGGAAACACAGTACTGACCGGAGTAGGTTCCCTTGTAGATGTAGCCGTTATCGCGAATCTTGCGCCACAACGCCTGCACGCCGCGCTTGTGGCGCTCAGAGGTGGTGCGGATGAAATCGTCGTACGTCAAGCCCATGCGATCCCAGAGCGCACGGAATTCCGCCGAAATCTCATCGGTGAACTGCTGCGGCGTTTTGCCAGCGGCCTGGGCTGCACGCTCGATCTTTTGACCGTGTTCGTCGGTGCCGGTCAGGAACCAGGTGTCATCCCCCAGCATCCGGTGGCGCCGCGCTATCGTGTCGCAGACAATCGTGGTGTAGGCGTGTCCGATGTGCGGATGCGCATTGACGTAGTAGATCGGGGTAGTGATGTAAAACTTTTTGCTCATTCCTGTGCCTTGGCGGAAAAACTCCTTCTTAAATCTGCGTGCTTAAGCTGCGTTCGTTGCCTTCGATCTGATGTCGTCCACTTCGATTCCGATGTGCTGCAAGTGGTGCAACATATGCGCGACATAATCCTCGAATACAAACTGAAGCGTTAGCGGTTCCGAACCGGCAACGGTGAGCGTTCGTGACCAGGCAGAGTCGGACACTGCTTCGGCGGCGGCCAGCAATTGCCGGTTGAGTGCCTGCCACAACTCGATCAGTTCCTTCCAATCGCGGCGCTGGTAAGCATGCACAGCCACCCAGCCATTCTGGTCGTAGCCGGGCATGGACGGGCGATCCTCCAATTGCGCACGAACGATGCGTTGATGATTGTTAGCGGCTGAATCGAGCAGATGTCCGAGCTCCTCCTTCGGAGACCAGGTTGACGGTGTTGGCTTGCTTTCGACCGCGTCCTGGGAAAGCTTCTCGAGGCGGCCTGGCACGCGCTGCAAAAGGTCGCGCAACAAAGTGAGCGCTGGCATGAATCCTCCTGACTTATGATCCTCAACCCGGACTTGAATCGTCGTCATTCTTATTCTTGCAGCTCCGCGAGTGCCGACAACACTTCGGCGCTGTGCTCATTTGGTTTTACCTCGGTGTATACCTTCACAATCTTGCCTTCTGGACTGATGATGAAGGTGTGCCTGGCCGCGACCTTGACCAGCCCGAAGTTGGTCAACGAGTCATAAGCACTGGACACTTTGTGGTCGGTGTCGGCCAGCAACTTAAAGTTCAGCCCTTCCTTGGCGCAGAACTGCTTGTGAGAGTCGGCGCTATCGACGCTGACTCCAAGGATTACGACATTCTTCTGCTCATACTGCGACAGGTCGCGCTGGAAGTTGTGCGCCTCTATGGTGCATCCGCTGGTGAAGTCCTTGGGATAGAAGTACAAGACCACCCACTTGCCGCGATAGTCCTTAAGGCTGACCGGGGTGCCTTCCTGCGAGTTGAGCGTGAATTCGGGAGCCAGGGTGCCCACCGACGGGGCTGGCCCCGCGAAGATGAGGAGCGAGGTTAGCGCGACGAAAGTCACGCAAAGTGAAATCATTCTTAGAGTTTTCAGCATATAGAACCTCCTGATTGAATTAGCCAGCCCCTGAAGGGGCGTTTGATTCCGACCAGCTTGCGGCATCGCTAAAGCGATGCCCTGATACGAAACAGATGCCCTGATACAAAACCTGGTTCATGTTTTTCGCCCGCCTCGAAGATACTGCTGGATCGCTTCCTGCATCACCGCGCGAAGCGGCACATGCTGTGCCTCGGCCAGCGTCCGGCAGTCTTCATATTCCGGCGCATAGTTGGAGACGCTGCCATTCATATTGGCGATCTTGATCCGCACCGGACCCCACGCCGTATCTACCGTTTCCCATCGTCGCGAGAGCGTCTGGCGCTGTTCCTCGCGGCGGCGCACGCCCAGAGTTGTGGTCTCGGCAAAGATCAGTTTGGTGAGGCGATTCGCGTCTTCCATTTTCGCCAGCACGGTGAGCAACGCGCCGGGGCGGCTTTTCTTCATCTGCACCGGGACGCTGAACACATCGAGCGCTCCTTCGGCCAGCAACCGCTCCATGGCGTAGGCCAGCACCTGCGGGCTGAGGTCATCGAGATTCGCTTCGAGCACCGTGATCCTGTCATTCCATTTGCTTGGCGATGTACTCGCGCCATCCTGCGGCGCAGCTTCTCCAATTGTTAGCCGCAACAGGTTCGGATGCTCGGGGAATTCTCGTGTGCCAGCGCCGTATCCCGCCTTTTCAATCTTCATTGCTGGAAACGGCGCGAACCGGCCGCACAGCGTCTTCACGATCGCGGCGCCTGTCGGCGTTACCAGTTCGACCTGTGGCCCCGACGAATACACCGGCGCATCCCTGAGCAACCTCAGCGTTGCGGGCGCCGGCACGGGAAGCGTTCCGTGCGCGCACTTGACGGTTCCGCCGCCTACGTTCAGCGGCGAGCATACCCATTCTTCGACCGCAAGAGATTCCGCTCCCACCGCGGCGCAGACAATATCCACCAGGGCATCGACGGCGCCGACTTCGTGAAAGTGAACGCGCTCGATGGACGTATCGTGAATCTCGGCTTCGGCTTGGCCCAGAGTTTCGAATATGCGAATCGCGGTTGCCTTCGCCGCGCCGCCGATGGCTGACTTCTCGATGATCTCGCGAATCTCTGTCAGACTGCGCCCATGTTGTGTAGGGACGGGGCTTTGCGCCGTCCTTGGCGGGACAGAGCCCCGCCGCCACATGGGCTCGCCGTGATCGTGGTCATGCTCGTGTTCCTGCCGCTCCCGGAAAACTTCGCGCGGCAGATCCTTTTCGCCGTTGGCGTACACATCCACTTTGGTCGCGGAAATTCCGCCCCGCAGCACCCGGGAAATCTCCAACCGAGCGCCGATATCGATCGCCGCGACCGTGTCCTCCAGAAGCTTTGGAGACACCCCGGCATCCACCAGCGCGCCCAGAAACATGTCGCCGCTAATGCCGGAGAAACAGTCGAGGTAGGCTATGCGCATGATAAGAATCGCTATTGGCTCTTAGCTCTTGGCTCTCAGCTAAAAGCCAAGGGCTAAGAGCTTAAAGCGCTGTCTCTTGTCGAATTTTCATCATAGGTGCCGCTCGCATTACCGTCAAACCCGTCGCCTGTCGCGAGTTTGTTAGAATCAATTTCTTCAATAGTTTAGAGGACATCCTTGTATCGATATCTGGAACGCCGACTGGTCGAACATCTACGCGAGTTTCTGCGTCGTACTTACGACCTGGAAATCGCTAACATTGTCGTTGAACAGCCGCCCAAAATCGAATTTGGCGAGTACGCGTTGCCGCTCGCTTTCGAACTCGCCCGGAAACTCCGCAAGGCGCCGCGCAAGATCGCCGAAGAAATCGTCGCCGGGGTCGGTGCGATTCCCGGCTTTGAGAAATTCGAGGTCGCGGGCGCCGGGTACATCAACGTTCGCGTAAGCCGCGCCGAACTGGCCACGGCGCTCGCCGCCGACCAATCTGCGCCGGCCGAGGTTCCACCGGGCAAGGTGTTGGTCGAACATTCGAGCATCAATCCCAACAAGGCGGCGCACATCGGACACCTGCGCAACGCCATTCTCGGCGATACCTTCGTCCGCCTGCTGCGCTTTGCGGGCAGGGAAGTGGACGTCCAGAACTACATCGACAACACCGGAGTGCAGGTCGCCGACGTGGTGGTTGGATTCGTGCACATCGAGAAGAAGTCTCGCGCTCAGATTGAAGCGCTCGCCGCCGCGCCGCGATTCGATTATGTATGTTGGGAGCTCTATGCTCGCGTCTCGCAGTGGTATGAAGAGGACAAGGCGAACCTGCAGGCGCGATCAGCCACGCTGCATGCGATCGAGGAAGGGAATAATGAGACGGCGGCGATTGCGGATTTGATTTCGACGGCCGTCCTTAGGCGCCATCTCGAAACCATGGACCGGCTCGACATTGAGTATGACTTTCTGCCGCGCGAGAGCGAAATTCTGCACCTGCACTTCTGGGACGCGGCGTTTAGCAAGCTTAAGGACGCTGGCGTCCTTACTTACGAGACGGGAGGCAAGAACGCGAGCTGCTGGGTGATGCGGCGCGCGGGAACTAGCGCGGACCGTACGGGCGACTTACGGGAGGGAGCCGAAGCCAAGAAGAAGAAAACGAACGGCTCTGAGACAGCGAGTGACGACGATGACCTCCTCGTAGCGATTGGGTCGCAGCCCGGAGTTGACATTCGTCCATCAGAGATCGCCGAGGAAGACCAGAAAGTCATCGTCCGCTCCAACGGCACGGTCGGTTACGTCGGCAAAGACATCGCTTATCACATGTGGAAGTTTGGCCTGCTTGGGCGCGATTTCGGCTATCGGAAATTCTATCGCTATCCCAACGCGCACGACTGCTGGATCTCGACCACCGAGGGCGAGCGAGATCATCCCCACTTCGGCGATGTGGCCGAGATCTACAACGTCATCGATGCGCGCCAATCCGAGGCGCAGAACACGGTGATCGAAGCTTTGCGTGAACTCGGCCACGGCGAAGCCGCCGATCGCTACACCCACTTCTCCTACGAAATGGTTGCACTGACGCCGCGCTGCGCCGCTGAACTTGGCTACACACTTAGCGACGAAGATAAGGCGCGGCCCTGGATCGAGGTCTCCGGCCGCAAGGGCTTTGGCGTGAAGGCGGACGATCTTCTCGATGCGCTCATCGCCTCGGCCGGCAAAGAAGTGGATGCGCGTCATCCCGAGTTGAGTGAAGTGGAGCGCGCCAGCATTGCTATGCAGATCGCCATCGGGGCGCTGCGCTACTTCATGCTGAAGTTCACGAAGCCCTCGGTGATCGCCTTCGATTTCAAAGACGCTTTGAGTTTCGAGGGTGACACGGGTCCCTACGCACAGTATGCCGCCGTCCGCGCTTCGAACATTTTTCGCAAGGGTGGGCTCGATCCGGAGAGTTTCTGTCGAGATGCGGCTGGCCGCGTCGCTACAGAAGGTTTCGCTCAGTTCCTTACTGGCGAATCGGGCAACGACATTTGGGAGCTCTGGCTGGCGGCCGCGAAAACGTCGTACATCGTGGGCCAGTGCATCGCGACGACCGAGCCCGCGTATCTCGCCAAGCATGCCTTTCAACTGGCGCAGCTCTTTAATACGTTCTATCACCGCTATCCAATCCTGAGCGAAGCGGATGAGGGCCGGAGAAAGTTCCTGCTGGCAACCACAGCCGTGGTTCGCCGCGAGCTTATTCGCGTTCTTGCGGCGATGGGGATCGGTGTTCCGCCGGTAATGTGAGCCAGTTGCGCAATCTTGCGAATTAGCGGCCGACCATCTCCAATACGGCACCGATACTCGTCTCCAGGGTTTCGACCGGCATGCCCGGCCGCTCCAGACGGAGCACCGCTCTCGCCAGGCTGTTGTTGGCGACTTCAAAGCTGCCGGTGCAGTCGGTCTTCACGTAGGGAAGACGATGGATGCTAGGGCCAGCGCCAGCGATCGCTCCTTCCAGTCGGAATCCATCCTGCGTCGAACATCGAAAATTCCACAGCAATTCATCCGAATCCCTTCTGATCTCTTGTAGATTCTTGAATTCGTGCTCCATCCCCTCATGCCAGAGCACCGCTTTGCGAAAGACTAGCCCGAACGGCATTTCGTATACCAAGGCTTCGAATGTGCTTGCCTGGCATGCGCTCGAACGCCCGCCGGGGCGGGGAAAATAGGCATGGGTCCAAGTCCAGAAGTTGCGATGCCGGTATCCACAGTTGTGTCCTTGCACTCCGAACCCCAGAGGGGTTCCCGCAAAACTCCGGCCATCCAGCGTGATCTGGCCGGAAAAAAGCGCGTCGGAATGCGGGGTGCGCGAAAATCCAATCCAGCCCTTGTTGCTCAGCGTGACGCGAAACGCGGAACCGTAATGCAAGTTCCATGAAATCGCGTGCCCTCCAACTGCCAACGCTCCCCGGCAGGAGCTCTCGCCGATTTCATTGTTGCCGATGCGGATGTGGAATGGATTTTGCCTTCGGGCGCTGAGGTCCAGACCTTCCAAAGGAAATCCTTGAATGAAGCTTTGCGGCTTTCCATCCTGCGGAAACCATGTGGCCCATACCTGGACGGGCATCCCGCCCGGGTCGCCTGCGCAACCGCAGCGGCCAGGATTCATCAGCAAATATCGGAACCACCACGCCCCGGCGCCGTCCGCCAGTCCCAGACGAACAAACCAGACTTCGTAACGGCGCCGGGCAGAGAGTGATGAATAGAGTTCGTTCAGCGTCTTCACAGTCGTACGCATCATTTCAGGTCATTTCAGGACTATGGGCAACGGCTGGTCATAGGGTTGAATCGCGACGATAAGGGACTTGCGCTGATCGAAGGCTTCCTTGGTGAGCTTGAAACCGACGATGATGACTCCTCGGCGTTCGGTTCCGGCGAGCAGCTTGGTTTCGGGGGAAAGCGGCGGCTCGGAATTTTGTTTCAACGCCGGGAATGCCTGGAAATAGCGGTCAAGATCCACGGCGGAAGCGGCTTCGTCGTCGAAGGTTTTGTCGTCGGCGGTGGTGAGCTGCGCTTTGAGCGTGTGAATCCAGAGCGGCTTTTTCGCCGTATTGCGGAGGGTCAGGGTGATGGCGGCCAGGATCATGTTCTGGCCGGGCACTTCGGCCGCGGCCACCGAATCGACCGAACCCGCGCCCTGCGGTTTCGGCCGGCCCGTGAAAGCGAAAATTCCCACAATCACCGCGACGGCAGCGATGCAGATCAGGACAATGCCAGCGGGCGGAAGGTTGCGCCTGGCGGTTCCGAATTCATCCCCGATGTGAAAGTCGGTGATCGGGTCAGGCGGTGGTGGGGGCTGCGGCCGAGGAGGCCCGGGGTGACCGGGCATGGGTTGATCGGACATGGGGTGATTGTAGACGAGCGTCTGACTTCCGGCATCGGACTGCGGGGTACTGGGTAAACACAAGATTTCAGACAGTACCCGGTATGGCGGCACGTCCGCAATTTGGGCTCTGACCGGGGGTACGCTATCGGAGAGGGGTTATATGTCCTTACGGTGTCGTGACTTTGGTTACCTTGCCACGTGTGACGGATGCTGCGACGATGCGGAAGATTTCCTTTTGGAGGTACTCGGCGGTGAATCGTCAAACTCTCTTTAGCGCGTTGGCTTGCGCATTGCTAGTAGTCAGCATGCTGGGCTGCGGATCGACTAACAACTTGCAGTCCATTACGCTATCGGTTTCGAACACGGACGCGAACGCGGGCACTGGGTTCGTTTTGTATCCTGGGTTGCCGGTACAAATGTATACGTGGGGGAACTACAGCAGCGGGAAGCAAAAGCTTCTTTTCGGCAGTAACCTTACCTATCAGATAGCGAGTACCCCGTTTGGTCATGCTGAAACCGGCACGTTCGGCGACCCGAACGCCACCCCGCCGCAGACCGTCCAGTTGAGCGCGGACGGACAACTCACGCCCATCACGCCCCCTGCCTGCTCCTATGTGGATGTCGCGCAGCCCCCCGCGACCAAGCCGGCCTTTCAAACGACAGGTTGGTATATTGTTACGGCTACCTATCTTGGGCACACTACCCCGCCCGGCGCTGTCTATATGGCTACTGCCGGTCTCCCCGCTACTACCACTAACCCGAGCGGAGAATGCGGTGCGCAGCCGACTTCTTAGTTTCGTAGTCCGGCGTTTGATTTTTTGATCCGCGGGGACGGTTGCATGCCTGCCGTCCCCGTCTCCATTTAGATCTGCCCTGGCGAAGCCGGCCATTTTCAGCCCATCCGTTTGAGCGTCCTGCTCACCAGCCTTATAATGCTAAGTTTGCCCGTACACGCGATTGTTGCCTATGCTTGTCATTCCCGCAATTGAAGTCGTGATCGGATGAAGGTACGCGCCGGAATTGAAGTGTCGAGCCAGTCCGACATCGGCTGCGTGCGCCAGAATAACGAGGATTCGTTTGGCTATTGGGAGCCGGAGGATGACGGGCAGTTCCTGCGCAAGGGGCGGCTGGCGATTGTAGCGGACGGCATGGGCGGCTACGAGGGCGGTCAGGAAGCGAGCCGGCTGGCGGTGGAAACGATGGTGGCAGTGTACCGCGACTTTGGCGGCGACGACCCGCAGGCGGCGCTGGTCGAGGCTTTGCAGGTGGCGCACGAGCAGATACGGCAATACAGCTATGCCCATCCGGAACTGCGGGGCATGGGAACGACGTGTACGGCGGCGGCGATCGTCAGGGTTGCGGACGGGGGTGCGCAATATGACGCGCTCTATTACGTGCATGTGGGGGACACGCGACTCTACCTCATCCGCGACGGCCAGATTACGAGGGTAACGCGCGACCACTCCTATGTGGGACGGCTGGTGGAGTCGGGCTTGATCAGCCAGGAACAGGCGGAGAATCATCCACAGCGGAACATTCTGACCGCAGCTTTAGGCACGAACCCCGATCTGGTTATGGACTCACCCGGACGACCAGCGCCGCTGCGCCCGGAGGATGTGCTCGTGATCTGCAGCGACGGATTGTGGGGGTTGGTACGCGACGCGGAGATTCTTGACGCAGTGAAAAACAAAAGCGCGGAACAAGCGGGCCGCGAGCTGATCGAAATGGCTCGGGAACGCGGCGGACCCGATAACATCACGGTCGAGATTCTGCGCCTACGCTGAGGCGGTTCGGGATCCTGAAAGCGTGCGTCCGGCACGGAAAAGTCGCATCTTCCGAAAGTGCAAAGCCTTGCACAAGGCCCCGGTGCGAGTCCCTCTTCCAGCGGTAACTTGATGAAATCACAGGACCGGCCAAAGCCGGGAAATTTATTGCTTTGGCAGTGCGCTTGCATTTTCTATAATGCCTATCAGCCACATAGAGATAGTCGGGGCTGGCAACATGAAGGTTTCCCAAAAAGGGCTGTATGCGTTGCAGGCGCTGATGGTGCTGGCCCGGCGCTATACCCAGGGTGCGATCCGGATTCGCGACATTGCCTACGAAGAAAATCTGCCGGGAAAGTTTCTGGAGCTGATTCTTCTGGAACTGAAGAACGCGCGCATCGTGGAGAGCGTGCGCGGCGCCAAGGGCGGATACCGCTTGCGCCGGGCGCCGTCGGAGATCCGGTTGAGCGAAGTCATCCGTTTGATTGACGGGCCGCTCGCGCCGTTTGGGGACGCGGAGCAGCTGCGGGTTCTGATCGATCGCGATGCCGACCATAGCGCCCTGTACAAAGTGTTCCTGGAAGTACGGGATGCAGCCGCCGGGATTCTGGAGAATACGACGCTGGCCGACTTGATCAGCCGTGGACCGGCCGCGAATTCCCATCCAAGCATCAGCGACAAGAAGATCAGCAACCGGAAGAGCCGCAGAAAGAAGAAGTCCGAGCTCATTGTGCTGCCGATGTTGGCCCGAGGCGGGGGCAATGATTAAGCGAAGTTTCTTCGCTTGCGCCGGGTTGGGGTTTTTGCTGGGTGCATTGGCCTGGGGCCAGACCGTCATTCGCGTGGGGGCATTTCCGAATATCACGCACCCGCAGGCGATGGTGGGTAAGAACAACGGGTGGTTCGAGAAAGCGATGGGGCCCCACGTCAGGATTGAGTGGAAGAGCTTCAACGCTGGGCCTTCGGCGATGGAAGCCTTATTTGCCGGGGCGATTGACATGACGTATATCGGCCCGAACCCAGCCATCTCCGGCTACGTTCGCTCCAATGGAGAAGCATTGCGGATTGTGGCGGGCGCGACCAGTGGCGGAGCTGCGCTGGTGGTGCGCAACGATTCCGGCATTCTGAAGCCGGAAGATTTTCACGGCAAGAAGATCGCTTCCCCGCAGATGGGCAACACGCAGGACGTGGCGCTGCGCGCGTGGTTGAAAGCGAACGGCATGAAAACGACGGACAAGGGTGGGGACGTGCAGGTAATTCCGCTGGCGAATCCCGACCAGTTGACGCTGTTCCTCAAGAAAGAGTTGGATGGCGCGTGGGCGCCCGAGCCTTGGGCAACGCGCTTGATCAAGGAAGGGAACGGCCGCCTGTTCCTGGATGAGCGGACGCTCTGGCCGAACGGTCAGTTTATCGCCGCTCATCTGATCGTGCGGACGCAATTTCTGCGGGAACATCCCGATCTGGTGAAGAACTGGATTCGCGCGCACGTGGAATTGACCGACTGGATCAACGGGCATTTGCCCGAGGCCAAAGAACTTCTCAACCGGCAGATCGCGAAAGAGACGGGGAAGGCGCTGCCTGACGCGGTGCTGGATGAAGCTTACGGGCGCATGACGGCGACGTATGACCCGCTGCGCGCGTCGTTGGTGACTGCCGCCAAGTCCGCATTTGACGCTGGTTTTCTTGGGCGCCAGATGCCGGATCTGTCGAGTTTGTACGATCTTTCGCTCCTGAACCAAGTCTTAGCGGAAAAAGGGAAGAAGGCAATCCAATGAGCACGAGTCCTCAAAATGCGTATCCTGCGGCAGTCCCAACTGGCACTCGCGCCGGAGTGCGCGCAAATGTGTTTCGCGGGAAACCGGCTTCCTCCGTAACTACGTTTCCGGGGCGCCCGATCGCCGAGGTGGTAGTCCCGAAGGTCGCGCTGGATGCAATCTCGCTCAGCTACAAGACGACTTCGGGGGAGCGGTTACTGGCGCTCGACAATATCAGCCTGGAAGTGAAGCCGGGAGAGTTTCTCTGCATCGTCGGCCCTTCGGGATGTGGCAAGTCCACGCTGTTGCACCTGATCGCGGGCCTGCAGCCGCAGACCTCGGGAAAGGTGCTGGTGGATGGCACGCCGGTGAGTGGGCCGGGAACCGATCGCATCCTGATCTTCCAGGAACTCGGCCTGTTTCCGTGGCTGACGGTTGGCGGGAACGTCGAGTTCGGCATGAAGATGAAGAACGTCCCGAAAGCCTTGCGCGAGGAGAAGGTGCAGTACTATTTGCGTCTTGTCCATCTTTTGAAATTCAGGGACAGCTATATCCATCAACTATCTGGCGGCATGCGGCAACGAGTCGCATTGGCGCGGGCACTGGCCACCGAGCCCGACGTCCTGCTGATGGACGAGCCGTTTGGGGCGCTGGACGCTCAGACTCGCGATCTGCTGCACGACGAATTGGAGCGCATCTGGGCCGAAACCGGACGCACCATCATTTTCGTTACGCACAATGTGCGCGAAGCAGTAAGGCTGGGAGATCGCGTGGTCTTGCTGACGTTTCGTCCGGGGCGGGTGAAAGAGGAATTTTCGGTGAACCTGCCGCGGCCGCGTCACATGGAACAAACCGGTGTCGCACGCATGGCGGGGGATATCCTGGATTGCCTGCGCGATGAGATCAACAAGTCCCTGGAAGAGGAGTACGCCGATGAAAAAGCTCGCTAAGCAGGTAATCTTCTATTCCGCGCTTCTCGGCGTCTGGGCCCTTTTAGCAAAACTGCGCATCTGGCCGCCGTACCTTTTTCCTCCGCCGTGGGGAGTTGGACACTCCTTGTGGGACGGCTTTGCCGACCATAGCTTCTGGATTGGCATCGCCGTCACTATGAAGCGCATGCTCATCGGCTACAGCTTGTCGGTCGTGCTCGGGATGATCCTTGGTTTAGCCGTCTCGAGCAACAAATTCCTGGAAGAAACTTTGGGCGGTTTGCTGGTGAGTCTGCAATCGCTGCCGAGCATCTGCTGGATTCCGCTGGCCGTTCTCTGGTTCGGACTGACGGAAAAAGCCATTCTGTTTGTGGTGCTGATGGGTTCGCTGCTCTCGGTGACCATCGCCATGGACGACGGGCGCAAGCAGATGCCGAAGATCTATGGCATGGCGGGGCGCAACCTGGGAGCAAGCGGTTTCCGCCTTTTCTGGTCCGTGCTGTTGCCGGCCAGCTTGCCGTTTATCGTGAACGGGATGAAACAAGGCTGGGCCTTCGCGTGGCGCTCGCTGATTCAAGCCGAAATGATTTTTCTCAGTCTCGGACTGGGCCAGTTGCTGATGATGGGCCGCGACCTGAGCGATATGAACCAGGTCATGGCGGTGATGATCCTGATCATTATCCTCGGCTATCTGGTGGACGGCCTGATCTTCCGCACCATGGAGCGGCGTCTGCAGGCGAAATATGGGCTGACGCCAGCGTAGCACGGCAGCTCTCAGGTGGCAGGTCTCAGGAAAACCTGCGGTCTCTCTTGGCTGTTGGTGGTCTGCCGGCGACCTAAGGTTTTCCTGACACCTGACACCTGAGACCTGATTCTCGTAAGATTCCCTGTGCTCGTCTTCTGGATTCTTTTCAACCTGTTTGTGGTGGCGATGGTGGCGCTCGATCTGGGCGTACTAAATCGCCGCTCCCGCCGCGTCGGGTTTCGCGAGGCGCTGGCCTGGTCGGGAGTCTGGATCGCGCTGGCGGCGGCGTTTGCGGTGCTGGTGTTGTTCTGGCACGGACGGGCGCAGGCGCTCCAGTTTGTAACCGGCTACGTCATCGAAGTGTCGCTCAGCGTCGACAACCTTTTCGTATTTCTCGTCATTTTCCGCTATTTCAAGGTGCCTGACGAGCATCAACACAAGGTGCTGTTCTGGGGAATCCTCGGGGCGCTGCTCATGCGGGGTGTGTTCATCGTGGTGGGCGTGGGCCTGATTCGCCGCTTCAGTTGGATCACCTACGCATTCGGCGCTTTGCTTGTTTATTCGGGATTGAAGCTGCTGCGGCAGGGCGAAACGGAAATTCATCCCGAGAAAAACCCTGTTCTTCGCCTGTTTCGCCGAGCTTTCCCGGTGACGGAGGAATATGTGGAGGGGCAGTTCTTTACGCGGCGATTTTCAGCGCGGCGATTGTTCAGGCAAAAGAGCGGACTTTACGCCACTCCGCTGTTGCTGGTGCTACTGGTGGTCGAGACCAGCGACATTCTTTTTGCGGTGGATTCGATTCCGGCGGTCCTCGCCATCACGCTGAACGCCTTTATTGTCTACACCTCGAATGTGTTCGCCATTCTCGGCCTGCGTTCGATGTACTTCGCGCTGGCGGGAATGATGGACCTGTTTCACTACCTTCATTACGGACTGTCGGTGGTGCTGGTTTTTATCGGGTTCAAAATGCTAGGGTCGCACTACGTGTACATTCCAACCGGATGGGCACTGGCGATCGTGCTTTTTGTTTTGGCAGCTTCCATCCTCGCCTCGCGGGTGAATCCGCAAAAGAAACTGGCCAGGTAGCC
>Ga0074044_10000742_pt1 | contig 30482 bp, 28 predicted proteins | sample BogForMeECP23OM1_FD_94443 | JGI IMG/M metagenome (GOLD analysis project Ga0074044, IMG submission 94443) | Bog forest soil microbial communities from Calvert Island, British Columbia, Canada - Bog Forest MetaG ECP23OM1 | ecosystem: Environmental > Terrestrial > Soil > Wetlands ...
GCGCTGGCCCCGGCGCATGAGGTGCAGGGCCGCGTGCGTGTCCTGGAAAGGGGCGCCGGCCTTCACCGATTCCAAATCGGCCCGGCGAAAAACAAATCCGTTCGCACCGAGCGGGTACGAAAGCGAGTCACCCGGCAGGGTCCAGCGTTCCACCTCGCCGTCGCGCGCCACGAGTTTCGGATTCGTGCTCATCAGCCAGGCAATCGGATCGCTGATGTGCAGCCGGTGCGTAAGATAGGCGCAAAACGAACTCATTTTCGGCGAAGGCAAATAGTAACTTTCCACGCCGAGCGCCTGCGGATTTGCCGCGAGCGCCTTCACGGCCAGTTCGATGTAATCGGGATGGGTGATTTCATTGTCGGCGTCCACAAAGACGATGTATTCGCCGGTCGCGTGCTGAAGCGCAAGGCGTTTGCCTTCTTCCATGTTCTGGCCATCGTCGTCAATGACGATGGCGCCATATTTTTTTGCGATGTCGCGTGTGCGGTCGGTCGAATGCGCATCAGCCAGCAGAATTTCATAGTGGTCGCGTGGATACGTCTGGCGGTTGATGGACGACAGGACATTGTCCAGCAACGCCTCCACGTTGAGCGTGGGCATGATGAAGCTGACGCGCGGCAGATTTTCCAAGCTCGACTGCATGATGAGAGGGTGGCCGAAACCGGCGGCAAATTCAAACCAGCTTTGCGTGACCTGGTTTGCTTGGCCGGCTCATGCCAGCGGTCGCAATTCCTTATCGTGGGCGTGCACCCAGGCAAAAACGTCGGCGACGGTTTGCTTCACATCGCGTCGCGGACGCCAGGCGGTCCGGGCGAACAGTTTGCCGCAATCAGCCAGAAACAGCCGCAGGTCCGCCTGCCGGCTGGCCGGCTCCGAGCCAATGGCGACTTCCTTGTCGACGACTTCGCGGCAAATGGCGGTCAGTTCCCCGAGCGAAGCGGAATTTTTCAGTCCGCCACCGACATTTCCCAGCCAGCCGTCCCAGGCAGTGAAGTTCGCAAGCTGTTCCTCGACCAATTCGCAGAGGTCGTCCACGTGCAGGACATCGCGAACCTGTTTGCCGGTGCCGCCGTAGCCAATGTAAGAAAGCGGTTTGCCGAAATAGTGGCGGAGCACCCACAACGACACGACGCCTTGGTCCACTTTGCCCATTTGCCACGGGCCGGCAATGACGCCGCAACGGTTTATGGCGGCTCGAAGTCCGAACCCGGCGCGGTATTCCTCAATCAGCCCCTCGCTGGCAAACTTGGTCAGGCCATAAAGCGAGCGAGCACCTTGTGATGCGCTTTCTTCCCGCACGCCTTGCGATGAAATCAGCGCTTCCGCGACGTCCAGCCACTCAAAACGCGTTTCGCTCTCGCGCCAGGGATGCGCTTCCAGCGGGGCAATGGGATAAACACGGCTGGTGGAAAGAAACAAAAAATTGCTTTGCCATTGCCGGGCTTTTTCGAGGCAGCGGTAAGTGCCCAAAAAATTTGTTTCCATGAGATAGTCCGGCGAGCCGGCGTAACCAGCGAGCACGGAAGGTTCGGCCGAACATTCAATGATGGCCTCAAACAGTCCGGTGGGGAATTCGTTGGCGAATCGGATGTCTCCCTTGACGAATTCCACTCCAGCCTCCCGCAACCGGGGAAGATTTAATTCGGAACCGGGCCGGTGCAAGTTGTCCATGGCGATGACGCGAGTTGCAGGGTGGCGTCGCTTCAGGAACACGGCGAGATTGCCGCCGACAAAGCCCGCGCCGCCGGTGATCAAAATGCTTTCTGGAAAGGCAGGCATGATTTAACTGGCCAGGCAGGCGTGATGGATTTCTTCGAGAATCCGCCCCAGGTTGTATTGAAATTTCCAGGCGGGATAATGGCTTTGAAATTTCCGCACGTCGCTGATCCACCAGATATGGTCGCCGATGCGGTTGTTTTCCTCGTAAGTCCATTTCAATTTGCGACGGCTGATTTGTTCGCACAGGTCAATCGCTTCGAGCATGGAACAATTTGAATGGCGGCTGCCGCCGATGTTGTAAACCTCGCCCGAGCGCGGCGTGAGGAAAAATTGCCAGAAGGCTTCAACCAGATCGTGGCTGTGGATGTTGTCACGCACCTGCTTGCCTTTGTAGCCGAACACCCGATAGGGCGTGCCGGTCACGGTGCAACGCATCAGGTAAGCAAGGAAACCGTGCAATTCCGTGCCGGCATGGGCCGGTCCAGTCAGACATCCGCCACGGAAACACGCGGTCTTCATTCCAAAATAACGCCCGTATTCCTGCACCAGCACGTCCGCCGCGACTTTCGAAGCGCCGAACAACGAGTGTTTGGTCTGGTCAATGCTCATCGTTTCCGGGATGCCGGGTTCGTAGGCGTGACCGGATTTTATTTCCCAGCGTTTTTCAAGTTCGATCAACGGCAGGCCATTGGGCGTGTCGCCATAAACTTTGTTCGTGGAGGTAAAGATGAAAACAGCTTCGGGGCAAAATTGTCGCGTCGCCTCCAGCAAATTGAGCGTCCCGGTGGCGTTGACGCTGAAATCCGCGTGCGGATCGCGTGCGGCCCAGTCGTGGGAAGGCTGGGCGGCGGTGTGGATGATCAGGGCGATGTCCTTGCCAAGCTGGCCGAACAGGTTTTCGACCGCTTGACGGTCGCGGATGTCGAAGTCGTGATGTTGATAAGTTGGGATGGACTCGATGAGTTTCCGGCGGTTGGCCAGGGTGGAGGCGCCGTCACCGAAAAACCAGCGTCGCAGGTCATTGTCAATGCCGGCCACCCTGAAGCCCTCCGGGGCAAATCGCTTGACACTTTCTGAACCGATCAAGCCGGCAGCGCCGGTTACAATCACAGTGCTCATAAAAATTGGCGGCTTGGCGGCATCGGGAGATTTTTTCCCGACCGCCGTCTTTGCGCTTGAACAAACAGCTTCGGCGGGAGCGGACTTCGGGCGCAAGCGGATTCTACGCGTCTCAGGTTAAGGCTTCCGCCAAACCGATTTGACTTCCTGATTGGAGACTATAGCTTTTTTAATAGTGAAAAGCCTGCTGCGAAAACTGGGTTGGCGCATTTACCACGCCGTGCATACCAATGGTCTGGCCGCCGATGTGGTTTATTGGGGTGCGTTTTATTTTCAAAATTTCCAGAGGCGTCTCAATTATCGGAGGGTTTCCCAAAACACGATTTCTCCGGAAGAACTTTGGACCCATCGCCACCTGGAACCGTCCGCGACGCTGGTGACGGGCGTGACGAACATTTGCAACGCCAAATGCTCTTTTTGTGCCTATCCCAAAGTCGTCGCCAATAAAACCCTCCAGACTGGCATCATGCCGTTCGACGTTTTCAAAAAGGCGGTGGATGAATGGGCGGCGGTCGGTGGCCACAGCCTCGACCTTACGCCGGTCGTCGGCGACCCGCTCGTGGACCCGGGCCTGTTGGAAAAAGTGGATTATGCCGTCAACCGCGCCCGCATCAAAAATGTGTTTTTGACCACCAACGCCATCCTGATAAACCGCAACGATACCTACAAGCACTTGATTGACCTCGGCATCGGCGGCGTTTTCATCAGCACGCAGGGTGCGAGCCGGGAAGCGTATGAAAAAGTCTATGGCGTCAAACATTATGACGACGCCATGTCCGGCATCCGCAATTTGCTTGAATACAATCGCGCCAAAGGCGAACCGGCCCGCATCGTCATCCGGTTTCGCAACGCGGAAAAACCCAGCCAAATAATTCACTCGAAGGATTTCGCCGACCATGTCAAACCCTACCTGTCCGAAAAGGTTCGCATCAATTTCACCGTGGATTTCGACAACTGGGGCGGCACGATTCAGCCGGCCGATCTGAGCGGTTTCATGCGGTTGCGCAAACTGCCGCCGCCGCTGAATGTGCCGTGCAAAAATCTTTTTAACTTTGCCGTCCGTCACGACGGCAGAGTTCGCCTCTGCGGTTGCCGGCTCACGCGCAGTGACCTTGACGATTTGGTGGTCGGCAATATCCGCGAAAAATCACTCGAAGAAATTTCCAAAAGCGACCAGGCCTGGAGCGTCATCAAGGGGTTCTACTCTGGCAAACGCCCGGAAACCTGCCTGGAATGCACCTTCTACAACCCCATTGACCGCCGGTGGCTTGAGCGTCGCGCTTCCGTCAATCCTGCTTTACCGGCAGAAAAACCGGGTGCCACGGCAAATTCGTAGCCTTGGAGAGACATTGCCTTTCAAAAATGCTGGCGAGCCCTGCCAGCACGCATTAAACTTCGCGCCCAATCATGGAAAAAGTTTTTGTCACCGGGGCCGCCGGTTTTATTGGCAGCAGTGTCGTTGACCGCCTGCTTGCCGGCGGTAAACATGTCGTCGGCTGGGATAATTTCTCCAGCGGCCAGCGGGAATTTCTGGAATCGGCGTCAACCAATCCCCAATTCAAACTCATCGAAGGCGATTGTCTGGATTTGTCCGCGTTGATCCGCGCGATGGCGGGATGCGATTTCGTTTTTCATCTGGCCGCGAATGCAGACGTCCGGTTCGGGCTGGACCACCCGCACAAGGATTTTCAGCAAAATGCGGTTGCCACCTTCAACGTGCTTGAGGCCATGCGCGCCAACGGCATCAAAGGCATAGCGTTCAGTTCCACCGGCAGCGTCTATGGCGAGGCGGAAATTTTCCCCACGCCCGAAAACCATCCGTTTCCGGTGCAAACCTCCCTGTACGCGGCCTCGAAGCTCGCCTGTGAAGGATTTATTCACGCTTACTGCGAAGGCTACGGATTTGAAGGTTACATTTTCCGGTTTGTCTCCATTCTCGGCGAACGCTACACCCACGGTCACGTGTTGGATTTTTACAAACAACTGCTCGCCCACCCCGGCCACTTGAAAGTTTTGGGCGATGGTGCCCAGCGCAAATCCTATCTTTACGTTGAAGACTGTCTCAACGCCATGTTGCACGTTGTGGATCGCGCCACAGCCAAACAAGCCAGGCACCGCGTGGAAATTTACAACCTCGGCGCCGATGAATACGTGCAGGTCAACGATTCCATCCGTTTCCTCTGCGGCGCGCTGAAGTTGAAACCGCGCCTCGAATACAGCGGCGGCAACAAGGGTTGGATCGGCGACAACCCGTTTATTTTTCTCGACACCAAAAAAATCCGAGCCACCGGCTGGAAAACCACGCTCACCATCGAGCAATCCATCATCCGCACGCTTCAATGGCTCCAGCAAAACCAGTGGGTGCTCCAACGCCGATGAATGTCACCGTCCTCGGCCTCTGGCATCTCGGCTGCGTCACCGCTGCGTGCTGCGCGCGGCATTTCCAGGTTGTCGGACTCGACTTCGATGAGGCGAACATCGCCAGACTTGATTCCGGCCAGGCTCCGCTTTTCGAGCCGGGGCTGAATGAACTCATCGCGGCCGGTCTTGCCGCAAAGAAACTTTCGTTCACCACCGATCCCAAAATCGCGTGCGCCCGCGCCGATGTGCTCTGGCTTTGCTACGACACGCCGGTCAATGAAAACGACGAATCGGATGTGGAATTCGTTCTCGCCCATCTCCGCCGCGCGCTGCCGCATTTGCCCAAGGGCACGCTGGTGTTGATTTCCGCCCAATTGCCCGTCGGCACCTGCCGCCGGCTGGAAGCCGAATTTCCGCAATTTCATTTCGCCTGCTCGCCCGAAAATCTGCGGCTGGGCCGGGCGATTGACGCGTTTGAAAAAGCCGGGCGCGTTATCGTCGGCATCCGTGACGACGCGGAAAAAGCGCTGCTCGAAAAACTGTTCACACCGTTCACTCCGCAAATTTTATTCATGCGCACCGAGTCGGCCGAGATGGTGAAGCACGCCCTGAATTCATTTCTCGCGCTTTCCATCACGTTCATCAACGAGATTGCGCGATTGGGCGAACACGTCGGCGCGGATGCCAGGGAGGTTTCCGCCGGTTTGAAAAGCGAACCGCGCATCGGGCCAAAGGCTTATCTCGGTCCCGGCGGTCCGTTTGCCGGCGGCACGCTCGCGCGTGACGTCGTCACGCTGACCAGACTGGCGGCCGCGAAAAACGAAAAAATTTCCGTCATTCCGGCCATCACGCAGAGCAACGATCTGCATCGCGGCTGGGCGTTGCGGCGATTGCAATCGCGTCTCGGCGATTTGCGCGGAAAGAAAATCGCCGTGCTCGGCCTGACTTACACCACCAACACGGACACCCTCCGCCGCAGCGCGGCGGTGGAATTGTGCCGGAATCTTCTGGCGGAGGGCGCGGGCGTTCACGCCTTTGACCCGGCGGTGAAACAATTGCCCGCCGAACTCGCCGGGGTGCGGCTCGCTTCCCAAATCACCGGGGCGCTGGGCGGCGCGGATGCCGCTGTGGTTTGCACCGAGTGGCCTGAATTTCACGGGGCGGATTGGGCGAAAATTGTCCCGGCCATGCGCCAGCGCATTTTTGTGGACGCCAACCGTTTTTTGGAAAAGGAATTGAAAAACCTGCCCGCCGTCGAACATCTTTCCGTTGGTCGCGTTTGAATATGAAACTTAAAGGCATCAATGCGCTCGTCACCGGCGGCAGCCAGGGACTCGGCAAAGTCATCGCCGGGCGTTTCCTCGCCGAAGGCGCGAACGCCGTCCTTTGCGCGCGCGGGGAAAAGGAGCTGCTCGCCACGCGCGACGAACTGGCAAAACAATTTACTTCGCAAAAAGTCCTGGCCAAAGTTTGCGACGTTTCCAGCGAAACCCAGGTGAACGAACTCGTCGCGTTCGCGTTGCGCGAACTCGGACCGCTTCACGCGCTGGTATTGAACGCCGGGATTTACGGCCCGATGGGCGCGACGGAATCCGTTTCGCTCGAAGAATGGCGTCGCGCGATGGACATCAATCTTTACGGAGTGTTGCTCCCGTGCCGCGCGGTCATTCCGCATTTCAAAAAAAGCGGTCATGGCAAAATTGTCATTCTTTCCGGTGGTGGCGCGACGAATCCATTGCCGAACATCAGTGCTTACGCCGCATCGAAGGCCGCGGTGATCCGCCTCATGGAAACGTTGGCGGAGGAATTGAAAACATTTCGCGTGGACGTGAACGCCATTGCACCCGGAGCTTTGGCGACGCGGCTGGTGGACGAGGTTCTGGCCGCCGGTCCGGAAAAAGTCGGCGCGGCGTTCTACGAGAAAAACAAGCAATGGAAAAATAAAGGCGCCACGCCGCTTGAACTTGGCGCGAACCTCGCGGTCTATCTTGCCAGCGCGCAAAGCGATGGGATTACGGGCAAACTCATCAGCGCCCAGTGGGATCCGTGGGAAAAACTCCACGAACTCAAGGGCGATTTGAACGGCGATATTTACACGCTGCGCCGCATTGTGCCGAAGGACCGCGGCAAAACCTGGGGCGATAAATGAATTGTAATTGTAGCGTCGAGCCTGTGGCTCGATAGTCGGCGCGCAGCGCCGACGCTACAACAAATTAAAATGAAATACGCGATTGTTGGTTGCGGATTGATTGGAAAAAAACGGCTGGCCGGTTTGCCCGCCGGTTCCAAACTCGCTGTGGCCTGTGACACGAATTTGTCGCGCGCCGGGGAACTCGTAAAACTTGCGCAAACCGGACGCGCCGTCGCCGATTTCAAACCAGCCGTCGCCGATCCGCAGGTGGAGGCGGTGATCGTGGCGACCATCAACTCCGCGCTGGCCGGGATTGCCGCCGCCGCCATCCGCGCCGGCAAACATGTCGTCGTTGAAAAACCAGCGGGCATTTCCGTGAAGCAGATTGACGAATTGATTTCACTCGCGGAGCAGCATGGAGTTTGCGTCCGCGTCGGTTTCAATCATCGTTATCATCCGGCGTTCATCAAGGCGCGGGAGATTTTTGGGTCCGGCGTGATGGGCGAATTGATGTTCATTCGCGCGCGTTACGGCCACGGCGGGCGTGTGGGTTACGACCAGGAATGGCGCGCCGACCCGAAACTTTCCGGGGGCGGTGAATTGATTGATCAGGGAATCCATTTGATTGATCTCGCCGGCTGGTTTCTCGGCCCCTTCACAAAAGCGGAGGGTCAGGCGACGACGTATTTCTGGAACATGCCGGTGGATGACAATGCCTTTTTGAATTTGCGGACAGCCAAAGGGCAAACCGCGTGGCTCCACGTCAGTTGCACCGAGTGGAAGAATCTTTTCTCGTTTGAGATTTACGGGCGCAACACCAAGCTGCACATCGAAGGTCTCGGCGGCAGCTACGGGGTCGAGAAACTTTATCACTACCAGATGAAGCCGGAAATGGGGCCGCCCGACACGAAGCTGTATGAATTTCCCGGCCCGGATGAATCGTGGCGCAAAGAAATGATTGAATTTGAAAAAGACGTTGAATTGAAACGCCAGCCTGACGCCGGATTGAAAGAAGCCAAAGCGGCGCTGGCCGTGGTGGAGAAAATTTACGCGAAGAACAAAAACCGCTGATTTATACAGGTTGACACCCATCCGCCGCCTGCCTAAATTTAGGGCACGATTGAAGTGAAACTTCGCTTTCACAACACGCACCATGTTCTCATCCGTCAGACCGAGCGCGAGTTTTCGTTGGAAAACGTAAAGGCAGTGATATGTGCGCCGCACGAAAAAACCCGGATCGGCCAGGGAATGCACGGAGGCCAGCGGTGGAAGTTCAAGAAAACCGTGGACGACCGCACGCTGGTGGTGGTGGCGGAAATTCGGAACACGGATTGCTGGTTATTGACCGCGTATTATGAAGGCTGAAACGCATAAATTTTTTGTAAAATCAACCCGTCCGCCGGTGGTGGAGATTGATTCCGCCGCCCAGGCGGTCTATGTCCGGTTCAAAAACGCCAAGGTCGCCCGCACTCTGGACACCGGGGCCACCTCCATGCACATCGCCATTGACCTTGATGCCAATAATGAGGTCATCGGCGTCGAAGCCATCGGCCTGAACCAGTTCAACATTGAAGTCGTTCTCAAGAAAGCCCGGGTGGAAGCCCCGGCGTCCGTGCTCGAAAGAACGCGTTACATTCCGGTGATGCTTTCTCCCGCCCGCGCCGGGACCATGGTCGAAAACTGACCCGGCCAAATTTCTGAGTTTCAGAGTTAGGTGAAATCCAGAATCTTCTGTTGGTAGTCCTCGGCTTGCCTGATAAGCGGGAACTCGCGTTCCAACGCAGGCCATTCTCTTGTCCCGCGATCTACGATCTGTTCAAGCGGCGTCGCAACAATCAGGAAGCCATCCATGCTGATTTTCTTTTCGGTAAACTCTGGATGCCGGCTTACCACCTTCAACTGGCGCAAGGCATCGAATCGATTAGCGTTCCTGAACCTGTCGACGCTTGTCATCGTAAGCTTTAATCAAATCCCGAGTCGCCTTCGCCCTCTGTTCCCGGTATTCCGTTTTGATCTCTCCGGTTGGCATGAGTGCCTCACCGTCAATCTCCTGTCGCACCCGCGCCGCCAGGTCATCGCGTTCCCGTTCCAGTTGCACGTGGACCTCGCCTGCCGCGCCCTTGAATACTTCGTCCACGCGTCGTGGCAGTTGCTCAGTCAGAAACGCCTCGATTTCAGTACGCTTTAAACGCAACAACCGGTAAATCCCGAAATCGAGGTCGGCATAATCGTACTGGAAAAGCTCGCGCAGCAGCGCTTGCAGTTGTGCCAGTGGTTGTTCAGGCATGGGGCATCCTCGCTCGCGCGCGAATCAGCCCTGTCTGGTGACTGCCTCCGTGGGGACTCCGGTGCCTGAAATTAAAATGGGACGCACTTACTTACGTCCCACCTCAGGCACCTCGGAAGGGCCCACGAAAGAACGCTTTCAATGCGCCCCGGCTGGGGCGCACTTCAAGCGCTGTCTTTCGTCTGAAATTTCCGAGGTTTCGAGATGGACAGCAGCCGAAGCTACGCGAAATGATTTTGGTTAAATTTTGGTTCTGGTCGTTTGGTTTCGTCTTTTTTCCCTGAAACCGCAGCGGGCCGATCCGGAGAGCGGCGTTCCGTTCGCATCGGTTTCGTGACGCAGCGAGATTACGTCGCCGGGCGGTTTGGGGCAATGGGTTTTGCAGTCCAAATATGTTGAGCGTTGAGGGCAGGACCGGTTTACAGAAGGGAACAAAGTTAACGAAGAATTTCCCTCTATTTCCTTCGTTTGCTTCTGTTCAAGATCAATTCTGGTTTTCGGGTTGAAGAAACGGCTCGCGGGTACCCGGGGTGGCGCTCGAAGACTCGCTTACCCCGGGCTATTCTCCTTCGGGCCTCCGGCCCTGTCTTAACTTTCGCTCTAATTCGTGAAATTCGCGTCACGTTTTCTTTGCGTTCTCTGCGTTCTTTTGTGGCTAAAAGGAATTAAATCCGCGGCGCGCACGGCCTGTCCCGCCATAGCCATGCGACGGCGGAAGTGACGCGCCCTACCTTTCGCGTGTTTCGTGTGTTTCGTGGTTTGAAAATCCTTGTGCCTTCGCGTTGAGACAATTGGGGTTAAACCAGGTCAACGTTTTCCGCTTTCCCGACTTCCATTTTTGGGCTTTCATCTGCACCAATGATCATTGCCCGTTCACCCTTGCGCGTCACCCTCGGCGGTGGTGGCACGGACTTGCCGTCGTATTACGAAAAATTCGGCGGCTTCCTCATCGCCGCCGCAATTGACAAATATGTTTACATCACGGTGCATGAAACGTTCGTGCCCGACCTCATCGTCAAATATTCCGAACTGGAGCGTGTGCCGGACGCGACGAAATTGAAGCACCCGATTTTCCGGGAGGCGTTCGCCCTGCTGGGCATGGACGGCCACGGACTTGAACTGGCCTCCATGGCCGATATTCCGGCCGGCACGGGTCTGGGTTCATCCGGCAGCTTTACGATCTCGCTGCTCAAAGCCTTGCACGCGCATAAAAAAAATCTCGTTCATCCCGCCGAACTCGCCGAGCAGGCGTGTGAGATCGAATTGGGACGGCTCAAGGAGCCCATCGGCAAACAGGATCAATACATCGCGGCATACGGCGGCATCACCTGTTTCAAATTTCTGCCGTCTGGCAAGGTCGAGGCATGGCCGCTGAAACTTTCCGATGAAACGCGCGACAATCTCCAGGACAATTTGCTCCTTTTTTTCACCGGTTATTCGCGTTCGGCGTCGGCGATTCTTAAAGAGCAGGACCAGAAATCGAAACAAGCCGACGCGGGGATGATTGAAAATCTGCACTTCGTCAAAGACCTCGGCCGGCAAAGCCAGCGGGCGTTGGAAGCCGGGGATTTGCGCGAGTTTGCGCGGCTCCTGGATGTGCATTGGCAACGCAAAAAACAGCGCAGCGGCGGGATGAGCAATCCGAAGATTAACGAGTGGTATGACCTCGCGATGGCCGGCGGCGCGCTCGGCGGCAAACTCATCGGCGCCGGTGGCGGCGGCTTCCTGATGTTTTATGCCGACGACAAGGCCAGGCTCCGCCACGCCATGCGGCAGGCCGGGCTCAAGGAAGTCCGCTTTCGTTTCGATTTCGAAGGCACGAAGTTAGTGATTTCTTAAATTGAAGAAACGCCCCCCTCACCCGGCCTCCGGCCACCCTCTCCCCGCTGGGCGGGGAGAGGGACGGGGCGAGGGGCGCTCATTTGAAACTCTGATGACCGCGCCGGTTTTAAACATACCTGTGGCCATTCTTGCGGGCGGACTCGCCACACGGTTGCGGCCCATCACGGAAAAAATCCCCAAATCGCTCGTGCCGGTCGCGGGCAAACCGTTTCTGGCGCACCAGCTCGATTTGCTTCAGTCACGCGGGATCCGCCGCGCAGTGCTGTGCGTCGGTTATCTCGGCAAAATGATTCAACGCGATTTCGGCGACGGCAAAGCGTTCGGCTTGCGGCTCGATTATTCGTTCGACTCGTCACGCCGTAGCGCAGCGAAGGCGGATGGCCCGAAGTTGCTGGGCACGGGTGGCGCCATCAAACGCGCGCTGCCATTGCTCGGCGATGAATTTTTCGTGCTCTACGGGGATTCGTATTTGCCGGTTGAATACCGCCCCATCGCGGAATTTTTCCGGCATAGCGGCAAGCTCGGTTGCATGACGGTTTATCGCAACGAGGGGCATTACGACACCAGCAACGTCGTTTTTCGCGACGGTGAAATCGCGGTTTATGACAAAAAGAACCGCCCGCCGGAAATGCGGCACATTGATTACGGCCTGAGCCTGTTCAAAGCGGCAGCATTTGATTCCTATTCCGCCGGCCAGCCGTTCGACCTGGCCGAAGTCATGGGAAAACTGGTTCGCGAAAAACAACTCGCCGGTTACGAAGTGCGCGAACGCTTTTACGAAATCGGTTCGCCGGCTGGATTAAGTGAGCTTGAAACCTTGCTCAAAACCGGAAAAGCCGGAATGACCAAACCATAAAGCCGAATGACTAAAGAATTTCCAATGACGAAATCGCAAAATCAGCCGTCGCGTTATTTGTCATCCGGATTTGGTCGTTTTTTAGTGATTAGGGCTTGGAAATTAGGGCTTCATTTTTCAAGCCGTCCGTGCTCTATTTACCTGACAACAAGCCATGAGTTTTACCAAACAATTCCTCGACGAAGTCCAGCAACTCATCACCCAACTGAACCCCGACGCCATTGAGAAATCCGTGGCCGAACTGGCTCGCGTGCGCGAGCGCGGCGGACGGTTGTTCATCCTCGGTGTCGGCGGCAGCGCGGCCAACGCCAGCCACGCTGTCAACGACTTCCGCAAAATCTGCGGATTCGAGGCTTATGCGCCCACCGATAATGTTTCGGAACTGACTGCCCGCACCAACGACGAAGGCTGGGCCACGATTTTCGCCGAGTGGCTTAAAGGCAGCCGGTTGAACGCAAAGGACTGCCTGCTCATTTTTTCCGTCGGCGGTGGTAATCTCGAAAAAAACGTCAGCCCCAACCTGGTCAGCGCCATTCAACTCGCCCGGCAGGTCGGCGCCTCGGTTGTCGGCATCGTTGGACGCGACGGCGGTTACACCGCGAAGGAAGCAACGGCGTGCGTCATCGTGCCGACGGTCAACCCGACTCACGTCACGCCGCACAGCGAAGCGTTTCAGGCGGTGATCTGGCATTTGTTCGTGTCGCATCCCAAACTCAAAGTCGGCCAGACCAAATGGGAAAGCACGCGGTGAAGTCCGAAGTCCGAAGTCCGAAGTCCGAAGTCCGGCGCGCCGTTTTTCTTGACCGCGATGGCGTCGTCAACCGTGCATTGGAGCGTGACCGCAAACCGTATCCTCCCCGGAACCTGGATGAATTTGAAATTCTTCCCGAGGTTCCGGCCGCATGCGCCAGGCTCAAGGCCGCCGGCTTCCTGCTCGTGGTGGTAACGAACCAGCCGGACGTGGGCCGTGGTACGTTAAAAAGGGAAATCGTGGAGGCGATTCACGCCGGAATGTGCCGGCAACTGCCCATTGACCGCGTGGAAGCTTGCTATCATCCGGGCCGGGGCGCGTCCGACTGCGACTGTCGCAAGCCCAAGCCGGGCATGCTGCTGCGCGCAGCGCGCGAACTGGGCATTGACCTTGCGCAAAGCTGGATGGTCGGTGACCGCTGGCGGGACATTGACTGCGGCCACGCCGCCGGATGTCGCACGATTTTCATTGATCGCGGTTACGCGGAGGAACTTCGGCAAAAACCCCATTTTTTGGCTGGCAATTTGGCCCAAGCTGCGGACATTATCTTGCGCGAATTGAAGAATTATTAAAATTTACGGACAGCTTTGAATTATGAATGCGCTGAAAGATTTGAAGGTAAAAATTTTCGCCGACGGTGCGGACAAGGCGGGGATGCTGCAGCTGAACGCCAATCCGCTCATTCAGGGCATGACCACCAATCCCACACTGATGCGCAAGGCCGGGGTGCATGATTATGAGGTGTTCGCCCGCGACATTTTGCAGCACATCACGGAGAAGCCGATTTCTTTCGAGGTGTTCTCGGACGATTTCCCCGAGATGCGCCGCCAGGCATTCAAGATCAAGGGATGGGCGAAAAATGTTTATGTCAAAATTCCCATCACCAACACGCGCGATGAATCTTCGCTGCCGCTCGTGCGCGAGCTGGCGCTCGAAGGGGTGAAACTCAACGTCACCGCCATCCTCACCCGGGAGCAGGTGGCCGGGGTTGCCCAGGCGCTGAATCCCAAGGTGCCGGCGGTCGTGTCCGTGTTCGCCGGCCGCATTGCGGACACCGGCGTTGACCCGATGCCGCAGATGCGGGAGAGCAAAAAACTCCTGGCCAGTCTGCCTCAGGCGGAATTGCTCTGGGCCAGTGTCCGCGAAGTGCTGAACATTTTTCAGGCGGACGATTGCGGCTGCGAAATCGTGACCGTGCCGCACGACATTCTGGCCAAGACGATGAAGATGACCGGAATGGACTTGAAAAAATTGTCGCTGGATACCGTGAAGTTGTTCGCCACCGATGCGGCTGCGGCTGGCTATAAGCTCTAAGCGGGCGCGGGTCAGTTTTGGTTCAGGACTTCAGTGAGGGCAGCGAAGACATCGTCCACCTTCACAGCTTCCATAATCTTGCGGAGTTCTTCCTCCGAGCCGCGGATGTCTTTGCCGTCGTAACGGTAGTAATCGAGGTTCCGGCCATGCACCGCTGGATTCTTAACCAGCCGATACGGGCGGCCGTAGGGTTCCAGCGTCGGGCCGAACGTCATGGACTCGATGAGCACCTGCCTGGGCACCTTCATGGCTGCGGCGAAGTGCATCATCGCGTTGTCCACGCTCAAGAACACCTCGCAATGCTTCATCAACGCGGCCGCTTCACGGATGCTGCGCGTCTTCGGAATCACCAGGTTCGGGTGAGCCGCTTCCGCCGCGATGCGCGCATTCTCTTCTTTCTCCTCGGGACCGCCGAAGAGCAGCACCGTCACGTCCGGCCGGGCCGACGTGAGCTTCTGGATCAGCGCGATGTAATTCTGCACCGGCCAGCGCTTCATCCGCAGATTCTTCGTCTTGCCCGAGCCCACGTGAATACCCACCACCCGGCGCGAGGCGAGCTGGTTCTGGTCAGCGATGTTTTTTGCCGTGGCAATCTCCTCCGACGTCAGAAACAACTCAAACCCGTGCTCCGCCAGCTTCGGCGCTTTGCCGAGCAGTGACAACAACTTGAGGTTGTTGTCTGCCGAGTGGATGGCGTAGTCCTGCGCCAGTTTGTGCGTGATCAGCCATTCGTCGAGGAACGTGGAGTTGTCGTAGATATGACTGAGGCGCTGGGTCGCGCCGATGATGCGAGCGACGACGCGGTATATGACCTTGCTCTGCGGATGCGTGTTGATGGAAACGTCGTAGCGCTCATTGCGCAGACCTGACATGAATTTCAGAAACGCCGGCGCGCCGACCTCGAAGAAATCGCACTGGTGCACACGGCGCAGATGCGGATTGCCCGCCAGCAAATCCTTCGCGGGAGCCCACCGCATCAGCACATCAATCAGGGCATCCGGAAAATTTGCGCGCAGTTCGTGGATCAGCGGCGTGGCAATCAGCGTGTCGCCGATGCCCGCCATGGAAATGACCAGAATTTTCATTTGTTTCAATTCTTGGTAGGGCTGATCCCGCATTGCGGGACCTGGACGCGCGCCAGCGCGCCCCTACCATTTTCAAAGCCGGGAAATTTTTTCGAGCAACGCCGTCGTGGATTTGCCCGGCACAAACGGAATGATCACAATTTTCCCGCCCGCCGATTCGACCGCGCGGCGTTCCTCCTGGTTCAACGTGTCCAGGGTGTAATCGCCGCCTTTGACGTAAATATCGGGTCTTGCCGCCGACAGGAATTTTGTCGCCGCTTTTTCAGCAAAAATGCAGACCCCATCCACACTCGCCAGCGCCGCCAGCACGGCGGCGCGGTCGGCTTCGACATTTACCGGTCGCCCCGAACCCTTCAACTGCCGCGTGGCTTCGTCGCCGTTGATGCCGACCAGCAGCGCATCGCCGAAATTGCGCGCCGATTCGAGGTAGATCACATGACCCAGATGCAGGATGTCGAAACAGCCGTTGGTGACGACCAGTTTCCTGCCACTGGCGCGCATGGCCGCCCGCCACTCCGGCAATCTGTCCCACGCAATGATTTTCTCACGGAAGTTCACACCGCCATTTTGCCCGTGCCGCGCCGCTTGGCAATGATTTAGCGTTAGTAGGAGTCGAGGTGACGAGACTCAAATCAATATACCAGCACCAGCACCGCTGCTGAAGAAATTTTAACGCAAAGGCGCAAAGACGCAAAGACGCAACCAAAGTAGCGCGGACTTCCAAGTCTGCTGTATCGCGGGTTTCCCAACCCGCTGCCAGCCCAACAGCCGCTTGTCATGCCGACTTGGAAGTCGGCGACACAGCAGGTTTGGAAACCTGCGCTACGCATCGCCGCCGGACCGCCGCTGAAAATCCTCGCGGCACACGATGATTCTGAGGGATTGCAGTGCAAAGCCACTAAGACGCAAGGCAAACATCGCCTATCCTTTGCGCCTTGGCGTCTTTGCGTCTTTGCGTTAAACCCGGTCGTCTTCAATACACGAGGACGAGGACGGCGGCGTCTTGCGCTGATTTTACAACGTCCTCAAACTTCCGATCAACCGTGACCGGTGCTTTGAGCTTGGCAGAAACTTCCGGCACAGATTCGAGGAAGCTCAACAGAAAACTGCTTTTGACCGCGTAATTTACATTCTCTCCCGATATGTCGGGACTCGCGGCCAGCGCCGCCGACGCATTCAGCTTGGCGGACACCACACCTGCCCCCATCGGCACACATGACGGATCGTGTTGCGAACTGTCATCGCCATTTTCCGACTTGAAGGTTTTTGGAGTACGCGGACGTGGCCGCGCTTTAGCTGGAGCGCGGCTTGTCTCAAGCCGCAGCGCGTCCATAGACACGAACCACCCGGCAATCCCCTCCGTCAACCGCCTGCCACGCACTGTGAGTTGGGACAAGGCGCGCCCCAAGCGCCGTAGACGCGGCATCTTTGTAGATTACGTCCGCAAACATCATCAAGCTCCGTCAGGAGCGGCATATTCAGATGTCGCTCCGCTGGAGCTTTGTCCGGTTGGAATTGCCGGGCTACAAATTTTCCAACGCAGAGGCGCGGAGAACGCAGAGTTTCGCAGAGTTTAATTTGCTCTGCGGTCCTCGGCATCCTCTGCATCTCTGCGTTAAGGCTTCCGAACGTTTGGTTGCGGCTACGCCGTGCTGTGTATGTTGTGGTTCGCGGTTACAATTCCGACAGCAGTTTCCACACACGCAGCGCCTCGGTCACGCCCCACGCCTGTGCGTCGCAGCCGCGTTGCGCGTGTGGCGCGTCGCCATCCAGAATTTCCGGAACCTGGCCGAGACAGCCCTCGTTCATCAATTGGCCCATGCTGCCGAGATATGCCTTCGCCGCCGCCACGGCTTCCGGCGCAAAATTCCACGCTCGCGCCAGCGCCTCGCAAAAAACCGGGAACGTCCACGTCCACGCCGTGCCGTTGTGATAGGCCGGTTTGCGACGCGTGTCCTCGTCGCCTTCGTAACGCGGCCAATATGGCTCAATGGGGTTGTTCAACAATTGTCCGTTGCGGTAAATCGGCAGCGGGACTGAAACCGGCAACGGTGCGAGTGACCGCAACGCCCCGGGCACCACCAGATATTTTTGCGCGGCCTCGACGCAGCGTTTTGCGCGTTCGCCGGTCACCAGCCCGAGGCTCACGGCGAACAGATAATTGCCGCGCAGCGCGTCGTCGGGGATGGCTTCGCGAGCGGCGACCCCGCGTTTGGCCAGCAGCACGTCGGCCGGCCAACCCTTGTCTTCGAGCCAGAAAAATTTTTCAAGCGAAGTGGCAGCCCGTTCGGCCAGCCTGCCCCATTTTTCCCGGTCGTCACCCCCGCTGATTTTTTCAAGCTGACGCAAGAGGCGGATCCACAGAGCTTGAATTTCCACCGGATACCCTTCGCGCGGCGTGCCGGCGGGATGATTCGTGTCCATCCACGTGAAATGACCCGGACTCCAAATCAGCGCCGAATCAGGGTCCATGCGGATGCCGTTCGGCGTGCCGCGCGCGTAATTTTCTGCGATGCTGCGAAGCACGTCGCGGAGGGTGCGACCGCTTTGGTCGACGGTCGTATCATAGAATTTCGCTTCCGTTTTTTTGTCCCAGGCCGCCGTCTCTTCGCAGGCCACCCCGAACCATAACGGGGCGTCGGAGGTATCGCGATTCGACGCGTCGTCACCATGAATCGTATTGGGCATCGTGCCGTTTTCCTCGAATCGTGCAAACATGAGCAGCGCGTGTTTCACTTCCTCGGCCATGCCCGCCGCCAGAAGTCCCCGCGCACAAATCAACGAGTCGCGCCCCCAATCCAGAAACCAGGGATACCCGGCAATAACAGTCCTGCCCTGGTCGCGCCGGACAACGAAGGCACGGGCGGCTTGGGCCAATTGTTCCTCGAAAGTTGGGTGTCCCGGCTTTAGCCGGTTCGGGCCGTCCCGCGAAGGGCGGGACGGGACACCAAACGAAGCCGTATCCATTTCCGCCGTCACGACGAGCGTGACGCTCGCGCCTTTGGGCAGCGGCAATTCAAACCAGCCGGGGCTGTAGGCGTCGCCGCTGCCGGTTTGTCCGCGGCTTTGCTCGACCGGGTGGGGAATGTTTTCGCACCACTCCGGCTGCGGATGGTACTCGCCGCTGTTCGCAAACACTCGCAATTGCCGGTCCGGCGCAGGCGTAAAGGCGAAGCCGCAAATTGCGTCCGGGATCTTGCGGCTGGGGTCTGGGGTCTGGAGTTTGTGTGTGTTTGAAGAAAAATGATAATCCGCACCGCCGTTGCGTTTGGTTTCCCAGTGGGAATTACGATCTTCAATGTCGAACCTCACGGTCAGGCGCACGTCGGCTTCGACGGGCAATTGTTTGCCGCAGGCGCGTTCGGCCGTCGGTCGGGCAAAATGAAACACCGTTGTATTTTTCCCTTCGGGCATTTCGGCGCGCAACTCGATTTCGACCGTCTGCCCGTCGCCGGCATTGGCGACAAACTGCCAGACGGCAGGCGGACCGGCGGCAAACGACGCGAGATTTTTCACGTTGAGCGGTGAAAGGAAGCCGTTGGCATTGACCCATGCCCGGAGGCGTTTGACAAAGACATGACGATCCACCGGGACGCTGGGGTTCAGGTTTGCGCCGAGCACGCAGTCGTATTTCGAATTCACGCGGCCCAGATCCACGCAGAGCCGCGCCATGCCGCCGATGCCGTTGGTCAATAGGACGAGATCCAAGGACGAGAACGAGGACGAGGACGACGGAGAGGGCGACAGAAAACGAATGGCAGCGGCAATGTGCTGCGATGCGGCGGCATAACGTTCCAAAATCAATTCAGCGTCTGTCGCGGTTTCGCGCGGCTGAAAACAGGCGATCTGATCGTCACCAACGGCGATGGATTGGACATGAATCACGCGCCCGTTTTCATTCTGCATTTGCAGTGTGGCCCGGAAAGGGGCGCTGTCCTGGATGAGCAGCCAATGGCCGGGCGGGACCAGTGTCACGCGGCGGCGGTCGAGCAGGGTCCAGATGATGACGCGCGGGAAAATTTTTTGTTGTTCCGCGTCACGCAACAGTTCGACCAGGGAAGATTTTGAGCCGCGCGCGGCAAATTCACTGGCGGCGGCAAGAAAACTGGCCGGCGAACGCCCGACTTGCTCCGCGAGCCGATGCCAGTCAAGCCCGCCAATCGTTTCGACCGGCACGATTTTACCCAGTGCTTCGAGCGCCCAGGCGGCTTGCGCGCGGGCGCGACGGTAAGCGTCGCCGCTTAAACCTTGCGGCGCTGCCGTGGGTGCGAGGCAATGGCACGCGCCGGGCGCGAGCTTGAAAATGACTTTGTCCTTCTCGATGGAAAATTTCGGAAACGGCTGGCCCAGCAAATCAATTTCGGATTTCAGATTTCGGATTTCGGATTTTGAAATTGCGGATGGATTTTCTTTTTCAGCATCCGAGTTAACAAGAACAAGGACGGAATCTTTGCCTTCGGCGGATTCGCGCAGCAGCGCATAAACCGGCGAGTCGGGCATGCTGAGTCGCGTGAGTTTTGCGCCGTCGAAAAAGCACGGGTGGTCGGCGAGCAGGCGGTTGAGTTGCGCAAGCTCGGAAACGATGTTGTCAGGGTTGTCCCACGCGAGGCCGCTGCAGCCGTGGACATTGATTCTTTCGGTAGCGAGCCATTCGACACCCCCGGTGAAACCAAAACCGCCGCTCGCGCTGGTCAGTGCGCAAAGACGGTTTCGCAACAGCGACCACGCGCGCCCGCGGGCGGCAAGGCGGTCGTTGTCGTGGGTCTCGCTGTAATGAACGTAGGTGCCGACGCGCGAACTCTGGCGATTGGCGTAGTCGAGGTAGTCGGCGATCTGGCGGCCGGAGTAATTTTGGAAAAGTTCGGAGTAAGCCCATTGCATTCCGCCGTCGGTGAGCAAATTTTCGGTGGCTTCCCATGAGCCGCCGAGGCCTTCGAGCAGGAAAATGGTTTCGGGAAATTCGTCCTGCACGCGGGCGATGATGTATTGCCAGGCGGGCACGGGAATTTTGTAGCCGGCGTCACAACGAAAACCATCCACGCCGCGCCGGCACCAGATTAAAAGCGCGTCGGCGATTTTGTCCCACAGCGCGACATCATCCTGTTTCAATTCAACGAGATCGTCCCAGATTGTGCCCCAGGCGCCGGGGCTGGCGAATGTGCCGTCGGGGTTTCGCAGAAAAAAATCGGGATGATTTTCCTGCAAGGCCGCGCCCCAGCCGGTGTGGTTGATGACGATGTCAAGGAACACCCGTGCGCCGAGCGAGTGCGCGGCGTGGGTGAATTCGCAAAATTGATCCACCCCGGTGGTGCGTTTGTCGAATTCGACGAGTGCCGGATCAATCGCGGTCAGGTCCAGCGCGGCATACGGGCTGCCAAAACGCCCAAAGCGCGCGAAAGTTGTGGGCGTGGGATGAAGCGGCAGCAAATGAATGATGCGGCAACCAAGCGCTTGGACGATGTGCGGCAACTGGCGGGCCAGATCGCGGAGCCTGCCGGAGGGAGGAATGACGGTGAAGTTTTTTTCATCGAGCTGCTGGAGTTGAACTTCGAGTTTTTTGTCGCGCGGGGATGGCAAATTTTTCGTCGCCCCAAAAAGCCGGGTGAAGGCGCAATAAATTGTATTGGCGGTGCGGGCAAAATTGGGATGAACACTGATGCCGACGTCCTGGCCGTCGGGCCAATGCTGCCAGCCTTTCGGGTCGAGCAGATACGCCTTGGCTTTGAAGAAGCCGGCTTCGGCGAGCGGCAATTCGATCTGCCAGGCATCGCCGTTTTGTTGCATTGGCACATCGCGCCAGGATTCGCCGGCGTGAACCGGGCCGCCGGCGTGCGCGGCGATGATTTCGCGCCGGAGCGCTGCGGCGCGGCCGAGATTGGTGCGGAGCAAAGCGCGCCAGCCGTTGCGCCCGCTGCCGTCGTGGAGCGTGAAACGGATGCGGTCGCCGACGAAACGCACGAGGCGTTCGCCGGTCGCGGGTTCCATGATGGGAACGGGTTGCGGCATTTTTCGGTTCCGGAGGTTTGCCGGATGACGTTACGATTCCGCAGATGGTGGCGGAAAGCAATGCCGCAAGTGCATCTGGTGGTTTAAGAGGAGGTTGCGTTGTTGCTTTTGAATGCCTAAAGTGGCGCGAGGATTGCTGATTAAGGCTGGCAAACAATTAAATCATGGAGACGGTGGCATTAAATCCCAGCGAAGAAGCTCAATTGCAACAGACGATTGAGATGTTCGAAGTCATTACCCAATCGCAGCCCAACGATTGCCAGTCACTGGAAATTCTCAAGGAAGCCTATACCAAGATGGGTCGCGAACAGGATGTCATCAACACCTCCAAGCGCATCGCGCAAGCTTACATGCAGTCGGGGCAGCTTTCATCGGCGATTTTGGAATACGAGACAGTTTTACAACGGCGTCCGGATGATGCTGACGTGCAGGGGGCGCTCAAGCAAATTGAGGCCACGGCGAACAACGTGGCGGTGCAATCCGCCGGCGTGGAATCGGCGTCGTCGGTGTCGGGGTCTCAGTCCGACACGGCGGGATTTCGCAAAAAGGTGCACACGGCGACAACGGAAATTGACGATGGCCGCAAGACGATGCGCAAAATTTTCGTCGAGAGCAAAATCATCGCCGCGGGCGATTTTGATTTGTGCTGGCGCACGGTGGACTTGACCGCGGCGGCATCGGACGTGGTCGAACCGTTCATCCACGCCCTCGCGGAGAAAAATATTTTTACCGTGGAAAAATCCCTCAAGTTGCTGGCCGACAGGTCGCGCACGGCGTTTTTGCCGCTGGAAAAGTACGATGTGGACATTGACTTGACGCGAGGCTTTCCGGCGGAAGTTTGCCGCCGCTGGTGCGTGCTGCCGTTCGACCGGATGAGCAAATCCATTTTGGTGGCAACCGCCAATCCGTTTAATCAGCAGGCAGTGAAGGATCTGGCTGAAGCCACCACGCACCGGCTGCTGTGGTATTTGGCGCCGCCCGCCGACCTGATCTCCAACCTCCGCATCGCGTTCCGCTAAAGCCATGGCCAAAGTCAAATCATTCGGAGAACGCATCGCTGACGCACTCGTCGAGGACGGCTTATTGTCGGCGGGGCAGATCGAGGAACTGCTTGAACAGCAAAAAAAGGAGGGGGCACGCCTCATCAAACTCATTGTCGACAAATCCTACGTCAGCGAGCAGGACCTGGCTGTTTCCATGGGGCGCGTGCTGAACGTACCGCCCATCAATCTTGCGCGTGTGAGTATTCCGCCGGAAGTCGTCGAATTGCTGCCGCGCGACGCGGCGCACAATTACAAAGTTGTTCCCGTTTCACGGTTGGAAAACAGGCTGTTCCTCGCGATGGCCGACCCGCTGAACGTCCTGGCGATTGACGACGTCAAGCGCATCACCAAACTCGAAATATCTCCGCTCATCGCGTCTGAAAAAGCCATCGTTGACAAGTTGAATGCCTTCGATGCCGCCAAGAGCGGTTCGATGGAAGATATCATTCAGGACGCTCAAAAGCAGAAGGAAGCCGACGCGGAAGCCGATTCTATCGAAGCTCTCAAGGAAGGGATGGAAGAGGTCAACCTTGACCAGCTCGCTGCTTCCAGCGGAGAAGCGCCGGTCATCAAACTCGCCAATCTCATCATCATCCAGGCCATCAAGGACCGCGCCAGCGATATTCACCTGGAGCCTTTTGAGAAAAGCATGCGCCTGCGTTACCGGGTGGACGGCGTGCTCATGGACGCAACGCCGCCGCCCAAGCAAATGCAACTGGCACTGGCCTCGCGCTTCAAAATCATGAGCAGCCTGGACATTGCCGAACGCCGCCTGCCGCAGGACGGTCGCATGCGCGTGCGCGTCAGCGGCAAGGACTTTGACCTGCGCGTGTCCGTGATGCCCACCGTTCACGGTGAGAAAGTCGTCCTGCGCGTTCTCGACAAGACAAATCTGTCCGCGAGCATAGACAAGCTCGGTTTGGATCCCGAAACCTTCAAGCAATTCAAGGGCGCCATTGATGCGCCGCACGGATTGATTCTCGTCACCGGCCCGACGGGTTCGGGCAAAACCACGACCCTTTACTCCGCGCTCAACGAACTGAACAACCCCATTTACAACATCATCACCGTCGAAGACCCGGTGGAATTCCAGGTCCCGGGCATCAACCAGGTGCCGACCAAAAAGGAAATCGGCCTCACTTTTGCCAACGCCCTGCGTTCCATTCTGCGACAGGACCCGGACATCATCATGATCGGTGAAATTCGCGACACCGAGACCGCCGAAATCGCCATCGAAGCCGCGCTCACCGGACATCAGGTCTTGAGCACCATGCATTGCAACGACGCGCCCGGCGCCATCGCGCGACTCGATGACATGGGCATTGCACCGTTTTTGATTTCCTCGTCCGTCATTCTTTCCTGCGCGCAACGCCTCATGCGCCGCATTTGTTCGCATTGCCGCGAACCGGTGACTTATCCACCCAAAATGTTTGAAGACCTCGGGATTGACCCCGCCATTTTCAGCGGGGTGCAACTTTACCGCGGCCGCGGCTGCGACCGTTGCAAAAATTCCGGTTACGCCGGCCGCATGGCCATCATTGAAGCCATGACCATTACCGACCAAATCCGCAAACTCATCATTGCCCGCGCCAACACGCGCGAGCTGGGCAAGGTGGCCATCAGCCAGGGAATGCGCACGCTCCGCATGGTCGGACTCGACCGCTCGCGCGAGGGCGTCTCGACGCTGGAACAAGTGCTCCTGATCACCTCGGCGCATTGATCCTCGACACCGGGCGTCGGGGTCAAAATTTCCGTTGCGGAACAGCGAATGGCTGCGGTGTGGGCGACAACCAAGGCGGCGGCTGCGACGCCCAGGCGGCGGCCGAGGGAGGCGACGTTAAACTTAGACTCCAGATACTGGGTAACTTCGGCATCTCGGCGGGTTTGCCAATTCCACTATTCAATGGAGTGAATGACGCGCCGACCGGAGTCAATGCCGACTGGCCAAGGCCGGAACTCAGCGCCGTTTGCGGCAGGGAGGTTTTTATGCCGCTTAATGAAGGGGTTGTGGATGACGAACCGGGCATAAGCAATTGTCTGAACCGTTCCATGTCCGTCTGTTGCGCCAAGATGACAGCCGGCGTGGGCGAGAGCGACGGCGGCGGTGAGCCGAACATTTTTGACCAGTTGTTGTTTTCATTTTGCCCGGCAAATGTTTGATTGTCCGGTGCGGGATTGAGCAGCGGGCTGGCCAGGTTGTCTGGACTTCCCAATTCACCGGGGATGGAGTTCAACGGGTCGGGCTGTTTATCGGAAAAATTCCAGGTAGGAAACGCATTGGTATTGGCGTTGACCGGCGGCGTTTGATTCTGCCTTTCGGTGTAGCGTTCCAGCGCCGTTAAATTTTTGGGCCGGCCGGACGCGTCACGTTCCTGGATTCCCAGGATCTTTTCCGGCGTGGTCGCGCCGAGGATTTCCGCGGGCGTCAACAGCATCCAATTCTTGCGCTTGTCCAGCAGGTCCTGCATCCGCAACACCTCGGCAGGTGAAAACACCGGCACGTCCACCGGCAACGGTGTGTCAATGGCCGGATCGCTGAAGTTGAACGATGACGGAGCCCGCAAAGTGTCTCCAAAATCCGGCGATTCCGGCGGTTTGGGCGAAAGCGACGGCAGGTTGGAGAAAACAGTGTCGTTCGCTGGCGAGGAAAACAAAATGGATTGTCCCGGGCGAAATGCCGCGCGCTGGGCTTGGACGGAAAATACCGCAACCGACACGGCGGCGGCCAAAGGCAACACGCGTTTCAAATATGCAAAGTTAAAACCCATCTCAAACTATCAGGCTAATCGATTGGACACCCCGCGTCAAAAATGAATTCAAAACCTGTGCCTTCTTTTGAATTAAATGACGATTTGGACGGTTAAAACCCGCTTCGGCCACAGTCCCGGCTTTCGACTTTCGACCGCTTTACTGCCGTTCGTATTCGCCCTTGCTGACCTTTTTAAGCACGGTGAAACCGGCCTTTTTCGCGTCGGTGATGGACAACGGCTTGAGCTTGTGCGGCGAATTGAAGGTGGAAATGATTTTGCGCACCGGCTTTTTGCACGCCGGACAATGCGTCAGCGGCTTGGCCGAAAGCGGCCGGCGCAACGTGAATTTCCCGCCGCATACCTTGCAGTCGCCTTCGCACAACTCGTATTCGTAAAGAGGCATGGTCCAATGTCAAATTCCAAACGCCAAATGTCGAATTGGCAGACCGGTTCGTCAATCAAACAAATTGTCCAATCGGGGGTGAAGCTTTAATGACGACGGGTCCCGGCATTCCGCCATTCTCCGAGTTTGGTCCGGGCATTTCGTGCCTGTTCCGGGGTAAAGCCGGGACTGGTTTCAATCTGTCGCACGATTTTCTCGGCCCGATGAACGTCACCACAACGTTGAGCGTAAACCTCGGCCAATTTGAGCCTTAAATCCAAATCCCGGGGCTGTTCCCCGATTTTCTGTTCCAGAATTTCAATGACGGTGCCAAGATAGCCCTGGGCCAGGAGTTCATCAATGGATTCCGGCAGGGCGTCAACCTTTTCCGGCTTGGGTTTCGCCTGGCTCCATTCGCCGATCGAACGACGGGCAAATTCGACATGGGCGGGTGAAACATGAGGTTGCTTTTCAAGAGCCTGAAGGATTTTTACGGCCTGGTGCGGATGCTGCTGGTCTTGTGCGTAAATCCGCATGAGCATCATGGCCGCATCCACATTGCGCGAATCTTCGGCCAGCAACAGCTTTAAAATGGATTCCGCTTCCGGGAACCTTCCCTGCATGCGCAGGTGATAGGCTTCGGTCAACGGCTTGGGTTTCTGGACACTTTCCTGCTTGACGCCAAGGTGTTCCAGCGTTGTTTCCAGTGCGAGGATGCTGACATCTCCGGATTCCTTGAGCATCTGGCATAATTGAACGGCCTCCTCCCGCCGGCCGTTTTTAATCAGGCTGGCAATCATGTCCAGATCGCGAAGACCCTTGTTGGGATCAAACTCCCGTTTGTCTTCGGGATCTATCAAATGATGAAACCAGCGCGCGAACAATTCAGCAATACAACCGCACCAGATCAAGGCCAGCATCCCTCCAATCAAGAGCAACATGGGTATGACCTGTAGAGCCCCTGGCATTCCCAATAACATTCCCACCAGAAGCAAGGTTATGCCGCAGCGCGCGGCCCGGCGGATGAAGTCCCGCCTTGTGTTCCCACCCGTCACTTTCGAGTCATACCCGCTCAACCACCAGAAGGCCAGACCGGCGAACGCCAATACGGCAAGATGGGTAATCATGACGGAACCGATGAAGCAACGCGCGACGGACGATGCACGGTGAACTTCCCGCCACAGACCTTGCACTCGCCCTCACACAACTCGTATTCGTAAAGGGGCATGAAATGAATTTCAGAGTTCTGGAATTTCTTGAACAGATTTAGGTGTAACGTGATTCGTCCCGGAAAATTCTTCGGCCCGTTTTTTGCCCGCCGAAATTTGATCAGATGTGAAATCTGTTCCATTTATTTTCCAGACTTCGGGGTGATTTCCCCGATTGGCTAGAATATACCATTTACAAGCTTCAGTTGGATCTTTTGCCACTCCCACACCGTTTCGATATGCGACCATCAAAGACATCTGTCCGGGTGGATAGCCTTGGTTCGCTGCTTTGCGATACCATTCTACACCATGCATGAAATTTCGGTTGGTAAGCTGTTCTTGTGTGAGAACAGTGTCCGGTTTGATCCGGTCTGGAATTCCAATTTCAGCGAATCCAGCACGCGAATAATAATTGCCAAGCGCAAGTTGTGCGTTAGCTACCCCGTTGCTCCCGGCTTGTTGAAACCATGAAAAAGCTTCAGCTGAATTTGTCGGCGTTCCTCTGCCATCTCGAAAACAGAGTGCCAAATAGTATTGTGACGGAGGCCAACCCTGGACGGCGGCTGATTTGAACCAATAGAAAGCCTGTGCGTAATCTTGTGGCAAGCCTCCATCGTTGGAAGAATAAAGTATCCCAAGAATTTCTTGAGCCCGCGCCAGCCCGGAATCCGCAGCCAGGCGACACAGCTTGACTCCTTCTTGCTTGTCTTTGGGAACCCCGTCGCCACTTCCATAAGCAATACCTAAACTAAGTTCCGCTGGAGGAAATTTCTGTGCCGCTGCTTTTTGCCACCATTTTACGGCTTCTGTTGAATCTTTCAGAACCCCGTTGCCGTTATGAAAGCGACCGCCCAATTCATATTGTGCTTGTGGACTGCCTTTGTCGGCTGCGGTTTTTAATTCCGCAACCGTCATTTGCGTCACGTTTTTGATGACTTGAGCTTTGGACAGTTCGCACCCAAAGCAAAACAACGCCGACAACCCCCCAAAGAGAATCCATTTGTTGACAGGCTTCGCCATCGTTTTATTTCTTCAAAAACGCGCTGAACAGATCTATCGGCAGTGGCAGGAACGTGGTCGTGTTGTGTTCGCTGGCCATTTCGCGCATGGTCTGGAGATAGCGCAGTTGCAGCGCAATCGGCTCCTTGCTGATCATCGCGGCAGCTTGGACCATTTTCTCGGCGGCTTGGAATTCGCCTTCCGCGTTCACAACTTTCGCGCGGCGTTCGCGTTCGGCCTCGGCCTGCTTGGCCATCGCGCGTTTCATGCTGTCCGGCAGCGCCACGTCCTTGATTTCAACGGCGGTGACCTTGATGCCCCACGGCTCGGTCTGGCGGTCAATGATTTCCTGCAACTTCTGGTTGATCACGTCACGTTGCGAGAGCAGGTCGTCCAGCGAGGCCTGGCCCAGCACGCTGCGCAGCGTCGTTTGGGCGATGAGCGAAGTCGCTTTCCAGAAATTTTCCACCTTCACCACGGCGTCCATCGGATTGATGACGCGGAAATAAACCACCGCATCCACCGTGGCCGGCACGTTGTCGCGGGTCATGATTTCCTGCTTGGAAACGTCAATGGTCACGACGCGCAAATCCATCCGCACCATTTTGTCCACGACCGGAATCAGGAAAATCAGCCCCGGCCCCTTGGCGCCAATCAGTTTGCCGAGCCGGAAGATGACGCCGCGTTCGTATTCGCGCAGGATGCGCAGCGCTTGTGGCAGCACGATGACTGCCAGCACCACGACAATGATTACGAATGGGGCAGATGCGCCAAACAATTTCATGAGTCCGCCAATGAGTTCGTTCATAATTTTCTCCGTTATGGTTGTTTAGGTTTCACTTTCAACGTCAATCCTTCGATGCCGGTGACTTCGACGGGTTGTCCGGCTTCGACCAGGGTTTCGCTCACTGCATTCCAGTTTTCGCCCTCGATAAACACCCTGCCGCCTTGCGCGTCAATGCGCGAAAGCGCGTTGACCGTCCGGCCGAACATCGTTTCCTTGCCAGCTTGGACTGGTTTGAACTGGGCGCGAATACCCTTGCCGACGACGAACACAAAAAACGCCGCTGTGACAAACGTCGCCGGAATAATCCAGGACAGTGGCAAGCCAAAGCCGGGCCCGATGTGGCTGAACAGCATCATCGCGCCGAGGAAAAAGGCCACAATGCCGCCCGCGGTCAACACGCCGTGCGTCGGCGAAAAAACATCCACAATGAACAAGGCAATCGCCAGCCCGATCAATACCAACCCGGTGACGTTGACCGGCAGGATGGACGACATGTAAAGCACGAGGATCAGCGCAATCGCCCCCACAATGCCCGGCAGGATCGCCCCGGGACTGCTTAACTCGCCGATAATCCCGTAAATCACCAGCAACATCAAGATGAACATGACTTCCGGCCGCAGGAACAGTTGGGAAAATCGCTCCCAAGGGTTCATGGGGATTTCAACGACCGGGGCATTCGCGGTGTGGAGCGATTTGTCGCCGATTTCGCGTCCGTCGAGTTGTTTGAGCAAATCCGGCATGTCATCCGCGATGAGATCAATGACGCCGATATCCAGCGCTTTCTCCGCAGTCGTCGCCTTGCTTTCAGTGACGGCGGATTTGGCCCATTCGACGTTGCGGTGCCGTTTGTCCGCGATGGTTTCGATGAAGCTGGAGGCGTAGTTTTCCAGTTTTTGTTTCATCACGTCGTCAGTCTTTTCCACGCTGCCAGTGGTGTCGATCTCGACCGGATGGGCCGCGCCGATGCTGGTATTGGGTGCCATCGCGGCCACATCGGCGGCCAGAGTAATGAAAACACCCGCGCTCCCCGCGCTCGCGCCGGACGGCGCGACATAGACCACGGTCGGCACTTTCGAGGTGTAAAAGGTCTGGACGATTTGTTTGGTGGATTCGAGCAGGCCGCCGGGGGTGTCGAGTTGAATGATGAGGCACTCGTCGTTCTGCACCGCGGCTTCGTTGATGGCGCGGGCGATATAGTTCCCCGTGGCCGGACCGATGGCGCCGTCAATTTTGATCAGCCCCACCTGTGCGGCTGGAATTGTTGCCGCGCCCAGAAGCAGTCCTGCCATTGCGATGAATTGCCAACGCTTCATAACTTTCCCAGTCAAATTCCACATTAACAAAAAGCACGGCCACAGCAAACAATTTCGCCCGCTACACTTAACGCCCAAAACCTTCCGCCATCGCCACGGCCTTGAGCATGGCCTTGGATTTGTTGACGGTTTCCTGAAATTCGCCCTCGGGCGTCGAATCGTTGACCCAGCCGCCCCCGGCCTGCACGTAAGCTTTGCCGCCCTTGAGCAGCGCGGTGCGGATGGTGATGCAGGTGTCGAGATTGCCGTTGAACGAAAAATAACCGACGCAGCCGCCATACGGTCCGCGGGTGGTCTGTTCGAGCTCGGAAATAATCTGCATCGCGCGGATTTTCGGGGCGCCGCTGACCGTGCCCGCCGGAAACGTCGCGCGCATCAAATCGTAAAGCGTCTTGTCGGCGGACAATTTCCCTTCCACTTCCGACACGATGTGCATGACGTGGCTGTAACGCTCGATGACCATCAAGTCCTTCACCTGCACGCTGCCGAAATCGCACACGCGCCCGATATCGTTGCGCGCCAGGTCCAC
>Ga0074044_10000743_pt1 | contig 30462 bp, 25 predicted proteins | sample BogForMeECP23OM1_FD_94443 | JGI IMG/M metagenome (GOLD analysis project Ga0074044, IMG submission 94443) | Bog forest soil microbial communities from Calvert Island, British Columbia, Canada - Bog Forest MetaG ECP23OM1 | ecosystem: Environmental > Terrestrial > Soil > Wetlands ...
GTTGGCGTGATGCATAATCGCGTTCGCGTGCGGAGAGGTGGCCGAGCCCGGTTTAAGGCGCACGCCTGGAACGCGTGTAGACTCGAAAGGGTCTCGGGGGTTCGAATCCCCCCCTCTCCGCCACCGAGTCCCTATCTCTGGAAATTCCTCACGGTAGTGAGCGAATCGCCCGCGCCAGCGGCCTCATTTGCAAGTGTGTGGTCGCGGAGAAATCCACTTTCCCGATGGTCATGCTCGATTCGCTGCCAAAGTCTCTGTTGGCAATTTTGGAGCGACCGTTTGGAATCTGAGTCGACGGACGAGGGTACGTGAAGGTTTCGGGGTTGCATTGTCTAGCTCATTCCAACTGCTCGTTCCTGCTCGCTCCAAAGCAAAGGAAGTTCGATTCGTTCGGTGAGCGCCTTCGCGGTAAGCTCCGGTGGCTGGTGCCCGGTAGCGATCGCCTCGACAATCTTCGGTGCCAGGAACGCCAAACGAGTCAGACGCCGGACGTAGTTGGGTAGGACCCCTTCGCGCTTGGCTAGCTCCGCGACCGATTCCACTCTACCGGCTAGCAAGTCATCCGCCCATTGATGTGCCCGGGCTACAGCTTTCAGCAGTGCCAGATCGACCATCGGAGCCGGCGCGGGACCCCCGTGGATCACCAAGCGCATCTCGAAGCCGCGCCGCCTGATCTGCATGGGAAAATCGCGCGCGATAGTCAGCGCGGTGGCGTTCGCCTCATGCCCTTCTTTAGAGGATTCAATCGGCAGCATGAGCGTAACCCGAATTCCAGTATCAGTGAGCTCCACCCGATCAACCAAAGCGTCCAAAGCAGCGCCTACTTCAACTTCCGATTGCAGGCGCTTCGTCCACGCTGCCGCTGACGAGAAGATCGACGGAAGTCGATGCCCGGCAAGACCAGCGGCATCCGCGGCGTTTGCGATTGCGGCTTCGTCGCAAAGTAGAGTGCACGCCGCCGACGCGACCGTCCGTTCGATCTCCGGCGCCGGCAGACGCCAGCCGCGTCCCGTCGAATCTGTTTTCCCGTTTACCAGATAGCGCGACACGTAGTAGCGATATCGGCGCTCGCCCTTGACCGCGTGAGTCGGGGTCAGGCTCTGGCCGCTTTCGTCGAACAGCTTGCCGGTCAGCGGACTTGGCGCTGATCGCTTTGCTCGCGGTGCGCGCCGCGCACCGCGACTCCCCAATAACAGCTGCGTCGCTTCCCACAGTTCTCGCTCGATGATCGGTTCATGCAGACCCGGATGACGTATACCTTTGTGCCGAATCTCGCCGAGGTAAATGGGATTCGAAAGCATCTCGTAGAGCGCACCGCGGTAGAGCCGGTTACCACCCGATGGCTTGCCGTTCTTTGCGATCCGGACCTTGGAGCGGATGCCGCGACTATTCAGGTCCTCCATCAGCAGCCGGACGGAACCGAGTTCCAGATATCGCCTAAAGATCCCTCGCACGGTATCTGCTTCCGGCTGATTCACTACCAAGCGACGTTCATGCACGTCGTAGCCGATCGGAACCAGGCCGCCCATCCACATTCCTTTCTGCTTCGATGCGGCAATCTTGTCCCGGATCCGTTCACCGGTGACTTCGCGCTCGAACTGAGCGAAGGACAGCAGGACGTTGAGCGTAAGCCGTCCCATCGAGGTCGTCGTATTGAACTGCTGGGTGACCGCGACGAACGACACCCCGCGTGCATCGAACACCTCCACCATCTTGGCAAAGTCGCTCAGAGATCGGGTCAACCGGTCGACCTTGTAGACCACCACCACATCGACCAGTCCTTGATTGATGTCAGCAAGCAGACGCTGCAATGCCGGCCGCTCCATCGTCCCGCCGGACAGTCCACCATCGTCATACGCAGTCTTCACTAGACGCCATCCTTCTCCGGCCTGGCTCTTGATGAACGCTTCGCAGGCCTCGCGCTGTGCGTGCAGCGAGTTGAAATCCTGCTCCAGTCCTTCCTCGGACGATTTGCGGGTGTAGATCGCGCAGCGTCGAATCGGTGACTTAGGGCGTTCCATGATTGTTTCTCCTGCGCGGGCAATCGCAGCCCGAAGAACCGCGGTCCCGACCAGCGGCTGCCGGTGATCTCGCGTGCCACTTCGGAGAGCGAACGGTAGTGCCTTCCGTTGAATGACACTCCGTCGTCGAGCATCGTCACCCGGTGAGCGTTGCCTTGCCATTCACGAATCAGGATGGTGCCTGACTGGGCCTTTCGATTGTGGAGTTTCTTCGGCGAGCCTCCGGTCGCGCTCTCTTCGCCGAACCGGGCCAGCAGGCGACTCGTCGAAGGCTTGAGACCGCCGTACGCTCGTTCCTGGAGGCGATAGGCGATCGCGCGGATCAGGAAGGAGCGACCGATTTCAAGCGACGGCGCCTTTCCAAACATCTCTCTCCACCGCTCGCGGAGGTCGTCGATGCCGAGTTTTGACAGGCTCGCGATTTCGGCGGCGAGTGCCACAGCGTCATTAGGTGCGCGCCGCTTCAAGATTTCGCCTCGGCGCGATCGTCAATAGCAAAGTCGGTTTCAAAGCCCATGTGCGGTCCTCCAATTGGGGCGGATATCCAACCGCTCCCATGACACACACATTGCTCGATTCCCGGCACGTAGCCAGTCCTGCGTACGCTAGGGTTCGGCCAGATTCCGACCCCAGAAATGCCGGCAAATTAGGCTTGTTTTTGGGACCTGGCGATCGACCGTGGGCCACCTATGCTCCGAGTTCGTCAAGCAGGGCTTTCGCGTCTTTCAGGTCGGCGGTGTCGAAGCCTTCGGTGAACCTGTGTGTGGCGAATTGGTGATTTTCCACAGAAATCAGTAATTCGCCACACACAGGCCATCGCAATCATATTCGGTAGAAAAAAACCGTCGCTGCCCGAGGCATTTTGGCTATCTACCCCTGGGATTAAGGACCGTGCCATTGAACTCCGATCTCCAAGCCCTCGCGACGTTGGTGCTACACTACCTTCAATGCCCGACGCAGCTTACCGTTGCAAGGCAAAGAAGCGGGGGTTCCGCGTTCCCTGGGATTCCTTCGGAACCGCATTTGGGGCAACCCATGCCAGTTGCTGAACTCATCGAGCAGCGTCCGGGCGTCTTTCAGGTAGGCGGTGCCAAAGCCCTCGGTAAACCAGTCGTAGATATCGGTGAACATTGTGCGGGCTTCATCGAGCTTCGCTGCTTGCGGATCTCCATGTATGCGACTGCTTGGCTGATTCATCTAATGCGATTGTCAATCAGCTTGCTTCGGACTTCGATGTCATAGGGGAGCCCTTAATACGGCGATTCGATCGCGCCGAGATCAGGCGCCAAACCTTTGTAAGGCAACCCCACATTGACGCCTGCGTTGATACACGGCGATCCGGAAGCGAGGTTGAAATTGCCAGTTGCCGCGCCCACCCACATCGGGTCAGATTGAAGGTCACTCGCTGACTGAGTTTGTCCGACCACTACATTGGTGCGCCCCGACGAGGTCCGGCCTAGCTCATTGTGATCCTCGGTTCCCGTTGCACCGTAATCGAACGCAATCGCAGCTCCAGAACCAAGCGTCTTTTCGATGCCATTGTTCCTGATTATGTCGCCGCCTTGCTGTACCTGGATTCCTTCGCCGTTGTATATCGAGTTGTTATAAATCTTCACTCCCTTTCCGACGCTCGAGTCGATTAGGATTCCAGCACCACTATAGTTATAGACAATGTTCTGCTCGACAACTAAGCCCATGCAACCATTACACGGAACCGGGGATGAAGCACTGGCAGGAGCTTCCTGATAGATACCATTCCGGAGACTGTTGGTTGCATTATGATCTGATCCAGACGGAGGCTGCTGGGCGTCGTAACAGACATTCCCTTGGATTAATACATTGGCCGAGTTTTTGGAATCCATACAATTATGATTCCAGTGATCCGCTCTGTTGTTCAAGTATTGTGCGCCGCTTGCATTCTCCAGGTTCACCGCATTGCCGTGGCTGCCCGTGTAGCTTAGTAGGTTGTTCTCAACGACAGGACTCGCACCTCGGTCAACGATGATTCCGCTGTTGTAGGAGTCGTCTTCCTGGCCTGTGCCCGTGTAGCGCACTGTGCAGTTCTCAATGGTCACGTTGTACTGACCTGGCAAATTGTTCGAATAGAATACCATGCCGCCGCGGGCGTGCTGAAAAGTCAAGCCGTCCACCACCGTGTCCGCAAATTCGCTCACGTTGCCAACGCCGTTGAGACCGTAGGGGCGAACCGAGATCTCGATCACGTGACTGGCCGGATTACTATTGTCGCCCAGTTCCACGTAGAGCAGTCCTGCGTCGGCGCCGGAACGGGCCTCTGGAGTGACGTCGCTTGGGTAGTACACGTAAGTCCCCGCTTGCATGGCGCCGATCTGGCACGCGCCGGCGTCGGGCCCGAAGACCCCCGGATTGCCGACCATCGGACCTGGCGTCGTTACGCTGGTCTCAGGCAGTCCGCAGGCGCGCATCAAACCCCATCCAGGATCTCCGCGGAGCGCAGGCTGTGCCGCTGGGCCGGTAGGGCCGCCGGTGGTGGAACTGGGATCGACGTAAAGGTTTTCGATGTAGGTGCCGGACGCGATCGTCGCTTGATAGACGTTGGTGTAGCCGGGGGTCTGCGACCAGCTTGATACGGGGACCACATCGTCCCCATCAATGATCGGTTGCCGGCCGCTCCCGTAAGCGGTGAAAGTTACACCGCCTGACGCGTTTAGCGTTTCGCGCCAGAGCCCGCCGCTCTTGAAGAGAACCATGTCACCCGGTTCCAACGCAGCCGAATTCACCCTGGCAACCGTCCGCCAAGGGATGCTCGCGGTGGTCCCGGCGTTGGAATCGTTGCCGGCGGGGTCGACATAGTACGCTGTGCCGCCCGGATTGGGCGTCGGATTAGGACTCGGCACAGCCGTTGGAGTTGCAGTTCGAGTCGCAGTTAAAGTCGCCGTGCCGGCGGACTGCTGGACGTTATTCACCACTTTGACGGATACTACGCCCGTAGGTACGGAGTCCACATGCCTCACCGCGCTCAAAACACTTGGCTGATAAACGACCGCCAGCGCATACGCGCTCAAGCAGACGGAGAAAAAACAAGCAACCGCGAAGAAAAAAAGTAGTTTACGGATGTGCAATGCTATCCCCCCGAGTTCGACAGGAAATGGGCGAGCGCAGATGCAACACAAAATCCGCTGTCGCCCTACCCGATAACAGACAACTTGAGAACGTCATATCTCGTATTTCGGTTTACTAACATGAGGCAAATGTATTCTTCGGAGAAACCTCCGCCCGGCGAAACGCGCCAGACCGCGGTGTCAGCCTATCGAAGTGGGCTCTAGAGTTGCCCGGAGGGTTCGAAAGAATGGCGGTTACGCGCCGGTGCGTTTCCAATCTGGCAGTTCGATTCCGAGCACCTCCTCCAGCTGCTCAATCTCAGAGCGAAGCCGAAGACGAAGTTCTGCCACCTGCATGGGATCCGGCGGCGGTGTCGGCGTCGGCCGGGCGCTCAGAAAAAGCCGCAGTAGGCCCAGCTTTCGGACCACGGCCATTGTGCGGTCATACCGATGCGATCGCATCCACTCACTCGCGCTGATTCCGAGCCGCGTCCAGGCGGGATGCGCCGGGATCGCCACGCCATCCGTGCTATTCACAGGCTCGCGCATCGCGGCGTCGAGCCCGATCGGATCGATCCCGATGAACTCGCAGACCTTGCGCACGAAAGCATCGGGATCTCGGTGCAGGTCTTCGTAAATGAGCACAAGAACGCGACCCGGGCCGAACGCAGCACGCCAGCGCGCCAGGTAATGCACGTAGCGGCTCGATTGGACCATCTCAGGATCGCTACGCACCGCATCTTGGAACGAGCAAGCGAGCTTTCCGGACGCGCGCTTGAGCTTATACAGCGAATAGAGGCGCTCGCTCGGGTCGCGGAAGGTGCAGATGATCTTCGCGTCCGGAAGCATCTTCGCGATTCGCGTGCGCGCATCATCAGAATGAAAATACGTGGGCGCGATCTCGCCTGCGAGCCGGCCGGGGGCACCATGCGCAAAGTGTGCCGCATACCATCGCATGCCTTGCGCGTACCGCAGGTCGAAGAAGCGAGTCTCCTTGACTGATTTGGGCAGGGTTACGTGGGCACGGAGAACGCGATGCAGCCAGGTTGTCGCTGTGCGCGGCGGTCCGACTGCGAAAAACTGCGGAAGGCACTCGATATCGGATTGCACGGCGGATCGAATCGAGTAGCGGGGCGCCGCAGAAGCGGACGCGGAGCTCGAGAGATCGGAGTCCACGCTTCCCTGGTCTACGGCTTGGGAGGCGAACGATTCCAGCGCGACGTGGTTTGCGGTCCTATCCGTTATGTTTGGCGCTGTCATTTATTTGCGGGCGGCCGGTCCAACGCGAGGGATCCAGTTCTTACGATCCTACTTAATGTAGCAGCGGCCATGAATAGCGTCAAACTGGACCCTGAAGATGCTGCGACGCGAACGTCTTTTAGAACCTTCACTCCAAATGAGTGATCCTGCCGCCGCTTTCGAGGAATTTATATCTTGTCACGACAGACGACGGCAACGTGGTCCGCGAAAGGCCGGGGCCATTGCTCCATTTCCTTGGCGAGCTGTAGAAGCGTGGCCGGCTGCAGGCCTTTACCGGCCGCGAAACGCAACACCTTGTCGAAATACCTAATCGAACCATTTCTCACCAGACTGCGCAGACGCGCAATCCCAAGGTCCACGGGATGGGCCACCGCGATTACCGGCAGGCCGAGTGCGGCCAGCCCAAGCATCCGATCCCGGTCCAAAACGCGGCACGGATATCGACGGAGCACCGGAAAACCCGCGGCGACAGACCTTCTTAGCGGTGTCGAGTAGCGGAGATAGCCTGGCAAATGGGTCTCATTCTCCTCGTTGGCCTCGGCGTATTCCGCGATCGCCGCGAACTTATCCTCAATGAGACAGCGAACGGCTGCGTCGCTCCGCCGCCCGAACGGGAAGATCATGATTGGCTGAATCTCCACGCCGTAGCGCCGCGAGATCGCTTGCATCCGCTCGCGTCCTCGCCGAAGCTCCGCGCCAGGGTCGGCTACCTTTGTGTGATCAACATGCCTTAGCAATCCGTGCCACACAAAACCGGCACCGAATTCCTTAAGGGTGGCGACGTAACTGCGGAGCGGACGGCTCTGATCGGGCGTCCATCCGCAATCAAGATGGAATCTGTCCGCGATTTCGCGCGCGTGCAGCAGCCATCGGCGCAGCTGTGCCAGGCGAAGAAAATCGTAGTTAGCCGGGCGGTCGTCAAGCGTGAGGTTATAGAAACCCGGATCCTTGAAGTTGCGGCCCGTCGCGAAATCGACGGCTATCAGCGGGCCGATATTGCGCAGGCGCTGCGCACGATCGATAAGCCGTGAGAGGATCGGAGATTCCTCATCTGACGGTTCCGTTTGTGCCGTCAAGTCGCAAATCACGAAACCTGCGCCCGATGGAATCGCAAATATTAGTGACCGTTCGCCGCCGTCAGACGTCCGCGTCACCACCAGTGGCTCGCTCGGCGATCCGACGGTAGCGGCCAAGGCTGATGGAATCTCCGCGTCAAAATGCTCGCCTTCGAGTGGCTTCGGCATCAGGCGATGCGAAGTGAAACTATAACCGCGGACATTGTCGAGCCTCGTGGCCAGCAAAGAATCATCGAGCCAAGGCTTGAGCGAATACAAACCGCCGGACTTCAGGCCGCCACCAAGATACAGCACCATTCCCCGCATGACGCTGTCGGCGAACTTTTGTTTCGAGCCACCGTCGAGGCGCTCCCAGAGTTCCCATCGAATCGCGATGATGTCTGCGCTCTCACAACTCCTGATGGCCAGATCTACCTGATTGTGATCCAGCAGTAAGGGTTTCGATCCACGTAACTCGGCGAAGTGAGCGACAGCCCCCGGTCCATTGCTGCCGGCTCGTCGAATCACCAAACACCTGGGAGCTTCCAATTTCTGGTCAGATCCTACCATCGTGTGTCTGTTCTCGGTAGCCAGCAGCTGAAACCGGTTACGCTTCAAGAATTCGACAGGCTAGCAGGTTGCGGAAAAAGTGTTTTTGATCCCCGATAACGTTGATCCAAGAAGCATTCTCATGATCGTAGTAATGCTTACTCTCCGCCGAAATCGTGTTTCGCAGGGTTTTTCCGCAACCTGCTAGTGTCGTGTCCCGCAAATAACTTTTGATTGTTGAATCATATTGACCGCGTCTGCACGTGAGCAACTCACTAGGTAGTGTAAAGTTATTTGCGGGACACGACACTAGACATGACACCCCAGTTCGCGCAGCAGTGCCGACAGGACGAACTTTGGCCGCCAAAAAACCAACCATCGATAAATTTTCGTTTTGACCACTTCGCGAAGATTAGAAAGCATCCGCCCCGTAGCGAAAGGCTTATGAGTGTCTTGTTCCATGGTAACGTCTGAACAACCTCTCAGATATCGCTGCTAGCGCTTGGGCCTGAAAATAAAGTTGTTGATGTAGGGCGGTTGCGAGCGCCGGTTTGAGACGTACTTGTGCTGATGCTCTTCGACGTCGAATCGTTCAAGCTCGTGGAGAGTCCTGTCCATAAGAAAGAAGCCCGCGTAACCCATACTTTCAAGTAGAGCGAAGACTTTATTGATATCGGAGTCGATATAGCGCTGTTCGATCTCGACTAGTAGGGTGGGCGCGCAGCGTTCTATCAGTTCAGCAGCGCCTCGCAACACACTCTCTTCATGACCTTCCACATCAATTTTCATGAAGCCTATATTGGTGTGCCCCATATTGTCGAGGCGCCTAGTTTGCAGATTAACGCGCGCGCAATTGCCTAGCGGGTAGTGGTTCGTCAGCGTTCCGCGCCAGTGCATCCTCCTTTGGCCGATCATCGGTATCGACAGGGTCGCCTTTCCGTCTCGATCCGACGCCGCAACGCAATGCACCGTTGCATTGGGGAGGGCCGCTGCGGTAAGGAATGCGTAAAATCGCGGGTTGGGCTCGTACGCGTCGACGTGCTTGGAAAGGCGAGTCAGAAAGTACATATAGACGCCTTCAGCGGCGCCGATATCTAGACTGTCTCGCGCCGGGTCTACCAAGGTCTTAAGTAACCGCACCTCCGGTTCCCCATACCAGTAATGCCTCAGCGCCTTGGCGACAAGAAGAGGTCGGGCGGGTAACATTTGCTTGAATGTTTCGGGCAACATGTAGTCTCTTGAAAGCTATCGGAGTGTCACGTGCGACCTCGAGAGAGAGACAGTGGAGAAGACTTGTCACCGTCTCCGCACCACGGTGCTGAGGCCACCTGGATCAGGCTATTGGCTCTTACCATAACGTTTAAACCGCTATCGATCTAATGCGTCACCTCGTCCTCGGAGTCGCGGAGTTCGGCTTGACGCGATTGATCGGGTCGCATGGGGACGCGTCTCCGCACGCCAGTTGAAACGCGCCACAGGAGTAATGACCCGCAACTCTCGGGTTGCCTTTGATGTCACTCCTGACCGATACGATCGTCTCGCCGCTGGCCGCCAGAGGCGAGGAATCCTCAAGCCTATAGTCCGCCCCGGCCCCCGTCGAATTGCCGGTGCTTACAAATTGCGGATCCACAATGCTGTACGACGGCGCCGTGCCGCCGCCCCAATAGAGGCTCGCATTCGGTGCTCCGATGCGCATATAAAAATTGTTCCTGCCGATCGTTACGCCGCTCTGATTTGTCCATGCCAGCCATCCGTCGCGAGCGTTGCCTGAGTCAAAGAAGATATTGTTCTGGATTAGCCAGTCGGCGGCCCGACCAGCAGGTATCTCTATAGCCTCGTCCTGCACGTGATCGAAGGTGTTGTTCCAGATATGATGGGCCGCGCTTCCGCTTGTTATGATCCCTTTCCCGGAGTTGGCGAAAACGTTGTTTTTCCAAGTAATGGTGCCGCGTGCGGTGTGCTCGATGCTTGCAATGTGATTCTGACCCTTACAGCCAAGGCTTGACCACGGTGAGACGTCGGCGGGCGTTGCCAGATACCGCGCGGGCCATCGGCACCAGTTTTGCTCGATTAGGATATTGCCGCCCGCGGCCTGCCCGTGGTTGTTCCAGGTCTGGAAACAGTCGGTGTGAGGTGCCTGCTGATCAATCGGTCCACCCGACGCGTGGTTGACGGGAATGTCATGGATATAGTTCTCCCGGATAATGTGACCGTTGCCGAAGAAGCGGATGCCGTCGGCATCGTCCAGGCAGGAGTTAGGCTGCGGATCCGTACAACTCGCGTAGATGCCACCGGCGAGCCAAGGCAACTCCCGCGTGTCCCAAATCTCGTTGAGGCTTACCAGCGAATCTGCTCCGCCAAAACTGATTCCCGCCATCTGCGCGTGCCAAATGCGGTTTCCCTTGATCGTGAGCTGCGATGTGGCGTTACTCGCGTAGATACCCCCGCGGCAGAGTTCGTGAATGTAGTTATTGGTTATCGAAACGCCCGTTGCATTGCCCGAGATCTCCACCCCGTAGGCATTTGACTGATTCGAAATGTCGAAATGATCAACCGACCAGTAGCTCGCGGATATCCAGAGCGAACGGATTTGTGGAAGCCCGCCCGGATCTTCGGCGGTTAAAACCTTCAGCCTGCCCTGTGCTCCTGAGTTGGTGATTCTTATGTTCCCGCTGTTGTCGTATGAGCTGGCATAGACACCGGGCGCAGCACAGGCCACCTGCCCGTCACCGAGATGCGCAATCGCGAACTGGATATGCAGCCAGGGACGCGAAACAGAGCCCGGATTCGAATCGGCTCCGCTCGTACTGACGTAGTAGCTGCAGCCCGGCGTCGGAGCAGGCGCAGGTGTAGGGAACGGCCAGTCAGCGCAAGCTACCGACGTCAGGAATATCGAGACGATCGTCGCCACTACTCGACGCATGCTCTCCTTGTGCTCGCTGGCGTCTCTAACGCCAACACCGTATCAAGCATCATGAGGCGGCGATGCTGCTGGCAGGGGACGAATCTTAACCAGTTCAGCGTCGTTACCGGCGTTGTCGCTATGTATTCCGGCAAGTCTTTCACAAGCCTTACGGATGGTGCCTACTAGGCACTACGGTGTCGTTCGGTTTCAACGAGATATCGATATACTTGCAGAAGTCTTCAAATCGCCGGTTCCAGCGCTGAGTTAGCTCGCTCTTCAGCTCGCACATTTCGCTGCGAAGGCGTTGGTTTTGCTCCGCGATTTCCAGCACCGCTCTTCGAATGCCTTCCGCTGAATTGTCGACGTAAACCGCGCCCTTGCTGAAATAGCTCCTCAACGCAGACCAATCCGAGGTTATAAGCGGCTTGCCTACCGCTGCGGCCTCGTAGGCGCCGCACAGCATGGTGGCATCATGGGTTGTGAGTACCATGATCGCGTCGGCGCGACTCAGCATCGCAACGTAATCGGACCGCGGCAAAAACCCGGTGAAGGTCACGTTACGAGATGCCTCCGCCACAAGCTGTGTCAGCCTCTTGGGAATGCGGCCTGTGATGAAGAAGCGGAAGCCCGGAAGTTCTCTGGCGGCTGCAAGTACTTCTCCTAACGGTTCGTCAGCTGCAAAGGAACTAATCATTGCGATGCTAAAGCACGAGTTCGTTTGTTCGGTCTCGAAAATCGGGAGTTCGGGAACCCGATCCTCGAGCACGAAAACAGGCGCTCCCCAGGAAGCGACCTGCTCTCGCAGCGTCTCGTTCGTAACCACTGTCGTCAGGGCTCTGCGAGACAAGAACCGGTGCAAGAAGAGAAAAAACTTCCACTTTCCGCTAAACGCCCCGGTATGCGAGTCAATCACCAAGTCAGCCTTAGGCCATCGCGCAAAGGCATAGACGAGCAGCGGCAATATAACGGGGGGATTTGTTGTGATAATGAGCCGAGGCCGTTCGCGGCGAAGGACTGCTACCGTCTCGAGACTCTGCAGAAGATAACGCAGCGGCAGCATGAATCGCGGCATATGCTTCAGACGCTCGACACGAAAATCTCGAGCGTCCAACGCCTGCGCGATGCCCTCGGCTCGAGGCACGGTCTTCATCCAAGATATGAAGACTGCATCTGTTCGTTCGCAGCGCATCAGGTTTTTCAGGCGTAAGCGACTCCAGACCGAGCACAATCATGGACTCTTGACATTGCTATGGCCCACAAGACGCCGCCGGTCTTCGGCAAGTAAACGCGAGCGCTCGGCAATGCACCACACGAAGATCAAGAGGATGCCAACGGAATAGCGGCAGTCGCTCGCGGCGCTTTCGTCTAAATTCAGTATCAGGACCGGGAGCGCTCCAATCAAAATGGCGTCCCTGACCCTGAAGTAATCGGGCAACCCTCTGAAGATCCCAACCATCGGACGCAAGGTGAAAAACAGCCAGAGCAGGAGCGACGGTACCCCTAGGCCTACCGCACGCGCCAGGTAGCCGCTATGGACCGCGATGTGCGGCCCCTGATCCCACATCTCCTCTCGCAGCGGGAAATGGCGATCCTGAAAGATCTGTCCCTCTACCTCGTATCCATATCCAAGGATGGGGCTGTCCTTAATCTTAGAGAGGGTGAAGCGCCAGATGTCCGCCCGGCCGGTGAGCGTCTTCACGTCGCCCCGGTTGAGGTACTCCAGCTTGTCCGGACTCAGGAGCGACGCACCCCCGACAGCCAAAACCAGCAAGAGCAGCCACGCGGCGGCCGCGCGCCAGCGGTAGCGGTCGAATGTGAGCACGACCAGCCCAATCGCGACCGCGACCAAAGACGAACGAGAGTCCGCCATTACCGCAAACAGGATAGCAACCACGATCGAGGCCGTGATTCCGATTCGCACGCCCCTTGTTGCGGCCTTCCAGAAGAGGACGCCGGTAGCAATCATCGGCAGCGCGACCTCGCCGACCTGGTTAGGCGTCAGAAAGCCCGCGAAACGCACCACCGAGGCATCGGACCACTGGTTCGGAACCTCCCAAGTAAGGTCGGAGGGAAGCACGACCAACGAGGCGGCCAACCCAGCTAGGATGACGCAGCATGCCACCCACAAGACGCCGAAAAGCCGCCGCAGATCCCACTCGTCTTTGATGTTTTGCGAAAGGGTGTAAACCGCTCCGAATAGCAGCACGGAACTCACCACCCGGCTAAGCGAGTATTCCGGAGCGATCGAATAAGTAACGCTGAAAAGCGCGAGCGCGAAGTAGACCAGGTAGAGGCGAAATCCTCCGCGAAGCAGCATTGTATTGCGCCAGCGCGTGGGAAAGGCCGGCAGGCAGAAGAGGAACAGCAGCGGATAGCGCAAGAACGGGCGCACGGACTCATCGAAAACCGTCGCCGAAGGAACGATTTCAATGAGCAGCAGCGCGCAGGGCAGCCAGATCGGATGCTTCGCCGTGTATCGGGCGGCCCAGAACAGAGCCGCGACGCCGATGACGGCTGCCATCCCTAGCCACAGATACGGCCACCGCAATCCCGCGAGCATCAGCAGCGAGAGCAGCACGCCCGCCCCGACCGCCACTTCGCAACCGCGGCGCTCATTGAGGGCGGCGGATGCCGTGTATGGCGCAAGAGTGATCATCGTTGGCCAGCGTTCATGGCTCGTTAACGACCGTCTCGCGTGTGTGCGCAGGCTTGCTCCGCCGCGATCTCCTCGGCCCGGCGGCGGTTCGAATCGAGCAGCGCCTCAAGCAGCGGCGAGCGCGCGACCCTAAGGAGCAGGTGAATATTGGGAATAACACAATGGCCGCCGATGAATCCGGGAAAAAAGGTCTGACGCGGCAGAAACTCGACCTCCTCGAAAAAGTGGGCCGCTTCGTCGTAGTTAACTCCGGTGGCCTGGGCGTAACGGTTCAACTCCTGCGTAAAGGCGATACAGAGGCCGAAGTAGGTGGTCTCGGCGAGCTTGGCGAGTTCGAGGGTATCGGGAGTTGACACGCGCCAGGTCTTCATGCCCGCAACTTTGAAGTGCTCGATGGCCGCGTCGACGGCGCGCGTGTCCGTTCCGGCCACAAACTTGGCGTAATGAAGCAGCGCCTTGGCCATCTCCACGTGCTTGCCACGCACTGGGCTGTAGCAAACCGGCCGCCCCGAAGCGTGCGCGATCGCCCGCGTGATACCCGGTATTACTGTACTGTTGATGATCGTTAGTGCAGGTTCGAAGCGGCGGATGTGCCCAACGACCGCCGCTTTGAACTCTTCGCTGTTGCGAAACGGGAAACAGATGTGCATCACGCCGATTCGGTCGGTGAAGTCGCGCGGTTCGAGATCGAGCCGTAGAACTGGAGCGACGCGCTCGAGCACCTGCGCAAGCGGCTCCCCGACTTCTCCGACTCCGACTACCAAGGTCTTGTCAGTCATCTTCGTCTTTCCTCCGCGGCGGGCTGGTGCCGGCCGGACGCTGGCAATTACTCCTGGTCAGCGCCGTTGCGAGGCGTGCATCCGGGCGCGTGGCGAGCAGGACTGAGTCGATGGCTTCAAACAGCCGGCCCCGCTGCTCCTCCCATCCGAGATCCACCGAGATTCGCCAAGCTCGATCGGCGATCTCCATGCGCCGCACCGGGTCGCTATTTAGCCGTTGGATCGCATCGGCAAGTCCGTTCGCGTCGCCGAGTTCGAAGTATTCCAGGGCACCCTCGCCAAAATAGCGTTGGACGGTGCGCAACCGCGCACACACGGTTGGGATACCCAGCGCAGCGTACTCCAGCAGTTTCACCGGCAGCATTAGATGGGTGGCCGCGCTGGCACGATACGGCGCCAACCCTATAGTGGCTGAAGCGAGGTCCGCGGGCAGTAGCTCGAGCGGGACCGGTTCCTTGAAGGTCACCAAGGAACCGACTCCAAGCCGGTGCGCAAGCGCCTTCAACTCGCCGAGGTTGTCACCGTCGCCGATGATCGTCAGGTGCGGCGCTTGCGCGGAGCGCCGTCGGAGAATCGCGAGCGCCTCGAGCGCCGTGTCGAGACCCAGGCGGTGCGTCACCGTCCCGTGACATACCAGATTGAAGCCATCCGCCCGCCGCTCGTCAGCATCGCGGCGTTTGAAGATGGTGGGATCGGGCGAGTTGATCACGACGCGGATCTTTTCGGCGGAGATGCCGGCAGCCACCAACCGCTCGGCGTGCAATTCGTGGACGGCGAGCGCGCGGTCAGCCAGCGATGCGGAGACCAGCTCGCAGATCGTCAGGACGCGGGCCCCGATTTTACCGCGCCATCCGGCGAACTTGTCGCGATATAGCTCCGGCATCGTGTCATGCATATCCAGCACGAGCCTGGTTCCGAACGCGCGCAGGGGCACCGCGCTCAGTATGGCCACGTCTGGCAGCGTGCAGACTATGGCGACGTCGTAAGGGTTGCGACGGCTCAGGTTCAGCGCACACGCCGCAGCTCGCGAAAAAAAATTGGCATAGCTGCCTAGATAGCGGTGGTGGCTGCTGCCTCGATAGCGGGCAATCGGGACGCCTATCAGGCTCACGCCATCGGCGAGCGAGCGCCGCGGCTCGTCCAGACAGATCGCATCCACATGGTCGCCGCGTTCGGCGAAGGCCTCGGCTTGACGCCTGACGCGCGCGTCACGCGAGAAGGCCGTGTAGGCTATCATCAGGATTCGGAGCACGAGAACTTCCCTCTCATCATCGGTTCCGCGCTCACGCGCTTGACGACCACGCGGTCGGCATCGCCGCCGCTTACGCTTGGACCATCGCGGCCCTCCACCAGTTGGAGGGCGGCCCGTTTGTGCCACCATGCCGCGACCTCGGAAGGCAACGCCCGCCAGGCGAACTCAAGGTCGTTGAGCCGCTTCAGCAGTTCCGCATATTTATGCAGATTTGCGGCGTCGCCGGTGTAGTCCGGGTGAGTCAGCGTCAGGATCATTCCTCCGCGCTTAGCTATCCACTCAACTTTCGCCATCCACACCGGCAACGGATCGCGGCGCAGCAGATTCGTCAAGGTATGGTCCTGGGGCAGCGTGTAAGGGAGCTCAACCATCCGTTGGTTCAGAAAAAAGGGAAAAATGCTGCAACTGCCGCCGGGCTGGGGCTCGAAGGGATCGCTGTCAGCCATGGTAGAATCGAAGTCGAAGTTCAGCGTGCAAAGCCAATCGATGTTTCGCAGGGTTGAAGGCGAGCGGAATCCTCGCATCTGATGCTCGCGAGCCAAGGACTCGAGCCGTGGGGCCAGTTCCGTGAAATCCTTGAGACTTCGGAACAAGCAGCCATCGTGGCGCAGACCGTGGGCGCCGAATTCGAAGCCGCGCGCACGCACGCGCTCCACCATGTGCCAGTCGACCGGGTACTGATCGAGTGGAATGTTCCAAACGGAACGGAAGCCAAATTTTTCCTCGACGTCCGCCATCGCTTCCATTCGTTCGAGTCCGAGCGGTCCCTCCACATCGTGCGTAAGGACTAAGCAGCAGTTCCTTCCGTCGGGCCAGAATCCGATGTGCCACAGATCGCTCTGCCCGAGCGTAGCGAGAGCGCCTTCGAGCCATTCCGACCACAGTTCCAGCAGCGCTGATTCGCATGGCCACGCTGGAAAGGAGGGAACAGAACAAGCGCGTACGGCCAGCGAGCGCATCCTTTGTCTGAGTGCGGTGGGAATAAAAGGCTTGATCGCGTAGTACGCTCGGATCTTCCGGGGTTGCCGACCGGACGAGCTTGGACGGTAACTCTCGAACAGATACCATTCCGCCTCCTTGCGAGACCTCACGATCGCGCTTCCGAGCGCCTCCCGCCACTTTTCGGGTAGCTTCCAGAAGGCGAACGCGTCGTTGGAAAGGACATCGGTGTCCAGGGCCGGCAGGACGCCCGGCGAGGGCGGCGGCGCGTGTCCGGGCTCTCGGGCGTCGTTACGCTTCATTTCGTTCGCGGAAGTGGCCATAGCTCCGTTCATGCGAAGTACTGGTATAGGGCAGTCCCGACCACTCGTGTGACCGACAGAGGAAGGCGCCGCCAGAGTCGCGACGCGAGCCGCGCCGGACCGGTCAACGCTTCAGCATTCATCTGTCTCCCGGCGCGCGGAAAGTACGAATAAGGCAGTGGACTCGATACGCCCCCGAGTTCACGCTTGAAGCGGCAGAGACCGGAATTAAGGCGATCCGTACGTCCCAGTTCAAGGCATTCGAACTCACCGGCTGACTCCTCGATCAGTCGCCAGAAGAGGAGATGATTGGCGCCCGGTGGGATTACATCGGCCCTAGCTCCCCATCGGTAGTGCAAGCTATCGCCGTCGCGGAGAGTCACCAGGCCCGCGGCGTCGCAACCATTTTTGCTGGCAAGCCAGACCTTGCAATCCTCTCCGAAGACAGCGTTTACCGATTCGAAAAGCCTGAACGGTGGAGGAGGAATTCCTTGGCGACGGCGTGTCGCAAGCATCAATTGGTAGAACCGCCGCAATCGTGCCGGCCCAGAGCCGGAGTCGATCTGCATCCGCTCCCTCAATCCATTGCGCACCTGGCGAAGGAAGTGTTTCGACGCTCCGGACTCCAAACTGGACAACGAACGATCAAGATGAAGCCGCCAATCACAGAATGAGTCCACGATCTGCCAAGGTTGCGGAGCCGCCAGGCCGCGGATTTCCAGTGAACTCTGTCCGCTCGCTCCCGCGCTTAGCGCCGCCATCAGTTCACGGCCGGCGTCAATCTTGAGCCAGAGCGGCGGACAAGCGTCGGAGAAGGGGAACGACACCATGCGGCGTTTGAACGGCAGTCCGACTGTTGCGAAGACGCATCCGGCGCCGACCCAACCGTCGCCGTCAACCGCGAGCGCGAGGCTGGCTCGTAAGTTGTATGTTTTGCTCAGCACTTCGATCCACATGTCGCGGTGGTAGAGACTCGCATCCGAAGAACCAGCAACGAGTCCATTCCACGCACGCGCGCCGTCGGCCAACGGCAGGAACTGCGCGGACCAGCTGCCGGTCTCTGTGCTCACGCCTCCCCCTGGCTCGGTAGGACAGTGCTTCCGGCAGCCTGCTCCGGCTCAGCGGCTTCATCCGCGTCCAGAAGGCCGAAGGGAACGCTGCCGACCGCTTCAAATTGCAACCACAAGAAGATAGCCGCGGCTGGCAGCGCAGCCATCGCAAGCGCCCATGCCCCCGTTAGGCCGTACGCTGCCGCAATCCGCGTTGCCGTCAGTGCCCCGATCATGCAGGGAATGGCGGCGCGGCAGCCCGGCCACCATGCTCGCAGCAAGCTACCGGCGCGAAGCCTGATGAGCGCGCAAACCATGACCTGAGCGACGATGCTGACGGCCGCCTCGACTATGCTCATGGCGGCACTTACTGCGACGAGTCCCAGGGAAGCGGTGCTGGAAACCGCCAGCGTTATCAGCACGAGTCTCAGCCCGTGCAGCCAAATGTCGTAGGACGGCCGACTCTTGGCGTAGTAGATCGATCCAATCGCCAATCGCACCCCGACAAGCGCCAGCCCGAACGAAAGAAGCCGCAGGGGCAAGGCGGCGGGGAGCCAGTGCTCTCCATACAACCCGACTACCAGTTGTGGAGCTGTAACGGCGGCAAACGCAATAATCGGAAATACGATCCGCGCCAGCAAACCGCTGAAGTTGCAATAGGCCCGTTGCAGCGCCTCGTCATCATTCTGCAGCCGCGCGAATGCCGGCAGAGTGACGCGACCGGCCACGTTGGCGAGTCGTTCTGGTATGAACCGCAACAGGTCCCACGCCATCCCATAGTAGCCCAGTACAGTGCTTCCGAGCAGGCGGCCAATCAGCATGTAGTCAAAATTAGCGGAGAGTGTGAACAGAAAGCGTCCGCCCCACACGGTAAGCGAAAACCCATAGAGATCGCGAATTGCGGAGAGCCTGGGCGCACCGCGCGGAACGTACCGTTCCAAAATCCACGTGACGACGCCGCGCGTCGCCAGACGGGCTGCAAGACCGCCAGCTAAGCTCCAGCGCGGCAGCCCGGCGAACAGCACAATCAAAGCAGTCAAGAGAAACGCAACCTCGGCAGCCACTTCGGCTTTGACCAAAACTTTGAATGCCAGCCGCCGCCTGAGCCGAGCGTTCGAGATCGATGCGGCGCCGTCAACGAAAAGCGGGAGGCACAACAAGCGCAGCGGTCCGGCGAGCGCCGGCATCGCCATCAGATGCGCAAGCCATGGCGTGGCCGCATACAGAGCTAGCGCACTGGTGGCTGCGATGCCGAGGTTCGCCCACCAGGCCGCCACTTCGTGTTCCTCGTTGATCTGCTCGCGTTGAATCAGCGCATCGGCAATACCCGTCGTGCTGATGATGCCGGCTAGCTGTGTGACCGCGATCAGAATCCGCAGTACGCCAAAATCGGAAGCCGCAAGCGCCCGAGCCAAATAGACGAAGCCGCCGACCCGTATCGCTTGGGAGACCATTTCGGCGAGCACATTGGCGCGCACGCTGCGTGCGAACGCCCTCCAAAGAAGTGTCTCCCGGCGCGAGTCGCCGACGTTTGCCTCAGCCCGCCTGATCAATGACCGCCCCCGAAAAGCGCGGGAACCGTTCGGAACAAGATTCGCAGGTCTTCGCCCAACGACCATTCCTCGATGTACTTGATGTCAAGCTTTACCATCTGATCAAAGGAAAGCTGGTTGCGCCCACTCACCTGCCAGAGCCCGGTGATCCCGGGCAAGGCTGCAAGCCGTCGGCGGTGCCAGTCTTGATAGAGTTCAAGCTCGTATGAGAGCGCGGGACGCGGTCCGACCAGACTCATGTCGCCGCGCAAAATGTTGACCAATTGTGGTAACTCGTCGATGCTGAACCGCCTGAGCCACTTCCCTACGCGGGTCACGCGCGGGTCCGAAGTCAGCTTGAAGACCCTTTGAGAGTTCGGCTGCTCGCAGCCAGGCTCGTGGGGTTTTATCCAGCTGCGCACGTAATTGCGATGGACGTCCTGGTCCTCGGTAGCCCGCATGGTGCGAAACTTGACCAGTTCGAACGGCTCGCCGTGGATCCCCACGCGCGGTTGGCGAAAGATGAGCGGTCGGCCGTCAGACAGCCAGATCGCACAGGCGGCGAGCAGCATCGCGGGCGAGCTGATCACCAGCGCGATCGATGCCACAACGAAGTCGAAGAATCGCTTGAGGGCGAAGTTCAGCCCCTGGAGGTTGGGGCACGGAGTCCCCAGGAGCGGAACGACTCCAATCATGTCGATCTTCAGAGTCGAACCGGTCCAGCCGAGCCGAGCGGGCATCAGTCGCCATCGCACGTTATTGCGCTCGCATATGCGGATCGCCTTCTCGATCACGCTGCGCGGAAAATCGGGCAGAATGATCGCGACCTCGAGATTGCGATAGCGCTCGACCAGCCCGGCGATTATCTCGATGTCGCCCAACACGGGAAGGCCACAGAAATCGTCGCCCGTGGCGGCGTCGGAGCTGATGAACCCGACGACTTCATACTGCGTGAAGACTTCCAGAATCTGGTCGCACACATAGCGCGAGATCTCGTTGCAACCCATGATGGCCATGGGAATGGTCAGCTTCGGATTCGCGTAAACGACGTCGATGACCATCTCCACGGATCCACGCACCACCGGCACCAATCCAAGGCTCAGAGCAAACGCGACACCAGCGGAGAGACGAGGCGGGTCGCGGTGGGCCAAAAAAAACAGCGTCAACACGATGAAGGCCGTTGCTATCGAGGCCTTGATTATCGCCACAAAGCGTTCGCCGCGCCGGTTTCCCGAGACATAGAGTCCAAAGGCGCGGGCGGCGAATATCCAAACGACGCATACGAGCGCCGCAAGCCCGGCGAGCGCCGCCGGATCCGTCTTGCAGAGCAGGCAACGGAGCCCGTGATAATAGTCGTCAACCAATGCGGAAATCGTCACACACACGACCAATGCCGCGATATCGCTCGCAGCGAGCAGCATCTTTATTCTGCGCAATTCGCTGTTAAACATCGCTAGGCCTCGTCCAAGGCCCGGCGAACCGCAGCAACCACGACGTCCTGCTGCTCAAAGCTCAGATGCGGGTGCATCGGCAGCGAGAGCACCGTGCTCGCGACCTCCTCGCTGACCGGGAAATCCCCAATCCGATACCCAAGATGGCCGCAGGCCGGTTGCAGATGGAGAGGGACGGGATAGTGAATCCCGCATTCAATTTCTTCCCGCAGGAGCAACTGGCGGATCGCATCGCGCTTCGGGCTGCGGACGACGAACAGGTGGTAGCACGACTCCGTTCCTTCGGGTTCGTGCGGGAGTATGAGATCGCATCGCGACAATAGTTCGCGGTATCGCGCGGCCAGTGTGCGGCGGCGGTCGTTCCATTCGGCCAGCCGCTCCAGCTTGGCTCGGAGAACGGCAGCTTGAAGCGCGTCGAGCCGGGCGTTATAGCCGAGCGCGTCGTGCGTAGAGTGCGAGGCGCGTCCATGATCGCGCAGGCGAGCCACCGCGGCGGCCATTGCATCGTCGTTCGTCGCGAACGCGCCGCCCTCGCCCCAGCCGCCGAGATTCTTGCCCGGATAAAAGCTGAAACAGCCAGCGTCACCCGCGGCACCCGCCTTCATCCACCGCTCCGCGACTTTCACCCTTGCGCCGTGTGCCTGGCACGCGTCCTCGATCAGCCGAAGCCCGTACCGCGCCGCAAGCTCGCGCAACTTCCCCATGGGCGCCGGAAGTCCGTAGAGATGAACCGGCAGGATCGCACGCGGTCCGTTGGGTACCTTCCATAGCCCGCGCCCGAGGTAGTGTTCCAGTCGCGCAACGCTGATGTTACATGAGTCGCGCTCGATATCGACGAAAACCGGTTGTGCCCCGGTCTGAACAATCGCTGCCACAGTTGCGATGAAGGTCATCGGGACGGTGATCACTTCGTCGCCTGGGCCGATTCCCGCCGCTAGCAACGCGAGCCTAAGCGCGTCGGTGCCGCTACCAACTCCGACGACGTGGCGCACACCGAGAAACTCGCCGAATTCCCGCTCGAAGTCCTCCACGGCGGCGCCACCGATGTAGGCGGTACGCTCATGGATCGCGGCGAACTCCCGGATGACGCGGTCGTGAATCTCGCGGTTCTGTGCTGCTAGGTCTAGAAACTTGACTTTCATCGAGATGCCGCGTTTACGCGGGGTCAACGGCGCCTTGCGCGTGAATCGCACGCGCCGGAACCCCGGCGACCACGCCGTTGGGCGGCACGTCTTTGGTGACGACCGCGCCGGCGCCGACCATCGCGCCCGTGCCGACCTCGACGCCGCACATGATCACAGCCCCGCTGCCGATCGAGGCGCGCCGCCGCACTATCGTGCGCTCGGATCGCCAGTCGCTCTCGGTCTGAGGCCGCCCCTCGATCGTTGTCGCGTGGGGAAGACGATCGTTGATGAAGACAACGCCGTGCCCGACGAAAACCTCGTCTTCTATCGTGACGCCTGAGCAGATGAATGTATGGCTAGAGATCTTGCAACGCACGCCCACCGACGCGTCACGCTGGATCTCGACGAACGCGCCCAACCGCGAATCGTCACCGATCGAGCAGCCGTACAGATTGACAAAGGGCGCGAGTCTGACGCGCTCGCCCAGCACTACGTCGCCGGCTATGCACGCGTAGGTTTGCGAGGGCAGGGAAGCCATCGACTATTCGACCTCCCCGAAGGTTGGTTCGACCGGTTGACCGCCGGTCCTTAGGGACAGTTCCGCCGCTTCGAGAATGCTCACCACGCGATGTCCGCTGAGACCGTCACTCTTGGGCCGGGCGCCGTTCCTGATGCACTGGACGAAGTGCTCGCATTCGACCCTGAGCGGTTCGGTTTCTTCGATGCGTGGGATGCAAATATCGCCATAACGATAAGAGAGCTGGAAGTCGCCGAAAGTGTCGTAGCGCGACTGTACCGTCACACCCTTGTCGTAGACCCGGATCTTTTCCTGAAGCGCGGTGTCGTCATAGACCAGCATCTTCTTGGAGCCGACGATGGTGGTCCGCCGAACCTTGGTCGGATCGAGCCAGCTCACGTGGATGAAGGCGATTACTCCGAGGGGAAATTGCAGGGTGATCAGCGCCACGTCTTCAACCTTGCTGCGAAAGTGGCTCTCTCCCTGGCAGAAGACCCTCGTCGGCATCCGACCGAGCACCTTCAGGATGATTGAGATGTCGTGGGTCGCGAGGTCCCACGCCACGTTGATGTCGCGCTGAAATACGCCGAGGTTTGCGCGGACTGAGCTGATGTAGAAGATGTCGCCCAGCTCGCCGGAGTTGACCAACTCGACCGCTTTCAGCACGGGAGCGCTGTACTCGAACGTATGTCCAACCATCAGCGTGCGTCCGCACTGACGCGAAAGTCGCACCAGCTCGGCAGTCTGCCGCGACGACATTGCGAGCGGCTTTTCTACGAGCACGGACTTGCCAGCAAGCAAGCATTGCCGCGCGAGTTCGTAGTGCGTACTGACCGGTGTGGCTATTACCACCGCCTCGATCTCTGCGTCCGCCAGCAACGGCTCGATCCGATCGGCAAGGTGAACCGCCGGGTACAGCTGACCGACACTCTCCAGCCGCCGCTGGCTGAAATCGCAGCAAACAATGCGGTCGGCGTAGTGCATCTGATTTATCACGCGCACCCAGTTCGGGCCCCAATAGCCGAGCCCCACCACCGCCACCCCAGCCAGACGCAAGGGTGCCGCCTGCGCGGCGGCCAACCTCTCCTGCACCGAGGATTCCTTCTGTTCTTGAAGCTGCAAGTCCATCAAGCACCTAGCCTTAGCACTCGGCGGATCGTCTCCGTTACCGAGAAGCCCTTCACCGCGTTCAGGACCACTGCGGCCGCCGATAAGTTGGCGGCCCCAAGCATGCGAATCGTGGTTGTGAGATCGCTTCGCCCGGTGTGGCCGCTCCGAACTACCAGAATGATTGGATCGCCGTTGCGCACAAAACCCAGCACGCCGGGATCGAGGCGGACCACACCGAGGTCGAATACCGCGGCGCGGTAGCCACCGAGGAGCGAATCGAAGTCCGCGGCCAACGCTCTGGCAGTCTCGGCGCCGGTTGCGACCGCCAGGTCGAGAAGTGGCCAGCCGGTCGGCAGCACCCGTCTGGGCTGCTTGCTCGATTGCTGAGCTCCGGCGCCATCTCCTCTGAGGAGCAAACGGCGCAAGGAAGGATGACGCAGATGTCCCTCGACCAGAAGCGTCTCCAGACCGAGGCGCTGGCTAAGATCGTATGCAATCGCTGAGGCCACGGTCGAGGCTCCATCGCCTGTACGACATCCGGCGACATGCACGCACAGCCGCTCCCGCGCGGCCAAAAAGCCGGACAGCTGTTCGGTCAGCCGGTTGATCGCGCCATCCGACGCAAGTTCGCCCGGCAGGCTGATGAGAGCCGTGGTCCTGACCTCAAGGTCGACCACCCGAGTGTCGCTGGGTTTCGCCGACTCCTCACGGGTCGTGAAATCCAAGTCGTTGCGGCTTAGAGGTTTGTAAATTCTTCCCAAGTTAGTGGACCGATTGTTTACTTGCTGCCGCCGAAATAGTCCTAGTACATCGCCCTAGTTGCGCTCCCTGATCACCGCCGCAACCGGCAGACCGCTCACCTCGGAAACGGCGGCCGGAGAGTACAGCGTCTCGTCTGAGCTTTCTTCCCGATAGGCCGCAGCCAAGCCAGCAGCCAGCCCAAGCGCAATCCCGACCGCGATGTTGAGCAGGACATTCGGGAAGACTGGCTGAATCGGGTAGCTAGGTCGTTGAACGACGCTGACCTCGAGGATTTTCTTCTCGTTCAGCGCTTGCGCCGCGCGCGCCTCCTCGCCCTTGCGCAAGTAGGAAAGGTAGGCCTCCTTGTCTGCGTCCACTTGGCGCTGCAAACGTTCGACCGTGAGGCCATCGCTAGAGAGCTTGTTCAACTGGTTGTGGAAGTCGTCTATCTGCTTGAGCAAGGCCTGCTGACTCGCCTGCAACGAGGCGGCCTGATAAAGAGCCTGCGCCTGCGCGGCATCGAGCGCGGCCCACGTCGGGTTAATATCTCTGGTGGTCTCGCGCACTTCGGTCGCATTTTCACGCGACAGGATCTTGCGGGCCGCAACCAACTGCGCATCGATGTCGCGAATCTTCTGTGAATTCGGCTGGTAGCGGCTCAGCAATTCAGCGCGCTGGGTCTCGAGCTGCAAGACTTGCGGCTTGAGAGTCTGGAGCGCCATGTTTTGGACAATCTGCGACTCCTTCATCTGGCGCTGCGGAGTCGTTCCCATCTGCCTTTTGATGAACTCGGCCTGTCTTTGCGCGGCGGCGAGATCAGCAGTCGTCTTGCTTCTCTCGGCCTCGAGGTTGTAAAGCTGAGTAACCAGCGCCGACCGCTGCGCTTCCAAGTCGCTGATTCCGGTTTGCATCTGCGCGTTGCGTAGATTTTCCTCGGAAAAGTGCAATCGGTTGTTAAGAACCTCGGCCTGCTTGAGGAATACGAGTTCGGCTGCGGGGTCCTGTGAGATGAGAGCGTGCAGCTCCAGATATTGGTCCAGGAACCGAGTGAGGAAGACCTGGGCCCACCTGGCATCGTGAGAATCGAAGGAGACCTCGATAACGTTCGAGTGCTTGATGACATTAACTTCGAGCTTGCGACTGAGCTTCATCACCTCCGCCTGCTCCTCGGTTGGGTTCTCTAAGGTATGGATCAGATTGTAGCCGCGTTGCGGAAGCTCCAAGAGAACTCCGACGAATGTCACGATCCTTTGAACCAGGGTGGTTTCGTTCGGGTTCTTTAGCTGCTCTAATGTTCTTTCGATCAAGTAGCGGCTGCTTAGTAACTCGGTCTCTGAGTTTAAGTCCTCTAGCGTGACCGGATTGCTGAGCACCGTAGGCTGGTTTGATTGGGTGCTGTACTGAAGCCCCGGCGACACGAGGAGTTGGGCCGGGTTAGCTTGAACCAGCACCTCGCCGGTCGATTCGAAGGTCGGAGGCCACAACAACGAGGCGGTCGTGACCAGCCCGAGGACCGCCAGAAATACGCGCGTCATTGTAGTCTGTCGCCGCAGGAGCAGGTGAAGCCAGTACTCGATTCCCTGGTCAAAGGTCGCAGATATTTCCATGGGTCTTTTCCTTCGACTCAGAATGGCACGGACAAGTACGGTTCAATTGGCAGCACGTCTCTCACATATTGCTTAACGAATAAATCTACCTTTGCGACGCCACTCTTAGGCACAATAATGATGTCCGACGGCATCACGCCGGCATCTTGCTCGAAGTCCGTCTGGCCGACGACTTTGGAAAGGTCAAGCTTCTCGCCATGGGGGCTTCCACAGGAGTCACGTCGGATAAGGATCACGCTGTTGGTGCTGGCGCTATCGGTGAATCCGCCGGCCGCCGAAATCGCCCCCATCGCTGTCATCTCCGGTACTAGAGGCGCCGCGCCGGGGTGACCAACTTCACCGACGACGTAAACCACCCAGCTCGCGCTATTCTTGAGCACAACAGTCGCCTGCGGGTCGCTCAACTCGCGCGCGTAGGCTTGGTTGATCTCCTGTTCGACCTGGGCCAGACTCAGGCCGGCGACCGACATGGCCCCGGCTACCTGCAGGTTGATTTTCCCGTCCGGTTGCACAGTGATGTCTCGATCAAACTCTGGGCTCATGTAGAAGCTGACGAGCAGTTCGTCTCCGGGTCTGAGCGTATAGTGCTCCCGTCTGCCGACAAGGGGAGGGGACTCCAAAGCGCAGGGTCCCGGAATGGGTGCTCCGGCTTCTGCTGCTTCTCTTGAGGTTCCGCTGGTGGGCGCAACCGCTGAGCAACCCCCAATTGCTGTCGCCAAAAGTAATAAGAGGCAAGATGTCTTCTTGATGCGCAATTAACGATACCTAAGCTAGCGTAATCTTTAAATAGTTGGGATAATCTTAATTGGTCTCGCGTAATCTGAAATGACTTAACCCAATCTCAGATCGTCTGGCGTCATCTCAGGTGGTCTTTGTAGAGCGCAACCTAGCAATTGAATCACTTGCTTGTCAACTGAAATTGCATAAAATCCGACAATTTGTAGGATTCCTTGGGAGTGCGGTGGAAGAGCAGGAGAGATCCGGAGCCAAGATTGGTCAGTCCTGGACTAGGTCGTGCTGCTGGAATCGGCGAAACACTGAGCAATTTGGGTGGGGCCGCCGGATGACTGACCGCCGCCGCGATTCAATTCTCTCTGCTGCACCTCACAGAGACCGGGCCGTGAGCGGATATGAACCGGCGCCTAACGGGCACCGGCATTTAAGCGACCCACCTTGATGACGAAGCCGCCGGGCGAATCCATCGCTCCGGCGTTTCAACTTCCTTCCACGGCGCTCATGCTTGGTTCGATTCGAAACTAAGGCGTTACACCTTGTAAAAAGGATTCTTGCGAGGCTGACTCGATCTGAGTGAAATTCGTATCACTCCTCACTGCGTGAGCTCATATGCCCCCACAGCGAAGTTTGCCGTCGCGGGTCTTGCATTGCCCGGATAGTCATTGATAACGCCGCTCGATTGCAGATTCAGACCTGCTTCAATCAGCTCCGATCCGCTGGTAAGATGATAGTTTGCTCCAGTAACGCCTTGCTGTAGGACACCAGAAATGCTCGTCCCGGTTAGGCTGCCGCAACTGATGAAGCCGGGTGCCACACGCAGACTAGTAACGCCGGCAGGGTCGGCGCAGCTTTCAGTCGACCGCAAGTAACAATCATTTTTGACAAACGTCACGTTGGTCGTGCTGCCAGTGTACCATACTCCCACCGCTCCATATTCCAACGGGTTTCCTTCATCATTTTGATCGTAGAACACGTTATTTTCAATTAGAGTGCCCGCTACGGGGGTGCCATCGAAAATAATCTGCTCCATCGCGGCGTGGTCAAAGGTGTTATTCAGAAGGGCAATCGGACCTGCGGTAGTTGACTCAAAGTCGATGCCCTGCTTGCCGTTGACGAAAATGTTGTTTTTGAACGTAACGAGACCAGTGTTTTGGGCGTTTTCTCCGTAGTGATTTTCGCCAGTGTAGGAACTGAAATCTATGCCTCCCGTACCAGCGCCGGTGCAGTAGGAGAATGGCGCGCCCGCGCCCGTGCACATCGAGGGCAGGTCCAGCGAGCACCCCGTCCCGCGACCGGTGCAACAGGGAAAGGGAGCGCCTGGGGCCGTGCAGGAACTTGTCGCCGTGTTACCCGAAGCAACGTAGTACGGTTGCGGCCAAATGCACTTGTTCCGCTCAATCGTGACGTTGCTGGCTGCGGTGCGACCGCCGCTTGTATAAGATTGAAAGCAATCAGTGTGCGGCGTCTCGACTCCTGCCGACGGTCCCCCCGCAGCCCATGAGATATTGATATTATGGAGATAGTTTTCTTTGATCTCCTGATTGCTGCCAAAATAGCGGATCGCATCTGCGTCAGCATTGGCTGGGGTATCCTCAGCCGCACAACCCGCGTAAATCCCGCCATCCAGCTGGGGGTCGTCCTCTGTACCGGATATGTCGTTGCATTGCACCAGGCTATTGGAGCCGTCGAGCAGGATTCCTACGGTCTCGGCATGGTAGACGACATTATTCAGGATACTGATATGACTGGTTGATTTATCGGCTTGGATTCCCTGGCTGCATAGTTCGTGGACGTAGTTGTATTGGGCAGTATTGTCAGTGGCTTTACTAGAGGCTCCCGGATCGCTGCTGTTCTCAAACCAGATGCCAAGCGTATTTGTAACTTGTGAGGAAACGTCCATGTGGTCGATGACCCAGTTCGCGCCATCGACATAAAAGCGACTGGTCGAGGGACAGCCCGAACCAGCCTCACAAGGGCAGGTCGTAGCCCAACTACACTGGGTTGTCGAGGTAACGCCCGCGCACGAGGGCAATAGCGAGGCAGTCACGGTTTTCAGGCTGCTCGACGAACCCGTAGTAGATGCTAGTTGCACATTCTCGCCAAACGCACCCGGATTCACGCAGCAGGTCTGACCGCCGCCGATTGTATTGGCACAATGCTGTATTGTCCGCCACGGATTCGCAGAGGAACCGGTGCCAGCAGAATCGTTCCCGCCGAGGTCAACAAAGAAAGCATTGGGGCCGGAACATTGTGAGTTGACGGTCGGTGTGAACGTTGCGGTCGGAGTTGCGGTCGCGCCGGTCGAGGTCGCGGTCGGCGTCCCGGTGGCCGTGGCGGTCCTGGCCGTAGCGGTGGCAGTCGCCGTAGCTGTCGCGGTGGCCGTGGCTGTACTCGTTGAAGTCGCCGTCGGCCTCACCGTAGCAGTAGCCGTTGAAGTAGCTGTTGCGGTCGGAGTCGCAGTGTGCGTCGTCGTAGGGGTAGCGGTGGCTGCAAGCGTTGAGGTCGCTGTAGCAGTGGCCGTAGAAGTGGCAGTCGCCGTCGGAGTCGAGGTCGTGGATGCGGTCACGGTCGGTGTCATCGTGCGTGTTGCTGTAGCTGTGGCGGAGGTCGTAGGCGTCGCCGAACCGGCCGCCGTCGTAGTCGGCGTTGCGTTCAAAGTCGCCGTCACAGTTGCGGTTCGGGTCGCGGTCGCAGTTGCCGTGGCGATCGGAGTTGCTGTCGCCGTCGCGGTATCGGCGGGAATTGGTGTGGACTTAGGATCCAACTTTGTGACTTCGAAAGGACCCGTTCCAGCAACTCTTTCTAGATGATTATATAAGTCAGCGGTAATGTGGTAGTCGCCTGGCGGAACCTTCTCCATGGGAATAGCCGTGAGAAATTCTGTAGCGCGAGGGCGATAGTAACGATTTCGGACCACCCTTCCCTTAGTGCTGCGGACTGCAATCACTACAGTATATTGGTGGATCGGTACTGCTGGCGGGGGACCGACTGTGATCGCTGCTTGAATTGTTTCGGGACCGCCCGGGTTCAGCACGCCGTTGGCAGGATACACCAGCGACATCTGCAGGGTTGAAGCTTGCGGAGTGGAGGTAGCCGATGACTGAGTCACCGCGGAGCGCTCGCTGGCATATGAAATGCTGTTCAAATGGAGAACAGTGCCAAGAGCGCTCGCCAGAATTACCGCCAAGCGGAATCGAAGTTTCAGCGACCTCATCATTTTCACGTCTGCGTGCGAGGGCCACGCGCATCTAGAGCAACCTGAAGGCGGTGCGCAGGTGGTGAGATCCCACATATCACCAAGCGCAAGGCACATGCCAACTGTAAGACAGAAATCCCTACTTGCAGGACATGCGTCAAAATGTGACAGTTGTGCGACGCGGCCGGCTGGAATGCGAACGGCGGTGGACCTCGGCCGGCCGCGCTATTTCGAAGCTTGAACTGGCTTCGAGTCAGTTCACGTTCGTGTACTGGGTCAGGCCCGGGATGTCGCCCGTGTCGCGTCCGCGCAATTCGATGACATTGCGGTCCAGATCGCGCACAAACAGCGAGACCCCGCCATCGTCACCGAATTTCGACGGGCCTTGCGTGATCGTGATGTTCGCCGCCTTGAGAGCGGCCATCGTGTCGTTGATTGACGCGACCCTGAGCGCGGCGTGGGTTTAGCCCGCGAATTTATCGCCTAGGGAAGCTCTGCACAGGTCGTTGTGCGGGAGCGATTGGCTGAAGTAGTCATGCCGATCGGGTTCAGAGAAAGGAGTTCGAGTAGTGGTTGGTTCGGCGATGGCCAAGGCAGAGGAA
>Ga0074044_10000744_pt1 | contig 30448 bp, 29 predicted proteins | sample BogForMeECP23OM1_FD_94443 | JGI IMG/M metagenome (GOLD analysis project Ga0074044, IMG submission 94443) | Bog forest soil microbial communities from Calvert Island, British Columbia, Canada - Bog Forest MetaG ECP23OM1 | ecosystem: Environmental > Terrestrial > Soil > Wetlands ...
CCCAGCGGCCCATGTAAGCGGCGCTGCGGTCCACCTTCGTCGGGTCCTTGCCGGAGAACGCGCCGCCGCCGTGACGGCCCATGCCGCCGTAGCTGTCGCAAATGATTTTACGCCCGGTCAAACCGGTGTCGCCCTGCGGCCCGCCAACGACGAAACGTCCGGTCGGGTTGATGAGGAATTTGGTTTTCTTCGTGAGCAACCGTTTGGGCAAAACCTTTTTGATGACGTTTTCAATGCAGAACCTTTCAATCTCGCGATGTTCCACGTCCGCGCTGTGTTGGGTGGAGATGACGACGTTGGAAATGGCGACGGGTTTGTCGTTCACGTAAACAACGGAAACCTGCGACTTCGCGTCCGGGCGGAGCCACGGCACCTTGCCGGTCTTGCGAATGCGGGTGAGTTCGCGGCCGAGACGATGCGCGAACATGATGGGCGCAGGCATGAGTTCGGGCGTTTCGTTGCAGGCGTAACCGAACATGAGCCCCTGGTCGCCGGCGCCCTGTTTGCTGGTCTTCTTGCCCTTGGCCTTGCGGGCATCCACACCCTGCGCAATGTCGGGTGACTGCTGCGTGATGATGGTGTTCACGAACACCTTGTCCGCATGGAACACATCGTCGTCGTTCACGTACCCGATCTCGCGGATGGTGTCGCGGGCGATCTTGGTGAAGTCGAGCTTGGCGCGCGTGGTGATTTCGCCGCCGACGATGACGATGTTGGATTTGGCATAGCATTCGCAGGCGACGCGGCTGAATTTGTCCTGCGCGAGGCAGGCGTCCAGCACGGCGTCAGAAATGGTGTCGCACACTTTGTCCGGATGGCCTTCGCCGACGGACTCCGAGGAAAAGATGTAGTTTTTGCTCATGAATCAATGGATTAAAATGTCATATTGACGTATCAGGATAAGATGATATATCTAATTTGATGCGCGTCAAATGCTTTTTTAAGAAAAGATGGGCGGATGTTTAAAACTCGAAGCCGCGGTTTAGTCTCATTAGCACCGGGCTTCAGCCCGGTGTGGGCGGCGAGCAGAACATTCAAGCCGTTTTAACGGCTTCGCGGGCGGGTGAAAAACCGTTGAAACGGTTTTTGGGTTCAGCCCCATGTGTTCACCGGGCTGAAGCCCGGTGTTAATGAGAATGGCAGATGGAGCAAATAATTTAACGATTCAAAAAAAATGTCAGCCACCTTGAAATCATTACGCGCCCTGTCGGACCCGACGCGGCTGCGCATCATGGCGCTGCTGGAACGGGACGAACTGTCCGTGAACGAGTTGCAGGAAATCACCCGGCTCGGCCAGTCGCGCATCTCGACGCACCTCGGCCTGCTTTCGGACTGCGCGCTGGTGCAGGCGCGGCGCGAGGGCAAACGGACGTTCTACAAATTGAACCCCCAAGCCAATGATGCCACGGGGGAATTCATCCAGCTTGCCATCCGCGGCGCGAAGGAACTGCCCGAACACGGCGGCGACCAAATTAATCTCAAGCGCGTGGTGAACCGCCGCCGCGAGCAGGCGCAGGTTTATTTCAACCAGGTCGCCGGGCGCTTCGACCGGGTTTACGGACCGGGCCGGTCGTGGCAGGCCTTCGGGCATTTGCTGCTGCGCATCCTGCCGCCGTTGACCGTGGCCGACCTCGGATCGGGCGAGGGTTTGTTGAGCGAACTGCTGGCGCGGCGCTGCAAAAAGGTCATCGCCGTGGACAATTCGGAGAAGATTGTCGCCTTCGGCGCAGCGAAGGCGAAGAAGAACGGGCTGAAAAACCTGGAATTCCGGCAGGGCGATTTGCAAAACCCGCCCATTGAAGCCGTCAGTGTTGACCTCGTGATTTTAAGCCAGGCATTGCATCACGCGGATGAGCCGGCCAAGGCCATTCGCAGCGCGCATAAAATTTTGAAGAACGGCGGTCAGATTTTGATTCTCGATTTGCTCAAGCACAATTTCGACAAGGCGCACGAGCTTTACGGCGACCGCTGGCCGGGTTTCGTCGAAAGCGATTTGCATCGCTGGCTGGACGAAGCCGGGTTCAAGAAGATCGAAATCAGCGTCGTTGCCCGCGAGGAACAGCCGCCGCATTTCCAGACCATTCTGGCGAGTGGCGAGAAAAACTGACCGCGTAGCGCAGGCTTTCCAGCCTGCGGATTCACGCGTCATTCCTGTCGCGTGTTTCAAGAGCCTGCACAGCCGCTTCGCATCAAAAATGGCGACTGGAAAGTCGCCAGAACCCGCAGACAAGAATGTCTGCGTTACACCACCACGATATTCACCAGTTTTTTCGGCAAGACGATGACCTTCCTGATCGTCTTGCCGGCAATGTAAGGCTGGACTTTCTCGTTCTTCAACGCAAGCGTCTCCAGTTCCGCCGGCGTCGCGGTGACGGAAACTTTGATCACATCGCGCAGCTTGCCGTTGACCTGCACGGGGATTTCGATTTCGGATTTCACCAGCAGGGCGGGATCGAACTTGGGCCACCGCGCGTAAGACAACGAGTCTCCAGTCCTGAGCCCACTGTCTCCAGTCCGGGCCGGCTGTGAACTGTGGACTGTGGACAGTTTTTCCCAGAGTTCTTCCGCGATATGCGGCGCGAACGGGGCGAGCAAAATCAAAAATTCGCGCAAAACGGAAACCGGTTTCGTTTCCCACGTTATCGCGTCGTTCACAAAAACCATCATCGCCGAGATGGCCGTGTTGAAGCGCATCCCATCAAGGTCTTCGGTCACTTTCTTGATGCAGGCGTGCAGCGTCTTGAGTTGTGCCGGTGTCGGCTGAACGTCTTTGATTGCCCCATCCAGCTTGATCAGATTCAACAATTCTTCGTTGTAGGGTCGGCGCTGTGCGCCGATTTGTCGAGCCGCAGGCTCGACGCTACATCCAGTTGTCGTTTCCGCCTGCTCGAATTCCGTTTCGCTCTGTTCATCCACAAACAGACGCCAGACGCGGCCAAGAAAACGGTAAACGCCTTCGACGCCCTTGGTGCTCCACGGTTTCACCATTTCGAGCGGCCCCATGAACATTTCAAACAGTCGAAGCGAATCCGCGCCATATTCGCTGACAATGTCGTCGGGGTTCACGACATTGCCGCGCGCTTTGGACATCTTCTGGCCGTCCTCGCCTAGAATCAGCCCTTGATTGACGAGCTTGAAAAACGGCTCCGGCGTCGAGACGCAACCGAGATCGAACAAAACCTTGTGCCAGAAACGGGCGTAGAGCAGATGGAGAACGGCGTGTTCCGTGCCGCCGACGTAGAGATCAATGCCGGGGGTAGGGACGGCTGTCCCAGCCGTCCGCGGCGCGCTGGGGACAGCGCGCCCTACCGATCCCATCCAATACGATTCCGCTTCCTTGCCGACGAACGCAGTGGAATTCTTTGCATCAAGATAACGGAGATAATACCAACAACTGCCGGCCCATTGCGGCATGGTGTTGGTTTCGCGCACGGAACCGTCGGGCAGATTCACCCAATCCTTCGCGCGGGCGAGCGGCGGCTGGCCGTCGGGCATGGGTTTGTAATCGTCGAGCTTCGGCGGAAGCACGGGCAGCGCGCTTTCCGGCAGGGCTTCGTGATATGGTGGCTGACCGCCAGGTCCGCTCGCGTCGCGCTTCCAGATAATCGGGAACGGCTCGCCCCAGTAACGCTGCCGCGAAAAAAGCCAGTCGCGGAGTTTGTAGTTGATGGTTTTCTTGCCAAGCCCTTTCGATTCAAGCCAGTCGGTGATTTTCTTTTTGGCTTCGGGCGTGGGCAACCCGGTGATGGAAATTCCCGGCCCGGTGGAGTTTACCGAAGTGCCATCGTCCACGAACCCATGCCAATCGGTTTTGGGGTCGGGTGGCTGGACAACCTGGATGATTGGCAGGTTGAACTTGGTGGCGAACTCGAAATCGCGTGTGTCATGAGCCGGCACAGCCATGATGGCGCCAGTGCCATAGCTGGCGAGGACGTAATCAGCAATCCAGATGGGAATCTTCTGACCATTGACGGGATTGATGGCGAAAGCGCCGGTGAACACACCGGTTTTCTCCTTCGCCAGTTCCGTCCGTTCGAGATCGGATTTCTTGGCAACTTCAACTTTGTATCTGGCAATCGCCTCGTACTGCGCCGGCGTAGTGATCTGGTCAACGAATTTGTGTTCCGGCGACAATACCATGTAAGTCGCGCCAAACAACGTGTCGGGGCGCGTGGTGAACACGCGGATTTCTTCATTCGAACCGGCAATTTGGAAATCAACCTCGGCGCCTTCGCTGCGGCCAATCCAGTTCCGCTGCATTTCCTTGAGTGAATCGCTCCAGTCAATCGTGTCGAGGTCGGCCAGCAGTTTCTCAGCGTAGGCAGTGATGCGCAGCATCCATTGACGCATCGGTTTGCGGACAACGGGAAATCCACCCACTTCACTTTTGCCATCCACGACTTCTTCGTTGGCCAGCACCGTGCCGAGCTGTTCGCACCACCAGACCGGCTGCTCGCTGACGTAGGCGAGGCGCTTGGAATCGCGCCAGGCGCGGCGTTTGGCTTCCAACGTGCTGCCGGCATCTTGCCGGCAGTTCTGATTGGATTCTTTCGCCGTTGCTTTTTGTGAAGTTTTATCTGCCGGCAGGATGCCGGCAGCACGTTCCTGTTCCACCGGATACCTCAGTGTCTCAATCGGCTCGGCCTTGTTTGTTTCCGGATTGAACCAGGAGTTGTAGAGCTTGAGAAAAATCCATTGCGTCCATTTGAAATAATCAGGGTCGGTGGTGGCCAGTTCGCGCGACCAGTCGTAGCTGAAGCCGAGTGATTGGATCTGCCGCTTGAACGTGGCGATGTTCGCCTCGGTGGTCTGGCGCGGATGCTGGCCGGTCTTGATGGCGTATTGCTCGGCGCGCAGGCCGAAGGCGTCCCAGCCCATCGGATGCAACACGTGAAACCCTTGCGCGCGTTTGTATCGCGCGAGGATGTCGGTGGCGGTATAGCCTTCCGGATGCCCGACGTGCAGGCCCGCGCCGGAGGGATAGGGAAACATGTCGAGAATGTAAAATTTGGGCGGCAACTGCGTTGCGGCCACCTTGCCGGAAAGATTATGGCGTCGGGCAAAAGGATGCCCGTCCGGAAGGGCTTCACCCGGATTAAAGGCGCGAAAGGTCTGCTGCTCGTCCCAAAATTGCTGCCATTTGGGCTCAATCGGATGAAACGGATATTGTCTGCGACTGCTCGCCATAGAAATTGAATTTTGCGGAAAGTGGTGCGGCGGGGCAATGGCAGAGTTTCCGGCGACAAGCAAAAGCAGTTTGAGCCATGCCCTCCCTCATCCCGGGCTTCTTCCCAAGGAGAAGGAGAATTGTCCGCCGTCTCTCTGAAAAACCTGCGACTGAATTTGCCGAACGCTCATCCGCAAAACCAAAACCGCACTGCGGCTGTTTCCTCTCCTCGGGGAGAGGATAAAAGGTGAGGGCGGTTCAAGAAAACCACCTTCCCCGGTCTGGCCTGGTCTTGCCTTGATTTGGTGGACAAGCGTTGGGTGATCGCAGATTCCTACCGGGGGCTTCCCAAGGAACGCGACGCTTCCCACGTCAATCGCAAACCTTCCAACGTGAGATTCGGTTCAACGGCTGAAATCTCCGGCAGTCTGGACGCCATCAGCCGCGCGTAACCGCCGGTGGCAACCACCGGCAATTGCTTTACTTTCAATTCGCGCTTCAATTCGGCGATCAATTCCCGGACCAGCCCGCGATAACCGTGCACCGCACCCACGAGCATGGCTTCTTCGGTGCTTTTACCGATGCTCGTCTTGATTTCGCGGATTTCGATGCGCGGCAGCAAGGCTGTTTTCTCGTGCAAATAATCCGTCATCGCTGCCAGCCCCGGCGCGATGATGCCACCGGCGTAATTGCCCGCGCGGTTGATGACATCGAACGTGACCGCCGTGCCGAAATCCAGCACCACCACCGGCGCGCCAAACCGGTGCCGCGCGGCAACCGCATTGGCCAGGCGATCCGGACCGATGCTGTCCGGTTTCGGATAATCAATTCCCACGCCCCGCAAGGTTTTCGGCGTGAGTTCGAACACGCCCAATTTCCAAAGGGCGCGCGCCGTTTGGCGAACGAACGGTGTGGCGCGCGGCACGACGCTGCAAAGGGCCACGCCATCGAGCCGGACACGGCCAACGAATTTTCGCATCAGCTTCGCCGCCGCGCCGTTGAACCAGCTCGCCGTGGGAAGGTTGGCCTGCTTCACGACCCGCCGGTCGTTCGCCAGCCCGGCGTGCGTGTTCGTGTTGCCGATGTCGAAAAGCAAAAGCATCATAAAAAGTCCGAAAGCCGAAATCCGAATCCCGAAAGAATGTCGAAATCCGAAATCCGAAAATCCAATTTGCCGATTCGCGAACCTTTTGTAATTCGGTCTTCGGCCTTCGTCCCGCATTGCGGGATTTCGGTCATCGGATTTCGGGTTTCGGATTTCATTCTCATTTCTCCAAGGTCACATCGCCACCAGTGACGCGCTCCAGATGCCCGTGCTCGGTGCGCAGCAGCAACGCGCCGTCGTCATCCAGCGACTCGGCGCGGCCGCGAATCCTGCGCTCGCCGGTTTGAATCGTCACGTTGCGGCCAATCGTCTGGCAATGCGCCTCCCATTCGTCCGCCACCTCCGCGAAGCCGCCGCCACAAATCCGCGCGTAATCGCCATCCAGTTCGCGCAAAATCGCCGTCGCCAGTTCGGAGCGCGAAATCGTCTTGCCCGATTCAATTTTGAGCGAAGTCGCCAGCCTGCGCAATTCCGGCGGAAACTCGCCCGGGCTCAGATTTACGTCCACGCCAATGCCCAGGATGACGTGGCGAACCCGGTCCAGTTCCGCGCTCAACTCGGTCAAAATGCCCGCGACTTTTTTCCCGCCAATTAAAATGTCGTTCGGCCATTTGATTTCGGGATGCAAACCGGTCTCGGATTGAATCGCGCGTCGCAGAGCCGTTGCGGAAGCGACCGTCAATTGCGTCGCCTCCTGCGGGCGCAAATCCGGCCGCAGCAAAACGGAAAACCAAAGCCCCTTCCGTTCGGGCGAAATCCATTTGCGGCCGAGCCGCCCCCGGCCTTTTGTCTGCGATTCGGCAAAAACGACCGCGCCCTCCTTCACGCCGTCGCGCGCGAGCCTTTCAATCACGTCGTTCGTCGAGGTTGTTTGCTCGAACACGCGGATGTCGCGGCCGATGACCTTCGTTTTGCCGAGGCGCGCGAGCAAATCGTCGGCGTGCAACACATCCGGCGCGCTGACGAGCCGGTAGCCAAAATGCGGACCGGCCTCGATTTCGTAGCCGAGCTGGCGCAACTGCTCGATGCGTCCCCAAATCGCCGCGCGCGTGACCCCCAATTGCCCGGCAAGGTCTGCGCCCGAAACGCCGGCGGCATTCTCGCGCAATGCGGAAAGAATTTTTGCGTCAGTCGTCATTTAACGTGTTGCCGGCATCTTGCCGGCAAATCCATTTGTCCAGTAAAAAAGTCAGTTCTGCCGGCAGGATGCCGGCAGCACGTTCTACGGTTCAAAATCCAATCCAATGTCCACCGCGTGCGCCGAATGCGTCAGCGCACCGATGGAAATAAAATCCACACCGGTTTTTGCAATCGTCTGAACGCCGGCCAGGTTCACGCCGCCGCTGGCCTCGGTTTTCACGCGGCCTTTGACTTTTTGCACCGCGAGCCGCAACTGCACGGGATTCATGTTGTCGAGCAGAATGATGTCCGCCCCCGCGGCGGCGGCCTGCTCCGCCTGCTCCAGCGTGTCGGCCTCGACCTCGATTTTCAGTTGCGGAAATTTTTCGCGCGCGCGCCGGACGGCGGCGACGACGGCGTTCGGCTGTGCATCACGCAGCGCGGCGAGGTGGTTGTCCTTGATGAGCACCAGGTCGAACAGGCCCAGGCGATGGTTGCGTCCACCGCCGCAGGTGACGGCGTATTTCTCGAACCGCCGCCAGCCGGGCGTCGTCTTGCGCGTGTCGAGAATTTGCGACGGCGTGTCTTTGATGGCATCCACGAATTGCGCGGTCAAGGTTGCCACGCCGGAAAGCCGCTGGACAAAATTCAACGCCACGCGCTCGGCGCTCAAAATCGCGTGCGCCGGGCCGGAAATTTTCAGCAAAATTTCGCCGCCGTTGACGTGCTGGCCGTCTTTGGCCAATCGCTCGATTTTGATTTCGCCTTCGGAGGGCGGAGTGCCATGACGCCCTGATTCGTTTTGAGATTTTTGGGGCTCGCAGAGCTCGCCCCTCCGATTGATGAATTCAAAGACCCCGCGGAAGGCGGCTGCGGCGAAATCGAGTCCGGCGACGACGAGCGGTTCACGCGTGCGCAGGACGGCCCGGGCCGTCGCGGTTTCGGGCACGGTGGCGAGCGTCGTGGCGTCGCCACTGCCGATGTCCTCGGCAAGGGCGGCCTGGACGGCCTGGCGGATTTCTGCGGCGGACAATTCCACACCGTCAGGATGAAGGCGAATGGAAAAAGGGAAAAGGAAAAACGGGTGGTGGAGAAAACGCCTGAATTTGTAATGGCTCGCCCCGTGGCTTTGGTTTAGAAAAGCTGCATGCACAGCTTGTGGCCTATCGTGCCCGATTGTTTGTTTGTCAAAACCTGAAAGCCTGAAAGATATGGACTACGCGGAAACAAAAGAAATGGCGGATCGCCTGGGGCTCCGCCTCGATCCGGCACAGAATTACGTCCTCGCCGACGACTACGGGTTCCTGCAGCATCTGGCGCAGGGCAAGAACCGTTACGCTTTCAACGTCCTGTCCGGTCGTTACCGGCAGAGTGAAGTGCTGGCTTTCGATTATCATTACGAAATATCGGGGAAGGGTGCGGACCATGAACTCTCCAGCTCCCATTGCTACCTGACGATGGTCATGGTGTTGATGCCGGGGTATTTTCCGGAGCTGCGCATTACGCCGGAAGGGTTGCGGTCAAAAATCGCCGGAGTGCTGGGCGAGGAGGACATTCACTTCGAATCAGCCGAATTCACCCGCGCGTTTTGTGTGCGGTGCAGGGACAAACGGTTTGCGTACGATGTCTGCAATGCGCGGGTGATTGATTACCTGCTGGAAAATCGCGACTTGAACATCCAAATCCAGAATTGCGTGCTGGCACTGGCATCCGATACACAATGGCCGGCCAAACAAGTCGAAGCCAACCTGGAACGGCTGTGCGAGATCCGTTCCCTGCTGCCGGAATATCTGTTCGCAAAAACATGAACATGCCGATTTTCATCGCCTGCCTGGTTGCCGTTTTGTTACCGGCCGTTTACGTGCTCGTGCAATACAATGCATTGGTCGCGCTAAAAAATTACATCCGCGAATCGTGGAGCGACGTGGACGTGGAATTGAAACGGCGCTACGACCTCATCCCGAACCTGGTGGCCGTGGTCAAGGGTTATGCCGCGCACGAACGCGCGGTGCTGGAACGCGTGGCCGAGCTTCGCAACCGCTGCGCCGCCAACAACGGCCCGGTGGCCGACCAGTCCCGTGACGAAATCCAGCTCGTGGACGCGCTCAAACAACTGCTCGTGGTGGTGGAAAATTATCCGCAACTCAAGGCCGACCAGAATTTTCTCAAACTCCAGACCGAACTGGTGAATACCGAGGACCGCATCCAGGCCGCGCGTCGGTTTTACAACGGCAACATTCGCGATTACCGCAACAAATGCGAAACCTTCCCCAGCAACCTCGTGGCCAATATCTTCGGCTTCAAATCAGAAGGGGACTTTTTCAGCGTGCCGCCATCGGTCCGGGACGTGCCGAATGTGGACTTTGCGACGTCGTGACCGCGAAATGATTTGCAGGAGCCGAGGTAACGAGGCCCGGTATTTTCGATTTACGACCTGCAATTGACGCGGCGTGCCTGGATTGGGGAAGAGCTCGTAAATCGTAAATCAAACATCGCAAATCCGGTCCGGGCCTCCTCACACCGGCTCCTGCGGAATTCCTTCAGCTCAACAATTTTTCAAACCGCGCGGCGGCGGCGTCCCATTCCGCAGCCGATTGCGGCATGATGGTTTTAAGTTCAAATGAATTTCGCACCACTTCGCGCGCGGCGGCATGCGACGGCAGATGGCCGAGCGCGATGGCCTGGATCAAAAGGTTGCCGGTGGCGGTGCATTCGGTCGGACCGGCCAGGACGGGGATTTTCACCGCGTTGGCGGTGCATTGATTGAGCATCGTGGCCTGGCTGCCGCCGCCGACGATGTGCAACCGCTCGATTTTTCTGCCGGTCAACCGCTCGATCCGCCGCAGCACGACGCGATAAAACAACGCGAGGCTTTCGTAAATGCAACGCATGAACGCGGCGTGATTGGCGGGCACCGGCTGGCCGGTTTCCCGGCAAAACCCGGCGATTTTTTCCGGCATGTCGTCCGGGCTGAGAAAGCGCGGGTCGTCGGGGTTGACGAGCGAGACGAACGGCGGCGCGGTGGTGGCGAGTTGTTCCAGCGCGGCAAAATCGTATTTTTTGCCTTCCTTCGCCCATTGGCGGCGGCATTCCTGCACCACCCAAAGGCCGACGATGTTTTTGAGCAGGCGCACGGTGTTGCCGAAACCGATTTCGTTGGTGAAGCCAAGCCCGCGGCCTTGTTCGTTGATGATGGGTTGCGGCCATTCGACGCCCATGAGCGACCACGTGCCGGAACTGAGGTAGGCCCAGTTTTCCCCGCCCGCCGGAACGGCGGCGACCGCCGCGGCGGTGTCGTGCGAACAGGACGCGACGACTTCGATCTGCGGCAGGCCGGTCTCGGTGGCGAGATTTTTTTTCAGCGGGCCAAGCCGTGTGCCGGACGGGCAAAGGGGCGCGAAAAGTTCCCCGCGCAAACCGAGCGCGGCAAAAAGTTTTTTCGACCACGTTTTGGTCTGCGGATTGTAAAGTTGCGTGGTGCTGGCGAGCGAAACCTCGTTTCTCGCCACGCCGGAGCAAAAGTAATTAAACGCGTCGCCGAGGAGCAAAAGTTGTTTCGCCCCGGCCAGACGGGCGGGTGGCTCGGCGGCGAGCTGGTAAATCGTGTTCAACGACATGAACTGAATGCCGGTTTCGGAGTAAATCGTCGGCCAGTCCACACGCGATTTGGCGTTCTCGACACCGACGACGGTGCGCGGGTCGCGGTAGCACCACACCGGCATCATGATCAGGCCGCGCTCGTCGTAAAGCACGTAATCCACACCCCACGAATCGGTGCTGAGGCTGGCGATGGGCAGCTGGCGCGCGGCGGCTTTTTTCAGGCCGGCCTTCAACTCGTTGAACAAGCCGTCAATGTTCCAGTGCAACGCGCTGGAAACCCTGACCGGGCCGTTGGGAAAGCGATGCAGTTCCTCCAAGGTGATTTTTCCGTTGTCGAGCGTACCGAGCATGAGTCGTCCGCTGTCCGCACCGAGGTCGCAAGCGAGATAATGTGTGGGCATGGTGAAAAAATTGCCGGCGCATTTTACGCCATGCAAACGCGGTGTCAAAGGGATTGGGAATCAGCCGCCGGGACCGAATTGAAAAATTGATTTCCCGTCAACCGCAATGTTAAATTTCTCGACTCCGGCGGCGTTGTTTGCAAAACTGGTGTCATGGATGCGGACGAGCGCGACATTTTTCAATTCCTCAAAACCCGGGGAACCGAGTTTGTGGGCGCAATGGAGATTGCCCGGCGTGCCGGCAACAAAAAGAGATTTTACGAAGACCCCGACTGGGCCAAAGTGGTCCTGATGCGGATGCAGGAACGCGGGATTCTTGAACACGACGCCTCGGCGCGCTACCGCATCAAACCGGTTTCCAGAAAGGATAAAAACAAGGGCTGGGTTGCGCCGGACATCGCCAAAATCCTCAACGAAAGCGGCGTGGAAGTTGAAGCTGGCGGTGACATTGCCTCGGACGAGTATTACGAGGAACTCTGACCACTCATCCGCCCGGCGCAATCGCCAAACCGGATTTGCCACGCCAAAAATTTTCCGTTCGCACCCGACATGTTCGCCGCGCTGCTCACCACCCTGCTGTTTTCCATCTCCGCCATTTGCGGCCACCGCACCTCGACGCGGCTCGGCGGTGTGGAGGCGAATTTCTGGCGCATCTGCGGCGCGATGTTTTTTCTGGTGATTTGGGCGAACATTTTTGGCACGGGCACGCGTGGCGCGGCGTTCCCCATTTTTGTCCTGAGCGGACTGGCCGGCATCGGCCTCGGCGACACCGCGTATTTTCAAGCGTTGCCGCGGCTCGGCAGCCGCCGGACCGTCCTGCTCACGCAATGCCTCATCGCGCCGTTCGCCACCTTGATTGAATGGCTTTGGCTTGGCACCCGGCTGAACCTCGCGGAAATTTTTTGCGTGGCCGTGATTCTCACCGGGGTGGTGGTCGCGCTCGCGCCGGGCGATCATTTGAAAATCGCCCCGCGCCGGTTGTGGATTGGCATTCTGGCCAGCACCATTGCCGCGCTCGGCGGCGCGTTAGGCGCAGTGTTGAGCCGCAAAGCCTATTTCGTCGCGCACGCGGCCGGCGAACATCCCGACCCCGGCACGACCGGCTACCAGCGCGTCATCGGCGGCGCCGTCGCGCTCGGTTTGATTTTTTTGATTGTGAAATGGCGGCATACCCGGCGGCGCGGCGACGATGCGCAAATGAAAGATTCATTTTCTCCGCGCGAAAAATTACGGCTCTGGCCGTGGGTGCTGGTCAACAGCCTCGCCGGCCAGACGGTCGGCGTGAGTTGCATGCAATGGGCGCTCGAAAGCACGCCCACCGGCATCGTCACGGCCATCATCGCCATGACCCCCATCGTCATGCTGCCGCTGGCGCGCGTTTTTGAGGGTGAAAAAATCACCGCGCGGTCGCTCGCCGGCGGCCTCATCGCCGTCGCGGGCGTGTTGGGCCTGACATTTTGGCATTGAATCATTTTGGAAAACAAATTTCCATTCGTCCTCGTTCTCGTCCTCCTCCTCGAAAAACCGTTGTGAATCAAGAACGAGAACGAGGACGAATTTTATGAAAACAGAGTTGCAGACCGCCGTTGAATCGCTCGGCATCGAAAATTTCCGGCGCCACATTTTTCTTTGTGCCGACCCGACGGAGCCGAAGTGTTGCGCAAAGGAGCAAGGACTGGCCGCGTGGGAATTTTTGAAACGGCGGCTCAAGGAACTGAATCTCGCCGGCCCGGAACCGCTGGTTTATCGCACCAAGGCCAACTGCCTGCGCGTCTGCGTGCGCGGGCCAATCGCGGTCGTTTATCCCGAAGGCGTCTGGTATCACTCCTGCGCGCCGGAAGTGCTGGAACGCATCATCCAGGAGCACCTGATTGGCGGGAAAATTGTCGGGGAGTTCGTCTTTGCGCATAATCCGCTGCCGTGAATCCAACAGGTCCGGTTAACATAAATTCCCAATCTTTATCGCCATAATTCAGGCTGCACCACCCCCCATTTTTCGCTCGACTTTCGTTTGTTTAACGTGCAGAATTACCCCGGTTTCGGAGGAAACATGGCCAGACTGCTCATCAAGACCGGGGGTTTGGGAAACCAGACGTTAGAACTGCGTTTTGGCACCAATCGCGTCGGGCGCGATCCCGACTGTGATTTCCCCATTGATCATCCCACCGTGTCCTCAAACCACTGCGAACTGGTGTTGTCGGGTGAAGGGGTGTTGATCCGCGATTGCGACTCGACCAACGGCACGTTTGTCAACGGCGATCCGGTCAAGGAAGCGTGGCTGCTTCCCGGCCAGACGGTGAATCTGGGCGAAGTGGAATTATTCATCGAATCCACCGAGGTCAACGTTGCGATCCCCAAGTATGAGCGCGAGCGTCCCAAACCGCCGGTGGTGCTTGAAGGCGGCGTGATGCTCTGCCCGCGCCATCCGCAGGTGCCGGTCACCTACAAATGCACCCACTGCAACGAGGTGATGTGCAACCGTTGCGTGCATGTGTTACAACGCAAAGGCGGCCTGCCACTGTTCCTCTGCACGCTTTGCAGTCACAAGTGCGAACCCGTTGAGGTCGTGAAACAGGTGAAGAAAAAAACGTTCATCGGCTTTTTGCGGAATACCGTCAAAATCCGGTTCCGGAACCCCGTTAAACGCGATAAATTTTAAAAGTACAGGCTGCGGCTTCAGGACGGCGATCGGTCTTTCAAAAACCGCCGGACCATTTTCTCCAGCGCCGCAATCCAGAGCGGATGTTCGTTGAGACACGGAATTTGCGCGAACTCCTTTCCGCCGGCCTCTAAAAATGTTCTCCGCCCCCGAATGCCGATTTCCTCCAGCGTCTCCAGACAATCGGAAACAAAGGCCGGGCAGATGACCAGGAGCTTTTTGACTCCGCGCCTGGGCAACTCCACCAGTTCAAAATCCGTGTAGGGCTTCAGCCACGGATCGCGACCGAGCCGGGACTGGAACGAAATGGAATACCGGTTCACAGGGACGCCCGCTTTCGCAACCAATGCCGCCATTGTTTTGAAACATTGCGCGCGGTAACACGTCGCGTGTGCCGGACTGTCGGTTTCGCAACAATTCGGCACGGTCAAACAATGGCCGCCGGCCAGGTCGGACTTGCGCAGATGCCGCTCCGGAAGGCCGTGAAAACTGAACAGCAAATGGTCGTAGCCCGCCGCCAGATGATTGGCTGCGCTCGCCGCCAGTGCGGCGATGTAATCGGGCAAATCAAAATATGGCGGCTGGACGACGATTCGCATTTGCGGCGCGAGTTTTGCCACGACTTCCTTCACCCGCTCCACCGCCGTTTCGTAGCTCGACATCGCGTAGTGCGGGAACAGTGGAATCAGAAATAATTCATCCACGCCGCGTTCGCGCAATTTCTGAATCGCCTCTGGAATGGATGGATGCTGATAACGCATCGCCAGCTCAACCGGCACGGTGACACGCTCCTGCAACTTCACCTGGACCTTGCGGCTCGTAACGATGAGCGGCGAACCTTCCGGCAGCCAGATTTTTTTGTAAGCCTCGGCGGCTTGTTTCGGACGGTTGACGAGAATCATCCCCACGATGAACCGGCGCAGCAGCCAGGGCGTGTCAATCACCCGCCCGTCCATCAGAAATTCATTCAAATAACGCCGCACGTCGCCGACGGACGTCGAGTCCGGCGAGCCAAGATTGACCAGCAAGACGCCTTTGTTCATTTGGCCGTCAGGAATTTTTCCACGCGTTCCACAATATTGCAACCGGACACAATCGTGTCGCCCAGCGAAACGCCGTCGCGATAGTGGCCGGCGAAAAACAAACCGGCGGCCTGGTTTTCGATTTCGTTCATCAATTCGCGGTAATGACCGTAGCCGACGTTGTATTGCGGGATTGCCTTCGGATAAAGCACGCAATGCTGGAAGGCCGGTTTGCCGGTCACGCCCAGCAGCACCCGCAGGTCTTCACACGTCAGCGCGACAAGTTTCTCCGCCGGCAGCAAGGCCAGTTCCGGATAGCGTTCGCCGCCGATGTAACTCGTCAGCGTCAAATGGCCGGCGGGCGCGCGATTGGGAAACAATGACGACGAGAAAATCGTGCCGAGAATTTTGAAGCCTTCGATTTTGGGAATCAACATGCCGAAGCCTTCGCACGGATGCGCCACGTCCTCGCGCCGGAATCCCAGCACCACGCTTGCCACCGGCGGATAACGGATTTCGGAAAATGGCAAGAGGTCGAGCGGCTCAAGTTCTTTATCTCCGGTAGGGCGGTGCTGCTGCGCCGCCCCAATTTCAAGGCTGCGCGGCAGCGCAGCCCTACCACACATCACTTTCAATTCCGCCAGTTTCCAAGCCGTGCCACAATAAATCACCGCGCTGTGTTCCGATCCACCGTTGGAAGTTGCCATGCGCCAGCCGTCCACCGTTTGCGTCAGCCGGGAAACCGTGGTGTTCAGCCTCACCGCGCCGCCAAGTCGCACCGCCAGCGTATCCGGCAAAACCTGCAATCCTTCGTCGAATGAAAATTTTGGCGCGCGGTCCTTGGCCACCTCGCCGGATTTTTTGCGGTCGCGCGCGCCGAAAATCTGGCCCTTGATGAGCGAACCGTAATTGTCCTCCAGCGCCTTGAGTTTGGGAAAAGCGTGCGTCAGGGAAAGCTGGTGCGGATCGCCCGCGTAAATTCCGGCCACGAGCGCGTCAATCGCCTGGTCGAGAAATTCCTGGTTCAGCCGGCGCACGACAAACTGCGCGATGCTTTCCTCGTCGCCATCGCGGCGGCGCGGCACAAACGGTTCGCGCAGCACGGCCAGCTTGGCTTTGGCGGTGAAAAGTTTCGTCGTGAAAAAGCCCAAGGGCGAACCGGGCATGGCGATGGGACGCTGGTAACGGACGACATAACGCGCCTCGGCCTTCGGGTCCGGATCCAGCCGGCGCGGCTGCAAACCGGCATCGCGGACAAGCTGGCCAATCTTCGGTGACGTTTCGAGCAGCGTGTTCGGCCCGAACTCGGCGAGCCAGCCGTCCTGGCGCAGCGACTGAATCACGCCGCCGACGCGCCCGCTGGCTTCATAGACCGTGACCGGAATGCCCTTGCGTTTCAGATAAAACGCCGCGGTCAACCCCGTGATGCCGGCCCCGATGATGGCGACAGGTTTCATTTAAAACCGGAAATAATGCCTCGTTTATTTGCCACTTAACCCTCGTTTTAAGAATCTCCCGTAAGCAAAAAGTGCTTTGTCTAAATCTCGATGAGATACATTTTTAAATGTTTTTGTGAACGGAATATAATGGTCAAAGTAAATTTGGATTTTCTGTGGCCGAGAGTCGGGTAACTCTGAAAGAGAAAAATTGCAGATTTTTGCCATCGCGCGATAGGTATGCCGATCAAAAATGGGAAAAAGCCTGTGATTGATGCAATGAAGCCAGAAAATGCCCCAGATCGCACCTCCCTGCAAAGATGCTAAATATTTTTTGCCAGCTTCATGTGACGACAAGCTAGGTAGGTTTTTTAATTGTGGAAGATATATGGTCTGGATTGATTGCCGCTTTTTCTTGGCGATTTCTTCCGTGCTGTTTTTCCATTTGTATAATGCCCACACACGGTCTTTGTCCAACGACTTTCCTATGTTTTCATCGTAGAGATGTTCCAAATCATAAGAATACTCCTTACTCCAGAAAGCGACGAAACCTGCTTTATTGGCCGAGACATATTGGACGATCTCAAGTTTCATATTCCTTTCGGAGGGGCGAGTTCCACGAGCCCCTGACTAAAAATAACATTTGGGGCTCGCAGAGCTCGCCCCGCCGATTTTTCGTCAAGTTGCATCATGCCACGGCAATATATTGAGTTCACCCTGAAACGGCCAGTCTTCCGGCCGTTTCACCAGACCATCCTTGATTGGATTTTCCCAGAGATAAAGCCACTTTTGATGATAGCTTTCGCCGTTCCGCAACTGCCGGTCGAAAAAATCGCGTTGCCAAACCGGCTTTTCCGCTGGATACGGCCAGCGGCGGGTTGCTTCGGCGCGCCAAAAACGAACCCATTGTTTCAGCGGCGTGACCGGCAGTTTCGCTGGTGCGCAAAAAAGGTGCAGATGATCCGGCATGATAACATAACGTCCCACCAGCCAATGGTCGGCCTTGCACCAGCAATCGAGCAATAACGCGACTATATCAGGCTTGGCCAGCAAAGGGCGGCGTTTGTCAGCACAAACGGTGACAAACTGGAGGATGGTCTGGTTTGCGAACTCCTGCGACGGCAGGTGCGGCAACCGTTGACGGCCCGGTTCGCGAATTGGAGTTTGCATTTTTTGATTTGGGGCTCGTGGAACTCGCCCCTCCGAAAAGCTAGGTTAAATCGTCCGCGAATGTTTCCGCTCGCCCACGGGCGCGAGGGTGTTGTCGAAGCACATCGCGATGTTGCGGATGAACAGGCGGCCGGTGTCGGTAACTTCCAGGCCGGTCGGCGAACGGCGCACCAGGCCGTCGGCTTCAAGCGGCGCGAGCGACGCGAGTTCCGGCGCGAAGTGTTCCGCGAAGTTGATGCCGAGCTTTTGCGACATCGCGGCGTAATCGAGCGAAAGGTCGCACATCACGCGCATGATGGTTTCGCGGCGGATTTTGTCCTCATCGGTCAGGAAATACGCGCGCTGCAACGGCACCCGGCCGGCGTCCACGGCCTCCTGCCATTTCGGCAGTTCCTTCTCGTTTTGCCAGTACGCGTCGGGAATCTGCGAAATGCTCGACATGCCGAACGCATAAATGTCCGACCCGGCGCGCGTGCTGTAGCCCTGGAAATTACGCTGGAGCTGCTTGTTGCGCTGGGCCACGGCCAGTTCATCGTTGGGCCGTGCGAAATGATCCATGCCGATGTAAACGTACTGGTTGTTGGCGGTGAGTTTTTCAATGACGAGTTTGAGAAGTTGCAGCTTGGTTTCGGCGGCGGGGAGATGCTGTTGCTGCTCTAGGATTTTTTGGGCGGGCTTGACCCACGGCACGTGCGCGTAGCTGAAAACGGCGAGCCGGTCCGGCTTCATTTCCAGCACGATATCGAGCGTTTCGTTGAACGACTCCGGCGTCTGGTGCGGCAGGCCGTAGATGAGGTCGAGGTTGATCGAGCCGTAACCCAGCTCGCGCATCCAATCCATCGCCTGCCGTGTCATTGCGCGCGGCTGGATGCGGTGGACGGCCTCCTGGACTTTCGGGTTGAAATCCTGCACGCCCATCGAGGCGCGGTTGAAGCCGATTTCGCGCAACGCGGCCATGTGCTCGCGCGTGAGCCGGCGCGGGTCCACTTCCACGCTGGCTTCGATGTCCGGCGAAAACGTGAAGTGTTGGTGGATGATTTCGCCGAGCCGGCGAATTTCGTCGGGCTGCAAAAACGTCGGTGAACCGCCGCCAAAGTGGAGTTGCCCGGCTTTGCGCTGCGGATTCAACCGCGGCGCCATCTCCGCCACCTCGCGGCCAAGGCATTCCACATAGTCCCTGCCCTTGTCGTGGTTGAGTGTGATGACGGTGGTGCAGCCGCAAAACCAGCAGAGCGTCTCGCAGAATGGAATGTGGAAATAAATGGAAAGGTCGCGCGCCGTCTGGTTGTTCGCCGTGATTTTTTCGGCCACCTGCGGCCACGTTATTGCGTCGGTGAATTTCGTCGCCGGCGGATAGGAGGTGTAACGCGGCCCGGCCACGTTGTATTTCTGCACCAGGTCGAGATCAACTTTCAGCGTGCTCATGGATTGAGAAAATGGAGGTATAATCCAAGCCCGCCCTCACCCTGATCCTCTCCCCCGGGGAGAGGGAACAGCCATCGGGTGCTTTGTTCTTCACGGACAACCGCCTTGCAAATCCAGTAGCAGGACATTTCGAGAGACGGCAAATAATTCTCCCTCTCCTGGGGGAGAGGGCCGGGATGAGGGCGGACGTTTATCTGGCCTCCGTTCATCATTTGAAATTTTTCACCGTTTCGACCAATGCGGCGATGTTTTCCAATTTCGCATTGGGCGGCACGCCGTGGCCAAGGTTGAAAATATGGCCTTTGCGGCCGCGCATGGCTTCAAGAATGGACCGCGTTTCCTGCGCGACCATTTCCGGCGTGGCGTCGCTGAGCAGCGCGGGCGCAAGGTTGCCTTGAAGAGCGATGTCCGCTGGCAAAAGCCGGCGCGCGTGAGCCAGCGGAAATTGCCAGTCCATGCCCAGCACGCTTGCCCCGGTCGCCAGGAGATCATCCCAATTCCCGTGCGTGCCGAGAGAAAAGACAATGACGGGCGGAGCGCCGGTCTCCGACCTGGCGCAATGGGCGACTTTCCCGGAACACGCCGGGTCGGAGACCGGCGCTCCAATACTGGCGATAATTTCCTTCATCCAACGCCCGGAGGCCTCCTGAAATTCCGTCGGCGCGAGCTGGCCGCCGTGGCTGTCGAAAATCTGGAGCGCATCCACGCCGGCGTTGATTTGCATTTGCAGATAAGCGGCGATGGCGGCGGTGAGTTTCCCGGCGAGCGCATGAAAAGTGCTCCGGTCTTCCCGAAACAGGCTCAAGGCGCGGGTGTATTTTCCGGTGCTGCCGCCTTCCATCATAAACGTGGCCAGTGTCCACGGCGAACCCGAAAAGCCGATGAGCGCGGTCTGGTCGCCGAGTTCCTTCCGAACCAGACGCAACGCCTGATCCACGTAACCGAGGCGTTCGACCACGCGCTCGACGGAAAGGCGCTCGATATCGGCCTTGGTACGCACGGCAAAGTCCATGACCAAGCCGCCGGTTTCGCGGAAACGGTAGGGCTGACCCATCGCTTCGGAAATGACGAGGATGTCGCTGAACAGGATCGCCGCATCAAATCCGAATCGCCGGACCGGCTGGAGCGTGACTTCGGCGGCAAGCCCGGGCGATTGAATCAATTCCAAAAAGGAATGCTTTTCCTTCAACTCGCGATATTCCGGCAAGGCGCGACCGGCCTGCCGCATCAGCCAGACCGGCGGGCGATCCGTTGCGCGGCAGTGGCAGGCGTCGAGAAACCGGCGGCGGTTCGTCAGTTTGACCGGGGCGGCGGGCGCGTTGGCGTTGGTTGCAATGGCAGCCATGTATTTTGAGCGCATTACGGCTGCATTGCTATTAGCATACCCAATCGGTTTTGAACAGCCAGTTGCGCTTTCAATTTTTTGAGCAACTTTGTCCGAACCCTGGTTTTTAATCAATAGCGAGACCATGAAAGACAACGAACTCCATTCCAAACTCCGCGAATCAGGCTGGCGGCGGAAACTCACTGAAGCTGAACAAGCCGAATTGCGCGCCTATCTCGCCGCAAATCCCGACGCCCGCGCCGATTGGGGAATGGAATCAGCCTTGAACGCCGCCCTCACCCGATTGCCGGACGCGCCCGTGCCGTCGAATTTCACCGCGCGCGTGCTTCAGGCGGTCGAACGCGAAGAGGCCCGGCCGCACGGCTGGAGCTGGCGTTGGAACTGGCATACGCTGGTGCCGCGCGTCGCATTCGCGGCGGTGGTGATTACCTTCACCGGTTTGGCCTTTCATCACCATGAAATTTACAGCCAGCGCGCCGCGTTGGCCAGGAGCGTTGCGTTCGTGACCAGGGGACAATCGGTGCCCAGCCCGGAAGCGCTGGAAAATTTTGACGCCATCCGCCGCATGAGCCAGCCACAGCACGCGGACGACGAATTGCTGGCATTAATGCAATGATTCGTTCGTGGCAGGTGCGTTGCTGGCTGGCCACGGTTTTCGCGGTTGGCCAGTTTGCCGCTTTTCAGCTCATCGCCGAAACGGCCACGAATGTTCGGGCTCCGCAAAAATTATTTTCCACGACGACGAGTCTTTTGCTGCCGCCGATCCCGCACTCAAAGTCACCCGTGGATTTATTCCGTGAACTGCTGGCGATGACACCCGCCGAGCGGGAAAATTCCCTGACGAATCGGCCGCCGGGAATCCGCGACCGCATTCTCGCCAAGGTGCGCGATTATGAGGCGCTCGACCCGAACGAACGTGAATTGCGCCTGCGCGCCACCGAATTGCGCTGGTATTTGCCCCCCCTCATGCACGAATCCCCGACGAACCGCGCCGCGCGGCTGGCGGCCATCCCGGATGACTTGCGGCCCCTGGTCAAAGCCCATCTCATGCAATGGGACATCCTGCCGCCGCCATTGCAGAAGGAATTTTTTGAGAACGAGCGCGCCCTGCGTTACTTCACACACGTGGATTTGCCAATCAGCCCGCTAATGCCGCCCGTGCCGCCGGGCCTTGGATGGCATCACGGCCCGCCGGGCCCCGATTTGGCGCACTGGAACACGCTTCCCGAAGACCAACGCCAGAAAATCACCGCCCAATTCAACCAGTTTTTTGAACTGACGCCGATGGAAAAAAAGAAAACGCTCAACACCCTGTCGGCTGTCGAGCGGCAGCAAATGGAAAAAACGCTGGAAACGTTCGGGGAATTGCCTCCAGCGCAACGCCTGAAATGCATCCGCGCGTTTTCGGAATTTGCCGGCATGAGCGCGCCGGAAAAACAGGATTTTTTGAAGAATGCCCAGCGCTGGTCGCAATTGTCACCGAAGGAACGCCAGACCTGGCGCGATCTCGTCACGCACGTCCCCGAATGGCCGCCGTTGCCACCCGCATTGATGCCGCCGATGCCGCCACAGTTGCCGCAGCGCCTGCATCCGGTGGCCGCCACCAATCCCAACTGACCTCCGGCGAATTTAAATTCCCATTTCCGCCGCCACCCCTTAATTTCCCGCCGTGCATCCGATTGCGTTTCAACTCGGCTCCTTCACGGTTCATTGGTACGGTGTGATGATTGCGCTGGCATTCCTGGCGGGGCTTTGGACGGCCACCCGCCGCGCCCGGCGCGAAAACATCTCCGGCGAAAAAATCGCCGACATCGTGTTATGGCTGATGATCGGCGCGATTCTCGGCGCGCGCGCCGTTTACGTGACAACTTATTGGAAGGACGAATTTGCCAACCAGCCGCTCCCGGAAATTTTCATGATTCAACACGGCGGGCTGGTGTATTACGGCGGCCTCATCGGCGCGACGATTGCCGGCATGATTTGCATTCGCTGGAAAAAACTGCCGCTGTGGAAAACCGCCGACGTGCTTGCGCCGAGCATTGCTCTGGGAAATGTTTTTGGCCGCATCGGCTGCCTGCTCAACGGCTGCTGCTACGGCCGCGCGTGCCGCCTGCCGTGGGCCATCCGGTTTCCATCCGACCATTCGACTGGTGGCGCTCCCGTGCATCCAACCGAAATTTACGACGCGCTGCTGAATCTCGGCCTGTATTTTTTCCTCGCGTGGCTGTTTCGCCGCAAAAAATTCAACGGCCAGATTTTTGCGACTTATCTTATTTGCTACGCAGTGTTTCGTTCCATCGTGGAATGCTTTCGGGGCGATTATCCGGCGGACCACATCCATGACGGCCTCACGTCGGGACAATTGGCAAGCATCCCCATTTTCATCGCCGGTCTGACGCTGGCCGCGTTTCTCTCCCGCCGCGCCGAACCAAAACGGGGATGGAAAATCGAGAAGTGAAGATGGCGCAATCCGATTTCCCAACTTCCAACTCCCCTCGGCCAGTTTTTATCGCCGGCCCGACCGCCGTCGGCAAATCCGAAATCGCCCTGCGCCTCGCGAAACAACTCGGCGGTGAAATCATTTCCGCCGATTCCATGCAGGTTTATCGCGGACTCGACCTCGGCACGGCCAAGCCATCGCCCGCCGACCGCGCCCGTGTGCCGCATCACCTCATTGACATCTGCGATCTGACCGAATCGTTCGACGCCGCGCAATTCGCCCGGCTCGCGCATCGTGCCGTCGCGGAAATCCAGTCGCGCGGGCGCGCGCCGATTCTTTGCGGCGGCACCGGACTTTACTTCAAAGCCTTTCTCGAAGGACTCGGCGAAGCGCCGTCCGCCGACGCGAAATTGCGCGCTGAACTCGAAGCCGCGCCGTTGGAAAATCTGCTGGCCGAACTGCGCGAACGCGACCCGGCGGCTTACGAAAAAATTGACCGCCAAAACCCGCGCCGCGTCATTCGCGCGATTGAAGTAATCCGCCTGACCGGGAAACCGTTCTCCAAACAGCGCGCGGACTGGAACGTGCTTCCGGCGTCCTCGCCGGAAGGACTAAAATTAGAAGTTCCGGCAAGATGCCGGAACCACGTTTTCTGTTTCACCCGTTCACCAGCGGACTTGCACGCCTGCATCAATGCCCGCGTGGACGCGATGTTCAAGCGCGGGCTGGTGGACGATACCCGCGAATTGCTCAAGCGCGGCCTCGCGCAAAACAAAACAGCCATGCAGGCCATCGGCTACCGGCAGGTGGTGGAACATCTGCGCGGTGAACGGTCACTGGCGGAAACCATCGAGCTGGTGAAAATCCGCACCCGGCAGTTTGCCAAGCGGCAACTGACCTGGTTCCGCGCCCAGAAAAATCTGGAGTGGATTGAATTGCAGCCGGAGGAATTACTGGAAAAAGTTGCAACCGATTTGCGCCACAGACTTGACACGTCTGGAGCGCGCTGTTATATGTAACTTCATGAGCAAAGTTACATATACAGTTTCCGAGGCCCAGGCGAATCTGCCGGGGCTGTGCCGGACGGGCCGGCGGTTCGTGATTTCCCGGCGGGACAAGCCGGTTTATGTGGCCATGCCGCTGGAAGATTACGACGCGCTGCTGGAAACGATGGAATTGTTGAGCAATCCCAAGGCGATGGCGACTTTGCGGGCGGCGAAGGCGGGCCGGCTGGCTTACAAGGAACTGAATTTGGCCGATGAAAATTTTGGCCTCTGACCAGGTGCAACGCTGGCTGATTGCGCTGCCGCCGGAAACCAAAAAACGCGTGCGCGCCGCATTGCGTGGATTGGAAAGGGGACGTGGTGACATCAAGGCGTTAAGCGGCGAACTGGAGGGCTTTTGCCGGTTGCGGATGAGGGGCTGCGGATTGTTTATTCGCAACATCACGGACAAATCCTCCGGCTGGAATACGCCGACAGCCGCGACGTGGTTTACGAAACTTTCCTGAAAGTTTTGCACGAACGGAAAATGCAATGATTCGGGAGCGCCGTTTTTGAAGTCGCGGAGCGACGGACGATAATAGCCCACGGTGAAACCGTGGGTGGAATCATCCAAAACAATTCAAGCCCCGGCAGGGGCGGCAGAAAACAAACGAACGGTTTTATCAGTCACTCCTGCCGGGGCTTGTGATTTTTGTGCGACCAAACTCACGGCTGACCGCCGCGGCCTACTCTCTGCCGCGCCTCCGGCGCTAGACACGGAGATTAGCTTGGCGGACATAATTCAATTTGATAACTATTCCGCATGAATTACTGGCTCGACCTGTTCACTGGAACGACTTGGGATGAGTTTCAGAAATCTGGAGCATCCATTTCTGGCTTCAGTCACCGAATGCGGAAGACAGTTCAGAAAATTCAGCCGGGAGATATTCTTCTCTGTTATTTGACTGGCGTCATGCGTTGGGTTGGCGCACTTGAAGTAATTGGCCAGACCGATGATAAAACGCCAATTTGGAAGGATGCTGAATTTCCATCTCGCCTAAAAGTGAAACCGCTGTTGATGCTCCTGCCGACCAACGGCATACCGATGAGCCAGCTTGAAGGAAAAGTTCAATTCTATCTAACAAAAGCCGACAGCGGAAAATTCAAAGGCTTCGTTCGTGGAAGTCCGGCGGTCTTCAAAGCAAAGGAAGATGGCGATTTGATTCTTCGCTTGCTTCGAGACGCTGAAAAGTCGCCGGTCGCTCGACCTGTGGATGCCAAAAAGCTGGCTCGAAAACCATTCTTCAATGCAGAGCGCAAAAAAGGAAAGCAAACAATCGCCACGGTAGTGTCTGTGCCAGAGTCTGAAGAACCCGAAAGTCTTGAACAACCGGAATTACTCAGCAAGGCCGAAGCGAAAACTGCAACCACACGACACACCGAAATCCAGTATCAACTGATGACTCTCGGCGCTGAAATGGGTTTTGATATTTGGGTTGCACGCAATGACCGCTCGCGAAGCTGGAACGGCAAAGTGCTTGGAGAGCTTCCGCAAGTAATTGACGAATTGCCGACTCAATTCAACGAAGCCACGAATCGCACGATTGAATTGATTGACGTTCTTTGGCTCAAAGGAAATTCAATTGCCTCCGCTTTCGAGGTCGAATGCACCACGAGCGTCTATTCCGGCTTGCTTCGCATGAGCGACTTGCTGGCATTGCAACCGAATATTGACATCAAACTTTTCCTCGTAGCTCCCGACGAGCGCCGTGAAAAAGTAAAACAGGAAATCTTGCGTCCGACTTTTTCGTTAAGAGAAAAACCGCTGGCAGAAATTTGCGGTTTCATCGGCTTTGGAAAGCTGACCGAAAAACTAGACGGAATTCGCAAGCTTGGTCTGGCTTCCTCGTTGAAAGAGGATTTCCTTTTGAAGACCGCAGAATTTTTTGCCGCCGAAAACGGCGATTAGCTTTCCCTCGGCCGTTTGACGACGACATCAACACCCGCCTTGTTTTTGGCAATCATGTTCGCGGGCAGGATGCCGCGCCAGAAGACGTTCGGGTAAATGACCGCGCCGCGTCCGAGGATGCTGCCGGGGTTCAGCACGGCGTTGCAGCCGGCTTCCGCGCCGTCGCCGAGCAGCGCGCCGAACTTGCGCAGGCCGGTGTCGAACGGCACGCCGTCCACCTCCACCTCGATGTTGCCGGGGAAAAGCTTGTAGTTGGATATTTTAACGCCCGCGCCGAGGTGCGCCCGGTGGCCGAGGATGGAGTCGCCGATGTAATTGAAGTGTGCCGCGTTGGCGCCATTGAACAGCAGCGAGTTTTTCAGCTCGCTGGAATTGCCGACGACGCAGCCGTTGCCGATGATGACGTTTTCGCGGATGTAGGCGTTGTGGCGGATCTGGCAGCCCTGGCCGATGATGGCCGGGCCTTTGATCATGGCCCCGTCCTCGACGACGGTGCCTTCGCCGATGAAAACTTTTTCACCGATGAATGCCCTGCCCTCGTCCCGCATTGCGGGATTATGCAGGGCCGGTTTTAAATTCGCGGCGATGTAGCCCTCAATTTTTTTGAGCGCGTCCCAGGTGAATTTGCAGCCGTCGAAGATGGCGGCGTGTCCGGTCTGGCTGAGGTCAAACAAGTCGGCTGGCTTGAACATGACGGCAAGTTAGGCGAAACGGCGCCAACGGAAAAGCGAAATGGGTGTGGGTCAGTTTGGTGGGGTGAGGCTACTGACGAGCCGGGTTTGGCGCGTCAAAGCATGGCAACGACGGCTCGCGAGGATCAGCCTTCGCCAAGCTACGGCGCGACAGGCGCTCGCCCCACCGAAAACTGAAATTGCACCATTACCGGCGCGGGCTTGCCATTCGCGGCGGCGGGAGTATTTTCACCAGCGACGGCGCACTCCCGTAGCTCAAATGGATAGAGCAGCGGTTTCCTAAACCGCGGATTCCCGTTCAATTCGGGACGGGGGTACCATTTAACCCATTGCGCCGCGATACAAGCGGGATGGGAACATTTTCCGCAACTAATGCCTCGTAACTATGTTATACCCTCTGGCGTCTTAAATTGACAACAGCCTGATTATGAAAATCGAATTCTTCAAAAGGTGTGTCTTGGGGACGACGATTGCGGTTCTCTGTTTAACGGGCGTCCGTTCACCGTTCAATTCCCCGGCGCAAGCGCAACCCGCTCCACCCCCGCCGGACAGTGCAACAGCATCAAGCGCATTGCCACCGAACATTTATCCGACCAGCCCGCTGGCACAGGTCATCCGGCTTACGCAGGCCGGCGTGGATGAAAGCGTCATCATGACTTACGTCACGAATTCCGGCAGCACGTTCAATCTCGATTCGGACAAAATCATTTATTTGAAGGACATTGGGCTGCCGAACGGAGTCGTCACCGCCATGATACGGCGCGACCAGCAGTTGCAGCAGCAAATGGCCGCATCGGCGTATCAACCCCCGGCCCAACCCTCTCCCGCACCCGCCACAACCGAGCAACCGGAAACCGCGCCGCCGCCGCAACCGGTGGAGCAACCGGCGGAAGTCACGGTGAACTGTTTTTATGACACGCTTGCGCCGTATGGCAGTTGGGTGGACGTGGACGGCTATGGATGGTGCTGGCGGCCAAGCGTGGTGGTTTACAACCCCGGCTGGCAGCCGTATTGCGATCACGGACATTGGGTTTATACCGACTGCGGCTGGTATTGGTTTTCGGATTATTCGTGGGGCTGGGCGCCGTTCCACTATGGCCGCTGGTTTCAGCATCCGCACTGGGGCTGGTGCTGGACGCCGGACACGATCTGGGGTCCGTCATGGGTGACCTGGCGATATTCGAGTGGTTACTGCGGCTGGGCACCGCTGCCGCCTTTTGCAACCTACCAGGCCGGCATCGGTTTCTTTTACCGCAGAAGCGCGGTCAGCATCGGTTTTAACTGGGGTTTGAGCGAAAATTGTTTCACGTTCGTTCCGACCCAATATTTTTGCGACCCGCATCCACACCGCTATCGCGCGGTACCGGCCCAGGTAAGGCAGATTTTCAATCAAACCACCGTGATCAACAACTTCAACGTCCAAAATCACAATTTCGTCAACGGCGGCATTGCGCCGGAACACATCACCGCCGTCACCCACACGCCCATCCGTCCTGTTGCCATCCGGAATACCATCCTCCCGTCCGGACACGGCGTTCACGGTGATCAACTCAGTCGCGATGGCAACACACTGATTACAGGTCGCCCGCCGCAATCCGGGTTTCCGGCACAAAATCGTTCCTCGCAACCGAACAACAATTGGCCGGCGTCTCAAACACGGCAAATCAGGCAGCCACAGGAAGACAACGCAATCTCCGTCCCGGCGCAACGCCCGTCGTCACCGGGCAATTATTCAACACCGGGCTACGACAACCGGACTATGTCTCCCAGAGGACGGGAGCAACAACCGTTGGAAACACCACGCGGCAACACGCGCAATTTCGAAGCGCCGGTGGCCGCCCCGACCCCCAACCAATGGCAGTATGATGCGTCCGAAGCCAGCCAACACAACGCACCAGCCGCCGCGCCCGTCGAGCGCCCGCAATACAGCCAGCCTCCCAATCAGTCGTCATCGCAGAATTCCGACAATCAACCCGGCCCCGGCAACGGGCCGAGGCACTGATCTTCACTTTGCTGGATGCGTCAAACGCCGTGACGTGCAGGTTGCGCCCGGCGTTTTTGCTTTTGCAACCTCTCCGCCGCTGGCAAAATCCGCTCGTGGGCATCACGCGGCGGCAATTTGAACAAATGCAGGAACGCCTCGGCGGCGCTTCTCCCCGCGCAGTTTCGCCGGTTTTCGCATCGGCGTTGCGCGCCACGCCCGGCGTTCATCGCGTCATTCTCGGCGTGGACCCGTCCCTGCGCGGCACCGGTTTTGGTGTGATTCGCGCAGCGAAACCATTTCCGCAAACGCTGGCGCACGGCACGATTTCCTGTCCCGCGAATTGGGAACGCTCGCGCTGTCTCGCCAAAATCTCCGCGACATTGCGCGACGCGATTCGTGAACATCGCCCGACGGTGTGTGTCATCGAGGGGCTTTTTTACGCGCAAAATCTCCAGACCGCGCTCATCATGGGCGAGGCGCGCGGCGCGGCGCTGGCGGCCATCGCCGAAGCCGGCCTGGAAATTTTTGAAATCGCTCCGCGCAAGGTGAAACAGGCCGTCGTCGGCTACGGCGCGGCGCAAAAACCCGCCGTCGCCAAAATGGTCCAGCGCCTGTTGAATTTGCCCAAACCGCCCGCGCCGGACGCGGCGGACGCGCTGGCGCTGGCGCTCGCGCACGCGCAGGAAAACAGCCGTTACAATTTGACGCCATTGAAACGAGTATGAACCGCAAAAATCCGAATCCCGAATCCCGAATCCCGAAAGAAATCCGAAAACCGAAAGCCAAATCACTGCGCCAATTTTTTGCCGGCCTTCAGCCGAAGATTGACCCCGGTTTTCGGACTTCGGAAGTCTTTCGGATTTCGGCCATCGGCTTTCGACATTTCTCCATCTCATGATCACCTTCCTCCACGGCAAACTCATCGAGGCGCTGCCCACACAAGTCGTCGTGGATGTCAACGGCGTCGGTTATGAAGCGCTCATTCCGCTGTCGTCGTTCGACAAGCTGCCGCAGCCGGGCGGCACGGTGAAACTGCTCACGCAACTGGTCATCCGCGAGGATGCGCACACGCTTTACGGTTTCATGACGGCGGCGGAACGCGATTTGTTCCGGCTGCTTGTCAACACCGTTTCCGGCATCGGACCGAAGATCGCGCTGAACATCTTGAGCGGCATCAGCGTGACCGCGTTTCGCGGCGCGGTGGCCGGCGGTGACGTAAAGGCGCTTTCGCAAATTTCCGGCGTCGGTAAAAAGACCGCCGAGCGCATCATCGTCGAGTTGCGCGACAAAATCGGCGTGGCCGGCGCGTGGGAGGCCGCGAGCGCGCGACGGGCGCTTTCGCCGGACGACCAAAAAATCAATGACGCCGTGCTGGCTCTGATGGCGTTGGGCTTCAAACAGATTGACGCGCACGACGCCGTCCGCCACGCGTCCCGCAATGCGGGACTCGGTGCGAAGGCAACGGTCGAAGACCTGGTGCGCGCGTGCTTGAAAAAAGGAGCGTGATGGCTGAAGTGAGTTCATCGCCGGAAAAAACGGGCCCGCCGGCAAGGAAAAGAAAATCCGGCGTGATCGTGCCGCATAAGGCGAGATGGCATCAGCGCGTTGGTGCGTTCCTGGTGTTCGTTTTGTTGCGCGCGCTCATGGTCACGGTGCGCTGCCGCCTGCGCAGCCGCTCGGAATTTTTGGCTCCCAACGCCCCCGGTCCGGTGATTGTTTGTTTCTGGCACAACCGGCTCGCGTCCTGCATCAAGGTTTATGAAAGCCATCGCAAACCGCACACGTCCAGCAAGGGCATGGCGGCGCTGATCAGTGCCAGCCGGGACGGCGCGTTTCTCACGGGCATTCTGAAATGGTTCGGCGTGCAGCCGGTGCGCGGATCAACCAGCCGGCGCGGCCCGCAGGCGTTGCTCGAACTCACAACCTGGGCC
>Ga0074044_10000745_pt1 | contig 30437 bp, 25 predicted proteins | sample BogForMeECP23OM1_FD_94443 | JGI IMG/M metagenome (GOLD analysis project Ga0074044, IMG submission 94443) | Bog forest soil microbial communities from Calvert Island, British Columbia, Canada - Bog Forest MetaG ECP23OM1 | ecosystem: Environmental > Terrestrial > Soil > Wetlands ...
CCCCCGATTTTCTCGTAAAATATTCAAGAATAGAGACTTAACTCTAAAATATTCTGAAATAAGGAGTTAGCTAGATTTTCGAGGTAAATTCCCGTTTCGGGACGGTTTTCTGGATGATTTGAGGCCCTCTGAAATCGGCTCGTCGTCACGTACGGAGCGCGTCGCTTATCAAAGAGTACTGGGTGTCCGGCTTTGCCGGTCGGAAGTCATTGTTGCATCGGGCGGGTGGGGATGCTGTGATGGCGCGCACCGGGTGATTGTGATGAAAGATTTTAGTGGGACAATACGCGAAGGCAGTCGACTGCGACCGGAGGAGCCATGGCCCCATCGCACCCTCGCTCTAGCACACTGGAAACGCCGCGAGGTCGTCGCGGCTGCTCGTAATTGGTGCAGGGCGATATACCTCTATTTGAGTCGGGGGTTAAGCAGCAGACCATGGGTCAACTGGTTATAAATCGTCATAACACGCATTGAGCGGGGCTAAAGCAGCACGTTTGCCATTTCTTAAATCAATTTCATCTGCTTCGGCTCGGCCGCAGTGATCCGTACCCGCTCCACCCGGCGATCGGTCGAGTCAAGCACTTCGAACTTCAAACCTTCGTCTTCAATGACTTCGCCTCTCTTCGGAATACGCCCGGCAAGTTCACTCACTAGACCCGCAATCGTTGAAGACTCATGGCCTTCAGGCCGCATGCCAAACAGTTCATCGAGGCGGTCGACATCCATGTTCCCGGGCACAATATAGGAGTGATCGTTTTCCCGCACCACTTGCGCCTTTTCGTGCTCATCGCCGATTTCTCCGACAATTTCTTCCACCAGATCTTCGATGGTCACGAGACCAGCAACACCTCCGTATTCATCAACGACAATCGCCATGCGGATGTTACTACGCTGCATCTCGCGCAGTAAGTCACTTACTAACTTGCTCTCTGGAACAAAACAGACATCCCTTCGCATCAACGTTCCGGCGGTGCGAGTGTGCGCCTCGGAGTCGGGCACCTGCAGCACATCCTGCGTATGCAGAATACCCTTGATATGATGAATCGACCCTTCGTAAACGGGGATGCGCGAGAGCGGCCGAGTCTTGAGTAACTCCACGATTTTCTCGACGGTGTAGTCGGACGACACCGCGACCATTTCCGGCCGCGGCTTCATAGCCTCCCGAACCGTCTTTCCGCTGAACTCCACCACCGACTGGATCAGATCGCGATCGCCTTCCTGGATGATTCCTTCTTCCTGTCCCGCTTCAATCAGAGCGTCGACGGCCTCGGAAGGGGTTTCCGGTTCGGCGTCAGCGTGCTCACGAGTCAGTGCAGCTACGGACTGGCAGAATCCCAGCACCAGCGTGACCGGCAGAACCAGGTAGATCAAAAGGCGCAGCAGCAGGGCCCAGTCTGCCAGCCAGCGCCCGCGGGTTCTCGAGAAAAACACGAAGGGCAGCAAGCGATTAAAAAAGATGATGATCAGCACCAGGCTCAGCGTGGCTTCGAGAACCTCGTAAACGCTCCAGGCGCGGTCCCGAAATACGGTGAAGCCAACGATCATGGCAATGGCCGCCGTGACCAACTGTGTCAGAATTGCCATCGAGAGCGAGGCGCGGGCGCGCGTCACCCCCAGGCGCGGCTCAACGATCTGCTCGAACGCATCGATATTGTCCTGAAAGTCGCGCGAAAGAAATTTGCCGATCTCCTGATAAAGACGGTCAACGTAGGAGACAAGCGTCAGCAGCCCAAACAGAAATGCCAGAGCTATGCCGACGCCGATCATCAAGGTTTCCTCAGGGCGTGCGATTTTGTTGATCTTGGAGTGACCACCGAGGTCGCTCTCTCAATCAGGCCGAGTGGAAGGTGCAGTTTCGCGCGCAGCTGTTTTTCGCGCCTTGCCATCTCCCCATTGTCGCACTCATGATCGTAGCCGCGCAGATGCAGGATGCCGTGCAGTACCAGAATCTTGACTTCTTCCGCGGGAGAGTGTCCGAGCGCCAGAGCATTCTTAGTCGCGATCTCGGCTGAAATCGCGACCTCCCCGGCAAAACGATGCTGAAAATCAGCCTCGGAGGGAAACGAAAGCACGTCCGTTGGCTTGTCTTTCCCGCAAAAACGGTGGTTGAGAGACTTCATCTCCGCGCTCGAGGTCACCAGCACATTGACTCCGTCCTTCAATCCCGCAGCGCGCCTGGCGCGGGCAATGAAGCGGCTCAGCGCCAGTTCGGTCAGGTCAGCGACGCGCTTTTGCAAGATCACCACGCCTCACCCACATACTGTCTCAAACGAGGTTGCCAGTTTCGCGCGAATACTCTCCTAGTCCGCAGCCGGCGCTTTGCCGGTCTGCGTCGTCAGGGCCCCATAGGTCTCCGGCCGCCGGTCGCGATAAAACTGCCAAGTCCTTCGCACTTCCTGGATCATATCGAGATCGAGATCGGCAACCAGCACTTCATCTTTATCGCGGCTCGCCTGGGCTACGATCTTGCCACGCGGATTGCAGAAATAACTCTTGCCATAAAATTCACCGATATTCCAGGGCTTCTCGCGGCCCACGCGATTGATGGCGCCGACGAAATACCCGTTAGCCGCGGCATGAGCCGGTTGCTCCAGTTCCCATAAATATTCGGAAAGCCCCGCCACCGTAGCCGAAGGATTGAACACTATCTCCGCGCCATTCAGTCCGAGGACGCGCGCGCCCTCAGGAAAATGGCGGTCATAGCAGATGTAAACGCCAACCCGCGCAAACTTCGTCTCAAAGACGGGATACCCCAAATCTCCCGGCGTGAAATAAAACTTCTCCCAGAATCCGGGATGCACGTGCGGAATATGATGCTTGCGGTATTTTCCCAGATACTTGCCGTCGGCATCGATTACGGCGGCCGTATTGAAATACAGCCCCGGCATCTGCTCCTCGTACACCGGAACCACGATTGCCATGCCGTGTTTCGCCGCAATCTTCTGCATCAGCTGAGTTGTCGGCCCATCCGGAACCCGCTCCGTAAGGTCGTACCATCGAATATTCTGCTCGGCACAGAAATAAGGACCGTAGAACAGTTCCTGCAGGCAGAGAATCCTGACCTTCTTTTTCGCCGCCTGCTCGATCAGCTTCAGGTGCTTGGCGATCATCGCCTTCTTGATCTCCGGCAAAGGACGGTTACCGCCAAGCGCGTTGCTCGCCTGGATCAGGCCACAGCGCACATTTCGCGACATGAATACCTCCGAGAGAGGCAAATATAACAGACGCTTATTGTCGAGATGCGGCTTGCCGCTTCTCGTTTCCCTGGCTTCAAAAGACGGGGCAAGTCCCGTCTCTATAGAGCCTCTAGTGCAGAGCTGCAAACAGCGCTTCTTTCCACCGCCGGTTGTCGATCGTCCAGCAAACTTTGGCTTTGCCGCCGCGCTCCAGCAGGGGCGCCCACACCGCCCGATTCCGCTCGTCGGACGCCACGTCCAGACGGTCCACCACCGTCATGCCACGGGTTAATTCACTCTGGGTTTCGACATCGACGAAGTGCTCGCTCCAAACCGTCCCGATGCTCGCATCCAGCGCAATCGCCATGGTCACTGGATCGGGGAGACATATGCCGTCTTCGCCAGTTTGCACTTTAAGCGCTTGGCGCGCATGGCTGTTGCACTCGACGGCAAACGTCGCCGTCGCATTGTTGAATCCCAGAACGCGCGCGATGTCGTCTTCGCGAAGCACGGCGTCTCCCCGGCAAAGGTGCCAGCCCACGAGTTCCACCGGCAGTCTGCTGCGCATCACCATGCCCGCTGCCTCGGGATCGACCCAGATGTTGTATTCGGCGGCTGGAGTTACGTTGCCTTCACAACAAGGCGCCCCACCCATGACGACACAGCGACCAACCTGGGCGGCGATCTCCGGCTTCTTTGCCAGCGCCAATGCAATATTCGTAAGCGGACCTAGGGTAACGAGAGTAATTCCAGGGTTCGCTTCGATGGCGTCGATGATCACGTCAACCGCGTGTCCCTTAGCCGCCGCTTGTCGAGGAACGGGATAATCATGATCTCCGAATCCATCGCGGCCATGAAACCAGGTCGCACTTTGATAGGTGCGCAACAGCGGCTTGTCGGCGCCAATGTGGACGGGAACGTGCGCTCCGCACAACTCGACCGTATAGAGAGCGTTGCGAGTCGCCTGCTCAATGGGAACGTTGCCGGCAACGGTCGTGATCGCGACTACGCTGACGTTGGCCGCGCGGAGCGCCATAATCAATGCGACCGCATCGTCGGAAGCCGTATCAGTGTCGATGAGGAAGATGCGAGGCACGCGGCTAGGATAGCAAACTGTCTTGGTGGAGGCCCGGGCGTCACGTCGGCCGCACCGAATAGCCGGCCAGACAAGACGCCCCTAGGTCCAGGAATCATTGCCGACGAGATGACGCTCGTCGTGCCCTTCCCAAAACCTGCATCCATCAGAGTATTCCCTCAGCCCGCTAGTGCGTGAAAGAGATATTGAGGCCAGTAGCAAGCTGCACGTCATTCCTCTCAATTCGTGCCGCGGGCGGAACCACCGCCGGAGGATTGCTGACAAAGACATCCCCAAACGACATCTGCCAACCCAGCCACTTATTGATTTTTGTGACCGTGCCTAGATTGAATGTGCCGCGATATTGACCGGTATCGCTGAGGTCCGGATAGAACAAGAAGCTCTGCGTCACGACCGTATTCTTTCCGACCTTGTGCGTTAAGGCGTCTCCCACCGTCAATGCCGCGAGACTCTGCGAGGTCGCCGGATTCGGCGGATTGATCGGAATCGAGTAACTCTCATGCGTATAGTTCGCTCCCACCAGCAGATCGAGAGTGGTGGCCGCGCTCTTGATCGCATGCAGGCCGCCACCGCCTCCGAGGATCGACCGCAGATTCAAGTCTTGCAGTGCATTGGAAAAAAAGTCGCCACTCACAAATCCGAACACGCGGGGCGTTAAATCGTGGTCGTAGCGTGCACCACCGCCGGTCGAGTTTGCCGTGGTTTGGGAAGTTGGCTTGTCGGTGACCGCGTAGATCGAGTTCGTATAAAGAACCAGCTTGTCGCGCAACCCCGTGCGCACGCCATTAAAGGCGATGTTCAGGTTCTTCGTCTCGCTGTTACCGGCCGTCAATGCGAAGCCCATATTCAGACCGGCCTTCCAGCCTTCCAAGAGCCCGGGATGCAGCGTCTTCTCATACGCTGCCTGCTCGGCCGGATCGCGGAGCATGGTGACGGAGGACTTCGGCGCTTCTACCGGCCCCGCGGTCTTGGTCGCAACCACTACATTGTCGCCACTCGTCGTCACAGAGCCAACCACTGTCTTGCCGCCAAGACTCACATTCAAATCGCCCGCGGAAGTCATACTCTGGATGGCGTCAAACTTCACCGTTACGTCGCCGGCATGATCGGTCTTGATCACCAGCTGCTTGCCGTCCGATTTCGTGATCGATCCCGTTAACCGATCGCCATTCTTCAGGACGATCTGATCGGCCAGCGCCGGAATCGCCAATAACAGAACAAAGCATACTGCCAATTTCTTGCGCACGAATAACCTCCTCATGGATTCAAATCAAGATGGGATCTTACCCAAATTCCTGGGGAGGGCACGGCTCCAGCCGTGCCCTCCAGATTACTTAAAATGCGGGCTTCAGCCCCTGAGGGCAAGTTGCAGACTTCTCGACTTATAGTTTAGTTGAGCTAGATGCAGGAGTTACATCGAAACAGAGCCAAATCGCAGACACACAACCGGGACGTACCGCGCGAGCTCATGCTTTATCTTCAGGCTTCACTTCCGTCTTCACTTCAGGCTTGGTTTCGGCCTTGGTGTCGTTACTGTGATCTTTCATACTCTCTTTCAGGGCGCGGATTCCATCGCCCAAGCCCTTGCCCAGCTCCGGTAATTTCTTAGGACCGAACACCAGCAGCGCGATGAAGAAAATCACCAGCAAGTGCATGGGTTGAAACAGGCCTTCAAACATGGAGCCTCCGAACCGGTACGCGCAAACCCGCCGCCCGACCGTCCTTAAGTGTACTCCAACGGTTAACCTCCAGGTCACTGACTTGCCACGCCCGCCGGTCAAAACCCATCGGCCCGGTCACGTCCCTCCGAATTACTTCCGTGACCTATCGGCGCGACCGCTGCCGGACTATTTTGGCCACAGGGAGAGTCTCGCCCGTCACCAGCGCCGGAGGGCTCCGTGAAACGTTGTGTCCTGACTTGCTTTTTGCTTCTGATGCCGACGTATTTCTTGCAGGCTGAACAACCCCCGTCGATGTCTTCGTCCGACGCCATTTTCCTGTGGCTCGCGGGCGGCCTCTCCAGCGCGCGCATCGAACGGCTGCTCAGCGAACACCGGCCGGAATCACCCCAGAGCACCACGAATTCTCCTTGTAACTCCTCCGTGGAAGGCGTTCAGAATTACACTCTCGCCCTGCACCGGGCCGGAGCCGACCCGGCCCTGATCGAAAGCATTCTAGGGCAGAATCGCCACGGAAATACGGCTCGGGTTTCTGGCAGAGCTTCTGGCCGGAAGTCCGCTGCCAGCGCCTGTTCCGGCTCGACTGCGCAGATTGCCGCTCTGGTCCACGACAAACGATTCGCCGCGGCCGAAGATAAGATCAACCTCCTGCTCAACCACAACGCAGACGCAAAATCTCAGCAGGATGCCCTGCTTCATTTCGTCCTCGGAACCATCCTGCGCCGCCAGGATCGCTTCGACGAGGCCCTCGATGAATTCGTGGAATCGTCGCACCTCATGCCCGGCTTCCCCGAAACTCACAGCCAGCTGTCTTACATGTTCTACCGCACCGACGATGCCAATGACGCACTCGCGGAAGCCCGCACCGCTCTCAGCATCGATCCTGCCAATGCCGCGGCCTACCGCTCGCTTGGCTTAGCTCTTTATGCCGACGGTGATTACGATGCTGCGCTCCACGCCTTCGGGGAAGCACTCTCCCGTGAACCCGCCGACTCCCCCGCCAACGCCGATGTCTACTTCGATATGGGGATCACCGAGCGCGACAAGGGAGACTTGCGCCGCGCCGCTATCGCCTATCGCCACGCCCTCACCCTGCGCCCCGATTTCTGGGAGGCCCACAGCAATCTGGGCGTCGTCCTGCACGACCAGGGCAAGCTCGATGAGGCAATAGCGGAATATCGATCCGCGAAGCGTCTCAAGCCCGATGAGGCCAGCATTCGCAGCAACCTGGGAAACATTCTCTGCGACAAAGAAGATTTCGATGGCGCCCTCAACGAATTTAAGGACCTCTACAAACGCAACCCCGACTGGGAAGGTGGTCATAACTGCCTGGCCCGCGCCTACATGTCCAAGCGCGACTATCCTTCCGCCATTCGAGAACTGCGCGCGGCCATCGCCGAAAATCCCGCTGGAGCCGCCGAACATCGCGTCTTAGGGCAGGCCTTGCTTCTTTCCGGCAAAGATCAGGAGGCCCTGGGTGTGTTGCGCGAGGCTGTTAAGCTCAATCCCGAATCCGGCCTTGGCCACCACTACCTCGGCGTTGCTCTCGTAAATGTGCAACAACTGGCGGACGCGGAACGGGAGTTTCGCGAGGCGCTCCGCTTCGATCCCAGCGCCGATAACCACTTTTCTCTGGCCGCCTGCCTGATGGCTCTCAATCACTACGAAGAAGCCCTTGGGGAGCTCGAAATCGCCTCCCGCATGGACCCCAGTCAGAACATGTACCGCGCCCGCATGCAGGAGGTCGTCCGCCTGATCACCGCCTCGAAATAGGCATTTCTGCGCCAGACGGCCACGTCCGCCCCACCAAGGTCGTTGTTCCTACCCAACAATGGGACATTACCGTGGATGCACTCACGTGTATCGCCTTCCGCCGGCAACGATCCTAGAATCATAAGGAAACGCGGCGCCAAGGGTGCCGCCGGGGCGATGATCAACATGCCAAGCACAGGAGTCAAGCCAGCCCGGGAAAAATCTGACAACCCCGCCGCACTACCCACCGCTCAGCGAACCATCTCGGAGCGGACTATCCCAGAGCGGACCATGCCCTTCGGGTCAGCACCCGAAATTCCATCGGAGAAAAAGGCGGTTGGCTACGGCCTGCCATGCTCGCATTGCCACGCCTACTATCCCGCCGATATGCACGCTTGCCCAATCTGCAAATCTTCGGAGCGCGTCCCGCCCAACCCACCCATGGCGCATTCCACGGCTTCGACTGCGGCATTCGCCGCGGGCGGCGCCAAGGCAACTGGCTCGGCCCTCGACGAAGAACGCGAACGCATGCTGAAGGAGCTCAAATCACAAGCTTTTGCCTCCCATACCCAGATCATGCCCGCTGCGGCATTCCAGTGCGTTCTCAAACACCAGCACAACGGAGCGAACGAACCGGCCGCAGTGTGCCATACCTGTTATAGCGACGTCCGCCGCCAGGCCGATCTCATGGAAGCCGCCCTGCATATCGATCCCAAGGACGCGGCAAAGATTGTTTATGACGCGGTTTGGGCCGATACCTCCAACCCCAACGCATCATATTTCAACGCCGCTAAGGCGCTGCTCTCCGAACTGCACCAACGGGCCGGCATCGGACTGCTCCTCGACGAACGTAGGGGCCTGGCGCACTAACCCACAGTGCGGCCTCCCCGTCTGGCCTGCCTGGTAGGCTAGCGGTGCTAAGCCTCGCCCGGCAAACGGAAACATCCCCTTCCAGTATTCTTAACCTCCTCAAGATCCCGGGTTGCAACTTTCCTGGGTTTTCGACATCTTATTTCTGGAGACACGACATGACGGAAAAACTCAGCGAGAAGATCACCAAGACCGAGGCGGAGTGGAAGCAGCAGTTAACTCCCGAGCAATATCAGGTAGCCCGCGCTTGCGGCACCGAGCGCGCTTTCACCGGGCAATACTGGAACAAGCATGACGATGGCACTTACCATTGCGTCTGCTGCGGCGCACTGCTGTTTGGCTCGGAAACGAAATTCGATTCGGGAACGGGCTGGCCTAGCTTCTTCGCTGCCGCCGACCGCCAGAACATCCATGAACACACCGACTCTAGCTACGGCATGACTCGTACCGAGGCGCGTTGCGCACGTTGCGATGCCCATCTCGGCCATGTCTTTCCGGATGGCCCTGGACCGACCGGCCTGCGCTACTGCATGAACTCGGCGTCGCTCGATTTCAAACCCAAGAAATAAGTGCTCCAACAAAACTTCGCGCCAACACAAACGATGGAGCGCCGGGCATTCCGGATGGGCAGGTTCGCCCTCACTCCATCGTCAGGTTCGACTGGTTTAGTTCGAATTTGTCGGTCCGAATAAAATTCGCTTCGAATTCAAACTCTCAATTGCCGTCCCGAGCGAAGCACGCCCCAACCGTTCCGCGCTTAGCTCAGAGTGACAAGCGCTGCTACGCGTTGCCTGCAGCCGCAGCAATTGCCTTCGGCGCTTCCTGCTTGTGCTGCGCCTGCTCCGGCTGCTTCTGATCTTTCTTTTCCGGAATGCGCACCTCGATACCACCTTTGAGGACCGCGCCTTCTTCGACGCTGAAGCGGTACGTGATCACGTCGCCCGAGAGCACGCCTTCGCTGCGAATGTCCAGCCGGTCGCCGCACTCCACGTTGCCCTGTACCTTGCCCATGATCACCAGTTCTTTGGCCTGGATGTTGGCCACGACGTTTCCATTGTGGCCGACGGTGACGCGATGATTCGGAACGCTGATGGTGCCCTCGACGCGCCCATCGATGAAAAGCGATTCGGCTCCTGTTATTTCACCCTTCACCACAAGGGAGCGTCCGATCGTAGCCTGGTCCATGGGAGCGGTGACCGGCTTAACCGGAGTGTAAGTGTTCGTTGGTGCGGCATTGGGAGAATACTTCTGTTCCGGAGACTGCAACATGAATGACCTCACTTGGGTTCCGCGATCGCAGCGGGGGTTGGCGTTGCGCCAGCGGTCGATAAACTTGAACGCAGGATGAGAATCGCACGAAGGGACGTGTTACGAAAGATTACCGAAGTGTCTGGTGTTCTGCCGCCCTTAGAACGCTCGGCTTCGCCGGATGGAGATTCATCCGCTGCCCACAATTCAGGAGGGAATCTCCCAGCCTTCGTCTTTCATCTTCCGGTTAGTCCACTGCTGTAAATGCACAAACAGTGCCGGCTCAATCACCACAAAGCGCAGGCCCGCCCTGCCTCCCGCTTCCGCCCATGCCAGCCGGCCTTTTGCGCGAATCTCGATTTCGCTCTCCGGCAAAAGAAAGCTCACATCGATCAGCCCGGCAAAGCCCGCCGGATCGGCCACGGAATCCAGCCCCATGCCACCCGTACTCAGATTCACGGCTTGCACCTGCAATTCTTTGCCCTGCGAATTTTTTAAGGTCACCGAAAGATTCACCTCGGCTCGGAAAAATTTCTGCTGATCTTCGCTGATGATACCGAGCTGCGCCAGGCCGTCGTTCCCGCGCGTGTCAATCTCATACTCCCGCAGCTTGCGGCTGAGGGTGCGACGGGAAATGCCAAGCTGCTCGGCCGCGCGCGCCCGGTGCCCTCCCGTCTGCTCCAGCGCCCGGATGATCATCTGCTCTTCCATGTTTTCCAGATTGCCGAGTGGCACTGCTCCCGTCGAGCGAACGACCGCCCGGGTAACGCCGTTGAACCCCGCGGAAACGTCAGCCTGCGTAATTTGCCGGCCCTCGGCGGCCATCGCAAGTTTGGCCACCAGATTTCTCAGTTCTCGAATGTTCCCCGGCCACGCGTGCGCCTGCAGCGCGGCCAGCGCATCTCCGGTAAATACTTTATCCGCCGCTTTCAACGACAGAAAATGATTCGCCAGGGCAGCAATATCCTCGGGACGCTCGCGCAACGGCGGCACGCGTAACTGAAACTGGCTAAGCCGGTGATAGAGGTCTTTGCGGAACCGGCCCTCGGTCACCGCCAGCTCAAGATCCTGGTTCGTCGCGGCGACCACACGCACATCGACGGTGATTTTCTTGTTACCGCCCAAGCGGTAGTATGGGGCGCCGTCCAGAACGCGCAGCAGTTTTACCTGCACTTGCGGTTGCAATTCGCCGATTTCATCGAGAAAAAGCGTGCTCTTGTCCGCGAGTTCAAACAACCCGGCCTTCGACGACTCGGCACCGCTGAACGCTCCTTTTTCATAACCGAAGAGTTCACTCTCCACCAAGTGCTCGGGCAGAGCGGCGCAGTTGATGTCCACCAGAGCATGTCCGTGCCGGTAGGAAGATCCGTGGATGGTGCGCGCCACCAACTCCTTGCCCGTACCAGTCTCGCCGGTTACGAGGACGGTCTCGGTGTGGCCGGCAACCCGGTCCACCATGCCCATGAATTTATGCATGATGGGACTGACAATCAAGAATTGTGTCCCGCCGATTTCGCGCCGCGAGAGCGAGACGGGTGCCGACGCAGAATCATCCTCCGACGATGACGCAGCTGGCGTTGGCTTCCTGGGCACACTATTTCCGGTGCTCTCGGTCGCACATCCCAGAATTCCGGCGGCAGCCGCGTTCGCGTCGCGCAGCAGCGTCAAACACAGCCGGACCGCTACGTCCTGGCCGGATTTTGTATGCCAGGGCAGCTCGCCATCGAATCGTTCTTCTCTCAGAACAAGAGCAACCAGTTCCACACTCGAAGCAGCCCCTTTGGCGCTGGATTCATAGTTCTTGTTATTTCTGCCAACGCCGTTGCTGCCAAGGGCAGCGCCAAGGCTCCAGCCGCAGAACTCGCCGATACTTCGCCCCACCAGGTCCTTCGCTGTATAGCCGTACCGGTCGACGCCCTGATTACAACTGGTAATGACCCCATTTAGGTCAGTAGTGAAGATCGCTTCCTGTGACTGCCGGGATGCGCCCGTCGCAGAACCATTGCCACTTCCCCGGGCGGAACTGTGACAACCCATGCCTCCGGCAGCGGATTCTGGCGTCATTTCCGAGATCGAACTCTTCGGTGATATTGGCATTTCCCGTCGTCAGACTCAAAAGACGCATCGCGCGCCGGCCGCGCTACGAGCTGTGCTTTCAGAAGCCTTGGGGATGCGTCCCTTCCTTGATGCTGCCACACTCACCATAAGTTCATGGAGCCGATCAGCACTCGCCGCGCACCGAAGTAACTCTCCCGGTCATAGTTGACCCTATCCACCCGTCAGATGAGCGCGTCAATGCGCGTCAGTCCCCTCGCTAATGTGGTTACCACGGTAAGTATCTAGCTCGGCACGGCCTGAAATACTATCCATCACAATGGGAGCGCTAGACTTTGGCTCGCTTGCCCCCGAGGACGAACAAAAAGAAGCCGCACAAAAAGTGACCCCGTAAGAGATGAGTGACGCTAACTTCCGGCCATTCAGTCGGCTGGTCGTCGTGCTTAAATCTAACGGTCGCGAAGGTGGAGTAGCACGCGCTCTAAACAACGTATTCAGATCGACCTATGTCCACTTGGGCAAGACTATTTATCGGAATAACCGCCGCGTTCGGCATCGCGGCGCTCGCCCACGCCGGGTGGCATTGGCAAAGTGTCGACCCTGCAAGATTTGCCTGCTACCTCCTGATCGCCGTTCTTGCCTCCAGTCTTAAGATTCAATTGCCCGGCCTCGACGGCACCATGTCCGTCAACTTCCTCTTCATTTTGCTCAGCGTACTGGAACTGAATTTTCCCGAGACCCTGATCATCGGCTGCACCGCAACCCTGGCCCAATGCCTTTTCGGAACCCAGCAGAAACTGGTCCCCATCAAGATCATTTTTAACGTCTTTAGCATGATGGCGAATGCGATCACGATTTCCTATTTCGCCTATCACGCCTTGCAGCGTGTGATCAGCATCGGAACTCTGCCGCTGCTCGTCATCACCGCCCTCATTTTCTTTGTCGCCAACACTATCCCCATTGCCATCATCATTTCTCTCACCGAGGGTAAGTCGCCCTATAAGGTCTGGGCGGACTGCCACTTCTGGTCGTTTCCGTTCTATATGGTCGGAGCAGCGGTGGTGTTTGCCGTGGGCTTTCTCAGCAAGCAACTGGGCTGGCAAACTTCGCTTCTGATCCTCCCTCTCATTTACTGGGTCTATCGCTCCTACCACCTCTATCTCGCCAAACTCGCCGCGGAAAAGAAACAAGTCGAAATCGAAAAGCATCACGCCGAAGATGTTGCCTCGCTCCACTTGCGCACCATCGAATCGCTCGCCCTTGCCATCGAAGCGAAGGACCACACCTCTCACCGCCACTTGCAGCGCGTGCGCGTCTTTGCCGTCGAGGTAGCCAAGGAACTCAGTTTCCCCGAAGAAGAAATTGAAGCGCTGCGCGCCGCCGCGTTGCTGCACGATATCGGCAAACTCGCCATCCCCGAGCACATCATCAACAAACCTGGACGCCTGACTCCCGAAGAATTCGAGAAAATGAAGATTCACACCCTGGTGGGCTCGGAGATCCTGCGGCGTGTCGCCTTTCCCTATCCCGTGGCCTCCATCGTGCGTTCCCACCACGAGCGCTGGGACGGAACCGGCTATCCCGATGGACTTAAGGGCGAGGGTATTCCTCGTGGCGCGCGTGTGCTTGCCGCCGTCGATTGCCTCGATGCGCTCGCGTCTCACCGCCAGTACCGCAACGCCATGACGCTCGATTCCGCGATGGAACAAGTCGCCTCCACTTCGGGTTCGGCCTTCGACCCCAAGGTCGTCGATGTCCTGCAACGCCGTTATCAGGAACTGGAGCGCATGGTGCAGTCCGATCCTGTGAGCTCGGAGGAGTCGAGCCTGTCTTCATCCTTTGACGTTCGCCCGAAAGCTGCCGCAGAACCGGCGCGAGGATTCGAGCTATCATCGCCAACCTCCAACTCCGCCTCCGACTCCGATTTTCTTTCCTCCATTGCCTCGGCGCGGCAGGAAGCGCAGATCATGTTTGAAATCAGCCAGGATCTTGGCAATTCCCTGAGCCTCGGCGAGACTCTTTCCGTCCTCTCCGTGCGCCTCCGCAAGATGATTCCTTATGATTCGATGGCCCTGTTTCTGTTGAAGGATGGCACACTGATTCCCGAACTGGTGAGCGGCGACAACTTCCGGCTGATTTCGTCGCTGCGGATTGCCGTCGGAGAGGGACTCTGTGGCTGGGTCGCCGAACAGCGCAAGCCCATCATCAATGGCAACCCCGAAGCCGAGTCCGGCTACGTGAGTGATCCCGCGAAGTTCACCACGCTGCGTTCGGTAATCGCGGTGCCTCTCGAAGGACTCAGCGGCGTGGTCGGCGTCATGGCCATGTACCGTGCCGACCGTGACGCCTTCTCCGCCGATCATCTGCGCATCCTGCTGGCCGTCAGTTCGAAGATTGCGCTCTCGATAGAAAATGCCCTCAAGTATCAGCAAGCCGAAGATTCCGCGACCACCGATTATTTGACCGGACTGCCCAACGCGCGTTCATTGTTTGTTCATCTGTCGCGGGAACTCGCACGGTGCCGCCGCACCGGCTCAACCCTCGCAGTCATGGTCTGCGACCTCGACAACTTCAAGCAGATTAACGATCTCTACGGCCACCTCGAGGGCGACAATCTGCTGAAGGATTTTTCCAGCCACCTGAGAGAGATCTGCCGTGGTTACGACTACGTGGCACGCATGGGCGGCGATGAATTCGTGGTGATCGCTCCCGGTTTGAATCCGGATGCCGCCGGCGAAAAAGCCACCCTGCTGCATCAGTTCGCAGTCGCAGCCGGCCGGAAGATTGCCGGCCGCGATCTCGTCGGCTTGAGCGTGGGAACGGCGTTTTGTCCGCAGGACGGTTTCGACGTCGAGCGCCTGCTCGCCGAGGCCGATCGCCGCATGTACTCCATGAAGAGCCTTCACCACTCCGAACTACCAACCGATCGCGATGCCACCGACCCGCCATCGCGCGCGCGCCGTGCAACAGTGAACTAGAGAAGATGAACTAAAGACGGTGAACTGGAATGCTCTGGAAAATCACAGCGAGTCTCGCTCGCAAACTGGCCGCGATCTTCGCGCTCGTAGTGCTCGGCGGATTACTCTCCGCCACGCTGGTGCGTCTCGCTCCCGGATTCGACGCCGACGAACGTCAACTCGATCCCCGCCTGAGCGCGGAAAGTATTCAAGCCCTCCGCCAAGCGCACGCCAGCGAAGACAATATTCTCACCTATTACGCGGCCTATCTTCGCGGAGCGCTCCATGGAGATCTCGGCACCTCCCAAGCGCTCGGCCAGTCCGTGCAAAGTCTCTTGCGCGAGCGCTGGCCTGTCACCTTGCGGGTCGCAGGTCTTGGCCTCCTCCTGGCATGGCTGCTCGCTTCGATTCTGGCCTTCACCGCCAGTCTCTGGCCTCGCCCCGCCTATGATGTTTTTGGCATCACCCTGAGCGGAGCTTTTCTCTGCATTCCGGCGGCCGTGCTGGCCCTGCTTTCCGTGGTCCTTAACGCACCCGGATATCTCGCCATCGCTCTGATCGTCTTCCCCAAGATCTATCGATATTCGCGCAATCTGCTGGCAAAGGCCTATGACTTACCCCATATCACTGCCGCTCGCGCCCGCGGACTTGGCGAAATTCGCATCCTCGCCCGCCATGTGCTTCCGGTCGCCGGCCCGCAAATGATCGCGCTTGCCGGCATCACCATCAGCATTGCTCTCGGCGCCAGCATTCCCGTTGAAGCTCTGTGCGGCTTACCCGGCATCGGCCAACTTGCCTGGCAGGCGGCTCTCTCCCGCGACCTTCCCCTGCTCGTGAACCTCACCATCCTGGTTACGCTTGTAACCTTGCTGGCTAACTCCGGGGCCGATGTAATGATTCACATCCTCAGACCTCGCGATGTCTAGACGGGGCATGAACACAGCATGAACCGAGCCCGTAAACTGGCGTGTGGAGTAGTTCTCGTAGTCTGTGGGCTGTCGCTCGCGGCAAACTGGCTCGCGCCTGCCGGGTACGCCAGGCAATTTCGCGAAGCCCCGAATGCGCCGCCTTCACATCAACATCTTCTCGGCACCGATGACGTTGGGCGCGACCGCTTCGCCCGCGTTCTCTACGGTACGCGCATCTCTCTCCTGCTGGCTCCCGCCGCAGCTCTCATCTCCACCACCTTGGCCGCATTAGTCGGCGGCCTGGCCGGATATCTCGGCGGAATCTGGCTGCGCCTCGCCCGCGCCTTCACCGACTTGTTCCTTTCCCTGCCGTGGCTTTTTCTCCTGATTACGGTTCGCGCCCTCTTGCCGTTGAACGTATCGCCGCTCGTCTCCGTCGTCATCACGTTTCTCATCCTCGGACTCCTCGGCTGGGCCGCTTCCGCCCGCGTGCTATCCACCAGTGCCGATGCCCTGCGCAACTCGGACTTTATCCTGCAGGCTCGCGCCTCCGGCTTGCATGGTCCACGCCTTTTTCTGATTCACGTTCTGCCCAACCTCAAGCCGGTGCTCTACGCCCAATTTTGGATTTCGATTCCAGTCTTCATCCTCAGCGAGGCCAATCTCGGCATTCTCGGCCTGGGAGTCGCCGAGCCCCTGCCTTCCTGGGGAAGTCTTCTGCGCGAACTGGAGGGATTGATTTCCTTCCGTGATGAACCGTGGCGTCTGGTTCCGCTACTGCTGCTGATCGTCGTAATGACGTCGTTCCAAATGCTCTTGTCGGAGACAACCGAGGGGTCGGCCGCATGATGATGACGAGAACGACAACGCCCGATCACTCACAAACCTTGCTCTCCGCGCAAATCACCGTGCGCTATCCCGGCAAAGCTCCCGTGCTCCGCGGAATCTCGCTCGAAATTGCTCACGGCGAAGTCGTCGGACTGGTCGGCCAGAGCGGTTCGGGTAAAAGTACTTTGGCTTTGGCGATCCTGGGATTACTCGGCCGCCAGCACGCCATCGTGGAAGGCAACATTTTTTTCCAGGGAGCCGACCTCCTCTCCCTGCGCGAACGCGAACTGCGCAACCTACGCGGGCGCGCGCTGAGCCTGGTTCTGCAAAGTCCGCTCGCATCGCTCAATCCCGCACTCGAAATCCGCACCCAATTGCGCGAAGCATGGCGTGCCCACAGCGACCGCACCGCCACAGCGGAAGACGGCGATCACGCCATCCAATCAGCGTTAAAAAACGTGAGCCTCCCAACCGCTGAAGACGACCGCGACTTCCTCAGGAAGCGCGCCTCGCAGCTCAGCGTCGGCCAGGCTCAACGCGTCCTGATTGGAATGGCGATTTTGCACCGCCCTGCGCTCTTGATCGCCGACGAAGCCACCAGCGCTCTCGACGTAATCACCCAATCAGAAATTCTTGACCTCTTCGCACGCCTGAATCGCGAAATCGGCATGTCGATCCTCTACATCAGCCACGATCTTCCGTCCGTCGCCGGAATCTGCCAGCGCATCGCCATCCTTAACGAAGGTCAGATCGTCGAATGCGGACCAACCGAACAGATCTTCACCCAGCCCGCCCATCCCTACACGCAACGCCTGATGTCAGCCCTGCCCCAGGTTCCCGTGAGAAAAGAAATTCTGTTGGCCCGGGCGCACGCCGCCACCTTGAAGTAATGCGTGGCGAAGCAACGTGTGGTGACAGGGCTCTGCTCCGTCCAGGAAAGTACGCGAGGTGACGCGCCCTCTGCCACGACCAGCAAGCCTCCGAAGACACATCAAGCCTTAGCCAGTTGCTCCACCACTTCCGGAAGTCCCGCCGCATGCCACGCGTCAAACCCGCCCGCCACGTTGATCACGTTATGATACCCGGCGCGCTCCAGCAAACTGCATGCGATCATGCTGCGGTATCCACCCTTGCAGTGGACCGCCACCGGCCGCTCTCGATCGACGGGAGGCAGTCCCCTCGGAAATGCATCGAGCGCGTGGCATTGCACGCCGGAGATATGCCCGGCCTGCCATTCTCCATCCCGCCGCACGTCCAGGATATCGCTCGCGCGAATCCTTCCCGCAAGCAATTGCTGATTCAATTCCACCGGGAAAATCTGCGCGGTCGTCGCCAAGCGCCGTCCAGCCTCCAACCACGCGGCCACGCCACCCTCCAGATACCCGCGCAATTCCTCGATGCCCACCCGAGCCAGCCGCAGCCGGGCTTCTTCAATCTCAGTATCGGCATCTCCCACCAACACCGGTTTGGAATGAATCCCCAAAATCCCCCCGGCCCACGATGCAAATTGCCCCGAAAGCGCAATATTGATCGATCCCGGCAGGTGTCCTGCAGCGAATACATCTCCAGGCCGAACATCAACAACGCTCGCATCCCGCCCCAGTAGCGCCTCCACCTCGCGCGGCCCAAGCGCCGGCAGTGGCGGCAATTCCGTCAACGTCGCCGCTCCTGAGCGATTGATTTCCGCATCCTCCAGAAAATATTCCGGACGGGACGGCAGATTCGTCGTCAACTGCGCCACGAATTCCTCCCGGGTGGCGATCTGCAAAGCGTAATTCGTAAGCCGCTCCGTCCCAATCGTCGACGACCGCTCCGCCCGCATCGCGCGTCCGCACAACGAACCAGCCCCGTGCGCCGGATACACCACCACCGCATCCGGAAGCGCGAGCAACTTCTCATGCAAACTGTCGTAAAGCATTCCCGCGAGCTCGCGCGGCGTGTACGCACGTGAAAGGTCCGGACGTCCCACATCCCCGATGAACAACGTGTCGCCCGTCAGCACCGCGCAAGGTGTGGCAACTTTCCCATGAAATTGGCCACCAGAATTGCCTTCATCCGTCACCACCAGGCAGACGCTCTCCGGCGTGTGTCCCGGCGTCTCCAGCGCGCGGATCCGCACCGCCCCCACCTTCACTTCCGAACCGTCGCTCAGTGCCACATGCGGGAATTCCGCTTGCGCCTGTTTCCCGATGTAGATCCTTGCGCCCGTTCTCGCCGCCAGCTCCTTGTGTCCGGAAACGAAATCGGCGTGCAGATGAGTTTCGAAAATGTGCCGGATCTTCAGCTTCTGCTCTTCCGCCGCCTTCAAATAAAGATCCACGTCGCGCTGCGGATCAATCACCGCCGCCTCCCCTTCCGATCCGATCATGTAGGAAGCATGGGCCAGACAGGTCAGATAAAACTGTTCAAAATACATATCGCGACTCCCGGCCGATACTGCTTTTGGCGCTGACCAGATTATCCCACGCTAGTACCAACTCCAGCGCCTTGACCGGCATTCAGAAGTTTTTGCACGGAGTGGGTGGAACCGTGAAAAATCTATCTCGGGGAGCTCCACCCACCTGGACAACCGGCCCAGGCAAAAGTGCTGCACCCTTTGCGTACTCCTTTTGTAACTTGGACTTGCGCCGTTCCCGGCCTACAGTTAAGACATCCATGCCCGTGCGGTCTTCGGCCCCCGGCGTGCATTGCTGCATCTGAAGGTTGTAGGACACTGGGAAGAATGACGAAGTTCGATAAAATCGGATGGGCAAGCGCTGGCTTGGCACTCCTCTGCTTTCTGGCCATCGTCCTCGCGCAGCCTGCCCACGCGCAGACGGGCGCCTACGCCATCGCCTCTTCCAGCGCCACACCAGCCCTTCCCGGTACGAACTCCGCCGACACGGCTGACGATCCCATCCTCACCATCAAGAAACGCGTCGATGAAGTCAATGTTCTTTTCATCGCCACCGACCGCCATGGCAAGTTCGTCCGCAATCTGAACGAAAAGGACTTTTCCATCCTCGACGACCACAAGCCCGTGGAATCCATCCTCAACTTCCGCCGTGAGACCGATCTGCCCATCGAACTGGGCATGCTCATGGACGTAAGCGGATCGGTGCAAGGCCGTTTTGGATTCGAAAAAGAAGCTGCCACCGGCTTCTTGCAGCACATCATCCGTCCCGGCTACGACCACGCGTTCATCGTAGGATTCAACAAAGAGAGCCACCTGACCCAGGATTTCACCGACCAGGTTCCGTTGCTGGCCGCTGGAATCCAGCGCCTGAAAAACGGCGGCGGCACCGCCCTCTATGACGCGATCTACAAGGCTTGCAGGGATAAACTGCTGCGCGAATCTTCCGACCACCCCATTCGCAAAGCCATCGTAATCCTCAGCGACGGCGAGGATAATCAGAGCGAATTCTCACGCGCCCAGGCCATCGAGATGGCCCAGCGCGCGGAGGTTCTTATCTATGCCATCTCCACCGACGACAGCGGCCTCATCCTGCGCGGTGACAAAGTTCTCGAAGACCTCGCCAACGCCACCGGCGGCCGCGCTTTCTTTCCCTACAAAATGAAAGACATCACTCGCTCCTTCGCCGCCATTGAAGAAGAACTCCGCAGCCAATACGACGTCTCCTACAAGCCCTCCGACTTCGACGCTGACGGCCGCTACCACTCCATCGAAATCACCTCTCTGAAAAAAGATCTCCAGGTCCGAGCCCGTCGCGGCTACTACGCCCCCCGCCAATAAAATTGGCTCAATCCTGAGCGTAGCAAATCCCTACACCCGGCACGCGGTCGACCAGCGCTCCCTCACCCCGCAATCGCATCCTCCATCCTGCACTCCTCCGCCGTCTTATCCGTTCTCAGTCCCATAAACACAGGCGCGCGAAGCTTCAACCCACCCTCCGCCGTCTCGTGAGTCCATTCCGCAAACTTGATTTCAGCCACCAGCTTCGGACGCACAAAATGTACCTTCCGTAATCCGGCAATCGTCCCATAGAAAGGATTCTGCTTCGTCTCCAGCGGCTGCAACCGGGCAAACATCTCCCTCAGCCCTCTCTGGTCGAACCCCGTTCCTACTTGCCCGACGTGCAGAAGCCGTCTTTGCCGGTCATATAAACCGAGCACTAACGCGCCGAAATAAGCGCGGCTCCCTTCAGGATCGGTATAACCCCCGATCACGCACTCTTGCCGTTGCGTGATCTTGATTTTCAGCCAGTCACGCGTGCGCTTTTCTTCATAGGCGCTGTTGCGTTTCTTGGCCACAATCCCTTCCAGCCCCCGTTGCTTCGCCGCCTCGAAAAGATCCAACCCCTTCTCCGCATAGTGATCGGAAAAATGCAGGATGCCGCCCGGAACAATCCGCTCCCTTAGCAACTGCTTGCGTTGCTCCAGTCCGATTCCGCGCATGTCAAAACCATCCAGATAAAGAAGATCGAATGCGTAATAAACGATCGGAGCCCCCTCACCCGCAGCCCCATCGCCCGCCCCGCCCCGCCGGAAGCGTCTCCCGGGCTGGAATCCAGTTCGCTGCTGCATCAGGCTAAACGATGGCCGTCCCTCCTCATCCAAAGCCACAATCTCCCCGTCAAGAATCGCGTGATCGGCCTTCACAAGTTGCGGCAAACTGCCGAGCTCAGGAAATTGCGCCGACAAATCATTTTGACTGCGCGACACCAGACGCACCCTCCCGTCCTCGATAAAAGCAACCGCCCGGTACCCGTCCCACTTGATTTCAAACAGCCACTCCGTCCCATCAAAAGGCTTGTCCACCGGAGTCGCCAGCATCGGACGAATCACCGTAGGCATAGCCTTCTTCTCGGCGCCCGGAAGTTCCCGAACCGCAGAGGAGCCAGAGTTCGCAGAGGATTTTTTGCTCCTTGATCTGGCTCCCGAACCCTTCGTCACACCGCTCGCCGAAGGCGGTTGCGGCGTCTCCGATGCACCGTTTGCCGAAGCAGATTTCCGAGCAGAATTCTTATCTTTGTTTTTCTCCGCGTCCTCCGCGCCCTCCGCGGCCAAGCCTTTTTTTTTAGAGTCGGCCCGAGCAATAGCCTCCGCCAGCCATCCAGCTTTCGCCCGTCCACGCGATGCCGGACGACTGCTCTTCCACTCCGCCGACTCTCGATCGCCGCCAATTTGCTGCATCGTGCGGCCCGTCAGCACCGACGTGTCGTAGGCATCGATATCAAATCCCGTCACCACCTCCGCGTCTTTCTTCTTGATCAGCAGCCATTCATTCCCTTTACTTCCCGACTGCCGCGCCTTGATATGCACCAGCGCGAAATCGCCCTTCAGCCGTTTCCCCTTCAGCCGAAATTTCAGGTCGCCCTTTTCCAGCATCGCAGCCGCTTCTTTTTCCGTCCCCGGCACATACTCCCCATTCACCGGAACCGGCAACAGCGGTATCCACGTTCCCACATCCCAAACCATCACCGTCCCCGCCCCATAATTCCCTTCCGGAATCGTCCCTTCAAATTCGAAGTACGATACCGGATGATCCTCCACCTGCATCGCCAGCCGCTTATCCGCCGGATCCAGCGACGGACCCTTCGGCACAGCCCACGACTTCAGCACGCCCTCCATCTCCAGCCGGAAATCGTAGTGCAGTCGCGTTGCATGATGTCTCTGCACCACAAACCGGTGCCGCGACTTGCTCTCAACCTTGGCCGGAGGCTCAGGCGTCTCTTCGAACCGTCGTTTTCGTTTGTATTCGTCGAGTGACATGCAGGCTATTGTACTTGCCGGCGTTGTTGCAGAGCTCCCCAGTCCGTGTGGCAACGGGGCTCCGCTCCCTCCAGGCTAACTAAGCCTCCGCATCGGCCTGTTAGATGGCAATCCGCGCCAGCGTTGCCCAAATCACAAATGCGAGGCCGTATACTGATCGGCGGAAGAGTACCGATGCGGCTCTTCACTAACTCCAATGAAACGTGAATTCCCGGAATCTCCGCTGATAGGCGTAGGCGCGGTGGTCGTCGCTCATCGTGACGGAGGAAACCGCGTCCTGCTCATCCGCCGCGGAACCCCTCCCCTGCTCGGCGAGTGGTCCTTGCCCGGCGGTGTCCTCGAGTGCGGAGAAACTTTGCGCGAGGCCGCCATCCGCGAAGCTCGTGAAGAAACAGGATTGAATGTCGAGCCAGGTGAGATGCTTGGCGTCTATGAGCGTGTGATCCGGGCCGAAGACGGCCGCGTCCGCTATCACTTTGTCCTGATCGATTTTCTCTGCCGCCCGGCCAGCGGAGACCTCAAAGCGGGAAGCGATGCCGCCGAGGTTCGCTGGTTCACTCGCGAAGAATTACCCGCTCTCAACCTCGCCCACGACGCCGACGACGTCGTGCGCAAAGGATTAGTGCGGGCTATGTCGTAGCCACGAGGCCTGGGTTCCTCGCAATCCATGAGTTCGACATCTTCGTTTCGACAAAGTTGTTTCGATATCCTTGGTTGGACTTCTCTAGTTCGACATCTTTGCAACATGCACTGCGAAACCAGTCTTGGGCAACAATGCCCGTAACTCAAATACCTTAAAACCGTCGCCGGTGATTTCCGATTGGCGATAGAGTCCAGGCTCAATTTCTGCGGTCTCGTGACGGCCATCGAGATCGTCGAGAAATTTCTGCGCATCTTTCTGGCTCGCCTCCGCATTTTTCGCGCGCGTAACTACGGCCTCCGTAGCATACGAACGCACCAGCTTCGGCCAATACTTCTGCAGCAGTTGGGTGCTGGCAAAAATATCCGCCCAGACAATCTCTCCGTTGACAGCCACCACGACTCCGACTGCGTTCTTATCTCGCAACTGACGGATCACGCTCTCGTAGTTGCGTTGCACTGGCTCCGCAACCGAATCCACTTTCTGCTGCACTTCTTTGTTATCCATCACCCGGGCATAAGAGGTGGTCGAATTCACCGCCTCTGCCGCCCGAGCAGCCTGCGGAGACGGCGTAGCTTCCAACGCCGCCGTCATGGCCTGCTTCGATTTTCCTACGTTGTCCCACACCTGCTGCTGATTCTTCGCCACCATCGCGCTCGCGCGCACCCCGGGAGCAGCCAGAACTCCGCCCCCGGCTCCGCCGCCCGCGAGCGTGAATTGCGCTTTCCCATTCGCCGCCACCCAACGCCCAGGCTCAACGCAAAAAACGCTAAGGTCGACCGGATCGCTCTCCGCCGGCACAATGCGATCTTTGCCAATGACTCGATCCTGCTTACCTCCAGTAACTATCTCGCCCGCAAGCAATAACAATGGCCGCTTCGAGTTATTAACGAGAACGAGATTATTGACTTGCGCGCCTCGAACCGGTTGAGGGTTCGACGGCTCACCCTGACGATGCCGGATCAGCCCCTGCGCCTGTCCTGCCTCCGTCACCACCACATCGCCGCTGCGCAACCCTTCATCGAGCGTTAGGAATTCTGCCGTGTCATAGGATTTAATAGCCACAACAGGAAAGACGGTCAGATTGCCGCTTCGAATCGGACTCAATAGAGAATAACCAGGGGTAGTTGTTACTTCGCCCGCTTGCAGCAGGCACGGAACAAAGACAGCCGCCGCGACCAACAGAGTAATCCCAAGAACTACGACGATCGGCCGCATAACTGGGCCTCCCTAGGTACTAGAGACAACATGCCGGTAGAGACACTCGTACTGCATGCGTGCCCATCGTGCTCCACGGGCCCGCTACCCCGGCACACCAAAGATAGAGCGTGCCGGGGTTTCGCCTTGCGAGTCTTCCAGGAGGAGTGTCTTCTCTGCTCGCTGATCGAAGAACGTACAATTTCTTATTCCTTGCGTCTAAAAAATTGCTAGCATCGTTCTTGGACGCATCACAGCCTGCAGCACTGGATTCGCGTAGTGTGGTGATGGAACTTGCGCGGTGGTAGAGCTCCAGTGGTGACTGCGCTCGCGTGGTGATGGGGCTCTGGCCCGGTCTAGATTCAAACTGGAATCTGATGTCGAAGCCCGCTCAATTCGGACCCGTACCAGAAGCTGCTGCCGCTCTCTACCAGCGCAGTGGAGCAGCAGCCTATGGTCTGAGCTCCGAACAATTTTCGGCCATTCTCGATGAGATTGTGCGCAAGAATTTTGCCTCACCGGGCGCTTCTGCCGAACCCTGCCCTTCCGCCGGACAACGATCAGAGTATTGCGCTGCCCTGCGTCTGGAAGAACTGGCTCTGGCGCGAGCCTGCGCTGCGGGTAACCAACAAGCGTGGGAAGACTTCATCAGCCGCTACCGCCAGAAGTTGCACAACATGGCGCTGCACATTACACATGACGCTGCGTATGCCCAGGAGTTGGCCGATTCGCTGTTTGCGGATCTTTACGGTGTGAGCGCGCGCAACGGCGTGCGCCACTCGAAGCTCAGCTTTTATACCGGGCGTGGATCGCTTGAAGGCTGGCTGCGCACCGTCATGGCGCAGGAGTTCATCAATCGTTATCGCAAGCAGAAACGCACCGTCAGTCTGGAAGAGCAGACGGAAGAGGGCGTCCAGTTCGCCGCCGCCGTTCCAGAGTCGGCGGAAACTTCAGATGTCGCATCACAACAACATCTCGAATCCGCAACCGATGAGGCTTTGGCCGAACTCTCTGCGGAGGACCGGTTTACCCTCGCTTCATATTATTTGGATGGACGAACCTTGGCCGAGATTGCGCGTACTTTGGGTTTGCACGAATCCAGCGTCAGCCGCCGCCTCGACCGCCTCGCAACCGGCCTCCGTAAACGGATTCTGACCGGTTTGCGAACGCGCGGCATGAGCCACGCCCAATCTGCCGAAGCCCTGGAAATCGACGTGCGTGACCTTCATTTGAATTTGCGCCCACGTTTGATGCAAGATTCGGAGCCAAAAACGTTCTCTAAGGGAAGGGGAACGCTCCCGGCTCCAGACCGCGGTGACGTTAGCGACGGTTGATCGCCCGAAAAGGGCGGATGGAATATCAGGATGGTCTTCATAACATATAGTCGATATAGCAAGATCGATATAAAGAATGACTGAAATTCCAAAAATCGTATATGACCGCTTGCGAGCTGCGTCGCTGCGGCCGGCCGACCCCGGCCAAAATGTGCCTGAACCGGCCCATCTAGATGTGGACCTATTGACTGCTTTCGCCGAACGATCGCTGTCGACGAGCGAGCGCGATAGTGCGCTCCATCATCTGTCTCTCTGCGGAGATTGCCGCGACCTGCTCGCCCTCGCACTTCCCGCTGCGGGCGCTTCCGTTGAAGCACCAGCCATTGCGGACGAGACCGATGCTGCCCTCCCAGGCAAACAAAATTCCACGCCCTTTTCGCCGAAATCTACCAGGCTCGTCTCACCAGACTTCGGTTGGCGCCGGCTAGCCTGGCCAAACCTGCGCTGGGCAGCGCTGGCAGCCGGTATCGCGGTCGCCGCCGCCCTGCTTCTCCTTCATCCCGGAAAATTAAACCAGCCTACGCTTCCCGCGGCACATCGGCAGATCGCGCCGTCGGCGCCCGTAACCAACCAAACAACGGACAGCCTGCAGCCGAATTCGAAATCGCCGCGGGACCGAAAAATTGCTTCTGGTAAGACCGCTGAGCCATCGCCTCCATGGGAGTCGTTAACCTTGCTTGCTAGAAACCGCCCAGGAGCAGATCGGGCAAACACAGCTCCGCCAGCTCGCTCTTCTATTGTTTTTTCGCCGGCCACGTCGCTCGGCAGGGAAACGATGGGTGGACAAGCGATAGGCGGACAAGCCCCCCGTGAACAGGAGCCGAGCATAGGATCCTCGGGCGGACAAGTTACTGAAGCTGCCGTGGAAGCGAACCCTCAACTAGCTCCAGAGTCTTCCAGCGACGCAACCTTGATCGTAAAGAACGACGTGCAGAACGACGTGCCAGCCGACGTGCCCGCCATCGAGAAAGCTAAGCCTGCCCTTCTGGGATCCGAAGCGCGATCGTCTGAAGCTCAAAGCTCCGACCCGAATCAGCGGCCCCAGAGTCCGGCCACCGGCACCGCACGGGCGACGACGCAGATCATGGCCCAAATGCCTGGCGGCAAACTGCCGTCACCCGCGACTCAAAATTCGGCCCAGCTTACAATGGCCACGCAAAATGTAACCTGGAAGATCGCCAACGGCACGCTGCGAAAATCTAGCGATGATGGCCAAAACTGGCAAAACGCTTTCCAGTCAGACCATCCACTGCTTTGCTACGCAAGTCACGGCGCGGATGTGTGGGCGGGCGGGCGGGCGGGCACCCTGTTTCACTCCTCTGATAACGGTGTGACGTGGATGGCCGTCCGGCCTTCTGCGGGCAATAAAGGCCTTCGCTCCGACATAACTCATATTGATCTTTCGAGTTCGCCGGCGGCTGTGGTTTTCACCAGCAATAACGAACTCTGGAGCAGCGTAGACGCCGGAAAGACCTGGAGTGTGAAGTAGCGCTGCGCTGTCCTTTGCACCACTCTCACCGAATCATTAACTAAGTAACATTACTTCCGCACATGACCTCGCGGTACGTATTTCAACTCTTACATTACCCAAGTGCCATTTACAGCTCTGCCAAAGAGACATAGGATGACCAAGTAGTTTGGCAGTTCTGGGGGAGGGCTGCCAAGACGCTCTGAGCTTCATCGTTCAGGGCGTTTTTATTGCGCGCAATACCGTCATGGGTTGGCCACAGCCTTCTTCTTGGGTCCAAATATCGAATCTACCGTAGCTACGATCTGTTCCATGGCGCCGTCGATATCGAGAGTAAGACGAATCAGGTCCATGGTTTCGAGCGCCGGGTAACTGGCAACCAGAATTTTCCACGCCACATCGTCCCCCAGATCGACCCCGATGATTTCGTCATAGCCGTAGCCCAGATAACGCACCCGGCACAACAGATCACTGAGGTGAACCAGGCAAGCCAGGGGCCCTACTGCGGATAGAAGGCCGATGTCATGATGACACCGGGCTGCGTCGGCTAACTCCTGCGAGAGCCCCCAATGCTCGCAGAGCATGTACCCGGTATCGCAGTGAGTGAATCCCAGAACCCGCTCTTCGACAACATCCAGCGGGACCCGCCGTTCGGCGGCATGGCACAGGCATTCTCGAAATCCATCGGTATAGAGAACGGAGTTCACCAGAAACCCGAGGTCATGCAGCAGCCCTGCCAGATAAGCTTTTTCCGGCTCGGGATATTCGATTTTCTGCGCCATCCTCTGGGTAACCAGCGCACAACCAAGCGAGTGCCGCCAAAACGCATCCGGCTCGATTACCCACTTATCGGTTGGGATCACTCGATTGACGCATAACCCAAATAAGATGGATCGAACCCGCTCGATGCCGAGAGCCATAACCGCAGAGCGCACGGTTTCGGTCTGACGCCTTCCAAAAAGAGGCGAATTGGCCAGCCGCAAACATTGCGCCGCGATCGAGCCATCGTAAGAAATCAGCTCCACCACCTTTTCGATTCTGATCTTCTCTGTAGGCAATCGCATCATCTCGAGCAGCGGCATCAGAATGGCCGGCGCGGTCGAAATGGAATCGAGTTGCTTGATCTCCTCTGACAGTCGGGATTGCAGTTGGGTATTCACTTTTTCACTCCGCCGGCTTGTCCGGATTTCGGTTTGCAGTAGGCCGTGGTTCCCGAAAAGTGCACCAACCGGAAGACATCGTCTACCTGGAACAGAGACTCAGCGTGTCCCAAAAAAAGATAGCCGCCGGGCAACAGGTTCGCATAAAAATGCTGTACTACCCGGCGCTTCGATGCCAGGTCGAAATAGATCAGCACATTGCAGCAGAAGATGACGTCGATGCCTTTCTGGAACAGCATCTTGTTATCGTCTCGCAGGTTGATGCGGTCAAAACGGATCTGCGCTTTCAGCAGCCCGTTCGCCTGAAGTTTCTTTTCCCCCGCATCCGTGAAGTATTTCCGCCGCAGCGCCTCGCTGGTATTGCGCAGTGCGTATTCTCCGTAAATGCCAGCGCGTGCCGCTTCCAGCGAATTGTCGTTTAAATCGGTAGCCAAAATGTCCCAAGTCCAGCCGTTCAGAAGCTTGTCTTTCTCCTCAAGCAGGAACATGGCCAGGGTGTGCGGCTCTTCTCCGGTCGAACAACCCGCGCACCAGAAGCGAAGACGTTTCAGCCCCACCGAACCTTTCGTCGCCAGTATCTGCGGAATAATCACGTTGCGCAGCGCCTCCAGTTGCGCCGGATGACGGAACATGTAGGTTTCGCCAATCGTAATTTCATTCAGCAACAAGCGGAGCTCGGCGTCGCGGTTCCCCCGCGTCGTAAGGTGTTCCAGATATTCCGAGGGGCTGGTTGCCCGGAGCGACGTCATCCGGCGCTCGCAGCGCGAGATCAACAGATAAAGCTTTTCCTCCGAATGATAAATTCCGGAGATTCTGTAAATCAGATCGCGAATCTTCAAGTACGCCGGATCGCCTGGGGCTGTTTCCAGAGTCGTAGCAGCTTTCACTTTTGCGGTTTCAATCATCATGTCATTTTTCGCCTACGAGACTCCGCAATCAGTTACTAAGTCGCGTTACTCATCGGCTCGGTGACTGTGCAGTCGGCTCCGCCGTCTTTTCTTAGAATCGCGCGCCGCTCGCCACCGCTCTACGCATCGTTACCCTGCGCATAACTTCGGGCGCGATCCCGCCCAAAGGAAATATCCGATCGGCCAGATTTGCCGCAACCACACTGCCCGGCATCCCCCAGACCACCGAAGACGCTTCGTCCTGTACGATGACTTCGCCACCCGCCTGCCTGATCACGGCCGCGCCGCGAGTCCCATCCGCCCCCATGCCCGTCAGCACCACCCCGAGTACGTTCGCGCCGTAGCTTTGCGCCACCGACCGGAACAGCACATCCACCGCCGGTCGGCAGGAATTTTCCTGAGCATTGTGATTGATCCCGATCACGAATTCCGCTCCCTTCCGCATCACCGTCATGTGCTGATCGCCCGGCGCAATCCAGACCTGTCCGCCCTGCAATCTTTCACCTTCCTTGCCCTCCCGAACCCGAAGGCGACCGAGCGCATTGAGACGCTCGGCCAGCAGACGTGTAAACAGCGGCGGCATGTGCTGCACCACCACAATCGGCACTGGCAGGTCGGCTGACAGTTGCGGGATCACCGCCGTGAGCGCATTCGGGCCGCCCGTCGAAGTCCCAATCGCGACCACATCAACCCGCGCCTGCGGGCGGGCACTGACGCTTGCGGTCGCGGAAGAAACTCGTGGCTGCGGCGCCCGCACCGCACACAAAGACTTGATCTTTCGAATCAACTCGTCCCGTACCTGCTCGCGGGACATTTCGAAGCCTCCGCCCACCGAAGGCTTGGTGACGTAATCGCTCGCTCCCCTCGCCAGCGCATCTAGCGTTGCCGTCGCTCCACGCTCGGTTAAGGTACTGAACATGATCACCGGTAACTTGGGATACAGCTTGCGGATTTCAACCAGTGTTTCCAGCCCGTCCATCCCCGGCATCTCAATGTCCAGCGTAACCAGATCTGCCTTCGTCTCTGGAATGCGGGCAAGAGCCTGATGACCATTTCCCGCCGTGCCCGCGACCACGATCTCCGGATCAGACGACAGCAGATGGCTCAGCACCTTCCGAACCACCGCCGAATCGTCGACAATCAGGATGCGAGTTGGCTGCATGTATCTAGTCCTGGACGCCTTCGGTTTCAGAGCCGCGTCGCGCGACTCAGCGCCCACCAGCAGCGCCCTTGGCCGCCCTCATATTCGTCTTCGTTTTTATTTTCGCTGGGAGATCTGTATGCGCCGTTGTTCTGCTCGCCACGTCGACTTTGAATCGCCCCACCAGATCCCGCAGCTGGTTGGCCATCTGCGCCAGATGCTCCGTCGCCGTCTGCGCCTCGCCCACATTCGTCGACGTATCCTGCGCCGCCTGCGCTACCCCTTTGATGTTCTCCGAAATCGTCGCC
>Ga0074044_10000746_pt1 | contig 30429 bp, 24 predicted proteins | sample BogForMeECP23OM1_FD_94443 | JGI IMG/M metagenome (GOLD analysis project Ga0074044, IMG submission 94443) | Bog forest soil microbial communities from Calvert Island, British Columbia, Canada - Bog Forest MetaG ECP23OM1 | ecosystem: Environmental > Terrestrial > Soil > Wetlands ...
CTGCTCAACAAGCGCTACAAGTGGATCGATCGCAAGTGGGACATCGTGTTCTGGGTCACTGCGATTTTCGTGGTCGGCGGCGCCGCGGACATTACCAAGCAGCTGTTCGCCGGGGACTGGGATTTCTGGACGGACTGGAAGGACCCGCAATGGTGGCCGGTGATCACGGCGTTCGCGACGATTATCATTCCGTCCGCGCTCCAATATATCCAGTGGGTCGCATGGCGGTTCCCGACCGGCGCGACCTACACGGCGGTGTGCTTCTTCATGTGCGCCTGGGTGGGCAGATACTTCCAGTGGCACATTGCGGAAAACTATCCGCTGAATTTCGTCTGGCCCGCGTCGACCGTGTGTGCGGCGATCATTCTTGATTGGCTCCTGCTCAAGACCCGCAGCTTCATTCTGACCTCGTTGTTCGGCGGGCCGATATGGGCATTGCTGGTGTGGGCGTTCAACTACATACCGCTGGCTCCGTTCCTCCAGCCGGCCCACTTCATGAATCACGTGCTGACCGTAGCGGACGTGCAGGGCATCGTCCTGATCCGCTCGCAGACTCCCGAGTACCTTCGTCACATCGAGCGGGGTGCCTTGCGCAGCTTTCTGGGAGAGACCCAGTACGTATCGCTGGTGTTCGGCGGAACCGTTGCGGTGGCGGGCTATTGGATCGGTCAATTCATCGGTAGATATCTCGCCGTGTGGCCGATACGCCGTTACATAAAGACGCTGTGAAACCGATGCAAACAAACCACCGCCATCGCATCGCGTCGCTGTGCGCCACTGTCGTGTGGATCGCCGCGTCGGCATCGATCGCAAGCGCGCACGGTGGGATGGCGGGTCCCGACGAGCTTGGACGCCCGCTAATCACTTCAGTGATCCTCGCTGCGGTTTGCTATTGGGTGGTCATCCTGTGGCCATCGCGCAAGCCGGACACCAAGGGGCGCTCAAACACTGGAGGATCGCGCAACCGCCGCGCGCGGCCGCGCCGTCCGTCCGGCGTTCAGGGTGGTACGCGGGCCGGTGCGCCCTATGAGGCTCGCGGCTGGCAGAAGGGTCGTGGCGAATGATGGAAAAGAAAGCGATCGTTAAGCCGCTCATTGCCGGGGTTCTTTTTCTCGCTGTCGCCGCGATAGTTATCGGTCCGTCGAAAGCATTCGCTCATGGCGAAGCGGGCGACGAGCCATTCCTGAAGGATCTCACCACCGCGTTCTACGACGTGAAAGTCTCTCCTACCGAAATCCACGTCGGCGAGCCGGTGACGGTTACCGGCACGGTGCGGATTCTCGAGACCTGGCCGTACACACTCGATCCGCCCGCGACCGCGTACATCACTCCTGTAGTGCCGGGTCCGGTGTTCGCGCTCCAGGATCGCACCGTCAACGGACAGTCTGCACCCGGCTCGTTCTTCGTCGACCGGGGCGGCGTTTATCAATTTAAGATGGTCATGCTGGGCCGCGAGCCCGGACGATGGCATGTGCATCCGGGAATCGCGATCCAGGGCACGGGTACTCTCATCGGTCCCGGCGAGTGGGTAAACGTCGCGCCGAGTGCCACGAAGTTCAGCTTCCCGATAAGCCTGCTGAGCGGACAGACGATCGATCTCGAAAGCTACAATGGCCGGTTCGTGTGGTGGTGGTCGTTCGCGGGGTTCTTGATCGGCGTTGCGTGGATGCTCTATTGGACGCTCTCGAAGCGGACCGTCACTAACCTTGCCGTGACGTTGCAAATCGGCGTGAACGACGCCGCACCGGACATTGGGCTCATCACGCCGCGCGACCAGATGTGGATGAACGTGTTTGCGGGAATTACCGTCGCGCTGCTGATCGTCGGATGGTTCTACGCCACCAATCGCTATCCGGTTCGATGGCCGCAGCAAACCGTCTGGTTCACGCCCAAGGTCATTGCCGCGGATCAGAAGCTGGCCGAGGTGCAGCCCGAAGGCGCGATCTGGAACGACGGCACCGACACGCTGGTAATGAAGGTGCAAGCAACGAACATCAGCAATGCGCCCATCACGGTGAAGGAGTTCATCATCGCGATGGCAACCTTCGTCAACGGCGGCGCCGACGAGCAGGCGAAAGCGGGGCCGCACGACTACGTGGGACAACTTGAAGTCGAACCGAACACGCCGATCGCGCCGGGCGAGTCGAGGGAACTCACGCTCAAGATCACGAATCCGGTTCTGAGCGAAGAGCGCCTGATCCCCTCCCGCGATCCGCAGCAATTCATCGCGGGCCTACTCCGCTTTCAGAACGCCGGCGGCGGCGAACAGTTCGTAGTCACCCGCGTAAGCGTAGTCCCAACGCAGTTCAAGGCCCAGTACCTTCCCTAAGCGAGCACGACGCCGATGATTAGATGCACTATCAGCGCAACGGTGGCTATCGAGCCGATCGTAAAGGATATCGTTCGCATCGGCTGGATCGAATTGAGATAGCAGATGGTGTGAACGATTCGCGCGATGATGAAGACCACGCAGTAGATCACGAAGGCGGAGACGGAAAGTCCTGCCGCCACGTAAATCCAGGCGAGAATCAGGAACATCGGGATGTTTTCCAGGTCGTTGCGCCACGCGCGTGCCGCACGCTGAACGTCGGGTGCATCCTCGGCTCCCTCTTTGGCGTGGAACGTTTTGGCGTCTTCCGGGTTGACGAATACTCCGGCTTTCAGCCGCCCGCGTCCCTGTGCGACCGCGATCAGGGACATCTTGAGAGCGAGCACAATCGCCGTAATCGCGTATATCTTCAGCAACGTCATCGCAGTACCTCCATGTAGCGTTTATTTCGCCGCACGTTCTTCGCTACCACGCCGTCATTCCGCCATCGACCGGAATCGATGCGCCGGTTACGAACGATGCCGCGTCAGATAGGATCCACGCCACCGCATTGCCGATCTCCTCGGGGCGGCCGGGACGCCCGATCGGCTCCTGGCTCATCAGCGAAGCCTTGAGCTTCTCGTTCTTCATCCATTCGAGAATCGGCGGCGTGCCGATTACGCCGGGGCAGATCGCGTTGATGCGGATATTCCTCGTGGCGTATTCGATCGCCGCGGTCTGCGTTATGCCGATAACGCCGTGCTTGGCCGCCGCGTACGCGCCCATCCGCGGCGCCGCCAGCAGCCCGGCCGTCGATGAAGTGTTGACGATCGAACCGCCGCCCTGCTTCATCATCTGCAGAATCTCGTACTTCATGCACAACCACACGCCCTTGAGATCGACGGCGAGCGTCTGATCCCAATTTTCCTCGGTGTCTTCCGCCGTAAACGCAAAGCGCCCCGAGATGCCGGCGTTGTTGTGCGCCCCATCGAGCCGCCCCCACTTGCCTACGGCGGCGGCGATCAACGCTTCGACGTCGGCCGCGCGCGAAACGTCGGCCTTGCGGAATTCCGCCTCGCCATGCGCCTCCCGCACCAGTGCGGCGGTTTCCTCGCCGCGCCGCGTCGACACGTCGGAGACCATCACCTTGGCGCCCTCGCGCGCGAGCACAATCGCGGTCGCGCGCCCAATACCGCCGCCCGCTCCTGTCACCAGCACCACTTTGTCTTGAAGCTTTCCAGCCACGATTACCTCATTCGCACCGCTGTCCGATGCAACGAAAGTCATTGAGCGGCGCTGCCTATAGCCGCTGCCTGCGATGGTCGAACGTTGCGGAAATGCGGAATCACGTATTTGCCGAACAGATCGATCGCGTGCATGGTCTTGGCGTGCGGAATCGACCAGAACTGCATCATCGCCAGGAACTGATCGAGTTGCGCTTCCTTCTGGATTCGCTCGAGTTGCCGGATCGCGGTGTCGGGGCTGCCGCAAATGCACATGCCGTGATCGATTAGCGAGTCTATTGTAACCTTGCTCGGGTCCAGGCCTTCGTATTGCGTCGGCAGTTCAGGCAGTTGGCCGGCCGCGGGATCTTTGGGGTCAACGCCGGTCTTCTTCGCTTCCAGCACCGTCGAATTCACTCGCAGTGTCGTTCCCACGTAAGACATGAACGCGCGCTCCGCTTCCTCGCGCGCCTGCCTGTCCGTGGCCGCGATATGGGTCATCGAAAATGCGCCCGCGCGATTGTTCGCGAATGCACCGTAAGGCTTGGCCGTCTTGATCGCATTGCGATAAGTGCGCACGCGTTGTCCGAGTTTTTCGGGCGTGACCAGCAGCGTGAAAGAGAGCAATCCCAGTCCGAGCTTCCCCGCCAGCTCGTGGGTATCATCGCTGGTGCAGGCCACCCACATCGGAGGATGCGGTTTCTGGATCGGCATCGGCACCACCGTGCGTAGCGGAATATCGAAGTACTTGCCCTTGTAGGAGAAGGTGCCGTCCTTGCTTTTCCAGATGGTCGTGATGATGTCGAGCGCTTCCTCCCATCGCGCGCGCGTTTCCTTGTATGGGATGCCGAAGCCGCCGAGCTCCACCTGGGTTATCGAGCGCCCGGTGCCGACTTCCACACGCCCGTTGCTCAGGATATCGAGCGTCGCCACGCGCTCAGCGATACGAACCGGATGGTTGTAGGGGAACGGCAGTAGCACGACGGCGTGGCCGATGCGGATTTTGCTGGTGCGCTGCGAGATGGCGCCGTAGAGCACCTCGGGCGCGGAGCAATGCGCGAAGCCGACCTGGAAGTGATGCTCCACGGTCCAGAAATTCGTGAAGCCGACTTCCTCGGCCCGAACCACCTGGTTCATCACGTCGTGGAAGGCCTGATACTCGCGCTCGCGATGCTTGAGCGGGCTGTTGACTTGGATCTCATAGAAGATTCCGAAATCCATCGTGCTTCCTCCATGAACGCCGGCGTCCGGCGCGCGCGAATCGTTCACAGCCTCAAGCTGCGGGGCCGGTTTCAGCGGACTCTACGACTGTTGGGGGGAATTTGCATAGAGCAGCGCGCGACGGTTTTGGGCGCTAATATCCAGATGGACTTGCAATTCGATACAGGCTCGGTTCAGGACTATTCGAACGACTGGCGAAGCCCTTGTTCTTATCCAGTCGAAGGAGCGGGTCATGAGTGATCGTCTACAACCGATCGTCGCGATCGTGGGCGCGGGTGAGATGGGTGCTGCCGTCGGACGGCGGCTTCGGCAGAGTGGCGCGCGTGTGCTCACCTCCCTGGCGGGGCGCAGCGGCGAGAGCGAACTGCGCGTGCGGCAGGCGGAACTCGAGGTCGTCGACGATGACGCCGCGCTTGTCCGCGACGCCGATTTCGTATTGTCGATCGTTCCGCCGGGCGTCGCGGTTGCAGTAGCCGAGCGTTATCGAGCGTCGCTTGCGATCGCCGCCAGGCAGCCGATCTTCGCCGACTGCAACGCGGTCTCGCCCGCTACCGCCCGCCGCATCGGCGACGTGCTCGCAGGGTGCCGCTATGTGGATGCGGGAATCATCGGCGGTCCACCCCCCGCGGATTTGAACGCCGCCGGTCCCCGCTTTTACGCATCCGGGCCGCACGCGCCCGATTTTGCAAAGCTGGCGGAGTTCGGCCTCGATATCGCGGTGCTCGATGGTCCAATCGGCGCGGCATCGGGACTGAAGCTCAGCTACGCTGGACTCACCAAGGGCATCACGGCGTTGGGCGCTGCGATGGTCGGTGCCGCCGCGCGCGACGGTCTCGGCAATGCGCTCAGAAGCGAACTCGCCCGCACTCAGCCGCACATACTGGCGCGGCTGGAACGGCAGATTCCCGCGATGTTTCCAAAAGCGTATCGATGGGTGGCCGAGATGGAAGAAATCGCGGAATTTCTGGGCGGCGACGATCGCGGCGCGATGATTTACAAAGGCGCCGCGCGCCTCTACGAGCAAATCGCAGCTCAGAACGAGGGAGGCGCATCGGCAGGAGCGGTTCGGGCGCTCACCGATTTCTGCACCAAGCCAGCCACTCGTTTATCACGATAATCGCACCCGAAAGCCACGCTAGGGCTCGGACAACGACGGACCGCCCTAAGCGAGCTACCCGGCCATTCCGGAACTTTTTCTTGAGCGGATACCCAACCCGGGTCCCGGCACAAAAAGAAACAAACAAGCGAATCCTGACGAAAAGGTCTTCTCCCTTAAAAAACCGGAGCTGTCCTGAGCGAAGCCGAGGGATGGCACGGTGCGCGCCGGATGACGGGGTCCACCGGAAAAAGTTTTTCGAATGACACAATAGATGAATTAATTGGCGGCGGTTCTTTGCCAGATTTGCCAATAGGGTCCGTGTTGCACCAATATCCATCCGTCCTTGAGATAGGAGGGCGTCGGCTGATCCGTTCGAAGCGCGGCGTATCGCACATGGTAAGCGTCGAGAAATTTTCGCGGATCGTTCGAAACCTCGTCAAAGACGCGGACAAATTGCTCAAGCTCTTCGTCCCGCGGGACTAACCGAAGAGCGGCCGCGAAGGTCGCCTTGAACTGATTTCTATCGGTGACACCCGCGAGATACTGATTCAAACCGTATCGGGCGTAGAGCTCCGTGTTATCGACCGCCATGCTCACATACAGAGTCCAGCCGGCCAGATCTCTCACGCCTTCCCCGGCAACTGCCAGGTCACAGAAGCGATCGTCGCCCCCAATCATCGCGCCGGGGTCGAGCGCAGCAGCGTTTCCTTCAAGGCGCTGCGCCTTGTATTGAGCATAGCCGCGAAGCTGCGCGCGCAGGTCGGGGTCGGTGCGCAACCCAAGCGTCGAAACGTAGAGCCCCGTCAAGAAGAAGAGCACAACCGCTATGCTCCACACCCGAGTTAGCGCAGGCGAGAGACGAAGTCGTCCGGTTACAACGGTAGCGGCGACCATGCACAGGAGTACCGCTAACATCGGACGGGCAAGCCACTGCCAGTGGTAGTCATGCAGATAGACGCCGGTAACCCAGGAGCTAAAACTCAATACAAACCCTGCGACGGCGAGACACCACAGGTAGATCATCTGATAATTCCTGGAGACCAGTAACCAGGCGATCAGGCCGCCGAACAGGCAAGGAATCAATATCATGTCGTAGTGATGCAATGGGTAGTAGCTTTCCGGCCATCCGCGGGGTGCGGCGAATAGCCCGAACCGGGCTTCGGCTTCCCGTGAGAAAGCGCGCTGTACCAGTGTGTCGTGCACAATCAAAGGAGCTCCGGCCGCAAATCCGATTGCCAACGTCTTTGCGTACAGCCCCCGCGCCCGGTTGTCGATGAGAAAGGCCAAACAGAGTGCCGCCGCAACCATCGTCCAGGCGTAGAAGTACACATAACACAACAGCGCGAAAGTGGCTCCCGAGATCCACGTGCGAAGGCGATTCGACCGATTTCGGGCGGCGGCGACGGCAAGAATGTGCAGGAAAATAAACGGGAAGACTACCGCCGGATTAACCAGTCGGTATTGAAAGAGTTCCAGATCTATACTCTGCGCAGGGTTTATGAGCGCAGCGAGCAGAATACCGATCTGACGAACGAACGGATGATAGTCCGTACCGGAGCTGTCCGCAAGGAAAATGATCGTAAGACCTCCGGCTAGCCACCGCCAGCGCAGAAAATACCGGAACAGACCGTACAATGCTCCGGCCATCGCGACCGATGCAAAGAGGGTCCAGCCTACTGTTAGTGAAAACACATTAAGACCGAATTCCCGTGCAAAATAAACCGCGGGGATATACTGCAACCACGGGAAAAGGATGGGACCATCCGGAACCGAAGGATCGGTGAGATAGGGCACATGGTCAAAATACGGCCGGGCGGCAATTTGAAGGTAGTAATCGATCTCAAGTTGATTGGGTGCCGACCAGTCTCCAGTCTGCTGTCGTCCGTAGAAAAAAGGGGCGAATCCTAAAACCAACGAAGCTGTGATACAGCAAATAATCGGCAACAGTTGCGTTCGCGCGGTTTTGATCATGTCAATCACAGTGATCTTCAGCAACGACGGAGATCGGGCGATCTGCACTATTTTCGGCGATGATGCCGTAACGTGAAACTAACTTGCTTCTGTTTTACCAACCGGCAGCACGTCGTAGGGGCGCATCATCTCGTTGTCTTCATGCTCCAGGATGTGGCAATGCCATACGTAGCGGCCGGTGAACCCCTCGAAGCGCATGATTATCCGGACCACTATCCCGGGCGGTACACAGACCGTATCCTTCCATCCGCGCAAATTAGGCTCCGGCCGTTCCGGCGGTCCGGTAAACTTCAACACTTTGCTCTTCTTGTAGACGGCAACATCAAATGGCCGGCGATCGAGGACTTGAAACCTGACCAGATGGATGTGAATAGGATGAGTATCCTGAGTCAGGTTGACCAGGCTCCACATCTCGGTCGTATTGATCACCGGATTCTCGGTGATCGGTGCGCTCCAGCGGGTGCCGTTGAGCAGCGTCAGCATCGTGCTGCCCGTGCGGCTGAAGTATTCATCGAGGGTGAGCACACGAGTGCGGGCCGCGCTCGCCGGCGGCAGCTTCGGGATTTCGCGCAGCTTCTGAGGTAGTGCGCTTGAGTCTTGGCCGCCGTTGGTGGCGACCCGGAACTGCATCATTTCGGCAACGCCATTGTTGAGCGTCAATTGCTTGCCGCGATAACGGCTGAAATCGATGATCAGGTCGGCGCGTTCGGCCGGCGCGATCATCACGCTCGTCTGCTCGATGGGCTCGCGAAGCAGTCCCTGATCCGATCCGATCTGATAGAACGGCGCGCCATCTCCAAGCGACAAGCGGAAAAAGCTGCTGTTCGCGACGTTGACGATTCGCAGGCGGTATTTGCGCGGCTCCACATCCAGATAGGGGAAAATTCTGCCGTTGAGGAGAACGGCATTGCCGTGAAACTCCGGAACCCACCGCGTATACGGCAGATTGTGGAACCGCATGTACTCGAGCTGCGAGGCGAAATTGAAAGCCCGGTCGCAGATCGTGATCGGAATCTCGTACTTGCCCGACGGAAGATTCAATGAGCGCTCGTGCTCGTCGCGAACGATGAACATGCCGTATAGCCCAGCGTAAACATTGAGCCGCGTGATGCCCAGAGCGTGATCGTGGTACCAGAGCGTCGTCGCATCCTGCCGGTTCGGATAGTGGTACACGGCCGATTTCCCAGGAACGAACCACGCCTCGGGGTAGCCGTCGCTGCCCGGCGGAACCTTGGCGCCGTGCACGTGCACGACGTTGCGCACCGCAGGATGACTCAGCTCGGCGCCATGGATCGATGGATCCAGCGACAGCAAATGCTTGAGCGGCAGGCGGTTATGCCATTCGACCAGAAAGCCCTTGCCGCTCTGCGCCTCGAGCACGGGACCCGGTGAACTGCCGTTGTAACCCCACAGCCGCGCCGGCTTCAGATCGCGATGGACGCGATCCAGAAATTGCGCCATCTCCACGCGGTAACAGGGGAGCATCAGCTTTGGATTTTCCGGGTCTGCGCCCATGCTCACCGGCTGAAGCACCGGTGGAATCGGCAACGGATCGACGAACTTCGCCAGCTGGTTCGGATCGATCTTCGGGACGTGCTTTTCGAATTCGATAACCGGGCCTGCGACGTCGGGGTCCGAGCCGGCGCGGGACAGCGTGCCGCTCTGATTTGGGTCGCGCCCGCACCATGGAATCGCGCTGTCGTCGGGGCCGCCGCGAACGATCGAACCGCCGACCACGAGGCCCGCTCCGATCAAGCCGGTGGCGCTGAGGAATTTTCGGCGCGTCAACCGCATGACTCAGAATGACGGAGAGGAAAACTTGCGGTCAAAGCGATTCAGGCGTGAGGAAAGCCACTTATGTGGTTTGGGAGACGTCGGCCAGCACCGCGTCGCGCAGCGCAAACATTTCTACCTTGTCGCGCGGATAGGCGAGCCGCTTTACCGGTACGGTGCGCACCAGGTCGGTGGCGAACTGAAACTGACGCTGAAGCCGTGCGGAGTCGATGATCCAGTTGTTGAGCGACGCGGCGATTATCGCCGGAAATGCCTGGCCTGCTGACAATCTGTCGATTTGTGGCGCGCGCCCATCCAGCACACCTGCCGGTTCCTCAATTACGTACAGCGCGTGAAGCGGCTTCGGCTCGGATATCACTTGCACTCCGGTCATCGGGATAATCAGCTTCTGAGTCGTTGGATTCATCGGGATTCCGCTGTACCGCGAGCCAAAAACCCGATCCGCCACGTGACGGTAGAGCTTGATTCGCGGAGGCCCCGGGTAGGCGATAAATCCGTCGCGCATGCGCCCGAGAACGAACATGTCGTCCGTCACCAGTGGGCAACCCGCTTCCACCATCAGCGCGCCGAGCGTCGACTTGCCGTAGCCGCTCTCGCCCATGAACGCGACCACGCCATGATCGGTCAGGACTGCGGTGGCGTGCAGCGGTTCGCGTCCCAGCTGAACCATCGAAAACGACAATGCCTGGTTCAGCAAATAGGCTTGCAGACCTTCTTCGCTCGCATGTTTATAGCAGCGCACTTCGATTCGGCGGGCATCGGTTGGAACGATGAAATCGAAAAGCCCCAGCCAGCGGCAGAGGATAGAACCGTCAGGCAGGGTCGCCGACTGGTACCATTGACCCTTTCGATTGTCGGGAATATGCGCGGCCGCGTCGGCGAAGGTCTTTGCGTCGCCTTCCACGAACTCCACTTTCCAAGGTCGGTTCGCAGCGTAAGGGACGTTGATCAACGGCCACGGAGTTCGGATCCCGATTCCGTACAATTCGTAAATCAAAGCCTGCGCGCTTGCACGAAAAGAAGGTTCGGACGCGATTGAAACCGTGCTTGTTGACATCCGATGCCTGTCCCGCCCCCGGTACAGCTCGCTCAAGCTGCCGTCTGGCTGCCACTTCTTGGCCCGCTGACATCTCTTCTGGTACTCCTTTTAGTCGAAGTGATCGCGCGCAGGTCGCCGTGAACTGTGAGCTTCGGCTGGGAATACGGCTTCTTGATTGTTTCGGCTTTCATATCGCCTCCTTGAGTCCGGCAACATCCGAATTGGCGCGTTCGGAATCTTTGAGCAGGAAAGCACGGACCCAAAATTCCAGCCCCATTGCTTCCATATATTGAGTGTCGGACAGACGGTCGCCAGGAGTGAAACCGAGCGCCTCGGAGGCGAAGCCGCCGAGCTTTGCATTTCGATAAACCGCAAAGCGAGCATGTTCGAGCTGCGTTGAGACGGTGCCTTCGTCGCGCCAGCGGCGGAGACGAATCGGTCTTGGGACTACGCTGCGGACCGCATCTCTTAGTAGCGCCCGGGGCACCCCTCCCTTGGTAAGGATTTCTCCCGGAATAGCCATCAGGAACGCAATTACGTCGCGATCGAGAAACGGAGACGATCGTTCCAGTCCGAACCGCGCCGCCATCTTTTCGTCCCCGTCAATTTGTAGCCGGTGCGATTTGGCATGGACCGTTTGATAAATATTTCTCCCATGCACGCTGGCATAGCGCGGATGCTTCAGCCGGGGGCGCCGGCGCCGCGCGCGCGCGACGAGCTGGGAGCTTATCCAGGAGCGGTTGGAGTGAAATGCAGCAGTTTCGCTGTAAAATGGACGCATGATCGAGCGCATTGCTGTAGGCGTCAGGTTAAGCATCATCTCCCGGTAGAAGCGCGCACGAAAGTAACCCGGATCGCAGTCTAGAAACCATTTCGGGTACTCAGCCAGGTGTCTGCGGACTCTGCGCCAGGCCAGGTTCTTCCAGAGATCGACTAGGTAACCCGTCGCGAACATGTACTGATCGCTCCACAAACCCGTCAATAACACTCTAGCTCCCTGGTCACGCGCGTGCGCAAGCATCGGAGTCTCCGCGCACCAACTGTCGTCAAAAAAAAGCGTCTCAGAATGCCACGCGGCTTCAGCAAGATGCCGCGGGTCGCCGGCCGGCCCCATTTCTACACGATGAATCTCCAGCTCGCATCGCGTTTCCATCAGGCGGATGAATTCGTTTTCCTCGCTCGCCCGATCTGAGACGGGTGCGTATGAAATCGGGACAAGGCCGGCCTTTGGCGATTGCCGGTTTATCTGATCCGCGATGCCAAGCACGATCGAAGAATCGAGGCCGCCGCTAACGGCAAGGGCTACCGGATGGCTGCTGCGCATCCTTCGCCTTACAGCCTGGACCAGCAGCTTGTGAAGATGGGTCGTATAGTCCGAATAGGCCTCATAGCGAATCTGGGCCGCGGGATTGAAATTCCAGAAACATTTTGAGGTGGTTTCCGCGGGCGTGACCTTCAAGCGGTAGCCGGGTAGGACTCGATGGACGCTGGCGAAGAAAGTTTCGCCTTCGTCTTCGTAGGGAAGTTGATTCAGCAATAGTGAATCAGCCATCAGATCGAGGTTTGGCTCGGCGCGAACCGCTGGATGCGCCAGAATGGCTTTTATTTCCGAGGCGAAAACGAAACGGACACCGTCACTCCAATAGTAAAGCGGCCGGCATCCGACCGGGTCCCGCGCAAGGATGAGCCTACGTTCTCGCGGCACAAAGATCGCCAGCGCGAAATCGCCGAGCAGCCGCTCCAGGCACTTGCGGTCCCACCTGCGAAACGCCATCCACACCAGTTCGGAATCAGATACCTGGGGTGCGTCACCTGGCCGATTGAGCGCTGCCAGCAGTTCTCCGCGATTGTCGATCCGGCCATCAAACAGCAGCAGATTGCCGCCGTCGTCGGTTAACGGTTGGTACTCCGAGCGCGATTCGGGGGTTACGCGCCTCAGATGGCAACCAAAACCCGCGGATCCCTGAAGCGAGAACTCCAGGCCATCGCCGCCGCGATGCGCAATCGTCTCCGCCATCGCGCTAAGCGTGTTGCGTTCGACGGCGAGCCCGTCGAAGTTCCAGATTCCTATCAGTCCGCTCAAGCGAGCGCCCCTGAGCGCGCGGCTAACCGGCTGAGTCTCTCAATCATTGCGCGCCACGCGCGCCGTATATGGTTTTTCGCGCTGCGCGGGAGTTGCCGGTTCGCATACGCCAACTGATCGGCCGCCTCTTTTGGGCGGCCGGCCCGCAAATAGAGCCGCGCCAGCCGCACGCGTTCACGGACTCCTCCGAAGTTCGAGTTGAGCGCAATCCGGTAACACGAGATCGCCCGCTCGACATCGCCCCGCTTCGCCCGCAAACGGCCAAGCTCGGCATACGTCGCGCAGTGGTCTTCGTCGAGCAACTGTCCGGGTTGAGTACAGGTCAGGAGATGCCAGGAGAGCGGCTTCTGCCCGTGCAGAGCCAGCTGAAGCGATCGCTCGTAATGATTGATCGCAAGGTCAAGCCGTCCGCTCCGCCCGTACGCCTCACCCACGCATCGATGGGCATCGAGGTTTTCGTCCGAGACACCAAGCGCCTTGTTCGCCCACTCGATCGCGTCGTTCCATTGCTTGCGCCGCGCGGCCAGCCGGGACATGCCAACCTGGGCATACGCGTCACCAGGATCGAGCATCAACGCTCGCTCGAACTCGGCTTTGGCCTGGGAGTAGCGCCTTTGCCAGAAGTAATGCAGTCCCAGATTGTTGAATCCGGTCGCGTAAGTGGGATCCAATTCGAGCGCTCGGCGGCAATAGTTCCGTGCCTCCTGACCGCGACCGAGCTTTGCGGAGAGCAGCGCGAGATGGTACTGCGGCGCGGCCGACTGCGGCATCCGCACAGCCGCTTGCAAATAACTCGCCCGCGCATCTTCGAAGTCCCCGCGTGCCGCGGCAGTGGCCCCCTCACGAAGCCTGTCGTATCCAGAACAATTCGCACTCCCGCCAATGCGGCTTTCCAGCTCAGTTCCGAGATATTTCCACGCCAGCGGCGTGTAGCAGCCCTCAATCGAATAAGAGATGGTAACCAGCTCGGCCGACAGGCGGGAAGCGGCAATCTGGCTGACGAGTTCCGCGGGCCATCGCCAAGGCATAGCGGCGTGAGTGTCCGCCCGGTTGTGGGATACCTGGGGAATCATGAGATAGTCGACATCGATATCGAGCAGGACGCGCTGTCCGCCGAAATTGAGCGACGCCAAGGCCGCGATCGTCAGGCGCTTTCCGAGCAGCGGCAGGGTGATCCTGTCGCTTTCGATTTCAATCGCGCGCGGATCTGTTTTGTAATCCTTCGCCAGGCTTTTGATTTGCGCCAGTAACTCGCGGCGCGCATGCGCATCTTTCAGTGACCGGTCCGGAACGACCCAGTAGACTTCGCGGACGATGCCTTCCCTCAGTGCGGGGCAGATGAAATTTGCGATCGTGATGCCGCGGTTGTCCTCGATACACCACATGTCGTGATGGGCGTCGATATGGACGAGCACGCGGTCTCGAACCCCCGCGTCGCGCCATGCATAGTACGCCCGATCGTGGTTCTCCATCAGATGGATACGCACCGGCGTGTTTTCCTGCATGGCAACGCCGGCCGAATTTGCGCTGAACGCCATCGGAGAAGCGACTGCCATCAGAAGTTCTCCAGTGTCAGCAGCCGGGAATATCGCGTCAGCTCAGCCGCGCTGTTCAGCAGCGGTTTGTCCTCATGTTCGACCCATGCGTGAGCCTCGAAATCGCTCCCATCTTTGGCAACGCCAAACTGGAGCCGGCAAACACAGCCGGCACGCGACAGCATATGGTGCAGCGCCAGAGCCTGCGTCAGGCACGTTGCCCGAGGAACGAGGCGGCTCGCATTGCCGATCGCCCAGGCCGCGCGAGCGGCGGTAAATTGCACCCGCCCCGGAATGCGCAAGCTTCTCATCATCCGGATCGCGGAACGCCACGGGAGGAACCAAAGACCAAGGCGGGCAACCATCAGCGAGAGCGCCGCGTTCAACAGCAGCGCGCGGTCATCTGAACCCAGGCACGCAAACCTGCGGATTGAGTTCATTCGGCTATCTGGACCAGACCGTGTTCCGTCAGATCGGAAATCAATTCCCGGAGGTCTGCCTCCAAGCGGTCTCGCTCGACGTCGTATTCCTGGGTCAGCGTATCGCAAATCTCGGCTAGCGTAACCGGCTTCTGTAATAGGCTCCAGACACGGGCGCCCACGGGGTCGAGACCGAAGTAAACCCCACTTTTTAGGTTCAGAATCGCAGCTTCACCAGCAAGATCGCAGGAAACCTGATCCTTGGACGCAGCGATTCGGGACCCTTCTGGAAAAGAGAGAGTCGACATTTGATCCAAGTCTTCGGCGTGCAGCATAGCAAAGTGGCAAACAGAGGTCCAACGACCACGAAAGATAGTTTCGGACAAGAGCATCAAGCTAAACTCTGCCTAAGAACCTGTCCGAGACGACGATTTGTAGCGATTTTTGCGTAAGATTAGAAGTATTTGCATATTATAGCTCTTGCAAAGTACTCAAGACTATAAATATAGTGGATTTAACCAAGCGGTAAACAAATTGGAGAGGTTTACTTCCGTTAGTTACTGCAGGGGGGCTTAATCTTGAAAGGCACCGTAAAGCGTTGAGCGTTCTTGGATTTCTTAATAAGACCGCATCTGTGAGCGCGCAAGCTCGCGGAATAGTCCGCTCACTCGCAGTGTTGCTCGTTTCAGCGGCCTTGGTCTGTGCCGCTCCGGGAGTTTATTCGAACGCTCTAGCCGATGACGCCGCCGACTCCGGGCAACAGATTCTCCCCTTGCCGTCGCCTGTGACGCCGCAGGCGCCGGTGACGCCGGCGCCGCCTTTGCCGCCGCAGCCGCCGATTCCGCCCGTACCGCCGACGCCGCCGATTCCGCCTTTGCCGCCGACGCCGCCGACGCCGCCGATTCGACCGGCGACACCAACGCCCACTCGCACGGCCACTTCCACTCCAACGCCTACTAGCACCGCAACTCCAACTCCGACGCGAACGGCGACCGCGACGCCGACTCCCACTAGGACTGCCACGGCGACTCCCACTAGGACCGCGACGGCGACGCCGACTGCCACCAGAACGGCTACGGCGACCGCGACGCAGACGGCGACGCCAACGCCTACTATTTGCCAGCGACCTACTGCGACGCCGACACCGACCCAAACCGCAACGGCGACTGCTACGGCAACTCGGACCGCGACGGCAACAGCCACGCCGACGGCAACGGCCACGTCAACGCCAACCGCGACGGCGACCGCAACCGCCACGGCAACTGCAACTCGGACCGCGACGGCAACGGCCACGCCGACTGCAACGGCCACGTCAACGCCAACCGCGACGGCGACCGCAACCGCCGCGCCGACTGCAACTGCAACAGCGACTCTGACTCCAACAGCCACGGCCACGGTGACGGCGACGCCGACGCTGACTGCAACGCCCACACCGACGCTGACTGCAACACCGACACCGACGCTGACCGCGACGCCCACACCAAGCCCGCGGGCCACCGTGGCAGCCGCGCCTGAATCGCTGCCGGCGGGAGGCGCATTGGCGGGGAACGGCGCGGGTACCTTTGCGATGCTGAATTTGGGGGGCGTCGAGTACGCATATATACCCAACGGCAGCTATATCGAGGATCCCAATGCGGTGCTGAATCCCGACGTCAATACGCCAACGATCGGCGGGGTAACCTACACGGGCGTTTCAGTGGTGCCGCTGTCAACGACCAGCGGAACCAAAACCCAAATCAGCACGCCGGACGCGCTGAACTCCTGCGCCGCCAATCAAACTACCGGCATCGTGGTCTGCACTTCCAACAACACGGACATCTACATAATTGCCAGTGCCACCAACACGATCACCGCGACTCTTCAGAGTGGCGGCAACGTGAGCTTCCCGTTCTACTCCTCGGGGGGCGCCTGCGTGACTTGCGGCGTCACCGTCAATTCCGCGAACAACACCGCGATTATCGGTGTGAGCGCCGACCCGACCGCCAACGCGGGCATGAGCGGCTATCAGATTCTGAATCTGGCCAACAACACGCTGAGCCAGGTCTTCTACGTTACCGGCAACCACATTGCCGAGGCTTGGAGCGTCGATACCGACCACAACCTGCTGCTCTCGCCAACGGAAGACATCGGACAGATCGAAACCAGCAGCACAGACTCGGGATATGGACCGGTGAATCTGATCCAGCCAACGCAGTTTGAGCTATTTGATCTGAGTCCGAGCACGCCGGCGCAATACGATTTCAGTCCGGCGTCGGCGACTCCATCGCTGTTTGCCGTCGGTACCGACCTGGATACAGTGGCGCAGGACGTTACCGGAATTACCATCGCAACCCAGGAATACTCCGGCAATCTTTTGCTGAGTGACCTTAGCCAAAAGACCACCACCAGCGGCAACCCGGGGTCCTGGAATGCGCCCAGTCAGCTGCTGAACCTGCCCGAGCTCGGACCCTCCAACGGACTTTCGGTTTCGATGCCCTTGGGCACCGATGGGAACTTCTTCACTAACGGTGCGTCGGCGCTACAGATCGCGACCGGAGCGCACTATGGCTTCCTCGAAGATGAGTTCGGTGCGGGCGCTATCGGGGCAATTATCCTGCCGTCGAGTTCGACGCCGGGATCGGCTCCAGGGCTTTTTGACTACGTCCTGGCTGCGATGCCGAATGACCCTGCCACCCAAGCGCCGTGGCAAAATCCGCTCGAGCCCCACGGCCTCGCGGCGGCCTATGCGTCCATTGGAGGTGACGACGCCTACGGCATCTTGATGAACACTACCTTCAATACGGCTGCGGCCTTGTCGTCACCGGCCTCCGCCAACGGCATCTCGTCGCTACCGTACTCGAGAAGCTCCGTTGCGGTCGTCAGTTTGGCAGGTTTGATCGCGGCGCCCAGGGTGTCGGGCTGCACTCAGAACTCGATCGCCATAGCCAGTCTCACCGAAAGTGGATCGACCGTGACCGTCACGACCGCATCACCGCACGGGTTCTCCGTGGGGCAGATCGTATCGATTGGAGAACTGTTCAACGGTTACGTCGAGGACCCCTCGGGCTCGCTCAGCTATAACGGCAGCTTCACGATCACGGCGGTCCCGGATGCTGCAACGACCGACATAACGTTCACGTACACGAACCCTGTCACGGGGTTGGGCGACGCGACCGCGGGGACCGGACTGTTTGTCTCGGCCAATGCGACGACCAGTGTTTGTACGCCGGATTTCAGCGGTCACTTCGTAGACCCGTCTTACGATCTGGTCGGTAACGGCGTGATCCGCTTCTTCCCGGTGCACTGACCAAGCCACCGGCGCGCAAGCAATAAGCCAGGGGCGCGGCTGATTTTCAGCCGCGCCCTTGCTCTTTTCGAGCATCGGCTATACGTCTTCCATCACACCCGTGAAATTCCCTCTTTCGCAACTCCACTAGGCCGATGAGCGGTATTTTTGGTGTATGGAATCTCGACGGCCGACTCGTACCAGCCGACGCTTTCAATCGATCGCTTGCGCAGATGGCTCATCGCGGCCCCGACGGCGCTGAGGTTTGGCTGCGCGGACCCGTCGGTCTCGGCTGCCAAATGTCGAGAACGGTACCGGAATCGGCCGACGAACAGCAGCCGCTGACTCTTGGCGAATTGGCGTGTGTCTTCGATGGCCGGCTGGACAACCGTGCGGAGCTTGCCGCCATGCTCAGGGGTCACGCTCTTTGCATTTCCGGATGCCCCGATTCGCATCTCGTGTTAGCCGCATACGACCGCTTGGGAGACGAGTTCGTCGCTCGGCTGGAAGGCGACTTCGCGCTTGCCATCTTCGACGCGCATCGCCGCCGGATGATTCTGGCGCGCGACGGTATCGGCCTGCGGCCGCTCTGCTACACGCAATCGGGGCAAACCTTTCTCTTTGCGTCCGACGCCAAGTCGATCCTTGCCTATCCGGGCGTATCGGCCGCGCCGGACGAGGAGATGCTGGCGGACTTCATACTCTATTTCCCGTCGGCGGATGCTCAGACGCGGACGTTTTTTCGGGGTATTCGATCTCTCCAACCCGCTCATCTAGCCGTGCTGGCCGATAACCAGTTGATAGTCCGCCGCTATTTTGATTTTGACGCGAGCCGGCCGGTACGGCTGGCAGGCTTCGATGAATACGCGGAAGCGTTCCGCGAACTGTTCGAGCGAGCGGTCCGGCGGCGTCTCCGAAGCCGTCATCCGGTGGCAATTTCCGTAAGCGGAGGACTCGACTCCTCCTACATCTTTTGCCTCGCCGACAAGCTGGCGGGAAATCACGCCGGACTGGCTCCCGAAGTGTTTGGTCTGAACTATGGCGGTCCGCCCGGAACCGCCTCGGACGAACACGGGTATGTGGAAGAGCTCAAGAGAGCGTGCGCCGCCCCCATCGAGCATCTGGAGCAGCGTCCCGGCTTCATAGTCACCGCGGCAGCAGATGCCTGGTCGACAGAATCAGCCAATGTGGATGGCCAGGGATCGACTGAACATTCACTCAGGGAACGTGCACGGACACGCGGCGCCCGGCTGTTGCTCACGGGGCATTGGGGAGACCAATTACTGGTAAGCTGGACTTACCTGCTTAGCCTGCTCTGGCAGGGCAGATGGCGTTTATTCCGGGCGCATCGAAGCGCATGGAACCGCGGCGCCTGGAATATCACCGCCTCAGCGCTGGCGAAGAGTTTTCTGCGCGATCAGCTCGAACGCTCCGGGTCGCCGTCACTTCTTTCTTTGAGTCGGCAGGTTCGTGCGCGCCTGGACGGGCCGTGGAACGCACCCTGGTTCACCCCTCGATTTCGCCAACGTCTAATCGCCCGCTTTACTGCCGAGCGATTGCGTAGAATCAAAGGGAACCTACACGCCTGGTCGACATATCAGGAATGCCGCCGAAGCTACTTCGTCCATTGTATGGAATGGCAGACGCGGATCGGTGCGATGCATGGCTTGGAAATGGCTTTGCCATTTCTCGATCGTGAACTGATCCAGTTTCTGATGAATATTCCCGGTGAGATTCAGGCCCACGAAGGACGTGGACGTAACCTGATGCGCGGGGCGATGCGAGGCACCGTTCCCGACGCGATAGTCAACCGCCGAACCAAGGGCGAGTTCACGCACCTCGGCAACGAAGGTATCGAACGCGACTTCGACGCGATCGGAAACCTGCTCGGGCCCGGTGCGCTCGCCGTTGAGATGGGCTACTTCGATGGCCCGGTGCTGCGGAAGCACCTGGAAGATTGGCGTCAGGCAAACCGAGCGTCGGATGACTCGGCGATCGCCTGGCGCATCACTGACCTCTGCGGGTTCGAACTCTTTCTGCGGCGCTTTTTCGGGTGAGTTGAAACTTTTCTGCGGCCGGATTTCATCGGCGATGGTTGTCGGTAAGGCGACCAGAGTCTTAACAGCATGGTGCGTCACGATAGGAACCGCGGCCACGTAGCACCTTATCGTCAAGTTTTGTGCGTCGCTGCCCCGGCCGAGGTCGCCGCTCGGTATTGCTCCGAGTCTTGTCGCAACTCTTCGAAGAACTCCACGCCATCTGCTATGAACCAACCCGCGAAAGCGGTCTTGGCCTTGTCGCCTTCCACATCGGAAACGCGATGTTCCAGCGCTGGTGTGATTCTGAAGATTAACGCGTCGCCCAGTCCGGTGTTTGCGATCTCGGCCAGAACGCGCTTCGATTCTCGTTCGCGCATCATAAAGAGTCCGCCGCGAAAGACCTCCGGGCTCAGATTCAAGGTCATACCTACCAGGCGCTGAAAGTGGGGGACGTCAGTGTGCCACTTATCGTAGTGCCCTTTTCCGGGAATCATGCGATAGACACGGCCTTTGAACCTTCGGAGCGGACCAGTATTGGTAATCTCCTCGATCAGCTGACGAAACCCGGGCTGGTTTACCGCGAAATCAAGGAGACTCTGGGCGGGAAAATCGTCGAGGACGTGTTCCTCTTTGATCTCGGGATGGATATTGGTTTCCCACTGCGCATTCTCCATCCGCCGCAAGAGGAAATTCACGAGGTAAGGCTCCAGCAATTGTGGAAGGAAGGTGTGGTGCGTGTCGCGAAATTGTGCGCGGAGCCGGTCAATTTGGGTCCGGTCGCATTCTACTCCTCGGGTTTGAATCTGTATGGCGCTTGGTTCCATCGGATCTCTTTCGGTCATGCTTGCTGCCTGGACTTTTGCCGCAACTCTTCGATTAATTCCAAATCATTCGACGCGAACCAACCGGCGAAAGCGGTTTTGGGCGTCTCTCCTTCCAGATCGGAGATGCGATGCTCCAGCTCGGGTGTGATTCTGAAGACTAAAGCATCGCCCAGTCCCATGTTTGCGATCTCGCTCAATACGCGGCCCGATTGCGCCTCGCGCAGCATGAACAATCCGCCATGAAAGGCCTTGGAGCTCAGATTCAGAGTCATACCTGCCAGCCAGGACTCTGTAGCGTCATCGTGCCATCTATCATGGTGCCCTTTCCCGGCGATCATTCGATAAACGCGACCTCGAAAACGACGAAGCGGACCCTGGCTGGTGATCGATTCGATGAGGTCACGAAACTTGGGCACGTTCGTCAGGAAGTGAAGAAGATTCAATGCGGGACGATCATCCAGGACGTATTCCTCGCCGATGTCGGGGTGGGTCATGGTTTGCCACTGACCGTTCTCAATTCGCTCAAGGAGAGAATCCAGGAGCGACGGTTCCAGCAAGTGCGTAAGTCGTACGCAGTGCGAACTCCGGAACTCAATGCGCAGCTTGTCAATCTGCGCTTGGTCAAACTTCACGACCTTTCTTTGAATCTGGATGACGTATGGTTCGGTCGAGTCTTTTTCGGTCATGGCCGCTTTCTGTCTCAGCGAAGTACCTGGGCGCCAGCTGCGTCGCCCCATACCCCTAATAGAGAAAATACTGCGGCTCCGGCAACCCTAAGTCGCCGCCGGTTTTCATGGAAGGTGCCTCTATAAGGCGCTAGCGTCCGCCGCCGGAAATGCCATCGACATCCCGACTGCTGAAACGGCTCAGGTCATAGAAATAACGCGGCTGTCCCGGACCGCGCAGCGCGGTCAGAATCAAGCGCTCGGGGGCGCTGTACGGAAGATAGTCGTACCTGGTGACGATGCGGCCGCGCTGCAAATCGGACTCCAATTGGCTTACCCATTGATGCGGCGAAGTATCGTGAGTGTGGCGCAGGAACCAGATGACGGGTGGATTGTTCTCGTCCATCTTCAGCGCGGTTGCGGAGTCTTCGCTGTCCAGCGGAATTACGCGCACTCCCTGCTTCAGTTGGGCCAATAGGGGATCGGGAAAGGTGCTGTACTCATCGACCAGCAGCACCGCGCCCCGAGCCGGAGAGCGATCGTTGATGACCGAGGCGATCTCTCTGTAGGGGACGCAATACTCTTTGTTCAAATATCCAGTCCGGGTGAAGTAGTCGTAATCGGCGGAGATGTAGAGTACCAAAATGGCGGCGAAGACAATTGAACCGCGCCGCATCGAGCCGATTCCTGCCACCACGAGCATCAGAAAGAAAGGCAGCGCGAACAGCGTACGCGCAGGCGTGAACGAGAACCCGGTCCACCGGCTCACCCCGGCATATCCTATTGCCGAAGCGACGAGGACCAATGGGAGCCAATCCGGCCGCGAACGAAGACCCCGCCAGAAAGCGTGGATGATGACCGGAGCCAGCGCGGCCGCGAGAATCATACTCGCTGTCGAAATGCTCTCGCCGAAACTGAACGATACGAACCACCATCCAAGGCGGACCAGCTGGTCGAGCAGGAAACTTCCGACCGAGACCTCGCCAGCAGAGCGCCAGAAGTCAAGTCCGATGGCGATTGAGTACAGCATCGGAGAATACAACAGTGCCGTGACCAAAACCGCCGCCCCTAACAGCATCGCGCGGACCACGATGGGCGGCTGCGGCTGGAGCGCGAACACGATGCCGGCCGCAACCAGAATCGCAAGACCCGGCAGGAAATGGGTATACAAAACCGCGGCGAGCAGTCCGCAAAAGGCCACCAGTCGAAGCGGAGACCGCGGCTGTTCCATCCATCTGAGCGCCGCGGATATTGCGAGCAGCGCCAGCGCCAACTGCATCGTGTAGGATCGCGCCATGCGTCCATAAAGCAGCAGGCACGGCGAGAGTACCCATAGCGCGAGAACCATTCGCGCGGATGACGCAGGCAGTTTGCGCAACCAGAGCCGATATAGAATCACGGTCGACGCGAGAGCCCACAAGACCGACATCGAGCGCAGTCTCCAAAGCTCGCCGCCGGGAAACGGCACTCTCATCCAAAAGTGCTCAAGAAAGAAAAACAGCGGCGGCTGGGTACCCTCCAGGAAGGAGAGGATTCCACTCAGGGGCCGCGAAACGATGCTGACCGTCGACGCTTCATCGCCCCAAGGCTCGAGTAGACTCAGATTATGGAAAAGGAGCGCGCCCTGAATCGGCAGCGCCCACGCCAGCGGGTTGCGTTCCAGCCACGCGAGCCACCGCGCGGCGCGAGTCGGCAGCATTCCGGCGCGAGTATATCGGGCGGTTCCGCCTTCACCATCCCGGTCCGATATACTGTCAGACACGCCCGGTTCTCACAATTTCTTGCGTGACGGATTCCCCACAATATCCAGTTAGCCGCGAGGCCGCGTTCCTCGCCGCCGCGGTTCGCCGCTTTCTCGATCCCGAAGCTGCCGCGCCCGATCCGGTGGGAATAGATCCGGGCGAGACGCTGCGCCTTGCGATTGCGCACTCGATCGTCCCGATGGTCTACCGCACATTGCAGGAGTCCACCACGACCCATGAGCTCGCCGGGATTTTCCGGCCGGCTTTCGAGGAAGACCTGCATTCCAGCCTCGCGCTCGGCGGCGAACTGTGCGCAATCGCTGATTTGTTCGCAACGCATAGTCTCGAGTTCGTACCATTGAAAGGTTCCCTGCTCAGTCGGCGGCTCTATGGCGATTTGGCGGTCCGCGTCTCCGGAGACATCGACGTCCTCATCCAGCCGCACGATGTCCTCGCGGTCCGCGACCTCTTGCTTGCGCAGGGCTACCGCATCGCAAGCCCGCTGCACTGGTCGTGCGATTCCGCCTGCCTCAGGTCCCGCGAGTGCGAACTCCTGATGGTCCATCGCACGCGGCCACTAACCGTGGATCTGCATTGGCGAATTGTCCCGTGGTACTTTGCCAGCGCCTTCGATAGCGCTTCGGTTTGGAAATCGCTCGTTTCGACGCGCATCTCGGGCCGGCAAATTCCGGATCTGCCGCCAGAGCATCTGCTTCTCTTCCTTTGCGCGCACGGCAGTAAACACGCGTTCGAACGGCTGGCGTGGATTTGCGACATCGCGCGATGCCTCCAGACGTGCGATTTTGAATGGCAGGCGGTCTTGTCACTGGCTGCGCGGAGCGGAACCACGCGCCAACTTTTGCTGGGAACCCGGCTGGCGGCGGGTATGATGGGCGTGCGGCTGCCGGCGGACCTGCCGGAAGATCCCGCAGTTGAACCTCTTGTCCGGTTTGTGACAGAGCGGCTGCTTGCGGCACGGCCGGCGCCGACTCCCGAGGCCGAATTGATTCCCTTTTGTCTGAAAATGTTCGAGTCACCGCGCCATCGCATGCGCTATCTGGCCGGCCATTTTTCACCTTCCGATGCCGAATACCAGATTTTGCATCTACCCCCCGCACTTCATTTCCTCTACTACCCGTTCCGTCCGCTACGATTGGCTGCCAAATACGCCCTTGGTCTGGGCAGACGGCTCGCGACCCCGACTGCGAGCGACTGATCCCACTGCATCGAACGCCGAACCGTAGATTGAGCTAATCGATAGGAGTCTGCTTGCGCTTCGGCTTACAGCCTTATTTCCTTTTGCAGCCACGGAATCGGCGTGCGGCTGTGACGCCAGAAAAGATCTTCCCAGACATAAACAACCGCCAGACTTGCATAGTCGCCGTACCTCGCGTTGAGGTCCTTGAGAATCTTCCGCGTGGACACCAGCGCTTGGTCGTAAAATAGCCGCGAATAGATCTTCTGCTGCCAGGGCGCGATATGGCTTAGGGGTGAATAGCGATGGCATGCGGGGTACAGGAGGATGCGCGCGGTCTCGGGTCCGACACCATGGAGCCTAAGCAATGCTTTTCTCGCCGGCTCCGGATCGAGCGTGCGCAGCTCGATCTCATTCACGGCGCCGCGAGCAAAGTCGTCCGAGAGTCTTTTCAGGAACCGCGCTCGGTAGCCGATCTTGAGAGCCTTCAACTCGTCTTCCGAGACACTGGCGAGGTCTTCGGGCCGCCACATCGCGAAGAGACTCTGTGAGTCAAAGGTCAGCCTGGTGCCGAATGCCTCCAGCAGCGCACGCATCATCTGGACGGTCCGTCGGATCGTGGCGTTCTGAAGGAGAATTGCGATCACGAGCAGCTCATAGAGGCTGTTGGAACAGGAATCGCGTGTGCCACGCCATCGTTGGAATACCGCGCGAGTGTGATCGTCTTTGCGGGCAAGCCGCGCGAACTCCCGGAGGTCCGCTTCGAGATCGAAGCGCCAGACCAGTTCGCTTTTCAGCAACTCCAGGTCCCGCGCGCTGACACTTCTACTGTGAAATATGGAGACACGAAGCCGCGAGTTCGTTCCCACCTCATCGATTCGCACACCATAGAGACGGCGGCCCACGCGGAGCGTCTGCCAAAACTTTCCGGTTTGCCAGGCGTTTATCGGCGCCGGAAAGTGCGAGGGCTTGTGAAACGTTCCGTCGAAGTGAAACGGGGGTGTGGGGCGAATCTGGAAGGTGGCGCGCTTGTGGAGGCTTCTTGATCGCATCGAAGACCTGGTGTCGTGAGTTGAAGGGGCTGAGGGTCTGAATCGGCGCCAGCTTCCGCCGCGTGGTTCAGCCCTTCAGGAGAGCATTGCAGAACTAAGGAGCGCTTCGCGAACGGGGAACCGGTACCGGCTTTGCGATCACGATTGCGGCGTGGCTCGCGGTACCTTCGTTTGCTTCTCACATCGAGGCCGTGGCGATAAATCGAACACATTGAAGATCGATCACCCCTCGATGCGTGAAGCGTGTCGTGGGGGGCTGGGAATATCCGCCAGATACCGATTCAGCTCGGAGAATAGAAACTCAAGTCGTCGCATCGACTGGAGTTCCGCGATCATCGTGCGGCGCGGCTCGAGCGGCCACGATGCCAATCGGGCAAACCCTCCTTCCTCCAAGTGTGAACTGAACTCGTTGAGCGGTTCCGCCAACTCATCGGCTGAGTGTTTCTCCGCGACCGCACGAGCAGCGGAAGCGCTGTGGGATTCAGCGCCGCTATAGAAATCCAGCCACGAGACAAGCTGCCCACGAATCGCGTTGAAGAACCGCTCACGCGCAGACTCCGTTACGGGGTCGAGTTGCGGCATTTGAGTAAGAACCCGCGCTGTCGCGATCGAGGACAGCCGGTTCGCAATCCGGCGAAAAGTTCCGGCCGCTTCGACGATCCCATCGTGGTAGACGGCGCAGGTGCGTCCTTCCATCTGCGCGTCATCGGCGATCTCGAGGAACTCGGTCAGCACGTGCATCGTTTCCGAGTTCGTCTTCAGGATTTGATCCTCGCTGCTCGAAGCTGAGCCGCCTGGCGCCAGCGCGAGCATATTGGCAAGGACTCTTCGCAGTCTGGGCAGCAGGGAATCACCGGCGTATTCCGGCCACAAGGTAAAGAAGACTACCGCCACGACAAAATCACCAAGCAGGACGCCCCAAATGCGCCAAAGAGGCTCGTAGATATTGACAGATGGGATCAACCCAACGAACGCCAAGGAAAAAATGATCCCCATTTGCTTGCCCGCAAACGACATCCGCGCATTGCCGAGCGAAGAATATGCAAACGGATAGAAGACCGCGAAGGCCGCAAGCATATAGACTGGGAGCGAGTCGAAGTTAGGCGAAACTATAATGATAGCGAGAAGGGTAACTACTCCTCCGATTATAGCTCCGGCGATCCGGAGGTACATCTTGTGCAGGGTTGCGCCATAGGTGGGTGTCGCGGTTGTGATTACGGTCACCAGGATAATGAATAAGTCCGGACGCCCGCTAATGAGGCCGATTAGATAGCCGACCACCGTGCACAAGCCGACTTTCAAGCAATAGCGAACAAGCGCGGGATCTGCAGGACCGCTCAATCGAGGGACAGCCCCGTTTGGGGGGACAGCAGTGCTCGCCGGATCCGTGGTCGGTGGCCCCGGAGGTTCATCCAGCGGGCGCTCGACGAGCCTGGTCAGCAGAGCCAGCGAATCGATGAATTCCGCAAAATTTCCAATTTCCGCCGGACTGGCTTTGCCGATGTATGCTGGTCTGATCTGAATGACGCGCGCGGCCAGATTGTCCATCGCCAAGCGCGCATGCGTCCCCGTAACGGGAGCCTGCTCGACCGCGCCTGCAGCAATGCGCGCCGGTGGTTTGTGAGAGATCTCGTCAAGCGCGGCGGCGATCGCATTTACCGCGCTTTGAATTTCGCCCAGAGCCATCGTGCGAATTTCTCGAGGCAGGTTCTCGCGCGCCGTAGTGACCAGGCGATCCACTTCAAGATTGACGCGAGCCGCGCGCGTGATCGCAGCAAGCAGGAGCGCCCGGCGATGCTCGGACGCGCCCTCGGCCACCGCTCGATCAAGAAGCGCCATTTGCGCGGGCAGGTCGGAAGTCGGTGCCGGCAATGGCGGTCGAGGCACGCTTTCGCCAGCGAGAAAAAAGTTCGCAGCCCCAAGAAGCTGCGAACGGGCACGCGCGACGCTCGCTCCGAGAGACTCCATCAAGATCGGCTCGCCCGGGTCCGGCCACAACCAGTTGTCGAACAGAACGATCACGCCGAAGGCAATCGCGCTACCGTCGAACGAGGCTGCCGCGCTCCAACCGATTTCCTGAGGTTCAAACACGATGCCGTAGAATGTAATGAGGCAGACTATCTGTATAACGAGGATGCCCGCGCCGAGCTTGCGCGTCGCTCCCACGTAGGTTGAAAATGAAATCCAGACGAAGACATACGGCAGCATCAGCCACGGCGTCTCCGCGAACGCGCGCGCCATCACCACCGCCGTGATTAGAGCGAGCATCACCGCGATTTGCCATGCCAGGGCCTTGCGAATGGACATCATCGGTCCCGCGCCGGCCAGGAGCCAGACAATTACCGCGCCCAACTGAGTGTTGACGTGACAGCTCGCGTCCAGTCCGATTGCGATGGTCACAATCGTGGAGATGCGTAAGGCGGTGCCGATCTTCCGGGCGCTGGGAGCAAGTTCGCGTGCGACCAGCGTTTCGAGTCGATCCAACCAGGCAAGTGGCCGTTGGATGCCGAACCGTTGCGCTATGAATCCTGCCACGCGCTTCGCTCAGCGATCGCCGCGATTTTTACAACCGCGGTCGCACGCAGCCGAGACAAAAAGAAACACGGACATGCAGTGGTTCTATAAGAAGTTCTCTTCTCGACTCCAGATCTTGCAAATTCCGAGCGCTCTTGGGAGTCGCGACGGTCAAATGCTGCTAATCGGACGGTTACGGCGGACCTCGCTGTAACCGTCGGCGGTATGATGACGTTCAAGGACGATGAGCTGCAGGCGAAGCTGCGACAATCCTCCGGGACGGCCGTGGTTGAACCCGCGCTTCTTCTCGTTCGTCGACGTGGAAGAAGATACGCGGGAACAAGTCCAGAAGGTGAGGTCCCATCCCTGGATCGCAAAGGAGATTCCAATCAGAGGCGTCGTGTTCGATGTAGAAACCGGAAAAATGAAAGAGGTGGCCAGCTCGAGCTGAAGGCGATGGCTTGGGGCTTGTACCCATCCATTCCCAGGGTCCCGGACAGCGACGAATCTTTACCTAATCCGGGCGGTGGTGCGCTTCTACAACAAGCACGGGACAGCCGAGCAGTGGATAAAAGAGAGTAAGCAAGCGGTTGCGATGACGCGGCTGTCGTACCATCGCTTCCGCGCCAATGAGGTGCGGCTGTGGCTCAGCCTGATTGCTTATAACTTGGGGAACTTGTGCCGCCGCCAGGCGCTGCCGTCGCCGGTTGCCACCCTGGTCGCTAACCAGCTTGCAGCAGCGGTTGGTGAAGACCGGCGGACGGTTGATAAAGCACACCCGTTACTATTGGTTGCTGCTGGCGGAGAGTCACCTGACGCGCCGGCTCTTTGTTGGCATGCTGCGGAAGATCGCGGCGCTGCCGTCGCCGGCGGGATAAAGTGAGCGCAAAGCGGAGCAAATCTCGATGACGACGCCGGGGACGCACGGAGAAGTGTCGCCAGAATCGATGGGGAAAGCGGCATCTTCAGCCGTTGCGAGCCCCCCAGACGCGCAACCGGCCTCTCCCCGCACTACTGGGAACCATGCGGAACAAAATCGGCTAAAACCTTGCCGAGAAAAGCCCGTTCGATCTATAGGAAAGGGCTGAAGTTCGGAAGTCAAAAGGAAATTCCGTTAAACTCGCTGCGCAATATCAAATTCTTCTCCTGACCGAACAGCGAAGACGCGAAGGGAGCGTTCACAGATGGGCTGGCTAGAGGAACCGCTTTGGAAACTCCGCGCGGACCGTCGCAAGCAACCCAATCGCGAGCCTGGGCCGATCAACCTGCAGCGATATCAGGTCGCGATGGCCTACAGTGGAATCTCCACTTTCATGGGGCTGCCACTGTGCCTTACGCCCGAGGATCTCAAGGCAGGGAAGGTCGAAGTTGCCATAGTCGGCGCGCCGGTCGATACCAGCATCGGACATCGGGGCGCCCAGTACGGCCCCAGGTACATCCGTGCGACTGAGCGTGTTCTGCCGCACACGCCCGCGGCGCTTCAGAATCCGGACACACGCATCAAGCCCTTCGAGGTACTGACCGTGGTCGATTACGGCGATGCCGGAGTCGATCCCCTCGACCTCAAGGCTTCCTGCGACGAGATCCGCGCGGTGGTAAAAGAGATAGCGGCTGCGGGCGCGGTGCCCGTCGTGCTTGGCGGCGACCATACCATCCTGTGGCCCGATGCGGCCGCGGTCGCGGACGTATACGGAGCCGGCAAGGTCGGGGTAGTCCACTTCGATTGCCACGTGGACTGCGCCAACAGTGTGATGGGTCACAACATCTCCCATGGAACGCCGATACGCCGGCTGATCGATGACGAGCACATTCCGGCGAAGAACTTCGTACAGATCGGTTTGCACAGCTTCGCTGTGCCCGACGATGAATTACTCGCCTGGATGCTCAAAAACGGCATGCACTCCCATCACATGGCCGAGATCGAGCGGCTGGGCTTCGACGCGGTATTGAACAAGGCGATCAGCGAAGCGCTCGATGGACCGGAATATCTGTACGTCTCGGTTGATGTCGACGTCCTGGACCCGGCCTACACTCCGGGCACCGGCACCCCGGAACCCGGCGGCCTGACGCCGCGGGAGATACTTCCGGCGGTCCGGCGGATCTGTCACGAAACCCCGGTGGTGGGATTCGAAGTAGTGGAGGTGGCACCGCTGCTGGACCCGGGAATCACGACGGTCATGAACGCGCGTCGAATCATTCTCGAAGCGCTGACCGGACTGGCGCAGCGCAAGCTGGGTATCAAGGAGAAGAACTACGTCGATCCGGTAATGGCGGGCAAGACCCGCACCATGACGAAGAAGAAGCGCGGCAAGCGCTGAACAGGAGGCTTCGAATCGCGGAGACCAGCGGGTTCCGGCAAGGCTGGATCGAAGTTCCTCTGAGTTGGAAAAAATAAGACACTTACGACTTAACTGCTCGTTATATTGACCCTTGGCGGGCTC